>Ga0197143_1000372_pt1 | contig 51812 bp, 43 predicted proteins | sample GBS70_MetaG_FD_148603 | JGI IMG/M metagenome (GOLD analysis project Ga0197143, IMG submission 148603) | Sediment microbial communities from Great Boiling Springs, Gerlach, Nevada, United States - GBS 70_MetaG | ecosystem: Environmental > Aquatic > Thermal springs > Hot (42-90C) > Sediment... | reverse complement strand
AGAATAAAACAGCTTGGAGTTAGAAATGAGTGGACCGCTCTGATATTTAAGCATCTGAAAATGCTTGACCCTCTCGCACCCGTTGAAGTGGAGGATGATATATACCAAGATGTTGCACTAACTTTTTCTATGAGAGCTGATTCAATCCCACCAGTAGAAGAGGAAACAAAGGAAGAAAAATCTGTCTTCGCAAAGAAGATGAAACAAAAGGATATATTCAAATTAAGCAACCCAGAAAATCTCAGATTAGAATCATTAAATGCTGTTATGCAAAATCTTTTTTCTGGATACTTTGTATTGCAATCTGAAAATGGTTTATTTTATTTTGATTCCGATAAACTTATGGGAAAGAGAGATTAAAAATTTAAAAATTTTAATATTTAGCTAAGTTTTAGTTCTTTTGATACGAAATTGTAAAATTTATTAGTGTAAAAAATGTTTCGTAAAAAAAAAATAGAAGGAAATTTCTGTGACGTTGGTTTCTTTTCTGCTGTTCTGTCATTTATTATTATTGTATCTTCATCTGGTTGTTCATTTCTGCCTTTCTTGTCTTCTCCAAAAGAACAGGTTAATCAAGGAGCATTATTAGGAGTTGGTCAATCTGAAAAACAAGAAGCGAAACAAGAGGTAAAAAATGATATATTAAAAAACAGAGAAGAAAAAGATTTTCAAGATCAGCAATATCCAGATAAACCATTTATTGATCTTTCTCAGAAAATAGACAAAGGTAGGTGGAATTTGGAGGAGATTGCTTTTAACCCATCGGATTCGGAAGAGCTATCATTTTTTGAGGAGCAATCAAGCGAAGCGTTAGAAATGGAAGAGATAGACAAACTGTTTCAAGAAGCTTTAACACGGTCTTTTCCTGAAAGTATAACTAAAATAGAGAAATACTTTGTGAAAGGTTTTGGTTATTTTAATATTCCTGTTGAGCTTAACAGATATGTTGATTACTATATCTATCTTTTTACTGAAACTAAATTTAGACAGCATTTTGAAAAATGGCTCAGGAGGTATTTTAAATACGAAAAAGTAATTAGAAGAATAATAAAATCCTACGGGTTGCCAGATGACCTTATCTTTGTTGCGATGGCAGAATCTGGCCTTTCAACTCGTGCGGTTTCTCCTATGAATGCTGTTGGACCATGGCAATTCATAGAAGGAACTGCAAGAAGATATGACCTCAAAATTGATTTGTGGGTTGATGAAAGAAGAGATGTTATAAAATCAACCTATGCAGCTTTGAATTACCTCAGAGACTTGTATGATATGTTCGGAAACTGGTATTTAGCATGGGCTGGCTACAATGCAGGAGAGAGGAGAATAGAAAGAGCAATTGAAAGAGCAGGGGGTAAAAAAGATTATTGGTATTTTGTAAAAAGAGGCCTTATACCTCGGGAAACTCAAGGATATGTACCAAAAATAATAGCTCTCGCACTTATAACGAAAAATCTAGAAAAGTTTGGATTCTCAAAAGATGATTTCAAAGATGAGGGCGATTTTGAGTTTGATATAGTGAAAATATCAAAGCAAATAGATATATTCTCTTTATCTAAAATATGTGAATGTGATATTTCAGATTTGTGGGAACTCAATCCTTCACTTCGTCTCCCAGTTACTCCTCCCTACGAATTTGAGTTGAAGGTTCCAAAAGGTAAAGGTAAGCTTGTTGAGGAAAGGATTAAATTCTTTGAAGCTTTTGTTACTCGATTTTACCCTGCTATAAGACACTCTTTTTCACCAGTACCAAAAGATGATTACCAGAAAAAAGTTGTGGGTGGATGGCTTTATATAACTCCTACAAAAGATGTTAGCAGTGGAGACCAAATCATAAACTATGTATCTTTGGGAAAAAATTTGGACTTGTGGAATCCTTTTCTTGATGACTTAAAAGAATCTGTGGAAAAAGGAGAAACTTTTATATTGCCAGTTTATGTTTATGTTAAACCTTTCATACTCTATAAGGTGAGAAAAAAAGTGGAGTCTTTAAGTTCAATTGCTTTACGATTTCAGGTTCCAGTCCAAGAAATAAAGAGATTAAATGGAATTAAAGGAAGCAAAGTTTATAGAGGTGCAGTTCTGAAAATTCCAACTCATAATTTTAGCCATGCTTCTCTTCCATCAGCAAGTTCAAATTATTATAAATCAAAAGTTTCAGGTCGGAGCAATACCATTATTACAGGTCCGCGAAAGCAAAAACAAGTAAATATATCAAACTCTCATCAGGCTAAGAAAAACACCATCGTGAGGCATAGAGTAAGAAAAGGAGAAAACTTATTTTTAATATCAAAAAGGTATGGCGTTGAAATCAGGAAGATAAAGGAATTAAATAATCTGAGGGGAGACAGAATTTATCCAGGTCAAGTCCTTCTCATTCCGACAAATTGAAAAAATTTACAGGAAAAGGAAAATTTTTTACTCTGAGCTTAATTTATTGATAGTGGGTAAGCTGAAAATTTTAGCTTCCTCTTTTCTTCTTTTATTTCTCGTTCTCTATAATCTTTCTAATATAAAATATCCTTTATGCCATGTGAAAAAGTTATTGCAGAGCAAGAATTTTATGAGCTACGGAGGAGAAAATGAAGGTAAGGTTTCTCACAAGTGTTGTAAAGGTAAGAGTGAGGAAAGCGAAAAACAAAATTTAATTTTTGATTATCAGGTTTTTTCTTCCGCTTTACATTCAGATTGTTGTTCTTACAATAAAATTTGTTGTTCAAACTTTTCTACGCCATACGCTTTACACCAAAAAGAATCTTTACAAGATTTGCATCCTAAAAGTTTCGGTTTAGTTTCAGAAATAAGTAAGGAAATTTTATCTATAAAAGATAAGTTTCACCCACCTCGCCAATTGTAAATCATCTTCTGTCTTTTTTTACAGAATTTAGCTATATCAACGTAGGATAGTAACTCACAAAGTAATTGAATATAAAAAAGAAAAGGAGGTGAAATAATATGGCATTATTTTTAATGCCTATTTTTCTGTTTCAAATTAGTTTGGAAGAACTTTTAAATAAGGCAATGAAAAATAATCCAGAAATTTTATCTGCACAAAGGATTTATAGAGCAACTTTGTATCAGAAAGAGTATTATCGTTGGTGGTTGCCAAATCCGGAGATCGGTTTTGGTGCCTCTTTTTCGGAACCAAGATTTGAGTTCTCTATATCACAAAAACTCCCTTTCCCTTCAAAGTTAAATGCTCTTGGTAAAAAAGCCGATTCTGTATCTTCGCTTGAACTAAAAAGACTCGAACTTATGAAGTGGGAGATAAAAACACAGATAAAGGAACATTACTTTGAACTCTGGTTTATCTACTCGCAAAAAGAAATACTTGAAGATATGAAAATGTTAGTTTCTGACCTTGCAGAGGTTGTTCAATCAAGATATAGGTTTGGTCAAGAACCTATTGCCTCTTTAATACGAGTTCAAATTGAGCTATCTAAAATCCAAGAAAGAATTATAAATTTGTCTGCCGATATTTCGGTTTTGTCTTCGAAGATAAGCGAACTTGTAGGAGAAATCCCTGATTCTAATATTTTTCCAGAAGGTGATATTTTCCCAGCTAAATTTGATTTGCCTTATTCGCAGCTAAAAGATATTGCTCTTGCACATTCTCCCCAGTTGCAGGTTTTACAAGCTGAAATTGAATTGAGCAAATCGGATCTTTTGGCATCAAAGACCGAACTTTATCCAGATTTTGGTTTCATGTTTGATACCATGGGGGGAATGATGAGAGCGATGATAACTTTTGAAATACCAGCTTTTTTTAGGAAAAAAGAAGTGAAAAAGATAATGGAATCTCAGGAGATTCTTCTTTCATCTCATTCAAGGTTTGAAGCGGAAAAAAACAGAGTTTTGAACCTACTCAAATCTTTCAAAGATCTTTCTGATTCATCGTTTGAGCTCTGGAAATTATATAAGGAGGTGATTATACCACAAGCGGAACTGAATTTTTCCGCCGCGCGAGCAAACTGGGAAGTTGGAAAAGTTGATTTCCTAACTGTAATCGATTCATTAACACTACTTCTTTCATACAAGATAGAAGAAAAAAGATATGTGTCCCTCAACAGAAAGTATAACGCAAATATCGAAAAACTTTTAGGTTTAGATGAAAAGGAGGTGATAAACTATGAGTTCAACAAGGAAAGATAAAATTACGGGTTTAGGGAAAAATAGAAGGCTTTTTGAGCTTACTCAGGTCTTTTTAATTTTGTTTTTTGGATTTTTCATCTCTCTTTCTCAAGCATGTTCTCGTGAAAAGAAAAATGCATCTCATGAAAAGGAAACTGAATCTCAAACCGAAAACAAAACACAACTTTATCACTGTCCTATGCACCCAAGTTATATATCAGATAAACCTGGAGACTGTCCTATATGTGGAATGAAGTTGGTCAAGATTAAAAGGGATAAAAGAGAAGAAAAGAAATCTGAATCTGAACGATCGGAGCAGAAAACTTTGTATCACTGTCCTATGCACCCAAGTTATATATCAGATAAACCCGGGGACTGTCCTATATGTGGAATGAAACTCGTGCCTGTGAAGAAAGAAAAAAAAGAAGAACATCATCACAAAGAGGAAGAACACCACTATCACCACGAGCATGAACACGAAAGAAGAAGTTCTGTTGATGAGTTTGAAATATCACGTATTACCTTAGGTTTGAAGTTCGTAAAAGTTCAAATAAAAAATGTATCAAAAGAAATGAGAGGAGCTGGGATAGTTGAACTCGATGAAAGAAGAATAAAATCTATATCTTTAAAATACTCAGGCTGGATTGAAGAGCTGTATGCTGACTACGAGGGAAAGTTCGTATCAAAGGGCACTCCGCTCTTGAAGATATACTCTCCTGATCTTGCAGCATCTATTCGAGATTACATAACAGTTCTGAAAACTTGTGAGAGAGAAGGAAAAGATCACACGCGAGCTGGTTACTGCCAAGAGCTTTTGGAATCTTCAAAAACAAGACTTCAGATATACGGAGTTTCTGAAAAAGATATCGCAGACCTTGTTAAAAAATCGGGTGGGAAAGAAGAAAATGTTTCTCCTTATTTTGTTGTGAGGTCTCCTGTAAGTGGTTTTATAATGAAAAAGAATGTTTTTGAGGGGCAGTTCATCTCACCGGAAACAGAACTCTTCCGAATTGCAGACCTATCACATATATGGGTGATCGCAGAATTTTACGAGAACGACATCAAAAACATAAAAAACGGATACAATGCAGTAATAAAAAGCGATATACTCGGATTTGAAACCCAAGGACAAGTATCTTACATATATCCTTATATTGACCCTCAAAGGAGAACTATGAGAGTAAGAATTGATGTTGAAAATAAAGACTTAACCTTAAAACCCGGAATGTATGTTTCAGTCTACCTTAATATCCCGATAGGTAGGAAAGTAGTTGTTCCTGAAGATTCAGTTCTTTGGTCTGGTGAAAAGCATTATGTTTTTGTAAAGGGAGTAAGTGGAAGAATTATTCCTCGTGAGGTTGTTTTAGGCGATAGGGTAAAAGATGGATATGTTGTGGAGAGTGGTTTGTCCGGCGATGAAGAAATTGTAGCTTCTGGAACATTCCTTATCGATTCTGAGATAAAGCTCAAGTCTGCTATCGAAAGGTTTAAACAAGGAGGAGATGAAATTCATCAACACTAAAAAAGGGGTGAGAAAAGATGATCGAGTCGATAATATCTTGGTGTGTTAAAAACAGAACTTTAGTTCTTATCTTATTCTTTTTTTCGATATTCTGGGGAATAAGAACTCTTCCTAAAATTCCTCTTGATGCTATTCCTGACCTTTCAGATACTCAGGTTCTGATTTATCTTGAATGGGATGGAAGATCTCCTGAGACTATCGAACTTCAGGCGACATATCCTGTTGTTTCAGCCTTGATCTCTTCACCTCGGGTCAAATCTGTAAGGGGTATGTCATTTTTTGGATTTGCTCTTGTTTTCGTTATATTTGAGGATGGAGTGGACATTTATTGGGCTCGCTCGCGCGTCCTTGAGTTTCTCCAAGGCGTAGACCTTCCAGAAGGTGTCAGATGGAAAATAGGTCCTGACGCAACCGGCGTTGGGTGGGGGTTCCAGTATGCTCTTGTGGATAAATCTGGAAATTGCGACCTTTCATGCCTTCGAACTCTGAACGATTGGTATATAAAATATGTAATTAGAGCCGTTCCCGGAGTTGCAGAAGTTGAATCTGTCGGAGGTTTTGTAAAGCAATATCAAATCATCGTTGATCCTGTGAAACTTATATCATATAACATAACAGTGGATGAAATTATCCGCGCAGTAAGAGCATCTAACAATGAAGTTGGAGGAAGGTTGATCGAAAGCAGTGGTGTGGAATATTTTATAAGGGGCAAAGGTTTCATATCATCAAAAGAAGATATAGAAAATATACCAGTAGATATAAGGAATGGAATTCCTGTTTTCATAAAAGATCTCGCTCATGTTTCCTTGGGACCTGACATAAGGAGGGGAGTAGCGGAACTTGACGGTGAAGGGGAGGTAGTAGGTGGAATAGTTACAGTAAGATTTGGAGAAAACCTTTACAAGGTTGTTCAAGATGTAAAGAAAAAGATAGCTGAAATCAAAAATACTTTACCAGGGGGAGTTGAAATAGTAACAACTTACGATAGGTCAGATTTGATAGAAAGGTCAGTAAAAAATCTCTTGGAGAAAATTCTTGAGGAGTGTATTTTAGTTGCAATTATTTGTGCTCTATTTCTCTTTAATTTCAGGTCAGCTCTCATCATAGTTATAATGCTTCCAACTGCTGTGATTTTATCTTTTATCGCTATGTATTATCTCAGGATAACACAAAATATTATGTCACTTGCTGGTATAGCCATTGCCATAGGAACTTTGGTTGATGCCATGATAATTATAGTTGAAAATGTGAATAAGAAAATTGAAGAGGAAACTGAATTAGGTAATATTAAAAACAAAAATAAGATTGAACTAATTTTAGAAGCTACAAAATCTGTTGGGAGACCTATATTTTTTACTTTACTAGTTATTACTGTTTCGTTTTTACCGGTTTTGTTTCTTGAAGCTCAGGAAGGTAGGTTATTCAAGCCGCTTGCTATAACAAAAACACTTGCCATGCTCGTAGGTGCTTTTGTCGCAATAACCTTTACTCCTGCTTTCTTGGTTCTTTTTGCTCCTCGAAAAGTTATTCCAGAAGATAAAAATCCTATTTCAAAAATTTTACATAAACTGTATGAACCCGTTTTGGTCTTTGCTTTGCGTTTGAGATATCTTGTTGTTTTTCTCTCTTTTCTTATAACTTTGTCAGCTATTCCGTTATTTTTGAAGCTCGGAACAGAATTCATGCCAACTTTAAATGAGGGTACTATTCTTTATATGCCCACAACTTTTCCGGGAATATCAATCGGTGAAGCTTCTCGTTTACTCCAAGTTCAAGACAAAATAATAAAGTCTTTCCCAGAAGTTCTTACAGTTTTTGGTAAAGTCGGGAGAGCAGATACACCTCTCGATCCTGCTCCGCTTTCTATGATTGAAACCACAGTAATTTTAAGGCCTGAGCAAGAGTGGCCATGTAGAGTCGAGAAAAAATATAAACCTGAATTTTTAGAACCTTTTCTGAAAAAGATTTTTGGGCATTGCAGGAGATGGACATATGAAGAACTTATAAGTGCTATGGATTCAGCTTTACAGTTTTCCGGCGTTGTAAATGCATGGACAATGCCAATAAAAGGCAGAATAGATATGATAACCACAGGAATAAGGACACCACTTGGTATAAAAATTTTTGGTCAAGACCTGAAAGAAATAGAAAAAATAGGGGAACAGATTGAGGTTTCTCTTAAGGAATTACCTTGGACTCGTTCTGTCTATTCAGAAAGGGTTATAGATGGCTATTATGTGGAATTTGAGATAAAAAAAGATGTTGCCGCACGATATGGGCTCAGAGTAGAAGACATACAAAACATAATAGAAACTGCAATAGGTGGGAAAATCATTGCTCATACGATAGAGGGTAGAGAAAGATATCCGATACAGTTAAGATATGCAAGAGATTTCAGAGAAGATATATCTCAGCTCAAAAGAGTTCTGGTACCAACAAAATATGGGAATATACCTATCGAGCAAGTTGCGGAGATAAAACTTGTAAGAGGTCCCTCTTCTATAAAGACAGAGAAAGGTTATCGCACAGGATGGGTTTATATAGATGTTCAGGGAATAGATTTGGGGACTTATGTCGCAGAGGCTCAAAAAATTCTTGAAAAGAAAATCAAAGTTCCGCAAGGATATTTTTGGGAATGGTCGGGTCAATACGAATACATACTGCGGGTCAGAGAAAAGTTAAAGTTCATCATTCCTCTTACAATCATGGTAATCTTTTTTCTTCTTTACATAAATTTGAAATCTATTTCAAAGGTTTTGATTGTATTTTGTGCTGTTCCGTTTTCTCTTGTTGGGGCTCTGATTTTGCTTCATATTCTTGGGTATAACTTATCTGTTGCTGTCTGGGTTGGAATAATAGCTCTTTTGGGACTTGATGCTGAAACAGGGGTTGTTATGTTGCTCTATCTTGATATGGCTTATGAGAGATGGAGGGAAAAAGGGATTATGAGAACCGAACATGATTTGCAGGAAGCTGTAATTTATGGTGCTGTGAAGAGGTTGAGACCGAAAGCCATGACAGTTCTGACAAATATAGTTGGGCTTTTACCTATTATGTTGGGGATGGGACCTGGTGCTGATGTTGCGAAAAAAATTGCGGCTCCTATGGTCGGAGGACTTATTACAAGCTTTATTTTAGAACTCATAGTATATCCTGCGATATTTTTCATCTTGAAGGAAAGGGAAGTGAAAAAGCGGCACAACTAATTTTTATTTTCTTCTTCTTGTTTTAAATCTTTGACTTTCTCTAAAATTTTGTAGAAGATAGCAACTAAAAATTTGTGAGAATTTGTTGATAAGTACTTTTTTGAGAGTTTTACAGCATGAGAAATCAAAGTTTTCTCATCTACTCCAAGTAAGATTTCAGCTACCAGAACTCGCAGAACATCTCTTTCTATGTGTGGAATTATTTTTATGTTTTTTCCCGTCGACCAAGAGATTAGCTCATCTATTTTCTTTTTGTTTTCTATATACTTTAATACTACGGGATTTTTTGATATAAGTGATTCTGCTTTTTTCTCTTTACCTTTTATGTCTGATTCAAAAATTTCTCGTAAAGCTTCCTGTAAAGTTTTGAAATCTATATTATTATTCACTTCTTTTTTTATTCAATCACTTCAACTTGTATGTTTTCGTTTGAATAAATTGATATTTCACCAGAAAGTTTTACCGCTTCTTTTGCTATTTCTTCTGGGGGTAGGTTGGTATGTTTTAGAAGAGCTTTTGCAACTGCAAGGGCAATTGGACCTCCTGAACCGATCGCTGCAACATTATCGTCAGGGACTATAACATCTCCATTACCTGAAATCACGAGAATATTTTGCTTATCTGCTACCAAAAGCATGGCAGAAAGCTGTCTTAGAGCTTTATCCATTCTCCATTCTTTTGCAAGTTCTATTGATGCTCGTGTAACATTTCCACCAAATTCTTGAAGTTTTCTTTCAAATCTTTCAAGTAAAGCCATAGCGTCTGCTGTTGCTCCTGCGAAGCCTACGAGAACGTTTCCATTGAAAACTCTTCTTATTTTTTTTGTTGTTTTTTTGAAAACGGTATCACCTAAAGTCATCTGACCGTCGCAGGCCATTACAACTTTTCCGTCTCTAAACAGGGAAATTACGGTAGTCAATTTAAAGGTGGCGGGGCTGACGGGACTTGAACCCGCGACCTCCGGCTTGACAGACCGGCGTTCTAACCAACTGAACTACAGCCCCTCTCTGAAATGAAATATATAAAAAAAATAAATACTGCTGCTTTTTAAAGTTAAAATTCCAGAAAAATTATGGTGGAAAGTTAAAGTTTTTGATATCTTCTGGAAATGTCAAAGGTCTTCTCCAACCTGGACCTTTCTTTTCTTTTCTCATTATTGTAAAACCCTGTCTTATAAAAAGAACGCCAGGTGAGAAAGCTGGAACTTGTGCTATTCCTGTACTTATTTTCAGTCCCCATATTTCTTTCTCAAACCTATTTATGTTTGCTTCATACCCGAAGTTTCCAAATTGGTCATAAATATAACCCAAGGTTTCAATTTCGTAGATTTTGTTGCCCTGCGGACAAGTTATATGTTTTATTTCTATTACAACTCTACTTATGTGATCTGCCCAGTAAGCTGTTCCGTGAGCATAGCAGCCGGTCATATCTACATAACCGTCGGCAGGCGTGTAGAACCCATCTTCTATTCTGAAAACAACTGGACCTGGGTCAACAACAGTTCCCGGTAGAGCAACAGATATTCCAGTAAGAAGTGTTCCTGTTGCCCACGAACCAGTCGGTACATTGAAAGTCTGAGAATTTACCTCTCCTGAAAAGATAAATAAAAGTATGAGATAAAGGTAAAATAGGATATAGGGTTTTGATTTAAATGCTATTTTTCCACTAGCATTTATCATTATATAGAATTTAATCGGAAATTTTAGTGTATTCTTATAATTCTTACTATTTTTTTTGACCCTCGTGGTCTTGTTATATCTACAAATTTAGGAGCTAACCAAAGTCCGAAAATAAAACCTCCTATATGTGCCCACCAAGCTATTCCCCCGAGTCCTGAAAAAGGTAAAAATAAGATCCCGTTTATTATCTGACTTAAAAACCAAAAACCTATGAATATTACTGCTGGGATACGAGCAAAATAAAAATAAAAGAAGAAAGGAACGAGCGAAAGTATTCTTGCCCGAGGGAAGAATTTCATATATGCAGCAAGTATTCCACTTATGGCTCCACTCGCTCCAACCATAGGAGTTTCCACACCTCCAAATATGAAACTTATTGTAACTTGTAATGCTGCCGAACCTAATCCACATAAGATATAGAACAAGATAAACTTTATTCTTCCCATCATATACTCAACATTATCTCCGAATATCCACAGAACCCACATGTTGCTTATTATATGAAACCAGCTACCATGTAAAAACATATGTGTTATAGCAGTTTTAGGGTTTGTCAGAATATTTTTGGGAATAAGACCAAATTCTCTTATGAACCTTTCAAAGAAGAACTCTCCGTTCAAGCTTATATACCACTCGTATAACCATATAAGTGAGTTTGATAATATCAAAATCAAAGTTATCAGAGGGAAAGTCCGAGAAGGGTTTTCATCTCTTATTGGTATCATATCTTTTTTTTAATTTAAATTTATATCCTTAATTTGAATACCTAACCTTTATTTTTAGTCTCTTTATGAAACAAAAAACAAAAAATGGATAATTTTTGGCTAATTTTTTGGTAATGAGAATTTTCTCATCCGAAGATGAAATACAAATGTTTTGGGAAAGTTCGAGTGGGCTGAAATTGTTTTACGATGAAAGAGAAATATATATCGCTTTTCCGGGATTGAAGAGCAAAATCGGTCCTGATTTCAAAAATGCAATTGTTTTTATTGATGGTATAAAGATAGAGGGTGATGTGGAATGCCATCTTAAAGCTTCTGATTGGTTTGAGCATAGACACCATCAAAATCCAGAATTTTCATCTGTCAGAATTCATGTTGTTGGTGAGGAGGATGTCAAATTGCCAGGATTTGTTATATCCCTTGATAGAATATCAAAACTCAACGAAGGTAAAAAATTTTTCTGCGCTGGATTAAATGAAAGTATAAAGAGAGAGGAAATTTTGCATTTTGCTCAAATAAGATTATTGAGAAAAAGTCAAAGACATAAGGAAAGAATTGGAGATGTTGGTGAGGAGCAGGCAATGTGGGAATTCATATCAGAAGCTCTTGGATATGAAAGGTATAAAAACTTTATGCTTAACTTTGCAAGAAAGTATCCACTGGAATTGGTCAAAAGAATGGATAAGGGAAGTTTTGATAAAATAGCTGATGATGAGTTGAAAAAAATAAAAATTCGTCCTTGTCGTCCCAGGAACCATCCTAAATTTAGGTTTTGCACACTTTACGAGATATCAAAATTTGATTTTTTGTCTCCTATAAGAGAACTATTTGAGAAGAAATCTGACTTTAAAGCATGGAAAAATTCATTTTCTCTTCCGGGTTTAGGGGAGGGTAGGTTAAAAACCATAATAGCAAACGTGTTTATACCTTACCTTTTGAACTACTATGAAAAAGACGAAGTGTTAAGTTATTTTTCTTCTTTTCCTCCCGAGGAGGAGAACAGGATAATAAAATATTCGAAGAAATCTTTGAATTTGGGGAAATTGAATATGGTAGAAGCTCAGGGACTTATTGAGCTTTTTCTTGTGAGGTGTTCTAAGTTCTTGTGTTATGCATGTAAATGTTTTGTTGGTGATAATAAATTGTGATAGTTGTTAGATTATGATTTGGGTGCCGAGGGCGGGACTTGAACCCGCACGGGGAAAACCCCATCGCCCCCTCAAGACGACGCGTCTACCTAATTCCGCCACCTCGGCATAATAATATAAATAAAAAAAGTTGTGAAAAAAAGTTATTTATTCAAAAAATGTTCTTATTCTTGTTAATTTAGTGTGGTGTTGAAATCTCTCCTTCAATACCTATTCTACCTTTCCATATCTTCTCAGTTGGCGCGTCAAGTGCAAACTCTATTACCTCATCCATATGCTCTACAAACTTTATATGAAGCTGTTTGAGTATCTCCTTCGGAACATCTTCAAGATCCCTTTCATTCTCCTTAGGTAAGATTACCTTGTTTATCTTATATCTGTGTGCTGCGAGTAATTTCTCTTTTACACCTCCTATTGGAAGAACTCTTCCTCTTAATGTTATTTCTCCTGTCATAGATACATCAGGTCTTACTGGTATTTTGGTGAGCGCTGATATTATGGCAGTCGCTATTGTTATGCCCGCTGATGGTCCATCTTTTGGAACGGCTCCCTCTGGTACATGGACATGAATATCAGTTTTTGAGTAGAATTCAGGATCTATTCCGAGATCTTTTGTTCTTGATCTAACATAAGATATTGCAGCCTTTACAGATTCTTGCATTACATCTCCGAGCTTTCCTGTAATAGTTAATTTTCCGGAACCGGGAACAATTGAAACCTCAATCATAAGAACCTCTCCCCCGAATTCTGTCCATGCCAATCCTCGAGCCACACCGACGAGTGGTTTCGTGTCAATATCGGAAGGTTTGAACTTGGGAGGCCCCAAGAATTTCTGAATATCCTTTGCGTTTATTGTGAATTTTGGATTAGATTTCAGGTCTATATTCTGCTCAACTATTTTCTTTGCTACTTTCCTAATAACATTTCCTATTTCTCTTTCTAAATTCCTCACACCTGCTTCTCTTGTGTATTCTCTTATTATTTTGTATAGAGAATCTTTTGTAAACTCACATGTATCTTCGTTCAGGCCGGCATTTTTGGCTTGTTTTGGAACCAGAAACCTTTTTGCTATCTCATATTTTTCGTGTTCTGTATATCCAGGGATTCTTATTACTTCCATTCTATCAAGTAAGGCTGGGGGAATGGTGTATGTTGTGTTTGCGGTGCAAATGAAGAAAACTTCTGATAGATCGTATTCAATATCTATGTAGTGATCTAAAAATGAGTGATTCTGCTCTGGGTCAAGAACTTCAAGCAAAGCTGCTGCTGGGTCTCCTCTGAAATCTGATGTAAGTTTATCTACCTCATCAAGTAGGAAAACGGGGTTCTTTGTTCCGGCTTTTCTCATCATTTGTATTATCCTTCCGGGTAATGCTCCTATATATGTCCTCCTATGCCCTCTTATCTCTGCCTCATCTCTTACTCCCCCAAGTGATAACCTAACAAATTTTCTACCTGTTGATTTTGCTATTGATTTTGCAAGAGAAGTTTTTCCGACCCCTGGTGGTCCTACGAAACATAGTATTGGTGCCTTTGATGGTCCAGCTAATTTTCTAACTGCGAGGTATTCAATTATTCTCTCTTTTACTTTTTCGAGTCCCCAATGATCCTCATCAAGGGTTTTTTTTGCTTCTTTGAGGTCAAGCTTTTCCTCGCTCCTTTCCGTCCAAGGTAAAGATAGAAGCCAATCAACATAGTTCCTTACAACGGTTGCTTCTGCTGCAAGGGGGGTCATAAGCTTTAATTTCCTTATTTCTTTCATTACTACATCTCTTACTCTTTCTGGGAGATCTTTCTCTTCTGCTCTTTTTTCAAGTTCTTCTATCTCTTCTTTCCACTCGTCTTGGATGAAATCTCCTTGTCCCATTATTCCGCTTGATTCGCCTCTTCCTCTCATTCTTGCCCTTGATTTTCTTTCTGATTCGAGTGTTTGAATCTCTTCTTCAAGAATAGATTTGACCATTTTTAATCTCTTCACAACATCTATTTCTTCAAGAATTGCTTGTTTTTTTTCAAGTGGTATCGTAAGTTGTGCTGCTATTACATCGCAAACTTCACCTGGATTTTTTATGTTGTATAGAACATCTATGTATTCATTTGATATTCTCATCTGTTTTGATACGGATTTGAAAAGGTCAATAATTTCCTTTGAGATTATCTTCGCTTCTTGTGATGTTGTATTTATCTCTTCGATCAATTCAACTTCTGCGACAAGATATTCTCCGTTATCTATAAATTTTACCATTTTACCTCTTTGGACACCTTCGACTACTATTTTTCTGTTCTCGTTTGGAATTTTCTGATGTCCTTTTATTCTGCATATTGTCCCGATTGTGTATATATCTTCTTCTTTTGGTTCATTTACCCGTGAATTTTTTTGAGATGGTAGAAAAACGAGTTTTTCGTCTGAAATTAGAGCTTCGTCAAGAGCTTTAATTGATTTTGGTCTTCCAACTATGAGTGGCATAACTATGTGAGGAAAAGCAATTATATCTCTCAGCGGTATCATCGGAAGTATTTTTCTTTCTGGCATATATGTCTTTTACCTCCTTTCTTTATATTTTAATTACTCTTGAAGTTGAAATCTCTTTTTATAAAATAAATTTGCTTTTATTATTATAAATGCTCTGCTATTATGAAACGAATTTTTACACTTGCATATACACTTGCATAACTGTTCCCTTAAACCTTTACCTTTTCACTTATAGTTAATCTATCAACTTTTTTATTTTATAAGCAAATCTTTTTATATATCTGCAAAGTCCAGTTAAATTCCATGCTTTTGTCCTGCATAATAAATACTGTGCTCAACCTTTTACCGACAACCTTTTACTATACACTTTTTTTCTGTGTCCATCATTTTCTGTATCAATCAGGAATAGAGATAAAGTCGGTTGGATTGAGTGGTTTGGTTTTCTTTCTTATTTCAAAATGTAAATGTGGGGTCCTGGCGTTTCCGGTCATCCCGACTTTGCCTATAACTTGTCCTTTTTTTACAAATTCTCCTTCTTTCACTAAATTTACCCTGTTATGAGCATAAACCGTGAAAAAATCTCCTTCGTGTTTTATTATTACGACATTTCCATATCCTTTGAGAAAACCTGAAAATATAACAACCCCATCTTCTGCTGATTTTATATTTTCTCCCTCGGGAGCTTGAATATCTATTCCCTTGTGCATCTTGCCGTTTCTTGGACCAAATTCAGATATTATTTTCCCTTGAACTGGACTTATGAATTTCAGTCCTATATTACTATTTTTTGGTCCTATTCTTTTTTCGTTCATCAAATCGGCTTTTGCTATTGATACTTGTGTCGGTTCTAATTCTTTCTGCTTTGGTTGAATATTTTTCCTATTTTCTTTGAGAAAATTTGGTTTTGTTCCTAATACTTCTTGCAACTTGCTTTTATTGTTTTCATTCTTTTTTGGACCTTCAGCGTTAGCCTTTCCAATTTTTTCATCTCCTGCTTTTTCTGTAAGTGTAGGCGATTGATTATTTTCTTCTGCTGTTATTTTGTGTCCTCGGCTGATACCATATATATTTTCACCGGTTTTTTTATTGTCATTTTCTTGTTGTATATTATTTTTTTCTGCTTTATCAAGAGGTATGTATATTACATCTCCCTCTTTTATTTTTTGAGGATTAAAAGTGAAAGGACCTTTTCTGTTTGCTTCTATTATCTCTTTTTCTGGAACATTGTATTTCCTCGCTATTTTATCTAATGTTTCTCCTTTTTCAACTCTGTGATATATACCATAGCCACAGTTTTGTAATATCAGTATGTTTAGTATAGTGAATATTATGATTATGAAAACCCAAATTTCCCTTTTAGTTTTACAAATCTGCATCCGCATAGCTCCTTTTTTATAAAACCTTTTCCATTCCCTACCTTTATAATTTTACTAAGAATTTGCTCATTTTCATTACCTACTGGTATCACCATTATTCCTTCTATTTTAAGTTGTTCTAAAAGTGGAATTGGTATGTCTGGGGAAGCTGCTGATACACAGATCCTATCATACGGCGAAAGTTCCGGAAATCCTTCTGAACCGTCTCCCACTACAAACTCTATGTTCTCAAATCCTAAATTTTTTAATCTTTTCTTTGCTTGTAAAGAAAGTTCTTCTGATATCTCGAGCGTGACTACTTTGTTTGCAAGTGAAGCTAAAATTGCGGTGTGGTATCCAGAACCTGTTCCTATCTCCAAGACATTATGATTTTCTCTTATTTCAAGATTTTCTGTCATGAAAGCTATGATGAAGGGTTGAGATATTGTTTGCTCTTTTCCTATGGGGAGTGGGTTATCTTCGTATGCTAAATCTTTTAGTTCTTCTGGAACGAAAATATGTCTTGGAATTATTCTCATCGTGAGTAGAACTCTTTTATCTTTTACTCCCTTTTTCTCTATATTTTCTACCATAGCTTCTCTTTCTTCTTTCATCTCTTCGTAGTATTTTAAAACCTGTGAGGGAATATTTAGCTTGGTTTTTTGTATAAGTTTTTTTAGTTCTGTTATATCCATATTTATTTGCCTGTTACTTATTTTTTTGCTTTTTATATTTAGTTATTTTTAGCTATTGTGCTATTATTTGACCTTTTCCGTTTTTCTTTGCCATAAGAAGTCTGGTGTCTGCTAATTCAAAAACTTTTTTTGGAGTACGGCATTCGCTTGGAAATTCTGATATTCCTGCGGAAAAAGAAATTTTCATTCTAACTTCCAAATCAATATTTGATATTTCATTTTTTATTTTTTCAATTTCTCTTAATGCGTGTTCTTTTGATGACCCACGTAGCATTACTGCAAATTCATCTCCTCCAAACCTTGATATCACATCTATCTTTCTGAAATTGTTTTTGAGAATATTTGAGATTTCAATTAGAACCCTATCCCCAAAGTTGTATCCGTATTCTAAATTTATGTTTCTGAAATCATCTACATCCAAGAGTATAAATGAAAACGTTTCGGAGTTTGCTATTGCTTCGCTTACCTTATCCATCATAGCGTTTCTGTTAAAAAGTCCAGTTAGCACATCCCTTGAATATATCCATTTTACTTGATATATCAGTTTTGAGTTTTTGATAGCTATGGCTATTTGACTTGCGATCTTTTCCATTAATTCTATTTCTTCATCATTAAAACCTGCTATTTGAGATTTGTTTAAGTTTAAGACACCTAATACTTCATTCCCGAATTTTAGAGGTATAGATAAAAAAGAGCCTTCTTCAAGGAACTCTCCTTTCCAGTGTAAGTATCTTCTATCTCTTCTTGTGTCTGGTATATAAATTTTTTCTCCCGTTGAGAACGCAAGGCCAGTTACTCCTTCTGTTGGTGCGAATCTTATCCCCTTTATGCTTGGTGGTAGTCCATAAGTTGCTTCAACTACAAGTTCATCGGTCTTTTCATCTTTTAAAATTATAGCAAACCTTTCTATTTTTAATCTCTCTCCGAGCAGTTTTACTAGTGAATTAAGGAATTTGCTTAAATCTAAAGATGAATCTATTTTAGACATAACATCATATATTAATTCAAGATGGATTACTTTCTCCTTCATTTTTCTGAGCTGTTCTTCTGCTTTTGTTAATTTATCTTTTATCTTTTGAAATTCTTCCGGGTTTGCATACTTGGTTATGTTTTCAAGTTCTAATTTTTCTATTTCGTATTCTTGAAGTTTCTGTACTAGTGTTGAGAGAACATCTACTATCGGTATGATTTCCATCGGAACTTTTTCCTTTAACGTTCTTATATCCACAAATCCGGGGGTTTCTTTTAATTCTTGGACTATTGCTTCTATCTTCTTCATTTCATTCTCTTTAATTTGCTTTCTTATAAACCATCCGGAAATTAGCACAAATATTACGGCAGGTAGTTTATGTAAATCAGCTAAATCTAAAGTTGATATTATCCCACCTAACGCTATTGAAAATATTACAGGTAAATCTTCTTTTCCTATTCTCATTTTTGGTAGTTAAAAATAATGGTTTTATTGAATCTTCGTTTAAATTTAATTTCAAGTGTTTTCATTTGTTTTTTTTCTGTTTTGAATTAATTTTTTGGTTGTCATCATTTACTCTTTTCTTTTTTTTTACGCTAATTTTTATTATATGAGATTTTATTGCAGAGAAAATGAAAGTATTATTTCATATCTTGCTAATTTATTATACTTTTCAATCACTTTATTTTTCTTCATTTTTTACTTTTTCGATTCTGTTTCACATTCGGATGAGGTGACAGTTGGATTTATTCTTGCAACAGAAAAAGAAGAAAGATATAAAAAAGATAAGATGTTTTTTTTGGATGAAGCTGAAAAGCTTGGAATGAAAGTCTTTTATGATCACGCGGATAATTCTATACAAAGACAAAAGGAGCTTCTCACGAATTTGGAAGGTAAAGGAATAAAGTTTCTTGTTATACAGCCCGTTGATTCTTCTCTTTTGAGTTCAGAAATTCAGAAGCTATATTCAAAAGGAATAAAGATTATTGCATACGACAGAATAATCTATGACGCAGATATTGATTTTTTCGTCACGCACGATAGCAGAATGGTAGGAATAATTCAAGCTCAGGAAGCGGTAAAATACGTTGGGGACAAAGGAAACTATGTTATACTTGCGGGAGGAAAAAACCATTCAGTTGCAAAGCAAATAACATCTGGAAACCTCTTGGTTTTAGATAAATATCCCGGAATGAAAAGGTTAGGAATTTTCTACCACGAAAACTGGGATGAAAAGGAATCATACAAAACTATGAAGGAGCTACTCAAAAAAACAAAGAATATAGATGTTGTGTTGGCTAATAACTCATCTCTTATAAGGGGAGCGATAAGAGCTCTGGAGGAGGAAGGTATGAAAAATGTTTTTACTGCGGGAGCAGATGCCGACCTTGAAAATTGTAGATTGATAATAAAAGGAAAACAAAACATAGATGTACTAAAACCCATAGAACCTCTTGCAAGAACTGCGGCTCGGGTGGTATATTCTCTTTCGCAAGGGAGAGTTCCACAATACAACGAAAAAATGAATAATGGAAAAGTTGATGTGAAAGTTATCTTGATACCGGTTCATCTTGTATCAATTTCCACAATAGATGAAGTAATAATAAAACCAGGAATTCACTCCAGAGAGGCTATTTACGGGAAATAAAGTATTAGAGAAATTAAAATAAATAAAAATAAATAAATCATTTAAATAAAACTGCGAAATGATACTACCAGAACTCGCCAAGGTTTTTATATGCTTTCCGGATCCCTCACGAGGTCATTTTGTCGGCTTCGCTGATATTTGGTCCATAGCTAGGAAACATTATCTCTCTGATTGCGACAGGGCAGATTAAATTATAAAAGATTTTTTGGAATATACTAAAATACTCTTTTTGAAATTATTTATCAGGATATGGCTATAAAAGGTGGGATAAAATTTCTAAGGAAAAGAATAAGGGCAGTAAGAAATATAAAGAAGCTCACAAAGGCTATGAAAACCGTGGCCTCAGTGAGACTAAGAAAATCTCAACCACCTCTTTTGAATTCAAAAGAATTTATTGAAGATTTGGAAAAGATTTTCACTGTCTCACACGAGCCTAAGGATGTCTTTTCAGCTGATAATAATTTTGGTGAAATTAAATCTTCTGTTGATACAAAAGATGCTGGAGCAAAAAGAATATTCATAGTTTTGGGGTCAGATAAGGGACTTTGTGGAGCTTTCAATAGCAATATTGTAAGACTCGCTCAATCTTATGTAAAACAAGATGATATAATTTGGCTTTTTGGAACACGAGTTGCAAAAGTTCTTTCTAAAAAATACAAAAATGTAAAGGAATTCAGAGACTTTTGGAGAGATCTATCTTACGAGAAAGTGGAGCAAGTTTATGAGCAGCTTATTTCTGAAATAAATAGATTGAAGAACGAAAATACGGAAAACTCAAAGTTGGAAGTATATTGTATCTTTACATTATTCAAGAGCGTTGGAACACAGGTGCCAACTTCTGAAAAAATATTCCCTGTTTATGTAAGTGATACGTGGGGACCAAAGAAAATTTTTGAACCATCTGATGATAAGGTTTTAGATTTCTTTGTGGAAGCATTTTTGAAGGCAAAACTCTTTTTTGCTTTCCAATCTTCTATAACATCAGAACACGCTATGAGAATGAAAGCTATGGATATGGCTACACAAAACTCAGACAGACTTATAAGGGTTCTGACTTTGCAAATGAACAAGGCAAGACAGGAAGCGATAACAAAAGAACTTATAGATATTGTAAACGGAAAGAATGCTCTTGAAGCCCAAGCTATATGAGACAATAAAAGAAAAATTATCAAAGGAGAAAGTAAAACTCGCAGATTTACCGTCTAACATAGATTTCCACAAGGAATTATCTTATAAACTTGGATTTGATTTTTATTTGAAAAGAGATGACATTTTGGGGTTATACGGTGGAAACAAACCGAGAAAGCTCGAATTCATATTCAAGCAAATAGTAGATTCACAGAAAAAAGATATTTTCATTTTTGGTCCGACAGGTTCTCACCATATTCTCGCTAATCTGATATATGGGAAGAATTTTTTTCAAGATGTAAAGTTTGCAACTTTTGTTTTCCCAACATACCTTTGGAAATGGGGAGATATATATGTTAGAAAAAATACAGAGCTTGCAAAAAAGTTATCTTTTCAGTTTGTATTTACTCCTTCTTTTTTTCATGCTTTCATTTTGGCGAAAGTTTTATCTATGATAAAAGGAGGATTTTTTGTGCCAGCAGGTTCAACATCAGAAAAATCATCCTTAGGATTTATAATATCTGCAATAGAGATAAAAGAAGATGTTATATCTAAAAAAATTCCTGAACCAGATTTCATATTTTTACCTGTTGGGACTATGGGAACGCTTGCTGGACTTTCTGTCGGTTTATCCATCTGCGAGATGAAAACTAAAATTTTGGGATGTGCAGTCGTTCAGGAAATTCTATGCAATGCGTTTTTAGCAAAAAAACTTATAAGTAAAATAATAGCTACTATTAAGAGGTTTCTCGATATTGATGATGAAAACCTATCAAGAATAAGGAAATCAGCTTTTTCAAATTTTTCTATAATTCACAGCTTTCTTGGTAGAGGTTATGGATACCCTTCTGATGATGGTATAGAAGCAATGAGATTTTTCTCACATTATATGAAGGTAGAGAAAACATACACGGCAAAAACACTCAGTGTAATTCTTGCGAAAAAAGAGGAGCTCAAAAAGAAAAATGTTCTATTTTATTGTACGCTGAACTCTAAGGACCTGAAAATAAATTGAGGTAAAGCTTGTGCATGTCCCTTTCGCTTTCCCCCTTATTTTGCTTCTACCGAAGAAATCTATGTGTGGTGGAGAAGGAATTTACACTATGTTTTGATGTTTGATGGACTTGTAAGTATTTGAACATCTTTAATTCTCTCTGCTTCTTTCCATGCCTCGTCCCTTGGAAATGGAGACAGGAGAATGAGCCTGGGTTTGACTCCGCTCTCTTTCTCATATATAATTCCAAGTTTGTGTAGCTTTAAAACATCCCATTCTGTCGCTTGTGATTTTATCTCAATGATGATATGTTGTGAGTCAGTAATAAGTATGTCAACCTGATATTTTTCCGGTCTCCCTTTTAAGATACCATCTTTGTCATATATGTATAATTCTTTGACTTGTGCTCCAAAATATTTCTCAAGAATTTCTTTCACACCTTCCCTGAAAGTTCTTTCTGTCTGTATCCCCCATCTACCTCCAATAGCTGAGATCACATTCTGCGTATATTGTCTCATTAGCTTTATCTCCTCAAAAACTTGTTCAAATCTTCTGTTAATCTCTTCAAATCTTCTGTTAGATTCTTCTCTCATTTCAGCAAATCTTTTGTTAGATTCCTCAAGCATTTTTTCAAATTTCTTGTCAAATCTTTCACCTTGCTTCCGAATTTCATTTAGCACCGCAAAAATATCCTTCTTTTCTGCGAATACATCTGAAAAGACCTCGGTTAATTTAGATTTGATATGAGGTTTCTCCTTTATCAATTTAGGTAGTTTATTTTCAACAAAGTAGATTATCTTATCATCGTTTCGCAAATTGATCGGTTGTGATTTATATTTGCGCTTTGTTATATTTACTTTTCTATATCTTGGACTTCCTTTATTTCTAATCTTTACTTTATTTTTATCTTTTTTGATTTCTCTCATATCTATCTTTAATAAATAATAAATTTAATAAATTTTCGTAATGGTTTAACTTTATTTTGAATTTTACATTAAACAAAATTTATGTTCTTGTGGTTTTCTGACCTTGGAGGGGCTTTCGTATTACAATTATTCCAATATCTCCGATGGGATAGTTCATATATTAAAAGTTGATATTACCAAGAACTTGTGTCCTCAATATATTCCAAAGTTGAAGCGTTGTAGTAATTATTTTTCAGTTCCGTCATTTTTTGTTTTAAGAGTTTGGATTTTTTTGTTTTAAAAGTTTTGAAATAAGTATTATATAACTCATAACTGAGATAAAGCAAAGAAAAGATATTGGTATTGTAAGAAATTCGTAAAATGTTCTTATACCAAAAGCTTTTTCTGACATAAGAAGAATAATAAATGTAAATTGAGAGACAACAGTAATTTTACCAGATATTGTTGGAGAAAAATTGAGCTCCGCTCCGCCGAACTTTCCAAATAAGATAATCAGAGGAATAATTATGTCTTTTCCAAGAACTATAAATCCGAACCACTCTGGAATCATCTTTTTTATAAAAAAAACAAGAAATAAAGATGTCAGGATTATTTTATCCACAGTTGGGTCAAATTTTCTGCCGAAATCCGATGTCATTTTTAACCTCCTCGCAAGCATGCCGTCTGCAAAATCAGAAATTATCGCTATGCTCCCAATTACGGTGGCTAATTTCCATCTTTCCTCCAAAACAAAATAAATGAAGGGGAAGGTTAAAATAAACCGTAAAAAAGTTATTATGTTTGGAAGTAGAAAAATTTCTTCCCTTTTCATCCTCTATAATCAGAAGATTTACTTTGAAGAAGAAGAAATTTTAATTTCCTAATAAAATTCTCATATTTTCCACTTGTCTGCAACTCCAAGGTTCCTTTTTATTTTGCCAAGATTTTTGATATACCACATTACCGCTTTGTTTTTCCACCAATCCTTTTCTCTTATTCCTAAATCTTCTGCGACCTCACAAGCAGCAAGATAGCCCGATGCTAACCAAGTTGCACCAAAGGGATGTATAGAATTTGAAAGGTAAAGATTGTTAATAAATGTCCTCGAGGCACCTTTTACTATAACATCGGGTAATGGTCTATTTTTAAAGAATTGCTCAGGAATTACCGCCCCTCCACACCAGTTCCCTCTTATTGCGCTTCTGTTGTTCCTCCAAACATCCAACGGTGAGTATGGAAAGATTTCTATTATATTTTTTCTGAATCCAGGTGCATACATTTCAAATAAGTCTGTGAGTTTCTCTGCAAGTTCCCATTTTATCTTATCCCACACAGAAAAGTCATATTCAAGCTTTCTTTTTCCCCACCTTACTGGTATGGGTGGGACATCAAGCCACAAAAAAGCGGTATGGCAACCATCTGGTGCTTGTGATGGATCAGCCAAAGTTGGAACAAACCAGTTAGCCATAAGCTCATCGGGTATCACACCTGATATGAGCTCAACACCAAACTTCTTCATCTCATCCTGAGTATCTCCACCGATATACCCCATAAAACATCTTTGAATTCCGGGATCAAATTCTGCAGATAACCATATAGGCGCTTCTTTCAAAGCATAATGAACTCCAAATATTACTTGCTCATCATAGCAGAAGTTCTTTATTCTGGTTCTCATCTCCGATGGGATTTTGTCTTCATCTATGAGCTCAAAAGTTGGAACAAGCGATAAATCACTTATTATCTTTTTTGCTGTTATCTCTTCTCCGGGAAACAGAGCGTCAGAGCTTAACTTTATCCCATAAGCTCCATCTTTTGAAACAAGAATTTTTGAAACAGGGCAATTCTGAATTATTTTTACTCCATGAGCTTTGCAACACCTTATAAGTGCGTGAGTTAAAGAGTGAGAACCTCCTTTGAGCTGATGAACGGGAAAAATTGGACCGGTTAGCGCGGCTACCCCTAAGCATCCTGAAGAACCAATCCTTCTATGTATAGGAGGGAAAGCGCCTATCCACGATAAGGACGCAATCGTAGTTTTTATATAATCTGACTCAAAAAATATATCAAGTGCTTGAAAACCATTTATATTTACAAGTTCTTCGGGGGAGATATTTATACCGAGCCTCTGATTTATTTCTTTGAGAAATTCAAGATTATCTCTTACTTTATCAAAGGAAGGCGGAGTGAATAAAAAAGTATGAACCCATTCCACAACATCGTTAAACCTTTCTATTAAGACCTCGGAGGCTTTTATTATAAACTCTGCATCTTTTGGGGAAAGTTTCATCCAATTACTTATTGTGTCTTGTGGATTTACTCCCATAAGACAGCACTTACCATCTCTGAAGACTTTACCATAAGCGTAGTCTGTCATAACTATTTCAAGACCGAATTTTTCAAGTTCAAGGTCTTCCATCGCAGGAGATAGGGCAGTAATCATCCATGTTGCATGTAAGTTATGTAAAAAACCTGCTTGTAGTTCTTCTGTGTCGCAATGAGCTCCGCATTCTCCCCTCGCTTCAACAACAAGAACCTTTGCTCCTGCCTTTCCTAAATAGGCAGCAGCTGCGAGTCCGTTTATTCCGCCACCTATAACTATTACATCAAAGTCAGGCATTTTTCTTTTCACCTCCTTTCATTTTTTTCCAAGATATGTTTTTTTGTGCCTTGCAAGGAAATCAGGTTCTTTCCACCACTTTTTCAAACCAATATCCTCTGCTATAACGTTTGCACATATGTAGCCTGGACCTCCTATTATGAGACCACCGGGATATGTGCTTGCTCCACAAAGGTAAAGGTTTTTGATAGGTGTTCTTGAGCTTGAACAAGATTCAGAAGGTCTGAAATATCCCATCTGAGTTGGCGTGTAATCTCCATGCTTTATTGAACCGCGGACCATAGATGCAATTCTCATTTCAATTTCCAGAGGAGTCTCACTTAGAAGATCTTCAATGGTTACATCTTGGTAATCTTTCAAAAGCTTTATCACTTCCTTTTCTATTTCGGATTTTTTGTTTTTCCAATCAAAATCGTAAGGAGCGCACATCTGGAAGAATGAAACAGATTTTCCCATTCTTGATAGTGTATCGTCAAATAAACTCTGACATGTTATATGTCCTGCGACTTTTGTTATTTTATTTTCTCTCAAGGCTCGGAAGAAATTCAGAACATCTTCAAAATTATCAAAACCAGCTATTGTCATAAAAGACCTGTTAATCCATTTATCGTCTGTTTTGAATTCTGGGGGCTTTGGTGATATGAAATGAAAAGTAAAGAAAGACCATTTATCCCACTTCCACTCTTTTAGAATATCTATTTCCTCTTTTATATCTTTTGGAATTTTTTGCTCATTTATTAGTTTGAAGAATGTTATTGGTGGTGGCAAAGAAGATACAACTATTTTTGAGAAAATTTTTCTTCCGTCTTTGAGTTTTACCCCTTTTGCTTCCCGACCTTCAATTATTATTTCATCAACTTCTGCATTATCGATAATTAGACTTCCGTTTCTTACTATCTCTCTTCCCAGAGCACTTGCGAATCTATGGGACCCACCATAGCAGTAGTATTTTTGCATACCACATCTCCACACGAGCAAAGGTACCATAAAACCCATACCAGATTCCTCAGGATCAATCCCCCACATTCCGACAAGATAAAGCAAGAAAGCCTTAATTTTTTCGCTCTTGAAGTTTTCGTCTATTATCTCAACTGCAGATTTTTCCGCTATTTCTAAAAACTCTCTTCCTACCTCTGTTGAAGAAATTCTTTCGTAAAACTCAACAGGGGATAGTGGAGGGTAGTATGTTGCGGGAGCAAGGATGTCATCAACGAACCTTATAAATTTCCTTACAATTTTTTCAAATCTTTCTGCTTCGTCAATTGATAACTTCGCAACCGAATCTTTTGAGTCTTGAAGCATCTTACCTAACAGAAGCGAACTTTTATCTCTAAAAATAATTGCGGATTGAACAAATGGTTTTATCCAGTACAAGCCGTGCTCTTCTAAATTGAAATCTCTGATAGCAGGTATATAATCTACCATCATATGGTAGATTGCGTGAGTGTTAGATGAGTTGCCGGGAAAAAGAATTTCCTCTGTTGCAAGTCCTCCTCCTATCTCATATCTTCTTTCGCATACAAGAACTTTTAGCCCTGCTTTTGCAAGATACGCCGAAGTTATAAGCCCATTAGGCCCAGCTCCTATTACTACACAATCTGTTTCATACTCGTCCGGAAACTCTTTTAAAACATCGTCTTTTTCGGAAGGTTTGTATCCTATCCAAACTTTTGATTCTTTCATTTCCATCTTTTGTTCCCTCCTTTTTTTCTATTTTTTTCCTTTTCTTCTCCTTTACCCCAAATTCTTTACCTTCTTCCGATTCCGATTTTTCTCTCTTCTTTCTTTTAGTTTTTCTCTTTTACTTTTTCTTCCACCCTTCTTTTTCTCTTTTTTATTCTTTCTTGATAGCGTTCATTTTTCCTTTTATTTCTTTTTCTTTCTTGTTTTCTTCTTTATTCATCCGGGAAGCGGGTGGGAACTTTGGTCAAAACATTTATGAATTTTCTTATAAACGCCATATACTGCATAAGAATTCCTATATTTCCCTCCACTTTTATTTCTCCTTTCAGGAAGGCCTGGATTGGATCTACTTCGCCTTTGACTATACCTTTCCAGACAGAATATGTGGTTTTAAAGATGAAAGCTGCGTTGTATTCTTTTTCATCTTGAATTATTTTCGCCTCTTTGACTTCTCCCTTATCTATCAGGAAGAAAGCTTTCCAACTTTCATTAAGCTTCTCATCAGGTTCCATAATAGTTATGACTCCCCCGTATGTCCAAGTCTTTCCGATTTCTCTGAGTTCTTGGTCTGATGTTGCTATTTTTACAAGTTCATCTACCCACTCCTGTGAGGGAAACCTATACATTTGTTTTAACCTCCTTTCTTTTCATAATAAATCAAAAAACCTAAGCTTAAAATCTTTTTTCTCCATCGCTTATGTGATACGGTGATGGTATAAACCACTCTGGCTTTTCTATTGCCCCATCATCTATGAGGATGTGCATAAGATTATAAGGAACAGCAAGAAGACATAGCCCGCCCGGATATGAGGTCTGATGACATAGATAGAGTTTGTGAATCGGAGTTCTGTACCTTGCAAGTTCTGGGATTGGTCTGAAACTCCACCATTGGTCCTCACACTCTCTTATTGCGTACCAGTTTCCTCCTATTAATCCTGTGTTTCTAAACTCACTATCAAGAGGGGTATTAATGAACTTTGCAACTATATTTTTTTCGGTCATATTTGGAGCAAATTTTCTTAAAAGCTCTATCATACCTTCTGCTATTTCCCATTTTGCTTTGTTCACAGCATCAGGTCCATCTCTGTGATATTCAGGAGGTGGAACCTGAATGTATATTGGCGAAAGGACGTGATATCCTGGTGGGCATCTTGTGTCATCGTAAATATCATGACAGCATACCATAATGTGCATACTTTCTTCGCTTTGAGGGTGAGTCCTGAATGAGAAAATATCTCTTGCTTGGTTTAATATAAAACTTCTTGAATCTCCAGGAAGCGCTACAACTGTTGGATAGTTTCCATCTTTGAAAAATAGTTCTTCTGCGTCTCCTTTATATTTCGGTAAATCTTTAACTATAAGATGAAGGACAAATAGGCTTCCGCCGTGTGTGTTTATATCTTTTATCTTTTCTAAAAGGGGTTTTGGAATGTGTTTCCCTTTGAGGAGTTTTAAGAAAGTTTGTTTCACATCTATTGCAGATATTACAAGTTTTGTTGCTCTTATAACTTTCCCCGGGTAGAATGATTCATCAGCTAATACTACTCCCTTTGCTTCCCCATTCTCAACCAATATTTCACCTACTTTTGCGTTAGTATATATTTTCACTCCGTAGTGAAGACAGCATCTTATGAGTGCGTGCATATAAGAATGCATACCGCCCTGGGGAGATGAAGAAGAATAAGCCATGAGAAGACCAGTTGCTATCCCGAAGATTCCCATACCTCGCCATGCTGGGAAAGGTCCGTTGTACCATGCTCCTTGACCCGCAACAACTTTCAGAGGTTCAAACTCATACTGTGTATCAAGGATTTCGTATGTTGACATTTCCATAATTGTTTCGGGAGGGAAGAGAGCTAAAAGTCCCGGAGCTTTTTCTTTCATAAATTTGAACCATGGAAGATCTTTTGGGTCAGACCACATATCGGGAGTGTAAGGTGGGGTCCAGAAGATTGATCTCAGGAAATCTTTTGTGTATGGTTCGAAGCTTTCGTACATAATTTTAGTAAATTCTGCATCTTTTTTTGAGTATTTTGCGATTGATTCTATCGTATTTTTGATATTGAACCTACCAGATATTATTGCTTTTCCATCTGATGTTACCGTTCCTGCGAGAGTTTTGAAGTATTTTAGTCTGAAACCGAATTTCCGCAGTTCAAGAATTTCTATCGTTGGTGATGCTCCAGCGTAAAAGTATGTAGCATGAGGATCTATTCTGAAACCCGGGATGGGTTCGGTATTTTCTGCTCCTCCTCCGCATTGAAGTCTCTCTTCCAGGATGCACACTTTTAGACCGGCTTTCCCCAGGAGTGCAGCAATACCCAGTCCATTTGGTCCGCCTCCAATTATAACTGCATCATAAGTTTCAGATGGATAAAAAGTTTTTATTTCTTTTTCTACTCTCATGATAATAAATAATTTAATAATAATCTACCTACCATAAGTTAGATAAATTTAATTTTAAAAATTTTTTATAACTTTTGTTTTTTCGAAACTTTTGTGAAGAGATTTCATTTGAAAAACAAAGTAATTTGAATTCGGCAAGTTTTGTAACCATAAATAAAAATGAAACTATACGCTTTGCTCATCTTTTACATTGGTTGCATTACTGAAATAGGAAAGAAAATATCATTCTTTCATTTTTAAAGATTTTTGGATTATATATCAGTTTTGGATTCTGCTATTTAGCTTTCATGGTTGAAATTATCGGGAGAAGTTCGCTAATCAGAAATTTCATAAAAATTTCAATCAAATAACAAATACTAAAAATAATTGAAAGCAAAGATAGACAATGGAAGGAAAATAAATTCCAAGAAAATGAAAAGATAAACCTTGGAGGTCAGAAAAATGAAGCGGGTAGAAATGCAAAAGATAATTCCGGGAGCGTTGCTTTTGTTTTTGATTTATTCTTGCAAGGAAAAAAAAGACGAATTGGGGAAAAAATATCATGAGCACCCAAGACTGGCTCAAAGTCCTTGGCCGATTATACATGCAAACCTATCTCAGCAAGCAGGCGTAGAGTTTGCCGGTCCAAATCCTCCATTGAAAGTAAAGCTTTTTGACCACAAAGGCCCAGGATGGATACTGTTTGATTCAAAAGGAAATATACTTTTTGGAGCCGCTAATGCTACGGAAAGAAAGCATGAATTCAAAAAATTTGATAAAGGTATGAATCTTATTGCTGAGTTTTCCTTGTCTTTTTCCGGAGCAACGGGGGTATTTGGTGGAATATACAGCTTTATAGACCACGAGGACTGTATATGGACTTCCGTAGATGTTTCCATATATAGATTATGTGAAATTGGAGGCAAGTTTGAAAAGGATATGGAATTCAATCTCGCAGAAATGTCGGGTGGTTTTTCTAAAGATGAAACAATCCTTGCTCTTATGCCACTTTATAGACCAACAGGTTGGATGGATATAGTGTTCGTAACGTTGGGATTTGAATACGTAAAAGAGGGAGATTTTTTGAAGATAAATATTCCTGGCGCTAAGTTAGGAATCATTCAAATTTTTGACAGGAGTAAAGTGAATATTTATTACCACCAGTTTAGAGAAGAGGCTATACAAAATTCCATAGCCATTGATAGAAAAGACAACTTATATATCATAACTCACAAAAAACTTTACAAGATAAGATTTGATAACTCTTCTAAGAACTTTAGGATCATTTGGAGCTACTCTTATGATCCTGGTCCTCCCCCTAGCGAAATAGAGTGCCGGGGAGAATCGTCTCCATATTCTTGTGTGCTTGTTAATCTTCTCAAAAGGGTAAGATTTCTTGCTGGGTCCGGAACTACTCCAACTATCATGGGAGATAACGAAGAATATATTGGGTTTGCAGATGGTTCTATACCTATGAAAATTATAGTTTTAAGAACAGAAGATGGAAGTCCAGTTGAAATAGATAATCCCGAACCTTTTTCTTATGATCCGGAATCTCAAACTGAAAATACTTTAGCTTATTTTGGTGGGAAATTTATCGTTGATAATAATAATCCAGAAGGTTCTGGTGTCGCTTGTTATGAAATAAAAGGCAGTTATGGGAATGAGAAGGTAAAGCTTTTGTGGGTAAATAAAGATATATTTGCTCCGAATAATGTTCCTCTTGTGTCTGGGAAATCTCAATCAGCTTATGTTTACGAGCTCAAAAAAGAAGATAGGATAGATAAGTGGTATCTTACCGCTATTGATTTGAATACTGGAAAAGTTTTATGGAGAGAATTTATAGGAGAGGGATTTGATTACAACAGTATGTATGCTCCCTTAAATCTTGATGATAAAAATAATATATATATAGGATTATTTGGGAAAATTCTAATAGTTGGAAACATGTAAGCCGAATTTTGGGAAAAATTTGTAAGTAGGAAATCATAAGTAGGAAATCATTTTATATAGAAACTTCTTTCAGCAAAATATAAATTCATATTTTTATGAAAAATTTTCGTTTTTTACACAAAGTATAAAGTTTTCATTAATACTTTATATTATGATGAACAAAAAATATGATGTCATAGTTGTAGGTGCAGGAATAAATGGAATAACAGCTGCTTCATATCTCCAAAAATCAGGTCTCAAAACCCTTGTTCTGGAAAAGAGAAATGAAATCGCTCCTTTCGCTTTAACGGAAGATATTTTCGGTGGAGGAATACCGGTAGATACGCACGCAGGTGTATGCTTTTTACCTATGAGCCCAGTCTGGGGAGACCTTGAACTTGATAAATTCGGATTTGACCTCATATTCGCAACAGCTCCCGCAGGAACAGTATGGGAAGATAAGAACCTTGTCTGGTATGCTATACCGAGCAAAGCCGCGGAGGCAATTTCTAAATTTTCTGAAAAAGATGGAAAAACTTTTCTTGAAATAACATCTCGCATAGCTCCAAATATCCCTGATATCCTGAAAGAAGCTGTATTTTCCCCTGCCGAAGAAGAGAAAGAGGATTTCTTGTGGGATCTATCAAAATACTTTGGATTTACTCCTTATGACTTTAAAACTATGAACGCATTTGAGATGCTTGACCTACTTTATGAGAGTGAATGGATAAAAACTGCTGCTTTTGGTGCGGCGGATATAGCAGTTTTTGGAGACCCGGCTGAAAAAGGTGAGGGGGCAGTCATGCTTGCTCTTGCTTTCACTATTATGATTGGAGTACCTCGCGGTGGTATGCATACTCTTGCTCATTCGCTTGTAAGATGCTTTAAATATCACGGGGGAACTTTACTTCTTAATGCGGGAGTAAAAAAAGTAGAAAAAAAAGAGGGAGGAGGTTTTAGGGTGTTTCTTGATGAAAACACTCCATATACCCAGAAGGAGTTTGAATCAGATATAGTTGTAATGCATACGAGCCCTCCTATATCCTTGGAGATAATAGATCAAGATTTGCTCAAAAGGGAAGATCCTGAACTTTTTAAGAAGATGAAAGATTGGGATATGACTGGTCATTGTGCATTTACTTCTTACTTTCTTATAAAAGGAAATATAAGATGGAAATCTGAATCTTGGAATAAAGATATATCAAAAGTTCCTTTCCCCCTCAGAGCTTACGATTCTTGGGAGCATGCGAAAATTTCTGTGCAAAAAATGAAAAATGAAGAAGTTATGGAGGTTATCGGAGATATTGCAGAAATGTATAACCTATCGGCAGTGGATCCATCAAGAAGTAAGTTAGGTTATCATGTGCTTGTATTTGAGATGGAATACCCTATAAATCTCAGAAGGTACGGAGGAAAAGAAAGATGGGATGATAGAGAGTTCGTCGGAAAAATTCATCAAGGGCATATAGAGCTTTTGGACAGGTTAATTTCTGGTTTCAAGACAAATCTTGTCGATAGTATGTTCTTTACTCCTATTGATAATTGGAGGAGAAATCCATCTGCTATTTATGGACATGAGTTAGGAGGAGATGTTTCAGGTCCTCAGTGGTATACTGGAAGAATTCCTCCTCGTTCTAAAATTCAAGGACTTTATTTCTCAAATGGAATATGGCCTGCTTCTCTGACTCATCTTGGAAGTGGTTATGTTGCAGCTACATGTGTTGCGGAAGACCTGAATATAAAACAAAAGCAAGAGTGGTGGAGGTGGAAACCTTATGAGTACTTTTTGAGAAAACTTCCAGAGCTCAAAAAAGTATGATTTTTTGTTGAAAAAGTAGAAATAATTATTAAAATAAAAATAGAGAAAATTTTCTACCAAATGGTAGATAGAAATAAAAAATGGGAGATAAAAAGATAAAAAAAAGAAAAGAAGGAATAAAAAGAAAGGAAAGAAGAAGGAAAGAAGGAGGTGAAAGGTTATGGAATATGATGTGGTAGTTATTGGGGCTGGGCCAAATGGGCTTACGGCAGCAGCTTATTTACAAAAGGCAGGTCTAAAAACCGCAGTTATAGAGAGACTTCCTGAAACTGGTGGAGGACTTGTGACGCAGGAAATATGTGGTTTTAAACTCAATCATCACGCAACATATATGCTCCTTGCGGAGCTTATGCCACCTTACAAAGACCTCGGTCTTGAAGACTGGGGGGTAAAATTCATAAGACCGGAAAAACAAATGGCTTTTTTGTTTAAAGATAAAAAAGCTTTAATGCTATTTACAGATCCACAAAAATCGGCTGAATCTATATCTCAGTTCTCATCAGAAGATGCAGAGAAATTCAAAAAAATGTGGAGTGAGTTTGAAGAGATGTTTGAAAAATTCTTGTTCCCAGCTACATATCTTCCACCTCTTGATCCAGTAGAGCAAACGGAGAAACTTCAAAAATCAGATGAACTTGGAAGAAAAATAGCCGAGATCTCTGAAATGACTCCTCTTGAAGTTATAGACCATTATGGATTTAAAAATTCACGCATCAGAGGAGCTCTCCTTTACATAAATTGTATGTTCGGACTTGAACCGGATGAGGTCATAGGTTTCCTTGTTCCCATCTATGTTCTGCGAGTTTTGAATTCTGCTTTGGTAAAAGGGGGAACGCATCATCTTGCTTCTTCTTTGAGGAGAGTTGTTGAGTTCTCTGGTGGGCATGTTATAACTGCTTCGCAAGTCAAAAAAGTTATATTTGAGGGTTCGCGGGTCCGTGGAGTTATTCTTGAAGATGGAACGGAAATAAAAGCAAAAGTTGTGATCAGCACTCTGAACCCAGAACAAAACTTCCTTGAACTCCTGAGTGATTATGAAGAGGAATTTATGGAAGATCTCAAAGATTCTGCGGAAAGATGGGAATGGGAGAGGTTATCTTTATTTATTTCACATCGCGGAATTGCAGGTAAAAATCCTTTGTATCCAGGTTATCCGGATGGAGTTTCTGAGTTTTTAAATGTTGTTATGGGATATGAAAATGAAGATGATGTTTTATCTCATATAAAGGATTGCGAAGAAGGGAAAATTCAGATCAAAGGACACGGAAGCTGTCTTTCCATTTTTGATCCACTTTTGGTTCCAAGTCACGTTCCTTATGCTCAGCATCATCTTTTGAGGTGGGAGATGTGGGCACCATACGAAGTAAAAACGAATGGGACAAAAACTACCTGGACATATGAGCTCAAAAAAGAGGTTGCAAAGAAATCCTTTGAGTTTTGGGCTTCTTACTCTCCAGATATAGCTGAATCTTCAATCATAGTTGAATTAAGCTGGTCTCCTCTTGATATAGAAAATCACACTCTTACGATGAAAAGAGGATCAATAAAGCATGGAGCTTATACTTCTTTGCAGATGGGATATAACAGACCTTCTCCTGATTGTTCGTCTTACAGAACTCCTATTGAGGGTTTTTATGTCGCCGGAGCTTCGGTTCATCCCGGAGGTATGGTAATTTTGGGACCTGGCTACAATTGTGCAAAAGTAGTATGTGAAGACCTCGGAGTTGATTTCAAATGGGAAGAGCATCCGACTGTAAAGGAGGCAAAAAAAAGAGGCTATTTATGAGTATTTATGATGGATATTTATATATACAATGCGGTGTATTGATGGTATAGTTTGATGAATTTTTATCAAGGAGGTGAATTAAAATGAGGCTTTGGTCAAAAGGTTTAGGAAAACTCATATTGCCTTTCTATCTTGATAAGGCAGAGAGTGTTTCTGTCTCACCAGATTATGTCCTCGTTCGTGGTAGGATTGTCGAAGGAAAAGTAAATTGGCCCTATAAGATCTTCCTTTTCCCGGAAGATATGGTAAGGTTTATAAGGTTTATGGCTCAAAATAAAGTTATTATTTTGTTCCTCAAAAGAAATTTGGGGTTCAAGTTAGTAAAATTTGTGATTTTGAACCTTGCAAAAACTCTTTTCATCATAACTCCAAAAGTACTTATTGTAAAAATCTTGAAAATATTTTCTCGCAAGGAATCTGAGTTTGTATATGATGAAGTAATTGCAAAGATTATTGAGGGTAAATATAGGGGTGCACGATCGGAAAGTAAATTAGATGACACTTCCCAAAATGGAAGCGATATATCACCTGATGATGAGGGAAAAGAAGAAACGAATTCAAATCAAAAAATAAGTCTTGAAAAACCTGTACCAAAGCAAAATATTTATCAGGGAGGAATGATTTTTTGGTCAAAAGGGTTGGGAAGGAGAAGTCATATCGTTATTCCATGCGGTGAAGAAAAACCTGAAGATAAAGGAGATACTTTGGTCCTGCACGGAAAGACATTACCTCCTGTTGTATGGATTTATACTATGACTATGGGGCCGGAAGATTTTGTTTCAATGTTGAAACTTGGGTTATCTTATGAGTTTGTTTATTTCTTACTGCATCCAAAGAAAATAAAATATGCTTTTTCCTTACTTTTTTACCTTCTTCATTTTATTGCCAAATTTGTCTTTACGAGAAAGAAGATTTATGAATTTTATAATAGAGGAGATGTTCAAAGGGACAAAATGGACGGAGAAGTTGTCCATACGCGATGACGGAAGTAAAAATTTTTATTATCCCTTCTTTACTTTTGTATTATTACTTATCATATTTTCTCATTTTTTTATAATCGGTTGTAAGAAAAAAATTGCTCAAACGAATGATTCTGATGAAATTGTAGATGAGGGAGGAAAATTTGTTGGTGGGCTTACTTCTGATTCTATCACATTCGGAGGATTAGAAAGATCTTACATTATTTACGTTCCGAAGTCATTTGACAGTAATAAAAATATGCCACTTCTTTTTGTTCTTCATGGAGGAGGGGGGACACCGGATCGTATGATTGAATTAACCAATGAAGGTTTTAATTCCCTTGCTGAAATGGAAGGATTTATTGTTGTTTATCCTGAAGCGTATGGCAGGCACTGGAATGATGGGAGAAAAGGTATGGAGAATTGGTCCATAGCTCACAAAGAAAATATTGACGACGTTGGTTTTATATCTTCTCTAATTGATCACCTCGCGTTGGATTTCAATATTGACTTGAAGAGGATTTTCGTTACGGGTATTTCAAACGGAGCTATGATGTCTTTTCGGTTAGCTTGTGAACTTTCACAAAAAATTACAGCTGTTGCACCTGTTGCTGGTCTTATGCCAGAAGATATAACCTCTTCGTGCACTCCTCAAAAACCTGTATCACTTCTGATTATTATGGGCACAGATGACCCGTTGGTTCCATATAATGGAGGATATGTAGAAGCTGGGGGAAGGAAAAGGGGAAAGGTTTTATCTGCTCAAGATACTATAAGTTTCTGGGCAAAAATTAATGGTTGTAAATTATATCCTCAAATGGGCTGGGAGCAAGATAAAGAGACATCTGATGGAACAAGGGTTAAAAAAGAAATATATAATCAATGTAAAGATGGAGTAAAGGTAATTTTATATACTATTGAGGGTGGAGGGCACACATGGCCGGGAGGTTTGCAATATCTTCCAGAAAGTATTATTGGAAAAACAAGCAGAGATTTAGACGCAAACCAGCTGATATGGAATTTCTTCAAGGAAAGTTCAATAAGATAAGCTTATCGTTATAATGCAGTATTCAGAAAACAAACTTTTGGGATATTCAGAAAACAAACTTTTGGGACATGAGATTATAAATAAATCTACATGCTTTATTTATTCTTTACTCTTGCTTATTGATTGAGATTTTATATAGTGTAATGATTGTTCTTATCACAAAGTATGCACTTATGATGATTGGAGCTAAGAGCAAAAATGGGAAAAACCAGAAAGGTACTTTCCCTTCCTTTATCCCGAAAATCAGACCCTGGAACACTATAAGCATATACACTGAGATAAAAAAGTTTGTTTCAACAATTGGTATAAAGTAGCCGTCAATGAGCTCATTTTTGATTCTTCTTTTTCTTGCAATTTTTTTTCTGGAAAATGTAATTAGAGATATAACCTGTGGTATGATTGAGAGAGAAAAGCATAGAAGAAAGATGAAAATTTTGTCCCCATATAGGGTGGGCCTACCTTCAATTCCGAAACTCAAGGGAATTTGTTCTGGAAAATCTAAATAGGATAGAGTTGCTTTTGCCCACATCAGAAATATTGCCACATGCGAGAGAACCTGAAAAATTCTTATTCTTCTCTGGTAGTGTTTTTTCTCTTCATATTTCAAACTACGAGAATTGAAATTTACTTTTTCCATCTTCAAGGAAATTTTTTATGAGCTTTGTTAAAAAAAATAGGTTTTTTCCGAAAGAATAAGAAAAGAGGTGAAGAACATATGAAGGAAAGCAAAAAATTCAAGGATAAGACAAATGATTTTAAAGTGGATGATATTAGTAAAGAGTTTTTCTCCAAAGATGATGATTACCAGCGGGATGAAGAAAATGGACATTATGATTTCCGAAAATCCGATGAGGATTATACTAAATCAGAATATGACGAAGAAACTGATGTTTTGGTTCCTGATGAAAATGAAAAGGATTATTCAGAAGATTATGGTGTGAAAGAATTCTTCTTTGATGAAGAACTTTCTTTGAGGTTGAAGAAGGTTGTCAAGATAATAGATCTTCTTGAGTTTATTGATTCATGTCTTATAGTAAGTGAGAAATTATTAAAAGATGACGAAGATGCACGTGAGATTTTAAGAGAGCTGAGAGAAAAAGTTCTTGGAGCGGAAACGATTTTTACCGATTACCTTATAAATGGTAAAATACAGAAACCAAACTGATCAGTTTTTGTAAGCTATGTAAGTTTTTTCATCCATTTACCAGAGATTATTCTTATAAGCATGGTGAAAAATAAGATGGCAAAGTAGGTTGATATTACTAGCCACAAAACAATTGATTTACTTTTAAGTATAGTTCCAAACAGAAAAATTGAAGGTATGAAAAAGAAAAAGTGAAGTATTGCTTCAACCTTAACTACAAATTTTGTATCTCCCACACCTATGAGCGTATTTATTATCAAAATACTAAGTGAAATGAATAATAAGGAGGGGGAAAAAGTTAATATTGTTTTTTTCCCTTCTTCTATTACTTCTTTTTGAGCTGAAAATAACCTCATAGATGTTTCGGGGAAGAGTATCATAAGTAAAGATAATACGGAAGATGCTATCCCTATTATTATTATCATATCTGAAAATGTTCTTTTGGCTCTTTTTGTTTCGTTTTGTCCCATAAGTCTTCCGACCATACCAGCAAGTGATGTCCCAATAGCCATAGCCGGGAGCATTATTACACCAATTATATTGACCAGTATGAATGAAATAGCTTGATGTTCTACACCTGATAAGCCAGAGAACCAGATGAAAAGGAGAAAACTAACAGAAGCTATAAACTGTGCAAGAAATGCCGGTATTGATATCTTTAAATTCTTTAATGCAAATTTTAGAATATCCTCTCTATATTTTATATCTGATATATCTTGGGGTAAAAAGTATTGTTTTATGTATGGTCTTATAAGAAAAGCGCCGTGGATTGCTGCTACGAAAGAGGATATTATTGAAGCAAGGGCAAAACCGTAAAGCTCCATTCTCGGGAAAAAGATTCCGAAAATGAAAAGATAAGATAAAACTATGCATACCAAAGTCGAATATGCGTTGAATTTCAGATGTTCTTCTGGTTTACCTATTGCATCAAATAATCCTCTCATTACAAAAGTTACTGATGTTGCAGGTAAACCTAATATCCTTACGAACAGAAATTTCTTACCGTAATTTGCTACTTGTTGAGAGGGGGACATAACTTGCATAAGCCATTCTCCAAATATAAGAACTAATATACACATAAACAGGCTTATCACAAATGATGTCACAATTGCGGATTTGAACGAAATGAAAGCATCTCTTCTTTTTCCCTGCCCCCAAAGTTGTGAGATTAGAGATTGAGCAGATGAACCAAAGGCATTCATGGGAGCGGAGAATGTGAGCATAGTTATAAGTGCTATGCCCATAGCTGATATTTGTTCTGCCGCATCCTCTCCTACATGACCAACCATCATGGTTCCAAAAAAATTGTGAATGTTAGATAAAGCTAATGATGTGGCAGCTAATGCAGAAAGTTTTAGTACTAAAATTGCATCTTGATTTTTGAAGGCAGATTTTATCCTTTTTATTATCCTTACTGCTCTTATTTTTATCTTCTTTCTTATATCAGTATTTCTCATGATTTCTTAATTTCTCAAAAATTTGATTTTACTTATATTTGGTTCTTTCTTTACATTTAACTTTTTTTATTATTATGAATTGGGGAAATGAACTAGGGAAAAAATAAAATAAAGTCATGCACTTCGTTATTTAGACTTTTCCTGTAAAATAATTTTTGTTCAATTAAAAAAATTAGGTTATAATGATTTTTAGAGGAGTAGTAGAAATGAAGTTATCAGAAAATGAAATTCAGAAGATTTTGAAGGAGTCTCTCCCAAATTGGAATTACGATGGGAAATATATGGTCAGGGATATCAATACTAAAAATTTCAAGGAAACTATGATTATTATAAATCTCATAGCCGGGATCTCGGAAGCTCATTTCCATCATCCTGATGTTGAGTTTGGATACAAAAAAATAAAGGTGAAGCTGATAACTCATTCAGAAAATGCAATTACTCAAAAAGACTTAGATCTTGCAAAGGATATTGAGAAATTTTTAAGTATGTTCCAGGAGAAAGGAGGGTAAAACAAGTAGTAAATGTCTACAAGATTTTTTGTTGGTACTGCTGGGATACCTCATTCAACTCGCCCAGTTGATGGGGAAGACCTGACTTCTGCCGGAATAAGAAAAATAAGGGAGTTAGGATTAGATTCTATGGAAATTGAGTTTGTAAGGGGGGTATACCTTAAAAGTGAGGAGCAGGCAAACTCTATTAAAACGTATGCAGAAAAATTTCAAATTATATTGACCGCACACGCTCCATACTACATAAATCTTGGAAACCCTGAAAAACTAATAAGTTCTGAACAGATAATTTTGAAAACTCTGAATGTGGCAGCGAAAGTTGGCATAAAATCTATCGCTTTCCATCCTGCGTATTACAAAGGAGAGGATCCGGAATTGATTTTCCAAAGGGTAAAAAAGTCCCTCTCAAAAATACTTTTTGTTGCAAAAAAGAAGGGATATAATGTTGAACTGCGACCTGAAACTGCGGGTAGAGTGTCTCAATTCGGCTCTCTTGATGAAATAATAAGGCTTGTGAAGGAGGTTGAAGGATTAAAACCATGTTTTGATTTTGCTCACATTTATTCTCGCTCAAAAGGCGAAGTAAATGGTTATGATGGATTTATGAGAGTTCTTGAAAAGATAAATAATGAACTTGGAGATTGGGCTTTAAAAGATATGCACTGTCATATAGAGGGGATTGAATTTGATGGAGCAGGTGAGAGGAGGCATCTTAATTTCTCTGAATCGGGATTTGATGTAAAGGGGCTCGCAAAAGCTCTGAAAGAGAGCGGAGCCTCTGGAATTGTAATATGTGAAAGCCCATCTCTTGAACACGATGCTCTTTACCTTAAAGAATATCTCTCTTAACTTTTCTAATATAAAATAAAAGAAAGTATTCAAAGCAAAATTTTTCAAGAAAATGAGAACTCTTGTTAAAACATTCATCCTGAAAACATATTTATTTTCTTTCCTTATTTCTATTGTGTTTGTTATTGCTATTTCTCAGATAGAAGTTCTTGATTCCATTGAGAGAGGTTTAAGGAACCTGAATGAAATTTTTGTCTTGTCTTTAATTGCATATTTTCCATATGTTTTCCTATTATCTATCCCGCTTTCAGCTTTTAGATTCTCATTTTCAAGGAGGAAAAAGTTTTTTTATCTTATGAGTTTTGGCTTCCCACCTCAGAAATTATTTTTTTTCTCCGCTCTGATTTCCTTTATCTTCTCTGTTTTTTTCTCACCTCTATTTTACGTTTCAGAGGAGGCTAAAAGAAAACTTTCTGATAAGAAGACTAAAAATCAAACAATATCAATATACATTTCGGAGCAGAAAAATTTTATATATCATGAGAAAATAAGGGATGGCAAACAAAGAATTTTTCTAATATCGCCTTCAGGTGAGTATTCAAAAATAGATAATCTGCCTGAAAGGAAAAAGTTTATTATTTCATCAAAAAGTATGGACTTTTCTCTGATTCAATCTCCTAAAAAATTCTTCATTTTTTCGCTTATAATATCTTTTGGGATATTTTTTAGTGCTTTTTCTGGTATGTATATTGGAAGTAGGGGAATTTTTGTTCCGGTTATAGATATTTTTCTTGCTATATTTATCACATCTATTTTGTAGAAAGATGCTTTCGAGGTAGTTATTTTGAGCCCTCAACTTTATTTGAGATATATTCTGAGTATATTCCCATATCTTTATCTCCTCTTCCTGAGAGGTTAAGGACTACAATTTTGCCTTTGAGTTCTTTTGAGTTCTTGATTATCCATCCGATTGCGTGAGCTGGTTCGAGCGCTGGAATTATTCCCTCAGTTTTTGATAAAAACTCAAAGCCCTCTATTGCATCTTCGTCTCTCACTGAGTAATATCTTACCCTTTTTGTTTCTTTAAGATATGCATGTTCTGGTCCGACTGCTGGATAATCAAGACCGGGAGCTATTGAGTGTGCCGGCATAATTTGTCCATCTTCATCTTGTAGTACATATGTTTTTGTCCCGTGAAAAACTCCTACTTGACCTTTTGTTAAGCTTGCAGAATGTCTCTGACCATCTCCACCGGCTTCTACTCCTATAAGTTCAACATTTTTATCTTTGATGAATGGTTTGAAAATACCGATTGAGTTTGAGCCTCCACCAACGCATGCTACAATAAAGTGTGGCAATCTTCCTTCTATCTTCTTTATTTGTTCCTTTACTTCCTGCCCTATTATTGATTGGAAGTATGAAACGATTTTCGGAAATGGATGGGGTCCTACGGCAGAACCTAAAATGTAGTGGGTATTTTTCACATTTGTTATCCAGTCTCTTAAAGCTTCGTTTATTGCATCTTTTAGTGTTTTTGTGCCAGATTTTACTGGTATAACTTCTGCACCAAGAAGTTTCATTCTTAGTACATTTATTTTTTGTCTTTCTACATCCTTTTCTCCCATGTATATTGAGCATTTTAGATTAAACAGCGCACAGGCTGTTGCGGTTGCTACTCCGTGTTGTCCTGCTCCTGTTTCAGCTATAACTCTGCTTTTTTTCAAGATAAGTTTCACAAGAAGAGCTTGCCCGAGCGTATTATTTATTTTGTGCGCTCCCGTATGAAGTAAATCCTCCCTTTTTATGTAAAGTTTTATTCCAAGCTTACGTGAGGAATTTTCAGCAAAGAAAAGGGGAGTAGGTCGTCCGGCATATTTTTGTAGATAGTATCTGTGCATTGAGATGAATTTTTTGTTTTTTATAGCTTTCTCAAATGCTTTATCTAACTCTTCAAGCGCGAACAAAAGCGTTTCTGGAATGAATCTCCCACCGAATTCTCCGTAATACACTGAAAATCAATTACGAACAAAGTGATTATTTTTACAAAAAATCAAAATGTTTGAGCAAATCTGAATTGTATTTTTTAATGGATGAAGAGAAAAAAAAGGTTTTTTTCAAAGAGATTCTGAAAGAGCTTATCGGGAAAAGACTTTACGAAAGAGGTATGAAATGTGAAAACTTTGATATTGATCAAAGAGATAAAGTAGGAGTTCAGCCTGACTTGATAATAAAAAGTTCCGGGATTGAAGTCGGGAGGGTCTTTATAGTTCTTGATGAGAAGGAACTTGATTTCAAACTGCTCAAAAGTTTTATAGAAAAATCAAATAGTCCAGTTTATCTTGCGGTAGAAAAGGGAAAGGAGAAAAATATAATGTCTGAGCTTCTGAATTATGGTCTCGGCGGTAGGGTCAAGTTTATATTGTGGGAATTCAGAATATACTGACCGTTCTATATTCTACCGTTCTATATTCTTATTATTATTTTCTTTCCTTTTTACCTTTTATTTTCTTTCCTTTTACCTTTTATTTTTTTATTATTATTTTTATAATTTTTTCTTTCCTTTTTTATCTCTTTCTTTTTTATCTTTCTTTTTTAGAAAAGGAGTTGTTTTCTGAATAAAATATTTGTGATGTTAGATTTGTATGAGATTTTTCCCGACTTAAAGATAGAGTATAGCTGGTTTTTGAAATTTTTTCTTTTACTTGTTGCAGGGACTATAAGTGGTGGTATTATAGGGATTGAGAGAGAACTTCTTGCAAAGCCTGCGGGTTTGAAGACTTTGGTTTTCGTCACCGTAGGTTCATCTATTTTTTCTTTTTTCTCTATTGAGATTGGTAAAGCTACGGGTGGTGATCCTTTGAGGATAGCCTCTAACATAGCAACGGGGATTGGATTTTTAGGTGCTGGAACGATAATAAGGAGGGGGGAGTGGGTTGAGGGGCTAACGACTGCATCTTTGATATGGTTCTGTGGAGCTCTCGGAGTAATAGTGGGGAGCGGATATTTTTTGCTCGCTATATTCTGCTCAGCTGGTGGCGTTATATTTTTGAAAACTCTTGAATTCTTTGAGGAAAAATTTTTGAGGGAAAAGAGGTGTAAGATTATGAGCATAAGAGCTATTTTTCCTAAGGAAAAAAAAGATGAAATTTTGAATTTTTCAAGGAGTTTTTTTCCAGGTTGTTCAAGGGTTCCTCATAAGATTTTTATTCAGCAGAATGCAGAAGGGGATTTTATTTTTGACTTTGAGGGGTGTGAGAGGCACACGAAAAATATAACTATATTAGGGTCGGCAAGTTTTTATCAAATAAAAAGGTCAAACTCAGGCTGAACATTTTATCCAGTATTATATAAAGGTTGTTCAAAAAATGGAAAAATTATTCTCAAATTGTTAATTTTAGTTCTGTTATTTTTCAACATATGTTGGAAAAAATAAATTATACATATTTTTTGGGGAAAAATGCAAATTGTAAAAAAGGATAAATGAGATAAGTAGAAGAAAAACGAAAGTAAGGAAAGATAAGGAAGATAAAAAGTAATTTTTTTTGACTGGTGGATTATTTATTGAAAAACAAAGAATGAAAAAATGAATTAAGATAAGAAGAAAATGAAACAATTGGAAGTTTATTAGAAGATAAATCTGATATGGGATTTGAAAGAAAAGAAATAATAAGAGAGATTCTCGAGCGAGTAGATATAGTTGAAGTTATATCTGAATATGTTTCTCTGAAAAAAGTCGGAAAAGATTGGTATGGGCTATGTCCGTTTCATCCTGATACTAAACCTTCTATGCGCGTTAGAGAAGATAAGAAAGTTTTCAATTGCTTTGCTTGTGGCACGGGAGGAAATGTTATTGCTTTTATCTCAAAAATAAAAAATCTATCCTTTCAAGATGCTCTGAATTTCCTTGCTGAAAGGTATTATCCAGATTTAGTAGTAGATATAAGCAAAGAAAGTTGGTCTGAAAAGAGGAGAATAATTCAAGCAAATGCGCACATGCTTTTTCTTTTCAGAAAGTTCTTTAAAAGCAAAGAGGGCGAGGCCGCAAGAGAATATCTCAAATTTAGAAAGATAAAAGAAGATATGTGGGATATGTTCGCCCTGGGATTTGCTCCTCGCGACCCTTTCATTATTCCAAATATGCTCATCAAAGAAGGTTTTGAACCAGATATCTTAACTCTCACTGGAAATATAAGAAAGATCGATAACTCTCTGACGATGATTTTTAGAGGTAAAATAATATTTCCAATTACAAACTCAAAGGGAGAAGTTATAGCTTTTGGGGCAAGAGTGTTGGAGGAAAATTTATCTCCAAAATATATAAATTCCGGTGAGAGTCCAGTCTTCAAGAAGAGAGAAAGTTTCTTCGGGCTAATGCAAGCTCTTGATGAGATAAGGCTGTACGGTAGATGCATAATAACCGAAGGATATTTTGATGTTATAGCACTGCATCAGGAAGGGTTCAAAAACTCTATAAGTTGTCTCGGTACTGCAATTTCTCTATCTCATATTTCTTTCCTGAAAAAGATTGCAACAGATATTATTTTTATGTTTGACGGTGATGATGCTGGTAGGAAGGCTTCACTTCGGAACCTTGAAATTTTTCTCAGAGCCGGAATAATTCCAAAAATTTGTATTCTACCTCAGGGTGAGGACCCAGATTCATTCATATCAAAAGGTGGAGATATAAAGGAGCTTGAGGTTAAAGATGGGATAATTTTTGCAGCAGAAACGCTACTTTTGCCAGCTATACAGAGTAAAGATACTGTTCAATTTGCAAAGGCTATATCAAAGATACAGGAGCTGATTTCTTTGATTTTTTACGATTCTCAAACGCAAGCAGAGATATATATAAGACAGATATGCGAGAAAGTAGGAGTTTCGCCAGCAACTTTTAGGGCTGATATAAAAAGACTATCTAAACCTATTTTTGCAAGAAAAAGAGAATATAGAATCCCAGAGTACGAGCTTGAAATTTTAAGATTTGCGCTCAATAAAGAGGAGTCTCTCAAATACATAAAGGATTATGTTGAATATATAAGTTCGCAGGAAGTAAAGTCTGCTCTAAAAGTGATATATGATGCGGGTGGAAACGCTGAACTTGCTTTATCTCTTGCAAGTGAAGATGAAAGAAAGTTGATGATAGATCTGCTTATTGAGCAAAAAGATTATCCAGATGTAGGTTGGGAAGACATGCTTGAAAGTACTCTTCGAAGGGTTGCGATAGAAAGTATAAGAAGGGAGTTGGCTCATCTCGCAAAGGAAGCTCCGCACGACCCTATCAAGAAGCAAAGATATAATATACTTTTGCGTAAGCTTGCTATATTTGAAGGGGTTAAACCAAAATCTAATAAACTAAAAGGCAGGGAGCAAAGATAAAGGAGCAAAGATAAAAAAGTAGAGATAAAAAAGCAAATGTAAAAAAAAAGAAAAGCAAAGGAAAAAAAAAGCAAGTGTAAAGAGAGCAGATAAAAGGAAAGCAAAGATAGAAAAAGTAAGGAGTAAAGATGGGAATCAATGAGAGGAGAAAATATAGATAGAAATTTATCTTATTCAATTGAATAAAAGGAGGTGTTGTTGGGATGACAAGAAAAATACAAAAAAGTCAATCTAAAATAGCAAATTATGTTTCAAAATATTTTTCTTTGCTGAGTTCTTCAAAACTGCTTTCTCCAAAGGAAGAAAGGGAATTATTTCGTAAGAATGAAGAGTATATGATAACTATGCTTTGTGAGCTTATTTCACTTCCAGAAGCGTGGAAAGAAATTGATAGAATTCTTTCTGAAATGGTTGAGACTGCAAATTTCCCTTCTGAATTTTTTGACATAACAAAATCAGATTGGGGAGATATAGAGAAAAAATCTAATAGGAGAAGGAGAGAGGAGCTTGCAGCAAAGATAAAAAATTCTCTTCTGAAATCCGTGAATTACTATAAGGTTTCTCGGGTGTTTGCGAAGGTGGGAAACAGAAAAATGGTAGAAAAAAAATTTGAAAAAATAGCCGAACTTCTTGGTGAAATTGGTGTGACTTTGGAATTCATACACCATATAAAATCTTATATAGTAAATTGGTTTCAAGAAAAAACCAAATATGACCCACTTATTGTTCTGAAAGATGAGGAACTAAAAAATGCAAAGATTGTTATAGATAAAGTCAATGAGATATCAAAGAAAATGAAGGTCGAAACAAATAAGATATATTCAGCAAACCTGAGATTAGCTGTCACAGTTGCTAAAAAATATTACCTACCTAATATAGAATTTCTGGATTTTATACAAGAGGGAAATATAGCTCTCGCTAAGGCAATAGAAAAATTTAATTGGAGGAGGGGTACGAAATTTTCAACTTATGCTGTTCCCTGGCTCAGGCAAGCTATTATGAGAGCTGTTAATGATACCATTCATCCTGTGAGACTGCCCGGACACATAGTCGAAATATTCAACAAAATATCAAGATTTAACAGGAAATTCTTTCAGGAGCACGGTAGAGAACCTGATGTTTATGAGGTTTCAAAGAAACTAAAAATACCTCTTGATAAAGTTGAAATAGTTTTGAAGCTCATAAAAGAACCAGTTTCTGTTGATGGTAGAAATTCAGAATCAGATGACAATTCTAAACCTTTGGATGTAATCCCGGAAGATCTTTTATATTCTGACGATGTGCTTGATAGCCTTGAGAGAAAAGATATATGTAAAATGGTGAGAGCTATAATAAACGAAGCTCTTTCTTCTAAGGAAAGAAAGATAATAGAGATGAGGAAAGGATTTTCTAATGGAAAGGAAGCAACATTAGATGAGGTTAGCGAACAGCTAAATATGACAAAAGAAAGAGTGAGGCAAATAGAGCAGAGAGCTATGCAAAAATTGAAAAAAGTAATGAGAAAGATAAAACCTATAATAGAAGGAAGAATATTGATAAAAAATGGACAAGATTTCAACGGAATTGTTAGAGCTAAAAGGTAAAGAAAATTTTTTCTCCCATATTAAAGAAAATTTTTTCTCCCATATTCTTACATATTCTTAAAAAAGTAAATCTCAAAATCTAAATTATTAAATTTTTCCCTATGTATTCCGTTGCTGTCGTCGGTGCAACAGGAGTTGTTGGGAGGGAAATGGTAAAGGTCCTTGAGGAAAGAAAGTTTCCCGTCGGAAAAATTTTTCTTTTTGCATCAGATAAATCAGAAGGGGAAGAAATAGAATTTAATGGAGAAAAAGTAAGAGTTTCAGCTTTAAAGGAAAGTAATGTTCCTAAGGTGGATATTGCTCTTTTTTCCGCTGGTTCAACCGTGAGCGGAATTTTTGCTCCAATTTTTGCTACAAAAGGAGCGGTGGTTATAGACAACTCTTCAAGATGGAGAATGGATGACGAAGTCCCACTCATAGTGCCAGAAGTAAATCCTCACAGAATAAAGGATATAAAAAAGGGAATAATTGCAAACCCAAATTGTTCAACTATACAACTTGTTGTAGCAATGAAACCGATTCATGATAATTTCAAAGTAAAAATAGTTAGGGTTGCAACTTACCAATCTGTTTCTGGTGCAGGTAAGAAGGCTATGGATGAACTAACAAAAGCTTCAATCTCTTTTTTTGATAGGGGGGATGACTTTATTCCGGGGGTTTTCCCAAAAAATATTGCCTTTAATCTTATCCCGCGTATTGGTAAGGTTTATGATGATGGCTTTACAGAGGAAGAAATGAAGATGGTCAAGGAGACAAAAAAGATAATGGAGGCTGATATAAAAGTTAGTGCAACATGTGTTAGGGTCCCAGTTTATGTTTCCCATTCAGAGGCAGTTTTTTTGGAGCTTGAAAAATCTTTTGAAGTTTATCAAGTGGAGGAAGTTCTAAGAAACGCAAAGGGAGTTTGTGTGATGAACAATACGAAAGAAGATATTTATCCAACTCCCGCAGAGGTAAGCGGAAAAGATGATGTTTTTGTTGGTAGGATAAGAAAAACAGAAACAGGAGAACTTGCTATGTGGGTTGTGGCAGATAATTTAAGAAAGGGTGCAGCGCTGAATGCTGTACAAATAGCAGAACTTCTTACGAATAATCAAAGCTGATATCATATTTGTATGTATCTGCTGTTTATCTTAACATATATTTCTTTTACATTCTGATTTTGTTTGTTTATTCTCTTTTTTTGTTTTTTGCTTTTTGAGTATATTTTTTATCTTTCAGATAGCCACTTTCTTATTATGTGTAGGACAAGTTCTTTGTTCTCTTTAACTATATCTTTTGCTATTTCTCTTGAATGTTCAATATCAACTTCCGGTACGGGAGGGGGTGCTGCTATTTCTACTTCTGGTATTTGAATTGGTGGTGCTATTTCAACAAATGGAACTTTTATTTCTTCTGGTGGTTTCACTTCTTCTACTGGTGGTGGAGTTACCGGGGGTGGAATTATTTTCTCCTCTTCTTCTGGAACTTTTATCTCTTCTACTATGATTTCTTCCTCTTTTGGCTTTACTTCTTCTGGTGGTGGAGGTGGTTTTATTTCTTCTACTGGTGGCGGTGGTGGAGGAATTTTTATTTCTGGAATTATTACGGGAATTTCTGGTGGTCTTTCTGGTATAGTTATTTCAGGAATTATTGGGGGACTGATTTCTATTGTTGGAGCTTCCGGAGCCTTTATTTCTTCTATTTTTATCTCTATCGGGGGTATAGGTTCAGGGGCAGTAGGTGCTCTTTCATACTTTGGAATAACGACCTCAACTTCCTGTGGTAATCTTCTCTCAAATAATTTTTTAAAGATGAGATATAAAGATATGAAAAATCCTATAGCCGCTATTGCAAGCCATTTATACATACTTGCTCTCTCTTTTGAGGTTTCAGTAAGTTGTAGCATAGCAAGTCTTTCGGCGTATCTTACAGAGCCTTCAAAAGGTACAGAGACAACGGATATTTGATCTCCTCTTTGTGGATTTATCCCAACTGCTGATTCGACAAAACTTCTTATTTTTGCAAGTTCTTCATCTGGCAAGGGTATGAATTTCACATAAGGTTTTCCATTACGCCATTCTATATCGTATTGACCATCCACCATGACTGCTACTGATACTCTTTTTATGTCTCCTACTTCTTCTTCAACATGTTCTACAATTTTTGAGATCTCATAATTTCTTATTCTTTCGTTTCTCTCGTATTCAGATTTTCCGGGTAAAGGTTCTATTCCTATTTCTGGAGGAACATTCTGTCGGGTTCCGGGAGGACCAACTGGGACGGCTCCTACACCTTTGAATCTTTCATCTATTATCTGTTCGCTTCTTACAGCAGTTTCAAGAGGATCATATCTTTCTGAAACTCTTTTTACTTTTGTGTAATCAAGATCAGCATCAACTTTTACTCCGACTTTTCCTGGTCCTATGCTTTTTTCAAGGAGTTCTGTTAGCTTTTCCTCCAGGTTTCTTTCAAATTGCCTTTCAATTTCAAGTTGATTTTGTGTTGCTTCAAGGGTTTGAAAGTTTTCATCTTGCTTTACCGGATGTAGAACTCTACCTCTCTGATCAACAACTGTGACGTTTTCTTTTTTCAGTCCTTCCACTGCGAATGAGACAAGATGAACGATTCCTTTAATTGAGCCCGGGGATATTGTACATCCTGGTGTGATCCATAGCATAACAGAAGCTGTAGGTTCTTTTTGTTCTTCTGTGAATAGTTTCTTTTCGGGGAAGGATATATGAACTCTTGCATTTTCTACGCAGTTTATTTTCGTTATGGTTCTTTCAAGTTCTCCCTGAATAGCCCTTTGATAATTGACTTTCTGCATGAACTCTGTTAGACCGAATTTTGGTCTTTCAAACATTTCAAGACCTGCTCGCTCTTGTGGTAATCCTTTTGTTGCGAGTGTATTTCTTATATCTGGTATAAGTTCTTGGGGGACGAATATTGTGTCTGCTGTATCTGATAGTTTGTATGGTACTTTCATTCTTTCAAGTTCATCTATTATTTTTGAGACATCATGAGATTTCAGGTCTGTATATAAAGCTCCCCATTTTATTTCTTGCTTTTTTGATTTTGAGATATTATAAATTGTAATTCCTACTCCAAGTAATAGAAATAGCGAGGCGGCTCCGATAAGTATGGGGAGTGGTATTCTTCTTATGGATTCTGCCAAATTTTTAGCTATGTCTTGTGCTCTCATCCTTTTCTTTTTTTATCTTTTTGAATTCTAAAAATAAATAAAAAAACAAAATTTTAAAATTGCATACGCATTATGTTTTCAAAGGCTTGGACGGCTCTATTTCTTACTTCTAAAAATAATTGAAAGAGTGTGTTTGCTTTTTCCCGAGCTATCATAACATCGTGAATATCTTCAACCTCTCCCAATATCATTTTTGTTGATTTTTCGCGAGCTTCTCTATGCGCTTCTCTTACATTTTTTATCGCATCAGCTAACGATGAGAAAAAGGATTTTTCTTCTGATCTATATAACTCTTTTTTTCCTTCTATTTTATCTGGGGCTCTTGATTGGATCTCATTTACTTTTTCTTGGAATATCTTTTCTGTATCTATTTCTGGAAATTTTATTTCCATATTAGAAATTTTACAATTCTCTTTTGATTTTTTATCTGATAGTTTTTATTTTTCTTGTATTTCATTTTCATTTTCAAATATTATGTTTATCATAGCTATACCTTGAATAAAGCTTTTCATTTCTGATATTTTTGAGGTTTGACTTTTTTCTGCGTCTAATTTCTTATTGGCATTTTTGATTTCTTCCTCAAATATTATATTGAAGTTTTCTTTTGGAACTTCCTTTACTTTTTCATTAACTGATTTTATCGATTCAGCTACTGAGCTTATTTTCTTCGTGTCCATAGCCTTTTATAAAAATTTAATCGAATTTTTTCTTTTTTCTCTTTTATTTCCTTTCTTTTATTTTCCTTACTTTTTTCAGAACTCTCATTTTTTCAGAACTCTCATTCCCTTTATTATGTCCTTCTACCTATTGCGAGAGCAGAGTTTGCTATATCTTTTGTTACATTTATGGCATTAACGTTAGCTTCAAAAGATCTCTGAGCTGATATTAAGTTCACCATCTCTTCAATAGGGTTTATGTTTGGATATGCGACATATCCGTATTCATCTGCGTCTGGGTGTCCTGGTTCA
>Ga0197143_1000369_pt1 | contig 51909 bp, 53 predicted proteins | sample GBS70_MetaG_FD_148603 | JGI IMG/M metagenome (GOLD analysis project Ga0197143, IMG submission 148603) | Sediment microbial communities from Great Boiling Springs, Gerlach, Nevada, United States - GBS 70_MetaG | ecosystem: Environmental > Aquatic > Thermal springs > Hot (42-90C) > Sediment... | reverse complement strand
TGACCTGTTTCTGGAAATATAATAACTTCAATATTTTTGTTCAAATCATTTAATTTATCAACCATCTTTAAAACAGGTTTTAAATGTGTCCTTGTATCCTTTTGAAAATGGATTATCAAAAGAGGTCTTTTAAGATTTTCGCATTTATAATAGGGTGACCTTTCCCTCATAAGTTCTTTGTTTCCCAAAAATAGCATATTGAAAAAATTTTTAAAGGCATAATCAGAAAGTTCAAGAGATTCTTCCCAATCGGAAATTGAAGCAATTGCAACTCCACACTCATAAAGTTCTGGTTCATTAAACATTGCCCACAGCGTCATATATCCACCATAACTTCCACCTATTATAGCAAGTTTTTTTGCAATCTTATTTTCAATTGCCCATTTTGAGACACTTATAACATCCTTTAAATCACCTCCTCCTATATCTCCTATATCCATCTTTCTAAAATTTTCACCATAACCTGTTGAACCCCTAAAATTTGGAATAATAACATTATATCCCATAGATAGAAATCCTAAAATCATTGGCATAAATTGGTCCTTTTCATCATACCAAGGCCCTCCATGAACCCAAACCAATGTAGATAATGGTTTTTTACTCGCTCTCACAACAAATGTGGGAATTTTTAACCCATCAAAGGATTCAATGTATCTAAATTCTAAAAATTTTAATTTATTTTTCATCCATTTTGGAATATTTATTCCAAAAATCTCTTCAAATTCAGGATATACTTTACAAATTTTTGGAGGAATAGTAAGGGAAGAAATATATCCATAAATTTCTCCATTAGAAATTTCCATATCCCATATATTCCCTTCTTTTATATTCCATTTTTTACCATTTATAAATAAAAAACTTTTCCCCTCTTTTTTCCCAATAATAAAAATTTTTTTAGATTTTTCGTCATATTTGTAATAATATTCCCTATAACCTTTCCATTCTTCACTTTCAAGTTCTAAATTCTCATATTTATCATTTTTGAAATCATAAACTAAAATATCTTCTTTATCTTCATAAAAGTAAGAAAAGATTAAATTTTCTTCATAAAAGAAGGGAGCACCATAAGAAAAGTTTTTAAAGGGTTCAATTTCTTTAAAATCAAGAGTTTTTAAATTAAAGAGAAAGACCTTTGGTTCTCCTCTTTCATTTATAAAATTTCCACAAACAATTTCTCCTTTAATATCAGTGAAAAATGTGACTTTTTCAAATCTTTTGAGTATCTTAAACTCATCGTCTTTCTTTAAGATCCAATATATTCCATCTTCTCTATTTTCGTCAAAAACAATTTTTTCATCATCAAAAATAACACTAAAAATCCTGTAAGGTGTATTTTCTAAATTCTTTATCTTTTTTGTCAAAGGATCATATTCCCATAAAAGAACTTTTTCTTCACCTTTTCCCACATCTTCTCCAATTATAATCTTTTTAGAATATTTAGATGGAAAAATGTTATAAACTTCTATATCACTTGTTTTTTCATCTTTATTAATTTTTAAATCTCTTTCATATAATTTCATTTTACCATCTCTATTGGAAAGAAAATATAATTTATTTCCATCTTTTTTAACAAGGAAAATTTTTTCAAGGTTTGCCAAAATTTTTGCAATTTTTAAAATTTTTTCCATTATTTTTTCTCCTTATCTTTCCTCCTTTATTTTTGCTTTTCCTCTCAAATAGCTTTCTGTTATTACCTTTGTTATAAATTCAATTGATTTCATTGCATCATCATTACCAGGAATAGGATAATCAACTATTTCAGGGTCTCCGTCAGTGTCAATAAGAGCAATTATTGGTATTTTAAGTTTTCTTGCCTCTTTAACTGCGAGTTCTTCCTTGCAAGGGTCAATAATATATATAAATCCGGGAAGTTCAAACATTTCTCTTACTCCTCCTAAATTCTTGACAAGTTTCTGGTAGACTTTCAATATGTTTTGCTGTTCTTTTTTAGGATACTTTTCTAATCTTTTATCTTCTTTCATTTTTTCAATTTCTCTCATTTTTTCTATTCTTGTTCTTATTGTTTCAAAGTTTGTAAGTAATCCTCCGAGCCATCTCTCAGTTACATAATATGCACCTGCCTTTTCCGCATATTCTTTTATTATTCCCTTTCCCTGTTTCTTGGTGCATACATATAGGGGAATAAGACCTTGTTCTCCTGCCTTTTCAACAAATTCCATTGCCTTTACCAGCATTTCCAAGGTTTTCTGAATGTTGATTATATATATTCCTTCCTTTTTACCGTATATAAATGGTTTCATTTTAGGATTCCAACGGTATGTCCTGTGTCCAAAGTGGACACCATTCTCTAAAAGTTCCTCTAATTTTATATTAACGTTTAGAGAACTGATGAGCCCTTCTGCGTTTGGTGAGACCATATTTCATCCTCTCTTTTTCTCTTGGGTCACGGGTTAACATACCCCGTGCCTTTAATACAGCCCTAAATCCTTCATTGTACTTTAGGAGTGCACAGCTCAATGCATACCTTATTGCACCTGCCTGCCCTGAAAGTCCTCCTCCTTTAACCTTTACCGCAATATCAAAATCTTTCTCCTTCTGAACAACAGAGAGCGGTTCAAAAGCATGAATAACAAGGTCTCCCCTCTTAAAGTATTCAAGGGGTCTTTTCCCGTTTACCCAGATTTTCCCTGTTCCAGGGCGAAGCCTTAACCTCGCCCTCGCTGATTTCCTTCCACCTGATGTAAAAATTACCTCACTCATTTTAAATTACCTTTTCTATTTCAATTGGCTGTGGTTTTTGAGCAATATGGGGATGTTTATCCCCCCTATAAACTTTTAATCTTTTGAACATTTTTTGCCCTAACCTGTTCTTTGGAAGCATTCTTTTTACACCAAGCTTTATAAGTCTTTCAGGATGCTTTTCAAGAAGCTCTTTTGCGGTTTTTTGCTTTAATCCACCTGGATAACCTGAATGGTGATAATAAATCTTTTTCCAAAGTTTATCACCGGTTAATTTTACCTTTTCAGCATTTATCACTACAACAAAATCACCTACATCAAGATGAGGAGTATAAATACTTTTTCTTTTTCCCATGAGTAAAAGTGCAATTCTGGAAGCAATACGACCCAATACCTTTCCACTGGCATCCACAAGATGCCATTTTCTCTCAAACCTTTTAAAATTCATCGGAGTTATTCTTTCCATAATGGTGAAATTAATTATACATTTCAAAAGATACCTTTTTCAAATTTTTTTTTGAAATTTGATTAAATTTGTCTTATATTAATAATATGAAAAAGGGAATAATTTTTCAAATAATTCCACAGGAAGGCAAAAAAAGAGTCAGAAATTTTTATGTAAGCCCTTTTGTTCTGAAATTTTTGGGATTTTTTATTTTTTCTCTTTTAATTTTAAATGTTTTCCTGATATACCATTTTTATAATTTTCAGATTGATAAAAACAAGCTTAATTTTCTTTTAAGGGAAAATAAAAATCTTAATGAGAAATTTAAGATAGCGCAGATTAAAAATGATTCCCTTATGAGGAAAATTGAAAAAATTACAGAGAGATTAAATAAATTAAGGGGATTTGCGAATCTTGAACCTTTTGATGAAGAACTCTTAAGTATGGGAAAAGGTGGTGCTTTTATCTCTAACTCAAAAGGTAGAGACCTTGAGGAGAAAATTGATTATATGCTTAATATTGCAAATGAATTTGAGATTAAGGTCCGTGAGATAGAGGAGTATGTGGAAAAGAAGAAAAGAGAACTTTTCCATACTCCCTCAATTATGCCTGTTAAATCAGGATGGATTACATCACAATTTGGATACAGAATGGATCCTTTTACAGGCAGAAGGAAATTACATGAGGGAATAGATATCTCAGGGAACTTTGGAGAGCCTATTTTTGCCACAGCTAATGGAAAAGTAGTCTTTGCAGGATGGAGAAGTGGTTATGGTCTTACAGTGGAGATTGATCATGAGAATGGATATAAAACAGTATATGCTCATAATTCAAAAAACTTTGTGAGAGTGGGAGATAGGGTTAAAAGAGGAGATATCATAGCACTCATGGGAAACACAGGAAAAACAACAGGTGTTCATGTGCATTACGAAGTTAGATTGTTTAATAAACCTTTAAATCCTGTTAATTATATAATTCCTGACCATCTCTATTTTGATTAAGAGAATATTCTATTTATCTTTTCTCTTTTTAATTTTTTCAGGAATCAATAAAATTCAGTATAAGGATTTTGATTTCAAGGTGTTTGAGACAGAACATTTCAAAATATACTATTATTCAGGGGGTGAGAAATTAGCAAGGTTTGCCTCGCATGTTTTAGAAGATGCTTTCCCTGATTTCAAAGAATTTTTTAAGGTAAAAATTGATTTCAAAATTCCTGTTTTAATTTACAATTCACCAAATGATTTTAGACAGACAAATGTTGTATTTGAGGTTCTTCCCGAAGGTGTGGGAGGATTTACAGAAATTTTTAAGAGAAGAATGGTTGTTCCCTTTAATGGGTCATATGAAGAATTCAGGCATGTTCTTGTTCATGAATTGACACATGTTTTTGAATATGAACTTTTTTATGGCAAGATAGGTCAAAATGTACTTTCGGGTAATATACCGGATGTTCCTCTCTTTGTTATGGAAGGTCTTGCTGAATATCTCTCAAAAGAGGAAGATGCTGAGACAAGAGGATTTGCAAGGGATTTGATTATAAATAATCTTTTACCAGGATTTACAAGATTTTCAAATATGGGAGGATATATTGTTTATAGATTAGGGGAGATGTTTTTCAGATTTATTGAGGAAAAATATGGTAAGGAAAAGGTTTCTGAATTTGTAACGGGTTTTGTTGCTGCAAAGAACTTTGTAAAAAATGTTAAAAAAACATTTGGTCTTGACATAGAGAGTTTTTCAGATTATTTTAACTGGTACCTCAAGGAAAAATTATACGGGGATTTTAGAGAATACGGATTTCCCGATGAATCATCAGAAAGGGTAACAAATCATAATTATGAAGGTGGTTTTTTAAATATAGGATGTGCAATTTCTCCTGATGGTTCAAAGATCGCATTTATCTCTGACAGGACAGGATTTACTGATATTTATATATCCTATCCAGAAAGAAAAAAAGTTAAAAAAATTATCTCAGGTCAGAAAAATCCATCACTTGAAAATCTCCATCTTGTAAGACCAGGACTTTCCTTTTCAAAGGATGGAAGATTTCTTGTATTTATCACTTCTGGTGGAAAGGAGGATATTCTTTTTATATATGATACAGATGGGAATAAAATTACTCTTAAAAGAAAGCTTTCTAAGTTTGATGCAAGTTATGAACCATCTTTTTCTCCTGATGGGAAGAGAATTGTTTTTGCAGGTATTAAAGATGGTTTTTCTGACCTTTATATTTATGATATCGATGCTGATGAAATTATTCCTTTAAATGAGGACAGATACGATGATAGAACCCCTACATTTATTGATGATACCCTTATTATCTTTATTTCGGACAGAAATTATGAGGGCTATTATGGAAGTTATGCAGTTTTCAGTTATAACATTTTAAAGGGTGAATTTAAAAGGTTAACCCCTTATCTTGGCAATATAGACAACCCTTATCTTTTTGAAGATAAGGTATACTTTCTCTATGATAGTCCTGAGGGTTTAAGAAATCTTGTTTTTTATGACCTTAAAAGGGATTCACTTTATAGAGTCACAAATTACCCCACATATATTCGTAATGTTTCCTATGCAAAGGATTTGAACTCAATCTGTGTTTCTGTTTTATGGAAGGGGGGGTATGATATATTTTTAATTAATGATGTAAAATCTCTGAAACCTAAAAAGATTTCCTTTGAGGAGTATAAGGGGAAAATGTTTAAGGAAGGAGATTATTCTTCAAATGATTACACATTTACATTAACTCCTGACTGGATAATAGCAGGTATGGGATATTATCCTCTTTATGGATATTACGGTGGGGTTACAATGGGATTTTCTGATGTTCCAGGAAACTGGGTCATAGAATTTTTCTCTGAACTTTCTCAGGATCTCTTAAATTCGAACTGGGATTTGAAGATTTTTTATCTAAAAGAAAGAACAGATTATTTCTTTGAGATTTATCAATATTTTCCCTATTATATACTTTCTAAGACTCAGGATGCCATTGACAAAGACTTAGGGACATTTGTTGCTTTTTCCCATCCTATTGATATTTTTAATAGAATTGAAATGGGTACCAATCTTTCCTACAGGGAAAGGTATCTTATTGATTATGAGAAGGAGAGAATTTTTTTTGAGACATTCCTTGTATTTGACTATAGTTTTTATTATATATATGATAGAAGTTTCAGATTTTATAATAGAACAAAAGATGGAGAAATTGTTGGGTTAGGTTTTACAAAAGGTCTTTCACCTGAATATAATTATTTTGAGTTATCTGCTGACTTAAGAAAATATTTCAGATTAACCCCAAGGTCGAATCTTGCCTTTAGATTTGTTTATGGTTCAATTGATGGGAATGGAAGGGTAATAACATACTTTTTTGGTTCACCTTATATGATGAGGGGATATGAACTTTTTTCTCATTGGGGAAAGGAGTTTTTATATGGGACAGTTGAACTTAGAATCCCTTTCCTTGACAGATTGAGAGTCGGTTTTTTACCAATTGAAATAGGCGGTATCAAAAGTGTATTATTTATTGAAACAGGACTTATAGGCAACAAATCTGAATTTAAAAAATTTAAATTGTTTGAAAAATCTGAAGGATTTTATAAAACAAAGGATCTGTTAATGGATATTGGAATTGGATTTAGATTTAATATGGGGTATTTTTATTTAAAACTTGATTTTGCCAAAAAATGGGATTTACAGAATACATACGGTTCTTGGGTATGGTGGTTAACATTTGGTGATGATTTTTAAAATATTTTCACAGACCGGTGCGACTGCTCCTGACCCTATTGTTTCCTTGTTTGTTATACTTTTGCCTTTTCTTTTTATGATTGCCTTTTTATATTTCTTTTTTATAAGACCACAGCACAGGGAAGAGAAGGAGAGGATAAAGATGATAAATTCTCTTAAAAAGGGTGATAAGGTTGTGACACTTGGAGGAGTTATAGGAACTGTTGTAAAGGTTGATGAGGAGGCTGTTACTCTTAGGACGGGGTCAGGAACACTTATTAAATTTGAAAAAAATGCTGTTAAAAAAAGGTTAAAGGAAAAAGAGGAAGATGGAAAAGATTCTTGAAATAAGGTTATACGGTGATCCTGTTTTAAGAGAGAAGGCTGAAAAGATAAAAAGGATAGATGATAAAATTAAGGAGCTTGCAAAAAGTATGATTAAGACCATGGATTATTATGAAGGGGCAGGACTTGCAGCAACTCAAGTAGGTGAGAAATTATCTATTTTTGTTGTTTCTAAAAAGGTGATAGAGGAGGATAAGGGGGCTCTTATTTGTATTAATCCTCAAATAATTGATATATGGGGAAAAATTGTAATGGAGGAGGGGTGCCTTTCAATACCAGGAATTTATGCTGAGGTTGAAAGACCGGAAGGGGTTCATTTAAAATATATTGACCTTGAAGGCAGAGAGAGGGAATTAAAGACCGAGGGAATGTTGGCAAGGGTTATTTTTCATGAATTTGACCATTTAAATGGTATATTATTTTGGGATAGACTTGAAAAGGAAACAAAAAGAATTTTAATTGCGCAGTTTAAAAAAGGATTTATTAAAGATAAAGAGAACAAAATAAGGGTTTAAAATTAAAGAAGAAGGGTTAAATTCCCTTTTTGTGGTTCAAAATTGTTCAATTTAAAAATATGACGGAAGGAAAACTTATATTCTTTGGAACAGGTGAATTTGCTGCGAAGGTATTTGTTTCAATGCTAAAAAGAGGAATAAGACCTGATGCATTAGTTACAGCACCTGATAAACCGCAAGGAAGAGGAATGAAGGTGATGCCACCCCCTGTTAAAGAACTTGCAATTAAGCATGGAATCGCAAGGGATAAAATTTTTCAGCCTTATGATGTAAATCATCCTGCTTTTATAAGTGAATTGAAAAAGCTTGACCCAGAACTTATTTTTCTGACTGATTATGGACAGATACTTGGTATAGATATACTTAATCTTCCTAAACTGGGTGCCTGGAATCTGCATCCCTCTCTTTTGCCAAAATACAGAGGTGCAGCTCCGCTTGAGAGAGCAATAATGGAAGGAGAGAAAGAGACAGGCTACTCAATTTTTATGATGGACGAAGGCATTGATACAGGCAAAATTTTATTTCAGGAAAAGATAGAGATTGGAACAAAAACAAGGGGTGAACTGGAGTCTATAATTGCTGAAAAGGCTGTAAATGTTTTACCTGATTTATATCAGGAGTTTAAAAAGGGTAAGATAAAACCAAAACCACAGAAAGGAAAAGGTTCCTATGCGAAGAAGATCGAAGAGGGAGAGTTGTGGATTGATTGGAGTAAAAAAGCTTTTCTTGTTATGAGGCATATACATGCCTTGTCTCCTGCTCCTGGTGCAAGGACCCATTTTGATGGTAAATATGTGAAGTTATTCAGAGCCAGAGAAATTAGTGATTTTTCGGGAACTCCAGGTAAGATAATAATTGAGGGTTTAAAGCTTTTTGTAATGTGTGGAGAAGGTGCGGTTGAGATTTTGGAGATTCAACCTGCAGGAAAAAGAAAAATGGAAGCATCAGAATTTGTAAAAGGTTATCATCCCTTCTGGGCAGAATGAAATTTTTTGAGGAATTTGCAAAGGTATTCTTTTTTATTGGTTTAATCTTTCTTGGTTTTGGGTTTTTATTTTATATTTTTTCAAAATTTGGAAATCTTAAAAACATCCCCAGAATGCCCCTTGATATAGTTATTGAAAAAGAAAACTTTAAATTTTATTTTCCACTGGGGACATCGATTTTAATTTCACTGATTTTAACTTTTTTACTTAACATAATTTTCAGGTTATTGAAAAAATAATAAACTTAAAGGTATAATAAAACTTATGGAAGAGGAAAAAACTCTTATTGAGAATATAATATCCTTGAATCGTGTTGTGAAGGTTGTAACAGGTGGAAGGAGGTTTAGGATTTCTGCCTGGGTTGCTGTTGGTGATGGAGATGGAAGAGTTGGAATTGGGCATGGAAAAGCTGCTGAAACTCCTGATGCGATTGCTAAAGCTTTGAGAAGAGCGAGAAAGAATATGATAAAGGTGCCTGTTATAAATGGGACAATACCACATCCTGTTGTTGGAAAAGTTAGTGCTGCTAAGATACTTCTAAAACCAGCGGGTCCTGGAACAGGTCTTATTGCCTGTCATACAGTTCGTGCTATTCTGGAAGCAGCAGGTTACAAAAATGTTTTAACAAAGTCACTTGGTTCAAGCACACCCTGTAATCTTGCGCGGGCAACAATTGAAGCATTGAAACAGCTTAAAGACCCGAGGGAAATTTCAAGGAAAAGAGGATTACCCCTTACAAGGGTAACGAGAAAATTCATGCTTTCATCCTGAAATGAAAGAAAAATATTTAAAAATAAGGCAGATAAAATCAAAAATCGGTGCTAACTGGAGAGCAAAGAGGACTCTTGAAGCTCTTGGACTTAGGAAGATAGGGCATGTTGTAGTAAAAAAGGATACTCCTCAGATAAGAGGTATGATTGAAAAGGTTAGGTATCTTGTTGAGGTTGAGGAAATATCCGAAAAAGAAGCTCAGGGATTGATTAAAAAATAAAAAGGAGGAGGTAATGCTTGATCTTTCTAATTTAAAACCTGCGGAGGGTGCTGTAAAAAAGAGGAAAAGGATTGGAAGAGGGATTGGTTCAGGGCATGGTAAAACTGCTGGTAGAGGACATAAAGGAGCAAAGTCAAGGTCTGGAAAGGAAAAGGGTCCTGAGTTTGAAGGTGGGCAGATGCCTCTTTACAGGCGTCTTCCAAAAAGAGGTTTTAAAAATCCCTTTGGAGAGGAATATGAGGTTATCAATATAAGGGATATTGTAAGGAGATTTAATAAAGGAGAAGAAGCGACGCTGGAGGAAATGAAAAAAAGAAGAGTTGTAAGAAGAAATGTTAAAGTTAAACTTCTTTCAGAAGGAGAGATAGACTTTCCAATAACCGTTTATGTGCATAAGGCATCAAAAAAGGCATTAGAGAAAATTGAAAAAGCAGGAGGTAAAGTTCAATTTTTAAAATAAGTTCAATCCTTAAAGAATTAATTCTTAGAGATGGCTTCGGAGCCTGCAATTGAAAGGATAAGGAGTTTATTCAAAATAAAAGATTTAAAAGAAAGATTTATATTCACTGCAATAGTTCTTATAATATTCCGTTTTGGAACTCACATTCCAATACCCGGAATAGATACAAGAGCACTGGGTGAACTCTTTGCCCAACAGTTGAGGGGAAGTTTTCTTGGACTTTTTGATCTTTTTGTCGGGGGTGCTCTTTCAAGGGCTTCAATTCTGGGTATAGGAATAATGCCCTATATTTCCGCTTCAATTATATTCCAGATTTTGACTACTTCTCTTCCTTATCTTGAGAAACTTCAAAGGGAGGGTGAAGCAGGAAGAAGAAAGATTGAACAGTGGACAAGGTATCTTACCGTTTTTGTTGCTGCTATCCAGGCTTTTGGTATTTCATCTCTTTTAACAAGATTTACTTCCCCCTCAGGTCTTCCTATTGTTCCTCATCCAGGACCTGGTTTCACCTTTTTAACAGTTATTACTCTTTGTGCCGGTGCAGTTTTCTGCATGTGGCTTGGAGAACAGATAACAGAAAGGGGCATAGGTAACGGAGCCTCTCTTCTGATTTTTGTTGGTTCTCTTGATACTGTTCCACAGGAGGTTTTGCAAACTGTTAATCTTTGGAAAAATGGTGCGGTTTCTCTTGCTGCAATTATTTTTGCCCTTTTTGCCCTTTTTGCTCTTACCTTTGGTATTGTTTACATGAATCTTGCTTCAAGAAAGATTCCTGTCCAATATGCAAGGAGGATTGTAGGAAGAAAAATTTATGGGGGGGCTTCAACTCATATTCCGCTTAAAATGACAACAGCAGGTGTAATGGCGATTATCTTTGCTCAGAGTATAATGATTTTGCCCTATTCCCTTGGTTCCTTTTTTCCTCAACTTCAGGATTTAATGATTTATACTCAGATGTTTAACCCAGGGCATTTACTTTATGACCTTATTTACGGTATATTGATTATATTCTTCCATTATTTTTATACAGCAGTGATTTTAAATCCAAAGGATATTGCAGATAATTTACAGAAATATTCAGGTTTTATTCCAGGTGTTAGACCTGGTGATAAAACCGCTGAATATATTGACAATGTGTTGAAAAGGATTCTTTTGCCAGGTGCAATATTCATAGCCCTTGTAGCAATTTTACCTTATTATCTTTCAGGATTAACAAATGTTCCCTTTTATTTTGGTGGAACAAGGCTTTTGATTATCATAGGAGTAGCACAGGATACCCTTCAGCAAATTGAATCCCATTTAATTACAAGACAATATGAAGGTCTTTTACAGAGAGGAAGATTGAGAGGTAGAAGGGGATGAGGAGAATACTGTTTCTTGGACCTCCTGGCGCAGGAAAGGGAACTCAGGCAAAGAGTATATCTGAAGAATTTAATATACCTGTAATTGCAACAGGTGACCTTTTGAGGGAAAATGTGAAGAAGGGAACAGAACTGGGCATGCTTGCTAAGAAATATATGGAGGAGGGGACACTTGTTCCTGATGATGTTATGCTTAAAATAGTTGAATCTGCTATTAAGGACCTTAACTCATTTATACTTGATGGTTTTCCCAGAACAATAAAGCAAGCTGAGGGACTGGATGGGTTGCTTGAAAAATTAGACAAAAAACTTACCCATGTAATTTATTTTGATGTCCCTGAAAAGGAGATAATAAGAAGATTAACAGCAAGAAGAATCTGTCCCGAATGTAATAAGATTTACAATCTTAATTTCAATCCTCCTAAAAAAGATGAGGTGTGTGATAACTGCGGAAAAAAACTTGTAATAAGAGATGATGATAGGGAAGAGGTGATAAGGAGACGAATTCAGGTTTATAAGGAAAATACATATCCACTTGTTGAGTATTATTCAAAGAAGAAGATTCTTTACAGAATTAGTGGAGAAGGTAAAAGAAAAGAAATTGAAGAGAGAATAAAGAATATAATTTTATGATAATATTAAAATCAAGCGAAGAGATTAAAAATATAAGGAGGGCTTCAAGGATAGTTGCCAGGGTTCTTATGGATATTGAGGAATATATAAGACCAGGAATTTCGACAAAGAAATTGAATGATATAATTGATAGGTCAGTAAGAAAACTGGGGGGTATTCCTGCTTTTCTCGGTTACAAGGGGTATCCTGCTTCGGCTTGTATTTCTTTAAATGAGGAGGTTGTTCATGGGATTCCTTCAGAAAAGCGAATTTTAAAGGAAGGAGATATAGTAAAGATAGATGTCGGGGTTAAAAAGGATGGATTTTATAGTGATGGGGCAAAAACCTATATGGTAGGTGAAGTTGATGAAGGTGTTAAAAAGATGATCGGAGTGACAGAAAAATCTCTTTATTTAGGTATAAAGGAGGCAAGAGCTGGAAATAGGGTAGGTGATATAGGATTTGCAATTCAAAGCTATGTGGAAAGTTTTGGCTTCAGTGTGGTGAGGGAGTTGGCAGGTCATGGTGTGGGACATTATCTTCATGAGGAGCCTCTTATTCCCAATTATGGAAAAAGAGGTCAGGGTTCTGTTTTAAAAAAGGGTCTTGTTATTGCAATTGAGCCTATGGTGAATATGGGAACCTTTGAGGTGAAGGTTTTAAATGATGGTTGGACATATGTGACTCTTGATGGAAAACCCTCAGCTCATTTTGAGCATACAGTTCTTGTGGATGAAGAACCTGTTATTTTAACAAGTTTAAATTAGAGGGAGGAATTATATGTCAAAAAAGGGAGTAATTAGAATGGAAGGAACGGTAAAAGAAGTACTCCCGAATACAATGTTTAGAGTTCAACTTGATGCAGGGCCTATTGTTCTTTGTCATCTTTCAGGAAAGATGAGATTGCATTTCATAAAGATATTGCCAGGAGATAAAGTTGTTGTTGAACTCTCCCCCTATGATTTAACGAGAGGAAGAATAATTTACAGAAAATCTTAGAGTTTAAAAGGGTTCTATTCCCTTATTATAAGGGAGGTAGAAGGATGCCAAAAATGAAGTCAAAAAGAGGAGCAAGAAAAAGGTTTAAATTAACAAAAAAGGGAAAGATTAAGTTCTGGCATGCCTTTCACTCTCACCTGGCTGGAAGCAAAAATGCCAAAAAGAAAAGAAAATTGAGAAAAGCAAGTTATATGAAAAAACAGGATGCAAAAAAAATATTTAAATTGATTGATGTTTAATAAAAATGCCTTGGATTTTGAAAAAAAGAGTAAAAAGAGAAATAGGTCATATGCTTTATAAGTATAAAGGTAAATGCAATAAACCTCATGGTCATACCTTCTGGATAGAGGTGGAACTTGAATTTAAGGAATTAGATGAAACAGGTATTGGAATGGATTTCGGAGAAATAGAAAAGATTATTAAAGAGATTTTCCCTGACCATGTATTTTTTAAATATGAAAAGGATGATAGAATTGGAGATACAGAAGGGGTTATAAGTTTACCCTTTAATCCCACATCCGAAAATTTATCAAGATGGACTTTTTATAAATTAAAGGAAAGGGGGATACCTGTTAAGTCAGTTAAGATAGAAGAAACTCCGACTTCTTTTGCTCTATATTTTGAGTGATATACTTTTTGTTTCAGAAATTTTTGAATCAATTCAGGGAGAGGGTCCTTTCTTAGGGACTCCTTCTCTCTTTCTAAGGCTTGCTTTCTGTAATTTAAAATGTGTGTGGTGTGATACAGAGTATACATGGAAAGGGGATATAAGATATGAGAAAATGGATTTAAAAAAACTTGAAGATAAGATAAAATCTTATAATTTAAAGCATCTTGTGATAACAGGTGGTGAGCCTCTATTATGGCAAAGAAAATTTTATCCGCTTGTGGAAAACCTATTGGCTGAAAATTTTATTATAGAGGTTGAGACAAATGGAACAGTAAAATCGGAATTGCCAGAGGAAATTTATTTCAATGTTTCTCCTAAACTTTCAAATTCAGGGGAAAATTTCAAAAAGAGGATTAAAATTGATATTTTGAGGAATTTTAATAGAAGGGAAAGAGCAATTTTCAAATTTGTTATTCAGAAAAGGGAGGATATTAATGAAGTTCTTGAAATAAAAGATAGAGTTGGTATTGAAAATAGAAAAATTTATTTGATGCCAGAAGGTAAAACAAAAGAGGAGTTAGAAAGGAAGAGGAAAATGGTATTTGAACTTTCAAAAAAATATGGACTTAGATTTTCAGATAGACTCCATATATTGATGGGAGTTAAGTAAAGTGGTTGAATATATAGATTTTATAAGTTTATAATATTAACAATATCGGGGCGTAGCGCAGTCCGGTTAGCGCGCTACCTTGGGGTGGTAGAGGTCCGGGGTTCAAATCCCCGCGCCCCGATTTTCTAAGAAAATAATTAATCTATTTATTAAATTATACCTACAAGTGGTGGGCGTAGCTCAACAGGTCAGAGCGCTGGACTGTGGCTCCAGAGGTTGGGGGTTCGAGTCCCCTCGCCCACCCTTTTAAATGCCCCCGTAGCTCAAATGGATCAGAGCGTCTGGCTTCGGACCAGAAGGTTGCGGGTTCAAGTCCCGCCGGGGGTTAAATATTTAATTGGGTCCAAATCCCTTTTTCTAATCTTCAAAATACCAAATGGAAACCCATTATTATGACCTTGTAATTATTGGCTCCGGATTAGCAGGTTTAAGAGCAGCTCTGGAAGCGGCGAGAAAGTCAGACGGAAAGATAAAAATAGCGTTAATTTCAAAAGTCCATTTAATGAGGTCTCACAGTGTTTGTGCAGAAGGGGGGACCGGGGCTGCTATAAATCAACCTGACGGAGATTCTCCAGAATTGCATGCATGGGACACTGTTAAAGGTTCTGACTTCCTGGCTGACCAGGATGTGGTGTTCAGATTTGTTGAGAAGATAATAGAAGAAATCTATCTTCTTGACCACTGGGGAATACCATGGTCAAGAAAACCAGATGGAAGAATAAATCAGAGACCTTTTGGAGGGCATTCTTACCCAAGAGCTGTATTTGCTGAAGATAAAACAGGATTTTTTGAAATGCATACCCTTTATAACAGATTACAGAAATATGATAACTGGGACAGATTTGATGAACATTTTGTTACAAAACTTCTTATAAAGGATAAAAAGTTTGAGGGGTGTGTTGTATATGATATGTCAAGAGGTGAAATGTGTGTTTTTTACGGAAAGGCATGCATAATAGCAACAGGTGGAGCAGGAAGAATATACTCCTTTACAACATTTTCTCATACAGTAACAGGAGATGGTTTCGGTCTTGTTTTTCGTGAAGGAATCCCTCTTAAAGATATGGAATTTATGCAATTTCATCCTACAGGTCTTGTTCCCTCTGGAATTCTTATTACAGAAGGTGCAAGAGGTGAAGGCGGATATTTGAAAAATAATAGAGGCGAAAGATTTATGGAAAAATATGCTCCTGAAAGAATGGAACTTGCACCCAGAGATATTGTTTCAAGAGCAATGATGACAGAAATAAGGGAGGGTAGGGGTTTTGAAAGATCTGATGGACTTCATTATATTCAACTTGATTTAACTCACCTTGGAAGAGAGAAACTACTCGAAAGGTTACCTCTTGTTAGAGAAGTTGGAATGCAGTACCTGGGGATAGACATTATTGAAAAACCCCTGCCTGTTAGACCTGTTCAACATTACACAATGGGAGGAATACACTGTGATATTGATGGTAAAGTTTATGGAATGGAAAATATATGGGCTTGCGGTGAGGTGGCATGCACATCACTTCATGGAGCAAATAGACTTGGAACAAATTCAACAGCAGAATGCCTTGTATGGGGAGCAATTACTGGTGAAAAAGCACTTTTATATTTAAAAAACGGAGCTTCAGAACCTGATAAAATGGAAGATGTGGTTAGGGATGAAATACAGAGAATAACCGAAAAAATGATAGGTAAGAAGGGTTCAGAGAATCTGTACGATATAAGAAGGGAATTGAGAAGGACAATGGATGAATATGTGGGAGTTTTCAGAGAGAAGGAAGGGCTTGAAAAGGCTCTCAAAAAAATAAAAGAGTTAAGGGAAAGATATAAGGATATCAGAATTTCTGATAAAAGCAAAATTTATAACACAGAACTTATAAATGCTCTTGAACTTGAAAATATGCTTGATTCAGCCCTTGTTGTTACAATCTCTGCATTAAAAAGAGAAGAATCAAGAGGAGCACACTATAGGTTGGATTTTCCATATAGAGATGACGAAAAATTTCTGAAACACACCATTGCCTATAAAGATGAGAAGGAGGAAGTGAGACTGGAGTATGAGCCTGTGAGAATAACTCACTGGAAACCTGTTGAAAGAAAGTATTAAAAAGAGGAGGGAAAAATGAAGAAAAAAAATTACAGGGGATTTAAGGCATGGTTTTTGCCTGAAAGAGGAGCAAATTTTGAAAGATGGCTTTTTACCCTCCACAGAATAACAGGTATAATTCTAATCTTATACCTTTCTCTCCATATCTTTGTTGTTGGTTCAAGGGCTTTCGGAAAGGAATCATGGATAAATACCATGAAACTTGTGGGTTCAATTGGAGAAGGTTTTTATCATAACCTTATTAAGACCCTTGAATATCTTCTTGTCCTTGCTGTTGGTTTTCATGCTATAAATGGTTTGAGATTACTCATAACAGAATTCGGAATTCTTCTTGGTAAACCGAGAAGACCTGAATATCCTTATGTTGCTAGTTCTTTAAAAAACCCAAAAGTCTTTCTTTATTTTCTTATGATTCTCTTTTTTGTTTATTTTCTTTTAGGGTTTCAGGAATTTTTCCTTTTAAAATAGGAGGGAAAAATGAAAGGAAGATTCTGGGTTTTGCATTATATTTCAGGAGGAATACTTTTTATTTTGCTTTTAGGGCATATTTTTATGATGCATTTTTACAAATTTCTACTCAAACTGCAACCGGGTTATGAGCCTATGGAATGGGAAGCTGTTATTGAAAGAGCGAAAAATGTATCCTTAGTAACAATTTATATCTTTTTTCTTCTTTTTGCTCTTTTCCACGGATTATATGGTCTTAAAAATATACTGATCGAAACAAATTTTGGAAGGAGATTTGAGAGGGGAATTGTTTTCCTTTTCTGGATAATAGGAATTATTCTCTTTGCTTTTGGAACATTTACAACAATAAAGGCAGGGGGTGCAGGATGAAGATAAAATTCCTTGTTAAAAGGTATATTCCTGACACAGGTAAAAATGGATTTGATGAATTTGATGTTGAATTTACCGAAGGAATGACCGTTCTTGATGCTCTCTTATATATAAAGGAAAATATTGATCAGAGTCTTGGAATTAGATATTCGTGCAGAATGGGAATATGTGGCTCATGCGGGATGATAATCAATGGAAAACCAGAACTTGCCTGCCATACTCAGGTTAAAAATGTTGTAAAAAATGGAACTGTTAAAGTTGAACCAATCCCCAATTTACCCCTTATAAGAGACCTTGTCCCTGATCTAAGCCCTATGTTTGAGAAACATAAAAAGATTAAACCTTTTATAATCAGGGATGATGAAGAGGAGCAGGAAAATCCCACAAGGGAATATAAGCAGACTCCTGAGGAACTTCTTGAATATCTGCAATTCAGTTATTGTATTCAGTGTGGGTTATGCATCTCCTCCTGCCCTGTTTCCTCTACAGATGAACTTTTCTTTCAACCCTTTGTTCTTGCTCAAGCATATAGATTCTGTGTAGATTCAAGGGATGAAGGAATACTTGAGAGATTAGAGATAGTATCACAGAGTCATGGTGTCTTTAACTGCCATTTTGCAGGTGGATGTTCAAATGCCTGTCCAAAGGGTGTTGACCCGGCACTTGCTATTCAGCTTTTAAAAAGATTAGTTTTTAAAAAGTGCTTTGGACTCTTAAAGAAAAAAAAGGGAAGAGAGGTTGTTCCTCCCTATCCTGAAGGTCCAAACAAGCACAAGATTCCTAAGGCACCCCCAAAAACTGTTTAGGTTTGTTGAAAGAGGAGTTAATTACTCTTTTAACTGCAAGCCTTCCTATTTCTGAATTAAGGGGGGCTATCCCCTTAGCCTACCTTTCCTTCAAATTTCCTTTGTGGAAAGCCTATTTAATTTCGGTAATAGGAAACCTTTTACCCCTTTTACCCCTTTTATTTTTAATAGAAAAAATTGAGAAAATAATTCAAAAATTACCTCTTTTAAAAAATTTCTATTCTGTTTATAAAAAAAGGATTCTTAGAAACAAGGAAATAATAGAAAAATATGAAGCTTTCGGTCTTTTTCTTTTTGTGATGATGCCACTTCCAGTTACAGGTGGATGGACAGGAACATTTTTAAGTGTATTGTTTGGACTTGAAAAAAAATATGCTATTTTCGCAATCATAGGTGGTGTGTGTGCAGCAGGTATTATTGTTTCTTTAATTCTTGTTGCCTCTGTTAAATACTCAATTCTTTCCGGAATTTTAATTGCTCTTTTAATTTATCTTATACTTTCAAAAATAAAATGATTTTGCTTATCCTTCTAAATCTTGCCTTCTTAAAGGGTGAAGAACTTGTCTATCATGTGTATTACGGATTTGTAGGTGCAGGAATTGCCTATTTAAGAGTTGTTGAGTCTGATTCAATTTATCATTTCCAGGCACAGGGTCATACAAATAAATTCTTTTCAATAATTTTTTATGTGAATGATAGAATTGATACCTACGCTGATAAAAATTTTCTGCCTTTAAAACAGGAAAAGGATCTTAATGAGGGAACATGGAAAAAGAAAATGTGGTATAAGTTTGATTATGACAGTTTAAAAGTTTATGATTCTGATGGAAAGGTTAGTAAAATTGAGAAGGGAGCATTCGATGTTCTGACACTTTTTTATAAATTAAGGGACCAGGAATTTAATATTGGTGACACCCTTGACCTTCTTATGTTTGCGGATAGAAGGGTTTATAAACTTTATGCCTATATTGAAAAAAAAGATAAAGTTAAAACAGGGGTAGGGGAAAAGGATGCTATAAAGATTGTTCTTTTGATTGATAAATCAGGTGAATATAAAGGTAAATCAGGGCTTGAGTCCATCTTCGGAGGAGAAGGAGGACTTGAAATATGGCTCTCTGATGATGAAAAAAAGGTTCCCCTTTATATCTCAACAAAGGTATGGTTTGGTTCCATAAGAGCAGTTTTAAAAGAAATGAAGTAATCAGGAACAAAAATGGCAGGAGGTAAATTTTATTTAGAGTCCTTTTTTGATAAACATTTGTATTTATATCAGATTGAGGAACCTATTTATTCAGGGAAAACGAAATTCCAAAAGGTTGATATTGTTAAACTTGCCTTTTTCGGAAAATCGGTTTTTCTTGATGAGAAAATTCAGAGTGCTGAATGTGATGAGTTTATTTATCATGAGGCACTTGTTCACCCTTCTCTTTTTCTTCATGAAGACCCTAAGATTATCTATATAGCAGGAGGTGGTGAAGGAGCAACTTTAAGAGAGGTTTTGAAACATAAAAGTGTAAAAAAGGTGAGAATGTGTGATATTGATGAGGAGTTTGTAAATATTTGTAAAAAATATTTACCTGAATGGCATCAGGGTGTATTTGACAATGATAAGGTAGAGACTATTCATCTTGATGCAAGGAAGGATGTTGAATCCTTAGATGATAACTCAATTGATGTTTATATATCAGATTTGACAGAACCTCTTGAGGGTGGCCCATCAGCCCTTCTTTTCACAAAAGAATTTTTTAATATTTTAGATAAGAAATTAAGGGATAAGGGAATCTGTGTATTTCAAGCAGGTTCAACTGTTATCTATTATTATGATTTTATTCTTTCACTTAGAAGAACCTTAAGGGAAATTTTTTCCTCTGTTTTTGCCTATGAAGTGTTTATTCCTTCTTTCCAGATGTCATGGGGTTTTGTTATCGCTTTAAAGGAGAAGATGAATATAAAAGATGTTTTAGAAAAGTTTGATTTTAAAAAAGACTCGGAAGTTTATAAAAATCTCAGATTCCTTACACCAAGTTATATGAAAAAGATTTTTGTATTACCTAAATATCTTGAGGATTCACTTGAAAGTAAGGGAAGAATTCTTACTGATGAAAAACCTTTTATATGGGAAAGGGATGTTTAGAAATTATTTTTTGACAAAAGGTTTCGGTATTGCTGATACGTATCTCCTTTCCTTTGATAGGGCTTTGAGAAGGGCAAAAATTGAGAATTACAACCTTGTTAAAATATCCAGTATTCTTCCTCCTGGAGTAAAAAGAAAAAATAAGATATCTTTACCTTATTCCTCGATTCTCCATATTGCTTATGCTTCACTTATTTCAAATAAAAAAGGGGAGGTCATTTCTGCTGTTTGTGGTATCGCAATACCTCAGAATCCAGAGCAGATAGGTATGATAATGGAGTGGAGCGATTTTGAAAGAAGGGAAAAAGGAATTGCAGAGGTAAAGAAAATGCTTGAAAGCGCCATGTATGATAGGGGAATAAAAATTAAGAAAATAGAGATTGTTTCTGTAGAAAAAAATGTAAAGGATTTTACCTGTGTATTTGCTGGTTGTGCTGTTTTTTGATTTTATTTGAACTTTAAACCTTTTCTTAGTTATTATTTAAACTCTGCTTTTAAAAGGGTTCGATCCCCGTTTTAAAACCGGAGTGAAAGGATTGAGGAAATTGAAAGGGGTTTCCTATTTTACTTCCGAATCTGTAACAGAGGGACACCCTGATAAACTCTGCGATCAGGTTTCAGATGCTATACTTGATGCAATAATTGAGAAGGACCAGGATGCAAGGGTTGCCTGTGAAGCTCTTACTTCAAGGGGAATGTTTATAATTGCAGGTGAGATAACAACAGAGTGTTATGTTGAGATACCTGATATTGTGAGAGAGACAATAAGACAGGCAGGATATACCAATCCTGCTTATGGTCTTGATTATGAAACAGTTGCAGTTTTGACAGCGATTCAGGCACAGGCACCCGACATAGCAATGGGTGTTGATGCAGGTGGAGCAGGAGATCAGGGAATGATGTTTGGTTTTGCTATAAATGAAACTCCTGAATTAATGCCTCTTCCTATAATGCTTGCACATAAGCTTGTTAGAAGGCTTGCCCAGGTGAGAAAAAACGGGACACTTCCCTATTTAAGGCCTGATGGAAAATCCCAGGTTACTGTCAGGTATGTTGATGGTAAACCTGATAAGGTTACAGCTATAGTTCTTTCAGCCCAGCATGATCCAGATGTTTCGATAAAAGAATTAAGAGAAGATTTGATTGAAGTTGTTATAGAAAAGGTTATTCAAAGAGATATGATGGATGATGATGTGAGTATTTATATAAATCCTACAGGAAGATTTGTCATAGGAGGACCTCAGGCAGATACAGGTCTTACAGGAAGAAAGATAATGGTTGATACATACGGAGGATATGCAAGGCATGGTGGGGGATGCTTTTCAGGGAAAGATCCCACAAAGGTTGATAGGTCCGCCTCGTATATGGCAAGGTATCTTGCAAAAAATATTGTTGCAGCAGGACTTGCAGATATATGCGAAATACAGCTCGCCTATGCCATAGGAATTGCTGAGCCTCTTGCAGCTTATGTTAATACCTATGGCACAGGGAAAGTTCCCGAAGAAAAAATAGTTAAGTTTATAAGAGAAAGATTTGATCTATCCCCAAGAGGAATAATTGACTTTCTTGATTTAAAAAAGCCAATTTATAAGAAAACAGCAGTATATGGACATTTTGGGAGAGAGGAAGAAGGTTTTACATGGGAGAGAACAGATAGCAAAGAGGAATTCATGAAACTTCTTTAAAATTCTTAAAATTTAGAAGGAAATAAGATAAATAAAGTAGAAATAAATAGAAAATAACAAAGAATCAATTCTGTCAAGAAAACCCCCGTGACCTGGTAAAATGGAGGAAGAATCCTTCACCCCCATTTCCCTTTTAAGCATTGATTCCCATAAGTCTCCAATAAGGGCAAATATGGAAATAAATATTGCGGGAATAATTCTTACAAGAAATTCTTCTTTTATTAAATAAGCAAAGATTGCTGAAAAAAGGAGTGTAAATATAAAACCACCTATTAAACCCTCCACTGTTTTTTTCTGAGATACCCTTTCCCATAGTTTTCTTTTACCAAAAAATTTACCAGTAAAATAAGAAAAGGAATCAAAAACCCATACACAGCCAAAAAGAAAAAGAATCTCTTTTATGCCGTATAAGAACCTCATCTGGAAAAAAAGAAAGGAAGGGATAAGTAGATAGAAGATGGATACAAGAGATGCAGAGAAAAAATTAAATCCCTTTCTTTTCTCTGCAAAAAGAAGGGAAAGAAAAAAGTAAATTAAAACCAAAAGGACTATTAGCAAAATTCTTAAGTTTGGAAAGAATATTAAAGTTGGGAAAAATATTAAATCGATTATAAAAATAATATAGGGCTTAATAATAAAACCTGATTTGTAAAGTATCTTTAAATATTCCCAAAGAGCGAAAAAAAAGAATATGAAAATTAAAATTAAAAAATAGATTCCCCCAAGAAAGGTTAATGAAACTGCTAAAAAAATAAGTAAAAGGGCAGTTATTATTCTAAGACTTAACTTTCCCAAACCTTCTTTCTCTTTTTGCATATTCTTCAATTGCTTTTAAAAATTCGCTACTTCTGAAGTCAGGCCAGTATTTATCAGTGAAATAAAGTTCTGTATATGCAATTTCCCATAAAAAAAAGTTTGAGATTCTCATTTCACCGCTTGTTCTTATTAATAAGTCAGGGTCAGGAATCTCTGGTTCATAAAGATATTTTCTAAAATCCTCCTCATTTATTTCTTTATTTTTATTTTTTAAAATTCTGTTTATTGCGTCAACTATCTCCCTTCTTCCTCCATAATTAATTGCAAGAAGCAGGGTCATATCTTTATTTTCCTTTGTTTTTTCCTCCGCATCTTCAATTATTTTTCTTGTTTTTTCCGGTAACTCATCCCTTCTTCCTAATACCTTTAATTTTATTCCATTTTTTAAGAGTAAGTTTATTTCTCTTCTTGCAACTCTTTCGAGCAGATTAAAAAGTCCTTTTATCTCATCCTCTGGTCTTCTCCAGTTTTCGGTTGAAAAGGTAAAAAGTGTTAAATATTTCACACCAATTTTCCTTGCGGTTCTTACTATTTCTCTAACAGATTCAACACCTTCCATGTGTCCTATTATTCTCGGCAAATTTCTTTCCTTTGCCCATCTTCCATTCCCATCCATTATTATTGCAACATGCTCAGGAATTTTCATTCCTCCATAATTTCCTTTTCCTTCACTTTAACAATCTCATCCACTTCCTTTGTTTTTTCTTCAATTAAATCCTGAACCTTTTTTTTGAGCCTCTCTGCTTCATCCTCAGAGACCTCCCCCTTTTCTTTTTTTTCTTTAATTTTATCCATGATATCCCTCCTTATATTCCTTAAAGCCACCTTTGCATCTTCACCAAACTTTTTTACAAGTTTCACAAGTTCTTTTCTTCTTTCCTCAGATAAAGGAGGAATGGGTATCTTGATAATACCACCCTCAACCCTTGGATTTAAACCAATCCCGCTTTTTAATATTGCCTTTTCTATTTCTGAGGTAACCTGTTTGTCATAGGGCTTTATTACAAGAAGCCTTGGTTCAGGCACACCTATTCCCGCTATCTGCATTATTGGGATTTCCTGACCATAATAGTTTACCTTTATATTTTCAAGAATTGCAGGTGATGCTCTTCCTGTTCTCAATTTTTTTAATTCTTCCTTTAAAGTGGTTATTGTTTTTTCCATCCTTGATTCACCATCTTTAAGTACTTCTTCCATATTATTTTTAATTGATTTCTAAAAGGATTTGAACCTTAATTATTCATTTTAAAGAGTATAAATCCTATATTTCAAATGCAGGATCACAGGATTTTGTTGTTTTTAAACTCTTAAAACCTTCTCTACAGAGTCCAATTTTATCTGTGAAGTATTTTGCCGTATCAATTACCCTCTCAAGTATTTCTTTTCTAAAATTCTCTTTTAAATACCTATAACCTCTTATTTTATTTTTATCCCATGGTAATTTATCTATATAAGGAAAAATTTCCCTCATTCTTTTTAAATTATCAGGTTTTGCCTTATATGTGGAAAAGACAACCATAAATACACCATCTAAATTTTTTAGAATGTTTTTAATGATTTCTTTGCTGTCATTGAATCCCGGTATTAAGGGGTCTATCCTTATACATACTTTAATTCCTTCTTTTATGAGTTTTTTTGCAGTTTTTATTCTTTCACTTACAGGCGGGGCATAGGGTTCTATTTTTTTTGAAATATTATCTTCATAATGGGTAATTGTAAAAGATACAAAGGATTCTGTCTCTTTTAATATATCGATGTCCCTTATAACAAGAGGTGATTTTGTAATTATTGAGATTCTTAATTTTTTTTCTTTAAGCATAAGAAGGGTTTTTCTTGTTAGAAGTAGTTTTTTTTCAATTTCAGGATATGGGTCTGAGGAAGAAGAAAGATTTACAGGATAATCTCCCTTTATTTTTTCTATCTCCCTTTTTATTATTTTAAGATAGTTTTTTTTAAGCCTCAATCTGAAACCATCTTTTATATAAGAGGTTATATAACAATACCTGCATTTGTGATTGCATCCTGTATATGGATTTATTGTTAATTTTTTTCCACATGTGCATAATCCTTCCTTAAAGGGGTCAAAAAAATTTAAATAACTCACTCTTCTGATTTTAAGATCTTATAAAATTCTTTTAGTTTTTTCATAACCCTTTTATGAACTAAAGCTGGCTCTTTTCGAAAGATAACTCTTATTGCTTCATCAATATTTCTGATTGCTATAAGTTTTATATAACCTTTTTTTATAGACTCAAGCACTTCATCTCTTAAGCACAGATTTTCTATATTTGTTTCAGGAAGTAAAACTTTGAATTCCTTTCTGTAATTTTTATATTTCAAAGCCCTGTAAACCCCCTCTATTTTTTCATTAATTCCTCCTACTGCTTGAATTTCACCAAATTGGTTTATGGAACCTGTAATTGCTGTATTCTGATAGATTGGAAACTCAGAAAGAGAAGAGAGAATTGCGAGAAGTTCTGCTGCAGAAGCACTATCTCCTTCAACACCCTCGTAGGTCTGTTCAAAAACTATTCTTGCTGTAATATAAATAGGGAATCTCTGCCCATATTTATAACCCAGATAACCCCTTAAAATCTGTATTCCTTTTGTATGTATCGGACCTGAAAGTTCTGCTTCTCTTTCTATATCTATAACACCATCCTTACCTACAGAACATGTTGCTGTTATTCTTACAGGTCTTCCAAAAATTGCCTCCCCATAACTTAAAACAGTAAGCCCATTTATTGTTCCTTTCTTTCTACCTTCAAAATCAATTGAAATTATCCCATTTTTTATCCATTCAAAATATATTTCCTCAATTTCAGTTTCTTTGAATTTTCTTTCAAGCACAGTATTTATGTGTTTTTCTTTTACTTCTTTACTATTATCCATGGAGGCAATAAAACTGGATTCTCTTAAAAGGTCACATACAGCACCGAAGTTTGTTGATAATTTTTTCTGACTTTCTGCTATTCTTGATGAATACCAAAGTATTTTCTTTATTGCACCCTTATCAGGATATATGAGATTTTCTTTATCACAGAAGGTTTTTATGAATCTAAAAAAATCATACAGATTCTTTTTGTTATTTTCCATTCTTGTTTTGAACTCAACATGAATTTTAAATAATTCATTGAAATCAGGGTCATTTTCCTTGAGGTGAAAGTATGTGGAGGGAGAACCTATAAGGATTACTTTGCCTATAAAGGGCACAGATTCTGGTTTCAGAGTTTTTGCTGTATGTATGTTTTCTTCCTCCGATAGATTTTCTATAAGAATTTTCCCTGATTTCAGTGTCCATTTCAAAAAGGTATATGAGGGTCCAAATTTTAAAATTTCTTCTGCAGGAATAATCAAAAATCCACCATTTGCCCTGTGAAAGGCACCTGGAATTATTCCTCCAAAATCAAGGGAGGGGTCTTCGTGGGTTCTTTCTATTCTACCTATTATCCTTGTGGGAGTTGGGTGTGTTTCAAGAACTATTGGGGCTCCTTTAATATTTGAATTGTCCAGAAAAAGATGAATTTTATATTTTTCCCTATAATAGGAATAGGCTTCATCGGGTTTTGAGGAAATATAATCAATATTTTCAAGAATATCTTCAATTGAATTTTTTATAAATTTTGCTATCTCTTTATTTTCCCCATATTTTCCTATCAAGGGAGGAAATATAGTTGAAATGGTTTTTGCCCCGAACTGGAAAAGTAAATCTCTTATTTTTTTCTTAAATTCTACATTTAATTTTTCTATTTCAATTAAGGTTTCATCCAGAGATTTTCTGATTTCCTCTGTTGAAGATGTAATCTCTTTTCTTTTATTTTCCGATAATTCAGATATCTCCTCAGGAGTTAAAATTTTTCCGTCAATCATTGGTAACATATCAAATCCCCTTTCCTTTTCTCTTAGAAATATCCCCATCCCTTTTGCTTTATTTACAACCTCACTTAATTTTTCCTCCCTCAATTTTATGTACTCATTTAAAATTTTTCCCTTATGCTCATTAAAATCCTTTCTTTTTATTATTTCTTTCAGTTCTTCCAGACTTTCATTTATTGCACTTTCAAAATCTCTTTTAAATTTTTTCCCTGTTCCCTTTTCAAGAACAATAGCTTTTGGTGAAAAGGGATTTTCGTGAGAATACACATAGATTGTATCAGGAGGAGGGGGCATTTTTTCAGCGATTTTTCTTACATATTCCATTACCACACTTGTTCTTCCTGTTCCAGGTGTGCCTGATACAAATATATGATGTGTTTGTGAGGGGATTTTAAGCCCAAACTCCATATTTTTTTCAGCTTCCTTCTGTCCAATAAATCCTTCAAGAGGAGGTAAATCTGAAATTTTTCTTAAAGGTAATTTAAGATTTTTAATAAAATCAAGTTCCTTGATTTTAAGCGTTTTCATATTTATTTATTTTATAATATTTTACCATGGGATTAAAAGGACACCCGCTTGAAAAATTTGCACTTTTTCTGTTTGATGCTCTTTCCCTTTTTCTGGGATTTAAAACTGCTTACTGGCTGAGATTTCAAAGCGGTTTTATCCCCCTTTTTAGAAAGTCCGTTCCCTATGAAGTATATTTTAAATCTTTTCTTGTAGTCTTTATAGTTGGACTTTTGCTCTATGTTTCTAAGGGTCTTTATGAAAAGGAAAAAAATCTAACATTATTTGACTCCCTTTTTGAGTTAATTAAAATAAATTTTCTCTATTTACTTTTTATAACTTTTATTTCCTTCTTCTACAGGCAGATTTTATATTCAAGGTTGACTGTTGGTTTTTATTTTATTTTTATAACATTATATGAATTCTCTTTCCGGATTATTTTCAGGATAATTCTCAAGACACTTTTTAAAAAGGGCATTTTAACAAGAGAGACTGTAATTATAGGGGAGAAGGATATTTTAAGGGCAGTTGAAGCAAGAATAGAAGAAAGACCTGAGCTGGGTCTTAAGATAAAAGAGGTTTATTCGGCAGAGGAGTTTTTGAAAGGGGGAAAAACTCTCAAAGATGGAAGCACTTTGATTATTGCTGTTCCTTTTGAAAAATATTTATATATACCTAAGATCATGGAAAAAGTTGGAAGAAAAAAAGTTGATATCTACCTTGCCCCTGATATTTATGAATTAATGCTTATGGGAACAGAAACAATTTCCTTTAATGGGATTCCTCTACTTGTGCTAAAAGAAAAAGGTCTCTCTGCATTTCAGAATTTTATAAAAAGAGCCTTTGATATATTTTTCTCCCTTTTGATTTTAATTTTACTTTCTCCACTTTTTTTCATAATTGCTATTTTAATAAAACTTACATCCAAAGGTCCTGTTTTCTATAAACAGGAAAGGGTTGGAAAAGATGGTAAAATTTTTAAACTTTATAAATTCAGAACTATGTATGAGGGAGCAGATAAGGAGGAAGAACCCCGCTTTACAACTCCCTGTGATCCCAGAGTTACTCGGATAGGAAGATTTTTGAGAAGATTTAGTATAGACGAATTTCCTCAATTTATAAATGTTCTTAAAGGAGATATGAGTGTTGTTGGACCAAGACCTGAAAGACCATATTTTGTTGAGAAATTCAAAAAAGAAATTCCGAGATATAATGAAAGACACAGGGTAAAAGGAGGTATAACAGGCTGGGCACAGGTTCACGGATGGAGAGGGGATACTTCTATTGAAGAAAGATTAAGATATGACCTTTATTACATAGATAACTGGTCCTTCTTACTTGATTTAAAGATCATTTTAAAAACAATTTTTATATTTTTAAGTCAGAAAAATGCGTATTAATTCAAAAAATGAACTCAAAAATTAGAAAATGGAAAGTGCTTATACTAATAACAGATAACATTATTCTATAAAATTTGAATTTAATATACCTGTATGTCAATATCATTACTATCAGTGTAAAAAGGGATTGAGAGATTATAAAGGAAAGAGCCGCTCCTTTGAGCCCAAATTTTGGAATCAGAATTGAATTTATTATTACACTCAAAGGCAAAAGGATTAAATGGTATGGAATAATATAGAGGTGTTTGTTCTCGGCTATCAGAAAGGAATAGAAAAAGTAATTCAGTGTTGTGAAGGGAATAAGTAATAGGAGTAGTTTAACTACCGGCAAGGATTCTTTATATTTAGGGAGAAATTTAAGAATTACCCAGATTGTCGCAGGATAAAACACAAATACAATTAAGGATAGTGCAAAGAGATAAAGGGGTATGACAAAATCATTTTTAATCAGAAAATAGGAGAGGGAACCCTCTATGACTTTTTTCCTCACTAAATAAGGTAATAATACAAGGGAAAAGGCAATAGGTATCTGATATATAAGGTTTATAAAATTAAGGGCTATTGCATAAATTCCGTAGCTTTCCCTTCCTTGTAAACCAAGAATAAAAATTCTATCAACAGAGAAAATGAAGGTGTTCAGGATACCTATAGCAAATATTGGGAATCCCACCTTAAATAATAATTTTATTTCATCAAAATTTATCCTTATTTTAAAAAAAAATATTCTTGTAAGGTAAAAGGCAACTAAAAAATAAATAAGGTTTGATAAAGCAAATCCGAAAACTGCTCCTTCCCCCTTAAGAATAAGGCTAAGTATAATAACTATTAGGATTGCACTAAAACCGTCAAATACATTTAAAAAGGAAAGCTCCTTAAACCTTTCAAGCCCCCTCATTGAGAATCTATAAAACTCCTTGAAAAAGAAAAAGGGGACAAGTGGTAATGTCATAAGAAATACTTTTTTGAAAAAGAAAGAGCTGTGAAAAGAAATAAAGAGTAATAATGCTATTGCGATGAGCGAAGTCAGGAAGTTGAAAGAAAAGGCAGAATTTAAGAGAGAATTAAGTTTATCCTTCTTTTTCTGGGCTTTTAATAAGGGGATTTCTCTCTGTAATCCCTGTAAAATTCCCAGCTGTAAGTTTATTGTATATGATATAAAAAGTTTATAGGCAGAATAACCCCCATAATCTTTTGGACCAAGTATCTTTGCTATAAAAAATCCACCAAAGGCTGTTATAAAAAAAGATATAATATTTGCGCCTGCAAAAAAAACAGTATCCTTGATAATTTTTTTCATTTTTGGTATATTTTATTGATGAAATTGTCTTTATTATACGGTATTTATGGTTCAGATAGCTCTGATTTTTTGTATAAAATTGAAAGGTCGTTTCTTGGAGGGGTGGGAATTTTTCAGCTAAGAATGAAAAATAAGGAAAAAAAGAAGGTTTTGGAGATATCAGAGAAGGTAAAGAAAATATGCAGAGCCTATGGAGTGATTTTTGTAATCAATGATGACCCTCATATAGCTCTTGAAGTTGATGCAGATGGAGTGCATATAGGTAGAGAGGATGGAGATGTTGAGTATGTAAAAAGGATAGTTGGAAATAAAATTGTTGGTGTTTCTTGTTACGATAATATTGAAAGGGCTTTACATGCAGAAGAAAAAGGTGCTGATTACGTTTCTTTTTCCTCTCCTTTTCCTTCTCCAACAAAAAAGGATAAAAAAATTGTACCCTTTGATGTGCTTAGAAAGGCAAAGGAAAAAGTAAAGATACCTATTTATGTTATAGGTGGAATAAATAAAGATAACGTTTCTGAAATCCTTTCAAAATTGAAGTGTGGGGTCTGTGCTATTTCAGGAATATATGCCTTTTATGATCCTTTTTTAACTGCCTTTGCAATAAGGGAAAAAATAATATTTTACAATGAGGGTTCTCTCACCTTCTAAAATAAATTTTGGATTATGGGTTCTTTATAAAAGGGAAGATGGGTTTCATGAAATAAGGTCTGTTTTAATTCCTGTTGACCTTTGTGATGAAATAGAGATAAATTACGCAGAACTAACAAGAATCAATGCCACAGAGGGACCTAAAGGGGATGAAAACATTGTTTTTGAAGTGCTCAAGATAATGACTAAAGAAACAGGTAAATTTATAAGTGCGGACATTTTTATTAATAAAAATATTCCCATTGGAGGGGGACTTGGTGGAGGAAGTTCAAATGCTGCAAGTGTTATAAAGGCAATAAATGAAATATACAAACTGAATCTGGGAATAGAAGAGATTTTAAGCATCGCCGAGAAAGTTGGTTCTGATGTACCTTTTTTTATTTTTCAGAAACCTGCAGTAGTGAAAGGGAGAGGGAATGAAGTGAGGGAACTTAAAATATATTTTCCCTATTATTTCCTTGTTCATTATCCTAATTTTATGATTGATACAAGGTGGGCATACCATGCTCTCTCAAAAAAAATTAAGGAGGATTATGAAGAAAAAGAAAGAAAGTTTAAAAATTTTGTTGAACTTTTAAAAGAGGAAAAATATAAGGAAGCCCTTTATCATATTGAAAATGATTTTGAAGGGGTTATTTTTAAAAAATTTCCTGAATATAAAGAACTTATTGATTATTATACAAAGAAAGGAGCACTCAAGACATTTTTGACAGGAACAGGGTCTTGTCTTGTTGCAGTTTTTGAGGATAAAATTAATATTGAGATAAATAAAGGGAAACTTTTTTGGTGTAGACAATGGGGCGTCGTCTAATTGGCAGGACATGGGATTTTGGATCCCAGAGTGGTGGTTCGAATCCACCCGCCCCAGCTTATTGAAAATTTATGAAATTTTTAGTACTTTTTCTTTTTTTAAGACCTTTAACTTCTATTTTTTCAGAGCTTCCTGAACCTGATTCCTTTGATTTTGCAATTGCACTTGTGTCAGATGTGGGGAATAACTTTGAACCCTGTGGATGTGGTCGCCCCCCTTTCAGGGGCGGGGAGTTATCAAAAAAGGCTTATGTTATTAAATTTCTAAAAGAAAAATATAAAGAAAAAATTCTTGCCTTTGATACAGGAAATTATGTTAGTCCTTCTGGAGATAGGGAATTTCTTAAAATCTTCAGGGATGTTTTGGAAATTATGAAAATAGATGCAATGGCTATTTCAACAAAGGATGTTCTTATAAAAGAATATTATTTTGAGTATCTTTTAAAGGTCTTAAGATACCCCTTTTTTGGTTTCCATGAGAAATTTAAAGATTTAATTCCTCCTTATAAAAGGTTCAGAATAAAAGATATTGATATTTACTTTACCTCATACATCCCTCATTCTTTTTTAAAAGAATTATCTGAATATGAAAAGAAAATCTTTGATGAGTTTGATAACAAACTTAAAAAGGAAAATACATTTCTTGTTATAGTAACTCCTTCTAATACGGATTTACCACTCTCTACCAAGGGCAAAATTTTACATATAGTCGGGCTTTCACCTGAATATGATGTTTTATTTGAAAAAGAAAAGAATAAATATTTTTTAAGGGTAGCAAGATACGGGCTTTATTTGCCTGTTATATTTTTTAAGAGAAAGGGTTTGGATACAGAGGTTTTGAAACTTGTAAAAATTCCCCTTGATGATAAAATTCCAAGGGATGAAGAGGTTGAAAAACTTAATAAGAAATGGGATGAAATTAAAGAGAAGGAGATTAAGGAAATAAAGAAAAAACTGGAAAAATCAAATAATATAGAGGAATTACCTACATCAGAGGCATGTAAGAACTGTCATTTTCAGGAATATTTAAAATGGAAGAAAACAAAACATTCAAAAGCAATAGAAACACTTGTTTCTCTGAAAAAAGAAAAGGATTTTAGATGTGTTTCATGTCATACGACAAGATATGGTAGACCAGGTGGATTTCAGTCAATTGAGGCAACAAAAGAGCTTGCAAATATCCATTGTACCGAGTGCCATAATGTGAATATGAAAGACCATAGAGTATCAGGAAAAGCAATAACCTATAAGGAGGAGAACTGCATAAGATGTCATACAGATGAGCAAAGTCCTGAATTCGATTATAAAAGTTACTGGGAAAAGATAAAACATTAATTTTTAATTGTATCCAAAAAAGGGCCGTAAATTTCGAAAGTTTTTGTATTCCCCTGATTTTCCCATACATCCATTGCAGAAAATACAATTTTCCAGATTTTATCAGGGGGTGTAATAATAAATTTATAAGGAGGGGTTGTATCCACAGAATACTCTTCTCCATTCACAATCATTTTAACCCATATAATTTTTGATTTATCCTTAACTTCAATTAAAACCTCTCTTTTTTCCCTTATTGTATCTTTGTCTTTTAAATTAAATACCCTTATCTCAGGGGCTTCAAAATCAGGTTTACCAGGGGGTGGTGCCTTATAACCACAGGCACTCAATATTAAAAACAGTATAATTCTTTTAGAAAATTTCATTTCATTTAATATATAATAAAGGTATGGAAAATGTCACACCGACCCGAATGAACATGCTTATTAAAAAGAGACAGATAAAAGTTGCTGAAAGTGGTGTTTCCCTTTTAAAGAATAAAAGGGATGCCCTACTTTCAGAGTTCTTGCAACTTATAAAGCCACTTTTTGAAAGATATAAACATCTTGATAAAACTCTTTCAAGAGCTGTTAATACACTTCTCTTTGCGCTTGGTAAAGATGGTTCAGAAGAATTAAGGTCTGCTGCTCTTGCCTCTGCAAAAGAACTTGTTCTTAAAATGAAGGAGAAAAAAGTATGGGGAGTTTCTATTCCCGAGATAGAAAAAGGTGATAAAAAAAGAAACATCCTTTTAAGAGGGTATAATCCTCTTTCGGTTACTACCAGAATAGATGAAACAGCAGATGCCTTTGAAATACTTGTAGATGAGATTTTAACCATTATTCCCCTTGAAATGAAATTTAGGAGAATAGGGGAGGAAATTAAAAAGACAACAAGGAGAGTTAATGCTCTTGAAGAGAAAGTGATACCACAACTTAAGGAGGAGGTTAATTATATAAAAAGGGTTCTTGAAGAAAGGGAAAGAGAGGATAAATTCAGATTAAAACTTTTAAAAAGAAAAAAAGAGAGGATTTAAAATGCCATTAATGCAATCAATAAGAAAAAATGCAAAGCTAATTCTTTTATTTATGGCTTTTTCTTTTATTCTCTGGATTTTTCTTGAATTAGGGATGAATATAGCAGGTTTTAGAACTTTGAAACCCTATCAGCAGGGGATAATTGCAGAGATAGACGCCACAAAGGTTAATTTTGATTTTTACCAAAATATATTGAATGAACTTATTGAGAAAGAAAGAGAAAAGAAGGGAGATTTAAGTGATAGAGATATGATGAGTCTTCAGACAAGAGCATGGAGCGAATTGATTTTTAGAGTCAGGTTTTCTGAGATTCAGAAGAAAAGAAAACTCTTTATAGATGATAATCTTTTGAACACAATAATAATGTCAGTCCCCCCACCTAAGATTATAAATGACTCCTCCTTTTGGAAGGGTGATTCTTTTGATTTTAATAAATACAGGGAGTTTTTGGAGCATCCTGCTTCCCGCGAACTTGTTCTCACCTATGCAAGGCAAATAATAAATTCCTATCCTGTTGAACTTATGAATATGGATATTTCTTCTATGATTCATATATCAAAAGAGGAAGTCCAAAAGGATTTAGAAAATAGATTAACGAAATTTACCTTTAAGTATTATATGTTAAGATACATGCAGTATAATGATACACTTTTTAAATTTGATGAGGATAGTTTAAAAAGATATTATGAAAGAAACAAAGAAAAATTTAAAAGGGATGGTTATTATAAACTTGGTTATGTGAAAATTGAAATCAAACCCTCAAAAATTGATACTGATAATGTGGTTCAGGACCTTAACGAGGTAAAGGAAATGATAGATAAAAAAGAGTTATCCTTTGAGGAAGCGCAGAGCACCTATTCAACAGTTAAAAATTACAGAAGTGGTGTTACATTTTCAGTGAAAAAAGGAGGTAAAAAATTTAAAATTCTTGAGAAATATAAAAAAGGAGAAATTTCAAAACCTGAGATAGTTGGTGATACAGTTTTTCTTTTTAATGTCCTTAGTAAGAAAGAGGATGAGATTGAAGCGAAAGGGGTAGCAATGCTTATAACAACCTCGTATGAAACAAGAGCTGAATTAAGAGAAAAGGCAAAGAATGTTTTTGAAATAGCAAGAACAGAGGGGTTAAAAAAAGGTGCTGAATCTTATAAATTAAATTATAGGGAGACCGGGGAGATTCCCTTATATTTACCTTTTATTCCAGGCATAGGAGAGTATGTGGAAATAAGAAATTGGATTAAAAAAGCAAAAAGGGGAGATTTAAAGAAATTCTGGACTCCTGAGGGATTTTATGTTATTGAGATCCTTGATAAATCTCCTGATACCTACCAGAATTTTGAGGAGGTAAAAGACCGTGTTAAGTTTATGTTTTTAAGTGATAAAAAGAAAAAATTTGCAAAGGAGATAGCTGGAAAAATTATAAAAGGAGAAATTTATGATGATAGGTATGTTGAAACTTTTGATTACAAGGAAATAAACTTTTATAAGCCTGTTTTGGGGATATTTTCACCTGATAAGGTTTTTGCTGCTCTCTTGAATATGGAACCTGGAGAAAGAAAAGAAATTGAAGCCCCGGGTGCTCTCATAGTTCTTGAACTTGAAAACATAGTTTCCCCTTCTCAAGAAGAACTTTTAAAGGAGTTTGATAGTTTTTACAAGAATTATGTTTCTGGAATTAATAGTAAAATTTTTAGTTCTTTTCAGCAGGAATTGACAAATGAAGAGGGAGTAAAGGATTATAGGTCAAATCTTCTGGAATAATTTCCTTCTTTTAATACTTATAACTCAGATTGAAACCTTTAAATTAAAAAACATCTATTTTGTAGGTGTAAAGGAATACAGTAATGAAAAATTGGTAAAAATATCAGAAATTCCACTTGGTAAGGAAGTTAAAAGTTTTTTTATACTCAAAGGACTAAAAAAAGTTGAAGGTTTCTATAAAGATGAGGGATTCCTTGACTTCAAAATTATTGATTATAAAATTTTAAAGAGAGGGAAATTAGATGTTCTTTATGTGTATGTTTTTGAGGGAGAGAGGAAGATTGTTAAAGATGTTATAATAAATCCTGATACTCTTAAACATGTTTTGAAATTTTTGAGAAGAGTTTCTCCTTTCTTTTACAAGGAGGAAATTTTTTCTGAATTTGAAAAAAGACTATATACCTTTTTTACGGGGAGTGGGTTTGTGTTTTTTAATTTTAATAGAAGGATAAATATAGAAAATGACAGTGTTATTGTTTATTATGATTTAAAGACAGGGAAAAGGATGTTTGTTAAAGATATTAAAATTTCAGACCTTTCACCTACCACAAGGGAAAAAATTGTACTTGATGCAATTGAAATAAAAAAGGGAGAATATCTTTCACTAAACAAAATTTATCTGTCAATAAAGAATATTTATGCGACAGGGATTTTCAGAAATGTGGAATATGAAATTGTTCCGAATAAGGATTCAACAGAAGCAGAAGTAATTTTTAAGGTTAAAGAGGAGAAAATGAAGGTTATAAGAGTTGGTTTTGGATATTCAAGTGATGGGCATTCTCAGATTAAATTTGAACTTGAACATTTAAATATTTTTAACAATGCTCAAAAACTTGCTCTTCTTACAAATTTTCAGTTTAATTTGAAGGCTTTTCTTCATGAAGAAATTTCCTTAAGATATCAGGACCCTCATTTTATATTTAGAAGAAATATACTTGAACTTACCCCCTTTTACTATATTGACAGGTTAGAAGATGTTAAAAGAGAGGGTATTCAGGCAGGTTATCTTTTTAAAAGTGATATATGGATATTTGGAACCAATCTGACATGGCAGATAGTAAAAAGTATAGAGAAAAAAATAGAATTTTTTTATCTCAATGGTATAGGTTTTTCCTATTCAAGGGATGAAAGAGACAATATTTTAAATCCCTTTGAGGGATATTACCTTTATTCTTATTTGAATATTTATGGTTCAATTTTTGGTGGAACAGAAAATATGGTGAAAATGGGTTATAATTTGTCTTTTTTTAAAAGATTAAGCACATATATATTTGCCCTTAGATTTTCAGGAGGTCATGAAATACCTTATCTTCCTTCAAGAGAAATCCCTTATTTAGAAAGATTTTTGATGGGTGGAGAAGGAACAATAAGAGGTGTAAGGAGGTATTCTATCGGGGATTATGATCCAAGGGAAGATATAGAGAGAAGTGGAACAAATTTTTATCTCATGAATTTTGAGACAAGGAAGATTTTAAGGGAAAATCTGCAATTTATAATATTTTTTGATGTTGGGTCTTTATCGAATATATTTTCCTATAAATCTTTTAAAAACACTGGCATGGGATTTGGTATTGGTTTAAGATATTTTATCAGTATAGTTCCTGTGAGAATTGATATTGCCACAAATAATCATGTTTTAAAAACAAGGGAATTTTATTTATATTTGGGTATAGGGCAGTATTTTTAAATTTTTTTAAGGAATTCTCTTAAGGATGTTTTCCAGTGCTTAATTTTTATTCCTAATTTTTTTTCGATCAGAAAAGTATCAAGGACAGAATAAGAAGGTCTTTTTGCTTTTAAATTTAAATCCTCAGACAAAGAGGGCTCTATCTCTATTTTTATATTAAGGATTTTAAATATTTCCTTTGCAAATTCAAACCAGGTTATCTCTCCCTTATTGGAAAAATGGAATATGCCTCTTTCTTCCCTTTCCCATAGTTTCTTTATTGTATCTGCCAGGTCCTCTGTGTATGTGGGGGAACCGCATTGGTCTCTAACAATTTTTAGTTTTTTTTCTTTTTTACTCTTTTCGATTATTTTTGTTACAAAATTTTTCCCATGTTCTCCGTATAGCCAGGAGGTTCTTATGATAAGTGCATCTTTGTTTTTTAAAACTTCCTTCTCTCCGAAGAGTTTGCTTTTGCCATAAATATTTAAGGGATTTGTTTTATCCCATTCTCTGTAAGGTTTTTTCTTTTTTCCATCAAATACATAATCAGTGCTTATATAAAGAATTCTTATGTCTTTTTTAAGGGAAAAATCCGATAAAATTTTTGTTGATATCCAGTTTACAAGAAAACAGTTTGTTTCATCTGTTTCTGCTCTTTCGACATCGGTATAGGCTGCGATATGCCATATCCCGTCTACAGGGGGCAATTTTTTCAAAAACACCTCAATTTCGTAAGGTTTTGAGAGGTCACATTTTTCCCTTTTCAGCAATATAAATTCATAATCAAATTTTTCAAGAATTTTTTTTCCCAGCAATCCTGTTCCACCTGTTAGAAGTATTTTCATGCTTTGAACATCCTTTGGAGTTCTTCAGGAGAAATCAATACCTTTCTGGGTTTAGAACCTTCAGGAGGTCCTATTATTCCCAGTTCTTCCAGCTGGTCTATAATTTTTGCTGCCCTGGGAAAGCCTATGTTTAGTTTTCTCTGTAATAGAGTTGCTGATGCTTTTTTGTTTGATACAACAATTTCTGCTGCCTCTTTTATAAGGGCATCAAATTTTTTACCTTCAATACTTATTTCCTCTATTTCTTCCTCCCTAAGTTCTTCAAGGGAGATCTCCTTAGGTTTTTCGTAGTAATTTTTTCCTAAGGATTCAATTTTTTCTTTAAATTCTTCCTGGTCCTCAAAATATTCCTTTAGAAGCGAAAATACCTCTTCCATAATTTCCTTTCTTCCTTCCTTTCTATGACCTGTTATGAAAGAAATAAATCCCTTCTCATATAAGATTTCTGCTTCTGCTATTTTGATTCTTTTTCCTGTTGCTTCATAAAATTTCTTCATAAAATAAGGGACTGTAAGGGATTTGACAAGTTCAGCTATTTCCTCATCCGAGACAAAGGGACCATGTAATCTTATTGGTTCTGCTTTACCCGGTGGAATAAAAAGCATATCACCGTTTCCGAGGAGTTTTTCAGCTCCTGCTGTATCAAGAATTGTTCGGGAATCTGTAATAGAAGGGAGTCTAAAGGCTACTCTCACAGGAAAGTTTGCTTTTATTGTACCTGTCACAACATCAACGGAGGGTCTTTGAGTTGCAATTATAAGGTGTATTCCTACAGCTCTTGCCATCTGGGATAATCTTGTTATATGGTATTCGATTTTATTTCTTTCGGTAAACATAAGGTCAGCAAACTCGTCTATGATGGTAACTATATATGCCATTTTTTTATCTTTTCTTATGTTATAACTTTCAATATCCCTTATTCCCTCTTTTGCCAGAATTTTATACCTTTCTTCCATCCATCTTGTTGCGAGTTTCAGAATTTCTATTGCCTCTCTTCTATCTGTTATAACGTTTGTTAATAGATAAGGTATACCTTCAAATCGTGATAATTCAACCCTTTTGGGATCAATTAGCAGAAATTTAATTTCATCCGGTTCATTTTTTAAAATCAGGGAAACAATTATTGATGATATACATACAGATTTTCCGCTTCCTGTAGCTCCTGCGATTAGAAGGTGAGGCATTTTGGTCAAATTTGTATAATAGGGGTAACCATCGGTTGTTATTCCAAGGGGTATGACAAGTCCCTTTGTTTTGATAAAGTCCTTTGAATGTATTATATTACCTATTCTTAAAGTAGAGATTTTTTTGTTGGGAACCTCAATTCCAACAGTTCCTTTATCAGGTAAGGGAGCAACTATTCTGACCCTTGAAGATTTCATTCTTAGTGCAAGGTCTTCTGCTAAATTTTTTATTCTTTTTATCTGTATTCCCTTTTCAGGTTCAAATTCATAAAGTGTTATGAATGGTCCTGCGTGTATCTCTTTTATATCACCCTTTATTCCAAATTCCTCAAGTTTTTCCTTTATTTTTTTTGCCTCTTCTTCTAATTCCTTTATTTTAAAATCACTTTTAATTTCTTCTGATTTGAATATTTCTAAGAGTTTATTTTTTTCAATTTTAATTTCTTCAAAATCTTCTTTCACCCTTTTTTCTTTTTTCTTTTTCTTTATTACTTTTTTTATCTTTGTTTTCTTTAATTTTATTTTTTTTAGATGGAAGATAAGGGGAGATAAAAGAATTAATAATATACTTATGGGGGGAAAAATTCTTCCCAGTTTTTTCTGAGTTTTTTCAAGGATAAAATAGGATATTGTTTTATTTTCCACCAGATTAGGGATAATAAAAAATAGAGCAAAAGGGAACAAGGTAAAATAAAGAATTAAAAGTAGTAATATTTTGAAGTTAAATTCTTTTATTAAATAAACTGAAAGGGAAAGCAAGAGGAAAACTATTGAGAAGGAGTATATTTTTCCTGTTTTGGAAAACAGGGTTTTTCTTATTATCTCTCCTAAGTCTCCTCCGATATTAGGGTTAAAAGGCAGCAGTGATAAAAAGATATAAATTGAGATTAAAAGTAAAGAAAATCCTATGCTTTTCTTCATCTTTTATTTAATGTATCATAAAATTTTTCAAGATTTTTTTCCCAGTTTGCTTTCATTTCTATTATATTTTTGTTGAGTTCTTCTGCCTTTTTTCTCAATTCTTCATTTTTTATTGCGGTTTTTATTTTTTCAGCAAGTTCATCAGCATTTTTAGGGTCAAATAAAAATCCATTAACCCCATCAAGAATCCATTCCCTGTTTCCCAGAATATCAGAGACAACAGGAAAAAGACCAAAGGTCATTGCTTCAAGTAATGAAACACTTGTTCCGTCATAAAAGGAGGAGGATATGTATATATGCGATTTTGAAAGAAGCTTATATAGATTTTCCTTTTCCTGGAAAGGAAGAAGTTCTGTTCTGTCGAATATTCCCTTTTTGTATACAAGTTCCTTTATTCTTTTTTCAAGATTTCCTTTTGCTATCCATATAAGTTTGAAGTTAATATCATTGATTTTGCTGAGAGCATTGACAATTACAAAGGGATTATAAATTTTCTCAAGTTTTCTATTGGTAAATAAGATAACTTCTTTTTTATCTTTTTCTGATTTTTTACCCTGTTCTCTTAGCTCCTTTTTAATGCCGAAGGGAATTGTGATAATTTTTTCAGAATTTATTTTGAATTTTGTTATAATTATCTCTTTCATAAATTTTGCATCCACCACAATAAGTTTAGCCTTTTTAAAGATTATGGAAGAAACTATTTTATGAATAAGGGATTTAAAGGCAACCTTAATAAGATCACTTCCCCAACAAAAGAGCACAAAAGGTACATTTCCCTGAAGTGAGGAAAGAAATCCATAATTGGGAATGAAATGGGCAAAGATTATATCAGGATTTATTTTATGAACATAGTTTTTTACCTTGTTAATGCCGAACAAATACCTTTTGAAGGAGGGTTTGAATTTTGAGTTTATTTTTATAAAGTCCTCAATTAGAGAAGTGTTATAGATTTTTTCTTCAAAGGAGAGTAAATATACCTTAAAACCTAAACTTTTATATCCTTCAATCCAGGTCCAGGTGTGAGGGGAGGAAGCGTCTGAAAGGACAAGTGCCTTTTTCATCAGGGTAAAAATGGAGATTGTGTGTAGTTTTTATATAGTTCATTTATATCTAATTTTATTTCTCCCTTTTTTGTGATTATTAGAATTCTATTTTCATCAACAATTTCTCCTATTTTCTGTATAGGGCAATTTTTAAATATTCTTAAAAATTCCTTTTCCTTATCCTTTTCCACCTCAGCTATTATTCTTCCTGCTGATTCAGAGAAAAGGAAAAGGTCAGGTCTTTTGACTTCTTGTATATTTATATTTATTCCTTTATTGTTTGCAAAACACATTTCAGCAACAGCAACAAAGATTCCTCCTTGAGATACATCATGAGTTGAAATTAAATTTTTCTTTTTGAGGGCTTCATAAATTTTTCTATAAACTTTCATAAATTTCTTTGGATAAACTTTTGGAACAATTCCCTTTCTTTTTATGCCTTTTAATTTTAAATACTCACTCCCTCCGATTTCCTTTATGTTTGTTTTTCCTATAACATATACAGGGTTACCCTTTTTCTTGAAATAGGATAAGGGAATAAGATTTTCATCTTCTATTATCCCGAGACCTGTTACAAGAAGGGTTGGTAAAATTTTATAGGTCTTTTTTTCTGTTATGTATTCGTTATAAAGGGAGTCCTTGCCGGATATGAAAGGGGCTTTGTAGCCCTTTGCTCCCTCAAGAGCACCAAGAACTGTTTCAACAATTTCAGAGAGAGTTTTTTTATTTTCAGGATTTCCGAAGCAAAAATTGTCAAGAAGAAGAATTTTCTCAGGATTTACTCCCTTACTTATTAAACTTCTTATAACTTCGTCAACAGCGTTAAGGGAAGAAAGGTAAGGAGATATTCTTGCATACGAGGGTAATATTCCAAGGGCAACTGCAAGGGCTTTTTTTGAATTCATCAGAGGTTTCAGGATTGCACCGTCATGGGGGGACTTTAAATTTATTCCTTCAAGGGGTTTTTTAAAAGTTCTTCCCTGAACCTCATGGTCATATCTTTTTATTATCTCTTCCTTTGACCTTATATTTGGATTTGATAGTATCTTCAGACAAATTTCTCTTAAGTTTGTTAAAGTTTCTTCTTCTGGTATATATTCTATCTCCTTAACCTTTAATTTATTTGTTTTTCTTTTGATCTTGGGTCTTTTTTTGTGTATGAATTTAGTGTCAATTTCACCACAGATTTTGTTCTTATAAAGAAGTTTCAGTTTACCATCTCTTTTAACCTTGCCTATAACATTTAATTCTACATCATGTTTTTCAAAAATTTCCTTTAATTTTTTTATATTTTTCTTTTCGGTGAACATTACCATTCTTTCCTGTGATTCTGAGATCCATATTTCTCTTGGCTCAAGTCCTTTGTATTTGAGGGGAACTTTTTCAAGATAGATTTCTGCTCCAAAGGGGTATACATTTTCTGTTATTGCTGAGGAAAGACCTCCACCTCCAACATCTGTTATGAAGTTGAATAGTTTTTTATCTCTTGCTTTAAGGACTGCATCAAGTAATTTTTTTTCTGTTATTGGGTCACCGATTTGAACAGCTGAGATATGAATTTTTTCGGAGTCGCCTTTCAGTTCAGCTGAGGAGAAGGTTGCACCGTGAATTCCATCTTTTCCGGTTTTTCCACCTGCGAGAACTATTAAATTACCGGGTTTAATTTTTTTTCTTACAAATTTAGATGGTATTATACCTATGGTTCCGCAATAGACAAGGGGGTTTGTCAGATATTCTTCTTCATATATCACAGCACCTGCAACAGTAGGGATTCCCATTCTGTTCCCATAATCTTCAACGCCTTTTACAACACCTTTTAGAATTCTTTTTGGGTGTAAGACGCCTTCTGGTAAATCTTCATGTTTTATATCGAGCTTTCCAATGCAGAATACATCAATATTTGCTATTGGTTTTCCTGATAGACCTGCTCCGAGTATATCTCTTATTACACCACCTATTCCTGTAGATGCACCCCCATAGGGTTCAAGAGCAGAGGGATGGTTATGTGTTTCAACTTTGGCTGATATTGAGAATTTTTTATCAAATTTAAAAATTCCTGCATTGTCTTTAAAGAGAACCTGACAGAAATTTTTTTTGTTTTTTTCAGAGAGTTTTTTTATCTCTTCAAATAGACATATTTTTTTGTTTCCATAAATAATTTCTCCTTTGAAGGTTTTATGGACACAGTGTTCTGACCACATCTGGGCAAAGGTTTCAAGTTCTATTAGTGTGGGTTCTCTTTTTATTTTTTTGTAATAATCTCTTATAACAATCATTTCTTCTGGAAGAAGGTTTAAATGCATATTTTTAGATAATTTTAAAAGTTCCTCTTTGTTTAAATTTGTTATTTTTACAATTTGTGGTTCAATTTCAATTTCAGGAGGTTCAAAGAAGACATTTTTTATTTCTTCTTCCATTAATTCAATTGTGGGATTATATAGGGTTTTTTTTGCGAAATATTCTATTTCATTTCTTTTTAAATCACCTTCAATTTCAAATTTTTTCCCCCTTTTAACTTTGATTTCTATTCCCTTCTCTTTAAAAATTCTTTCTATTTCTTCTGCCTCAGGGTCTTTGACACCGAAGTGATATGTAATTTCAAAGGATTTTTTAAAATTTAAATTTTCAAGTAGTTTTTCTTCATTTTTGTCAATTATCCATTCAAATAGGATTTTTTTTATTTTTTCTTTTTTTTCTTTACTTTTTATCCATAAGATTTTGTATTCTTTTATTCTTTTTAAATTTTTGATGCCGAGTTCTTTTGCTGTTTCAATGTAGTTTTTTTCATTATCTATAAAAAGGTCTTTTATATAAAATTTATAAACATTCATTAGAAATATCTTATTTCAAAATCAGTAAATTCATTTTTTGCTTCGCTCCATTCTTCTTTTATATCTTTCACATATGCAAGTGGTGGTCCTTTTGAGAGGTCTTTAATCCATTCTTTTAGTAATTCTTCATTTCCTTCACCGAGAGCTTCAACTCTTCCGTCAGGTAGATTTTTGACCCAGCCTGTAATTCCATAAAAATCAGCCCTTTCCTTTGTGAAGGCTCTAAAGAATACACCCTGCACGTGTCCCGAAATATAAAGATGGACTCTTTTTTTCATTTATAAAGTTTATCTCTTGAAAAAATCAATTTTCAAACTTATATTTAGACTTATTAGGTTCAAATCCATTGTTATAGATGGTATGAAGGGAGGATTTCAAAATGGGAATTTTGATGGAGGAAGATAAAATTGAGGTAAAAAGGTTCTTTGATAAAAGATTGAAAGATAAAGTAAAGATACTTATTTTTACCCAGAAGATAAACTGTAGATTCTGTAATGAAACGGAGGAATTGCTTAAAGAGATAGCTGAGCTATCCGATGGCAGGATAGAGCTTAGTATTAAAAATTTTGCAATAGAAAGAGAAGAAGCAGAAAAATATAATATTGACAAGGTCCCAGCGATTGTGATACTTGATAAAGATGGGAAGGATAGGGGGATAAGGTTTTTTGGAATACCTGCAGGTTATGAATTTGCTTCGCTTCTTGAAGCGATTTCAATGGTTTCAAGGGGGGACTCAGGTCTAAGTGAGGAAATTAAAGAAAAAATAAAAGAGATAGATAAGGATGTTCATCTTCAGGTTTTTGTGACCCCTTCCTGCCCATATTGTCCTCAGATGGTTGTTTTTTCTCATAAGTTTGCCTTTGAAAGTGATAAAATAAAAGGGGATATGATTGAGGTTTCTGAATTTCCGGAGCTTGGTGAGGTTTATAGGGTGATGGGGGTACCAAAGACAATAATAAATAACAAAACCTTTATAGAAGGTGCAGTTTCTGTTTCTTATTATCTTAACAAGATATTGGAGGTTTTAAAGGAGACTGAGTAAAGTAATTTTTTCTGTTTGATTTTTTTTTATTATTTTTCCTATATTAGGTTTTATGAATATCAGACAACGCTGGGCAACAAGGATAGGTCTTATTTTGGCAATGGCTGGGAATGCAGTAGGGCTTGGTAACTTTTTGAGATTTCCTGTTCAGGCGGCAAAAAATGGTGGTGGTGCTTTTATGATTCCCTATTTTATCTCTCTTTTTCTTCTTGGAATTCCTCTCATGTGGGTTGAATGGTCAATAGGAAGATATGGAGGGAAATTCGGACATGGAACAGCTCCAGGGATGTTTGATAAATTATGGAAAAATCCTGTTGCAAAATATCTGGGAGTTATAGGGCTTGCAGGACCTATTGCAATTATTCTTTATTATAACTATATTGAGTCATGGACACTTGGTTATGCTATTCATTCCTTACTTGGGAAATTACCACGTGTTCCTCAAGGAGCGGATCTTGAAAGGATAAATGAGGTTTTTGGGACTTTTCTATCAGGTTATGTAGGATTTAGTAATGATTCTTCTCTTTTTTTGAGACCTTCTTTTTTTGCTTATATTATTTTCCTTATAACACTTCTTATTAATATTTTTATTTTAGCAAGGGGAATTTCGGGTGGTATTGAGACCTTTGCAAGATTTGCGATGCCCACGCTTTTTCTATTTGCAATAATTCTTGTTATTAGGGTTTTAACTCTTGGTTCGCCGGTTGACCCTGAGGTTTCGGTTCTTGATGGACTTGGATTTTTATGGAATCCAGATTTTTCTTCTCTCTTTAATCCTAATGTATGGCTTGCTGCCGCGGGTCAGATATTTTTCACTTTAAGTGTAGGAATGGGAGCAATACTCACCTATGCAAGTTATTTGAGAGAAAAGGATGATGTTGCTCTTTCAGGACTTTCAACAGCTTCGTTAAATGAATTTGCAGAGGTGGTTTTGGGTGGTTCAATTGCAATTCCTGCGGCTGTTGCTTTTTTTGGACTTGTAAATGCGAAAAATATAGCAGTTTCAGGTGCCTTCAATCTTGCTTTTGTTTCTGTCCCTGCAATTTTTTCTTTTTTACCTCTTGGTTTTGTGTTTGGTTTTTTATGGTTTGGTCTTTTATTTTTTGCTGGTATAACATCTTCCCTTGCTTTGACTCAGCCGGCGATTGCCTTTCTTGAGGATGAGTTTAATATTAAGAGAAAATGGGCAGTCATAGGTGTTGGAATTTTTATTTTTTTCTTTTCTCATATACCAATTTTTATAAAGGGAGCCCTTGATGAACTTGATTTCTGGGTGGGGACGTTTTTCATAACCTTTTTTGCCTTGTGTGAAGCAATAATATTTATATGGATTTTTGGTCCTGATAAAGCGTGGGAGGAAATTAATAAGGGTGCGGATATTAAAATTCCTAAAATATTTTACTTTATCCTTAAGTATGTTACACCTTTGATACTTATTGTTATATTTATAGCTTGGATTTTTCAGAATTTTGGAACTGTATTAAAGGAACCATCGCCTGGAAAATGGATTGCAAGAATGTTTTTGTTTTTATTTTTTGTTTTTACATGTATTATGGTTCGCATAGCTTTTAAAAAGGAGAAAAGGTCATGAACATAGGTGGGTGGTTATTTCTTATTTTTGGGTGGGGTGTTGTAATTTTTCTTGTCTTTTATTGTATGAAGAAAGTTTTTGAAAAAGAGGCAAAATTTAAATAAGTTTTTTGAAATGAAATAGAGGGGGTATTTTATATGAGAATTGTTAGGGATGGGATATCCAGAAAGGAATTAAAGGAAATAGCAAAGGATATGTTTGGTAACCTTGTTAAAGTAGTTGTGGATGTTGAAAGGGAACTCATGGTAGTGGGTGGGGAGCTTCATTCAGATGGAGAGGCACTTCTTATAGAGGATGGTTCAAAACAGGAAAATTTATGGGGGATTAATCTATATCCTGAAATTCAAGAAATAAGAAAAAAGATAATTGAAATTGTGGAGAAACTGGTAAAGTAATGAGTTATAAACATAAAAAATTGGCAGAAGGAAGATGGTTTGAACTTTCATTTTTTGAACAAATGGCAAACATAGGTAGTGAAGTTGAGAGGGCAATACTATGGAGGGATAAGAAAAAAAAGTACAGTTTTATGGCTATTGAACGCGCTTTGGAGTTGCTTGATCTTACGATAAAGGATTTTAAAAACAGGAAAAAATTAAAAGAACTTTTGAGGCTTCGTGAGGTATTAGTTGATTATTTTTATTCTGATAATAAGTTCAAATCCTCTGATGAGTTGTGGCGTAAATATTTTTACCCCTTTGCTTATGCAGTAAGAATTAAAAGTAAATCATAAAGATAAACCCATGCGCAGAGCCAGTTTAAAAATTTATTTCTTTACCCCTTTGAATTCTTCACCCCTTTGGGTTTATAATTTATATATTATAGTATATAACTTTTTGTATAAAAAGCGTTCAAATCGCAAGGAATAAAAGGGGTATAAATGATGATATATTTAATACTTATTTCACAATTTTTATTAGGTACCTCAAATGAAGTTCAGATAGATACAGCTTATTATGAGGTAATCCCTCATCCTGCTTATCAAAGGTTTATAGATGTAGCTTACAATTATGTTGATAAAGAGTTATTGGTCGTATGGGCAGATGCAAGGAGTGGTAATTTTGAGATATATGGTTCAATATATAAGGTTACGGAAACCGGGATTATAAGAGAGAAAACAAGGGGAGGGTTTAAAATTTCTCCTGGTAGAGGGGATTATCCTTCTGTATGTTTTGATGGTGAAAATTATCTTGTGGTGTATATAGATTATAGGTTTGATGCGAATGGAGATGTATATGGAATAAGAATAAAAAGAGATGGGGAGATTATTGATAAAAATGGATTTTTTATAAATTTGGGTATTTCGGGTGTCCCTTATCGGACAGAACTTGCTTTTACAAACGGATATTATCTTGCTGTATGGGATGAAAATGCGGATCTTGTAAGAGGGGCAAGAATTCTACCAGATGGGAATGTATTAGACCCAAATGGTATTATTATAGGAAGTGCAGCTAATGGTCAGTATGGTCAAACTGTTAGTGGAGATGGAAGTAGATTTTTAATTGTATGGCACGATTATAGAAGTGGGACAAACTGGGATATTTATGGAAATTTTCTTGACCCTGTGACAGGGGCTTTATCAAATGGTTCATCTGGTTTTCCTATATATGTTGTGAGTAGTCATTCTCAGAATCCTAAGGTTGTTTTTAATCCTTATTTAGATAATTATGTTTTAACTTTTGAAGATAGGACGCCTGGATTTTATCAAATATATGGAACTGAAATAAGTAAAACCGGGACAATTCTCTTTACTCCTAAGAGATTGACAAATACAACCACTAATGATTATATAGGTATTCCTGTTCCTCTTAACAATCCTGATAAATCTATGAGAATTTTTGTTTTAAGGGGCTATGGTATGGATCCCAGTGATGGTGAGGTTTACTTTTTTGATGTGGATTCTCTTTTGAATAGGTTAAGTAATAATACGGTTCTTACGAGTAACACTTACAATGAGGGTTACGATCAGTATAATCTTCCTTTAGTTTTTTATTCAGAGGATAATTTGAATTATTTTGTTCTCTGTTTCAATGTTTATTATTCGGGCAATTATCAGGATGTGTATCTTTATTACAATTTCAGTGATTATGATGAAGTTTTAACTCCTGCTGGATGGGTCTCTGAACCTCAAAGTGGTGTAAGGGGGTGTAGAGGTGAGGATAGGTATCTCGTTGTTTATTCTACCAGGGGTGATATATGGGGGAGACTTTATTCTTTATCAGGACTTCCTTTAGGTTCTCCTTTTGCTATATCTGAGGCTGCTAATTCTCAAGAAAATCCAAAGGTAAACTATAATCCTTACTCACAGAATTTTATTGTAATATGGGACGATTACAGAAATGGAAATTGGGACATATATGGAGCAAGGATTTCCCTTGACGGAACTATTCTTGACCCTGCTGGTTTTACAGTTGTGGCTTTTACAAGTGATCAAAGGAATGGAGAGTTGGAAGTAGAACCTTCTACTGGAAGATTTTTTGTTTGCTGGCAGGATATGAGAAGTGGAAATTGGGACATATATGGGAAACTTTTTAATAGTAGTGGTTCACCTTTAACAGGTGATTTAATAATCTCAAATGCAGCGAATACACAGTGGTTCCCAGATGTTGTATTTATTCCCTCTCCTTATGATTTCTATTTTATTGTTTATGAAAGTTATCAGTCTGGGGCAAGATATGATCTTTATTATAACAGAGTTTCAAATACTGGAACTGTATTAGATGGAAGTGGAGTTCCTCTGTTTACTTTATATTCTCATAAAAGATTTCCACATATCACTTATAATGGAACAAATATAATTCTTACATGGACTGATTATAGAAGTGGAAGTAATTGGGATATTTATATCTCAAGAGTTTCACCTGCAGGTGCTTTTCTTGATTATCCTGGTATAGCTGTTTCAAATTTATCTACCAATGAGGCTATATCAAGGGTATCAACTCTTGATGATCACATTGTAGTAATATGGCAGGATAATAGAAATGGAAGGATGGATATTTATGGTAAAGTAATAGATTATTATCTAAATTCTCTACCAGAGAATCTTTTACTCTCCAATTTAAAAGTCAATGGATTTCTTTTTACACCCAATGATTTTCCTCCTGATATTTCAAATATAACTCCTTTAACTGATTCTACATTTCTTATAACTTATGAAAGATTTGTGGAATTTCCATTTCATAACAAAAGGGCTCACTTTGTTCTCTTTAGAGATAATTCACCTTCCATAAAGATAACCTCTGTAAGCGATACCTTACTCTTTACGGGTTCCATCCAAAATATTTCTTACTCTACAAGAGGATTTATTGAAAGAGTTTCTTTATACTATTCAGTAGATGGAATAAATTTCTCGCCAATTTATAAGGATACTCTAAACATAGGAAATTTTGATTTTATTGTTCCTAACATTCCTTCTAAAAACTTTTATCTTAAAATTGAAAGTGAAGGTGTATGGAAAACTTTTGATATCTCAAAGAGATTATGTACAGCAAATAAGTTAAATGTCTTATATCCCAATTCCCCTCAAGACACACTTAAAATAGGGAATACTTATGCTATTCTGTGGGAAGAAAGTGGAATAGGAGGTTTTGTGAATATTGAGATTTCCTACGATAATGGCTCTACTTTCATAACATTGGAAAGTGCATGTCCAGATACAGGAAAATATTTATGGACTGCAGGAGGAATAGAGACAAATCAAGCAATTCTAAAAATTACCCATTTAGATTATCCTCAAAATAGGGATTATTCTGGAAATTTTGTAATAAAAGGATTATCCTCAAACATAACGGTTATAAAACCAAATATAAGGGACACCTTCTATGTAGGAGATACTCTAAGAATAAAATGGAGCTATTTGAATGTGGATAAATTCAGATTATACCTAACTCCTGATAGTTCAATAAGTTATGTGGTTATTGCTCCCTATCTTGAGAATGTTGATAATTACCTCTGGACAGTTGGGAATTATGAAACACCCTATGCAAAAATAAGGGTTGAAAACCTTGATGCTCCCTATATCTTTGATGAATCTGATGAATACTTCAAAATTAAACAACCAATAAATATCCTCTCACCTTTAGAAAATGATACCTTCATATCAGAAGGTATTCTTTCAATAACCTGGGATATTTTGAAACCGGAGCTTGTTGAAACTGTCGATATATTTATTTCTTATGATGGAGGTAGAACATACACCCTTATAGGAGATAACATAGATGCGGGTCTTTTTACCTTTAACTATCCTCTACCATCTGGAACTTATGATTCCTGTAGAGTAAAAATAGCTCACTTTAAAAGGGGATGGCTTATTTATAAGGAGTCAGGAATATTCCAGATATATCCTTTAGAAATAAAAGAAAAAGACAAAAGTTTTTACTTTAATTTCTATTTACTGGGAAAAACTCTTTATATTAAAAGTCCCAAAAATTCAAAATGTATCTTGAAAATCTATAATGTTGCGGGAAGATTGATATATAAAAGAGATCTAAATCTCAAAAAAGGTCTAAATAAAATAGAAATTCCCCTTGATTTAAAGGGCTCATATGTTATAGAAATTAATCAGGATAAGGAATCTTTAAGAAGGAAAATTGTAAAATTCAATTAGGGAGAGGAGAACAAAGTAGGGTCACATAGGGGAATTTGAATTTATGGAGTTTTAAAGGAGGTATTTAAAGACCTTTTTGCTTTTATTTCTCATTCAATTACAGCAATTTTTTAAACATCTAATTTTTGTTACCCACATCCGGGAGAACTTATAACTTTTAAAAGGAAGCTTTCTTAGATTCTCCTTCCCTTTATGTTAATGAAACTCTTACTATTTCTTCTCCTTCGAGAGAATCTTTTTAAAAATTAAAAACCACGCTAAAATTTGTTTTCCAATCTTTATTTTCCATTTGAGGTAATATATTAAAACCAAAATTGAATTTATTTAAAAAATTATAATCATTTTCATCTTTTTCACCTTTGAATGCATTATAAACAAGATAAGTGAGGAAAGTTTCTGTGGTAATAAAAATGGCTGGATACACTTTCCAATAATCTTCGTCTTCTGTAAAAGCACCTAAACCAATTGTAAAAAGATGTGAGAGTGCAGGAATAATATAAGTAAAAACAGCAGTTGAGAAAGATATATCATGTTTTTTTGATAATTTATATCCAAGATAATATCCACCAAAATAACCTATTAAAGAAGAAAAACTATATAATTCTTCAGAAATTTCTCCTTTTGAGAAAAAATCATAAGTTAATAAAAAGGCAGGAAGAAATTCACCACCTATAATTCCTAATCTTAATTCAAAAAGTGCATCACCAAAAGTTATATCCTTTTCATTT
>Ga0197143_1000368_pt1 | contig 51909 bp, 49 predicted proteins | sample GBS70_MetaG_FD_148603 | JGI IMG/M metagenome (GOLD analysis project Ga0197143, IMG submission 148603) | Sediment microbial communities from Great Boiling Springs, Gerlach, Nevada, United States - GBS 70_MetaG | ecosystem: Environmental > Aquatic > Thermal springs > Hot (42-90C) > Sediment... | reverse complement strand
TGGAAGGGCTTCCATCCCCGCCGAATCCGCCGGAGGAGCTTCCGCCTCCGCCGGATCAGCGGAAGGAACTATCGCTTCCTTCTTCTTCCTCGGCATTCATCTCGCCCCTAAAAAAAGAAGGCGGCCTAAAGCCGCCTTCGCCTGGCTGGAGAGATTATACCCCGAACCCTATAAAAGCGCAAACCGAATCCTGCCCTCCCAAACGGTCAGCTCCCGACGCACCGCAGGCCTTCCGCTCCCGACCTGCGGCGGCCGGGGAGAAGTTTGGGTTGATACCGGAGGCCGCCGCCTCCCGCAGCGCCTGCAGCGCCCCCAAAGCTCGGATGGTCCGTTTTTGGTATAATGTAGCTGCGGCGCCTCTTCGGCCTGCATGCGAAAGGGCAGGCGCGGCTGTCCCGCGTCCGTCCCATCCGGGACGGACACTTGGAAAGCGGAGAAGGGGAGGATCACACTCACCCCCTCCTGGAACACCTGGCTCGTCTCATCCGGGACGAGCACTTGGGAAGCGGCGAAGAGGAGGAGGCGCCGCCTCCGCTGCCGTCAGCAGGCAGAGTCCAGCACCTGCATCGCCGCCTTCCCATCGCAGCTCTCCCGTTCAAGAAGCAGATCCCGAAACCTCACGATCTCCTCCCAGCTTTCCCGCACCGCCTCCAGCGCCCGCGCCATGCACTCATCAAAAGAACCAGTCCCCGCGGAACCTCGCTCTGTACTCAAACGCTGTGCTCTCCCCCTCCCTCCGGCCGGCGTCCGGCGTTCCCGTCCACCAGCCAGGCCAGGTATGCCGGGCAGAAGATGAGCAGGCCGAAGTAGAAGCCCAGGATGCCTGCGGTGAAGAGGATGGGGAGCGCCCCGGTCAGCGCCACCATGAGCCAATCCCCGCCGTGCTTCTCCAGAGATTCCAGAAGGTCCTTCCGGAAGAGATGGAATGCCTCCACGGCAAACCTTCTCACGATGAACCCCGGCTCCGGAGAGGCATGGAGGACCGCCACCAGAGCCGCCGCCGCCCGGAGGAGCTCCTCCGCCGGGTGCCCGGGGCGCCACCAGCCTCCGAACCCCATCCGAAAGGGGAGGGGAAAGAGAAGCTTCACCTTTCCGGACAGAAAGTCCAAGAGTGCATGGGAGGCCAGCCCCGCCCCGAAGGCGAGCCACAGCGCGTCCGCGTGGGGAAGGAGGCGCCGGAAGAGAAGCGCCGTGAGGAGGATTCCTAGAAGGCTGTGGGTTATCCCCCGGTGGTGGAGCCCAAGGGCTCTCCTCACCGGACCCGCGGCGCGGTGCCTCCCCAGCACGGCATCCGCGTCGGGGAGCACTCCTCCCAGCATCCCGAGAAGCACTCCGTGGACCGGATTGACTCCCGCCGCCAGAGCCGCCGCCGCCCCGCAGCCGGCTCCCGCCGCCAGATGCGTTCTCGTGGTCACTCCCATCCCCTCCTTTCCATCTCCCTCTCCGCCTCCGCCACGTCCTCAGGTCCGATCTCGCCGGCCATCCCCGGCTGCTCGGCGTGCCTGACCTCGTGCACCTCCACTATGGCTTCGGCGAAGAGCCTCGCCCACCGCCCGTCCCCCGGAACGCTCCCGGATCCCCGGCCTCCGTCCTTGACAAACCCCACCCGCTTTCCGGCCTGCGCCTGAGCCCGGATCTCGGCGAATCTCCGGCAGGCCGCCAGCACCGCCTCCTCCGCCCCAGGCGAAAGCCCATACCCCATCTCTTCCGCCTCCATCCGCACAATCTGCGCCAGCTCCTCGGGAGTATAGTGCCGGAACGAAAATTTTTTCCAGATCCGAGAAGCGAATCCCGGGTTCAGGGCCATGAATTCCTCCATTTCCTGCTCGTACCCGGCGAAGATCATCACCAGGTTCTCCCTCTCCTTGTCCATGGCCTCCACCAGTACGTCCACTGCCGTCACTCCGAAGTCATTGGTTCCGGCAAACCTCGAGAGCGCGTAGGCCTCGTCCACAAAAAGCACGCCTCCGCGGGCTCTTTCGATGAGCTCTTTGAGGCGGTTTTCGGTCTCGCCTACGTACCTTCCGGTGATGTCCTTCCGGGAGACCTCCACCGTATGCCCCTTCGCGAGAACCCCTATATCCCGGAGGATTTCCCCCACCAGCCTCGCCGCCGTTGTCTTCCCCGTCCCGGGAGGCCCGGTGAAGACCATGTGCAGGGTCCTCCCCCGCGCCTTGTGCCCCCACGTCATCCGATACCTTCTGGTCCGGGCGCTCTTCTCGAGCTTCTCAAGCTCGCGCTTCAGCTCCTCTAGCCCCGGCAGGCGCATGAGCCTCTCCAGGGCAAAAGACCGCCTCCCGGGCATCTGGACCCCCATGTGTGCTGGAGCCCACGGAGCGCTCTGCCCCATCTGCCAGGGAACGGCTGGAGCCGCTTGAGTTGCCGTCTGGGCACCGGGAAAAACCCGAAGGTAAAGCCTCCGAAAGAAGTCCACCGTCTCGGCCCGGGGGAAGCCCAGAAAAACCCCGAGCATGAAAAGCGCGAGGGAGATCCGCTGAGACAGGACATCCTCGCCCTCGGAGGCAGGCATGGTGGTCATAAAGAACACAATCGCCGCCAGCAGAAAAATCACCGCCACTACTCCTCCCTCCTTTCGTTCAGCCTCTTTCTCAGCTCCGGTCCAGGAAGGTAGCGGAACCGGAGCCTCCCGTTTGGGGCGGTCCGGACCGCGATCCTCCCGAGCCTCCCGAGCGACACCTTCCCGTCCCTTGCCAGCCCCTCCCTCATGGCCCGCACGATCTCCCTCGCCGCCCGCACCATCCCTCTCTTCCGTCCCGTCCTCCAAACCACAAACCTGGCCACATCGCCGATCCTCCACGTCCTCCCGCCGTCAGTCCCGGCGGGCGGAGAAAAGGGCCTGGGGAACTCCCTCACCGTCATTTTCGTGCGGACGGGTCGGTAAAGCCTGGACCCCGGCCTCAGAAGCTCCCCGGCCTCCGGTCCCATCTCCCTGAAGATGTCGTCCCAGCCGCCCGCCGGAAATCCCCTGTCTTCGAGAAACCCGGCCGCCTTGAGCAGCACCGCCGGGGCGAGGTCCCAGGACGCCCCCGCCACCTTCCCCAGCCCCAGGTCCAGGTTGCGGATCGCCTGCACCCGGACGGGGGAAGCGACATAGAGGACCAGGACCTCCATCCGGCGCACGATCTTCCCGTACTCCTTCGCCTGGCTCAGGACCACCCAAGACTGGCGGGCGCCGGTGTCCAGCTCCACCAGGATGGGATAGGCGCCGCAGAAGAGCGCGGCGTCGGGACGGAGGCGCATGGCGGGAAGAAGCAGCCTCACCCGGTCGGTCTCCCCCTCGATCCAGTCCAGGGATAGAGGATCGGCCCCGCTCAGAGCCATCCGAACCAGAAGCTCGTTGGTCTTTATCCGATGCCGCATCTGTCCCGGCCGACCCCTCCTGACCCTGCCCGGATCCTCCCCGAGCCCGAACAGGGTCCGGGCCAGGAGAAGCCCCCTCTCAGTTAGGGAAAAGACGTCAAGGCCGGCGGGAAAAAGCCTTGACTCGCGCAGATAGCCGGCCTCCTTCAGCCGCTCCAGCCACTCCCTTCGGCCATAGTGGGATGCCCGCCCGCCCTTCCTGCCGGTGGGAACCGCCGCCTCCACCAGAATCTGCAGCTGTCGGCGGGTCAGCAGGCGGCACCGCCAGAGGAATCCGATGGCGGCGGCCGCTTTGGCCGCCCTCTTCCCCGGCCAGGAGTGGAGCGCGTCGTGCAGCACCCAGCCCACAAAATCAAGCCAGGCCCCGCACGCTTCCTCTCCTCTCTCCTCAAGAAGATCAAGCAGCGGCTTCTCCTGCTCCATGCCCCTCCACCTCCCGAGGCAGGAGGTAATCTCATCAGCCGCCCTCATGTACTTTCCCGCTCCCAATTTCCAGCTGGCCCCCTTTATGCATTCTCCCGCTCTTCCGGTCCTGTGCAGAGCTATAGAATGCCTGGTTGCGAACACGCTTCGGACCGGATCGAATTTCCTCCTTATCTTCAATTATACATTTTCGACCCCCAGATTCCGGGAATCATGCACAGGCAGAGGCAAAAGGCGTATAAACGGCCCTTTTCGGCTTAAACAAAAAAGAGGGCAGAAAAGAACTCAGCATGCCCCACAGCCCCGTCTTATACCGCCAAAATGCCATTTTCCAGCAAAAAGACCGCTTGTCCGATCATTTTCGATTTCCGCCGCCGCTTGATTTCCATAAAAAGCAAAAATCGCCTTTCTTCTTAGACGCACAAGCCTTCGGGCTACTGTAAGAAATAGGAAATAACCAGGCAAAATTCCATATTCATGAATGCATCATCTCCTTAATACTTCGTATTCCAGCCTTTCTTTTCTTATTTCCATATTCAGGAAGCAAAATTCAAACGAACAATGCCAAACATGCCCCGAAAGCCCTGAAAAATCCTGTTTCCAGTACCGGCTTTTTTCCTCTTTTTCCCTGGAAATTGGACAAAGGCTTTGCGGCGCAAGCAGGCGGGTTGCCCCGCCTCTCCCGCCTTTGGTACACTATTTCCGGGCCAGGAGAAGGCGCGGTAAAAAGCCGCGCTTTCGGCTTTTCAGGGAAAGTGGGGGGGTGCGAAGCATGGGCCTGGCGGCGGTGGACGTCGGATACGGATTCGTAAAGGGGGTAGCAAACGGAAAGCGGACGCTCTTCCCGAGCGCGGTGGAGCCAACCACCATCCGGGGAGATCTGGCCAGGGCGCTCGGGGTGTCTGCCCCGGGACACCATCTCTCCGTGGTGTCCGTTCCTGGAGGACCGGAGAATGTGGAAGGACGCTGGTTGGTGGGAGAAGCCGCTCTTCTTTCCGGAGGAGTGCGGGGCTGGGATGCGGCGGCAAGCCGCAGATCCGGATACGAAATCCTCATCCTGGCCGCTTTGGCTCTGCTCGGGGAACCGAGAACGGACCTCGCCGCCGGACTTCCCCTCTCGGTCTGGCTCTCGGGAAAAGAAAGGCTGGCGCTCAGGGAAAAGCTGGAGGGCCTTGAGGCTTGGGTCTCGGTAGACGACGCCGACCCGGTCCTGGTGTCCGTGGAACGGGTGTGGGTGCTTCCCCAGGCGGCGGGGGCCTTCGCCAAATTCTGCTCCTCTCCCGAGGGAAAAGGAGTGGCCGGAAGCTGGGTCGGAGTAGTGGACATCGGCTACCGCACCACCGACTATCTCCTTCTGGCTCCCGGAAAGAACGGCGTCTCCGTCCCGGACGAGTCCCGCTCCGGAAGCATGGACGAGGGAGTGGGAAAGGCCCTGGAGAAAGCCTCCCGGGAGGCCTCCCTGCGATCCGGATCCATTCCCGGATCCGCCGAGGCAATTTTGGAAGCCCTCCTGCTCCATTCCCCGGACGGAGTCTCCCGAATCCAGCACGAGGCGGCAGAAGTCTGGACCCGGGAAACCGGGCTTCTCGCCGAACGCATATCCTCCCGCATCCGCCGGGTTTGGGGAGACATCCTAGACCACATGGCAGCGGTAATCCTCGCCGGCGGCGGAGGAGTCCTGCTCGCCCGGAGCCTCTCCTCCCTTCTGCCCAACGTGCGCCTGTGCGGAGAAGCCATCTTCGCCAACGCGGAAGGGTTCCTCAGCCTTCTTTCCCCGAAAGCTGAACGTGTTTAACAAAAAAGCGGTCTGATGATCCGCAAGCCCTTAAGCCGCAGGGAAGAAAGCGGGTTTTTCGGCCTTGTTAAGCAAAGCGGAGTATAATGTCCCTCAAGGACGTGAGCAGAAAGCGTAAAAGGCGTTTAACATCCGGTAGAATGAATAGTCCGAGCGTCGTGGGCGTTCGCCTGGCGAGTCTTCCCCCCCACGTAAGGGAAGCTTTGCTTTCGTCTCCCAACAAGGCGGCTATTTTGCGGGAGGCGCTAGAACGCTTTTTCTCCCCCGACGCCAAACTCTTCGGGGAGGCCCTGCGCCTGCTGAAAGAGATCTCCCAGAGGCTCGAAGCCCTGGAAGCCAAGGTGGAAGGAGCGTCCCAAAGCGGAAATGCGCCCTTCCGCCCGGACGCGGAGCGGGATCCGCAGATGGAAGCCTTGCGCGCCTGGGCGGTTTTTCTTTCCGAGTAAATCAGGAAAAACTTGGGGTTATTGGGACTCTCCGATAGTAAACCTGTTTTCTACTTCCTGGTATCCCGGAGCATAAGAGTATCCGCGCACCACCACATCCGCTCCAAGATCCATTCCGAAAAGCCTTCCCACCCGCACTGGAACCCTCACTTCCGCCCAAATTCCCGGCGCCACAGCTAGCTGGCCGCTGGGAAGGGAAGCGGGAAGGCTCTCCCCCGGCCGGGGATAAGAGCGAAGGAAAACGACCGATGGGGCCGAAGGAAAAAAGGAAAATGAGGAAGAAGCGGAATCAAAAAGATGAAAAAGCTCGGATTGCAAAACCAGAAAAGCTCGAGCCTCGTCAAAAGACACTCCACCGACAGCCGCCGGGTCCGGAAGAGCGGACCTGGCGGCAGCCTCCGCCGCCGCCGCACGAACCCGTTCCCGGGCGAGGTTCACCGCATGGCGGAAGAGAAACACCTCGGAAAGAAATATGATGAAGATGACAGCCAAAGGAAGAAAAAGCACGGAAAGTCCAGCCGCCGCCTGTCCCCGGCGGTCAGGGAACCAAAACCGGCTCATACCGCGTCTCTACAGCCGGAATCAAGACCGGAACATAGCCCTGTACGGAAATCGAAGGCCAAAGACCTCCATAAGGAGTAAACCTGATCTCCTTCTCATATCCGTCCCCCTTGACTTCACGCCACCCGGGACCGTAGCCATAGTACAGATCGCGAGGAACAAGCTTCCGCCAAACCATGCGCCCCTGACAGGAATCGGGATTCCCTTCAATAATCCGGTCCTCCTCAATTACCCTTTCGGTATCAAGCGGCAGGTAGCAGTTTGAGCAGTAGAGTTTTCTCTGTCCTATCCAAGAGGCGAATCCGTTGGAAAGCTGGTTTCTCCTTCCCTGCGGAGGATCCCATCTGTAATGCGCACCTGAAAAGAGCAGAAAGACGTCGCTGCCGTAGGTGGAAGTGGTCCAGCGGCCCGAATCCTTCACGGAATACCCGTTTAGGTAGTACCAATAGCCATCGCAGGCCAACGTCCGCCAGGAAGGTGTTACCAGAAAGTCGGGAACGGCAGCCGTTTGCCGATACACCGTCTTCTGCACCGCCTGGAGCTCCCGGCGAGCGGGAGGCTCGGGAGACCCTCCGGGGCAGGAGTAGACCAAATCCACCACAACCTCCGTACTGAAGGGTCTGGAAAGGTAAAGATTTATATCGGCCTTCCGAACATAGGCAATATGAGGGTAAGAATACCTGCTTCCGTACCCCCAGGGCCGAAAGTAAAAGTCCTGAAAGGACCAATTGATCACCACCCGGTCAAACCAAATGTACCCCGAACAGGAGCCGCACTCCTTTATCCAGGTGGGAGAATCAAGATCCAAAACGGAAGTCCACGTCAAGCTCTGGGCTTGATAGGACAGATCCGCATAAGCCTTCCGGCAAAAATAGTCACTCTCATAGCAGTAGGCAACACTCGCATCCAAAACTGATTGAAGAAAGGAACGCATGCTCTCCCTGACCTGGGAAAAAGACCGCTCCATCAGCCCTCCCAGCTCGTCCCGCAGCCAGGAGTTGCGGATGCTGTCCCTGGAAAAGGGGACATCTCCTCCCTTCTGGAATATCAGCCCGTCATAGTAATAAATATAATCCGCCCACCTGGCCACAGGGTTCGAATAATCACGTACACTTGCGGCTCCACCAGGCGTGTTATAGGTTTTCTTGGCCGGACCATAAATTTTTCCTGCCGGAACCATTACCTTTTCCTCCCGCAAACAATACCCAAGATGTTCCTCGGACGGAGTCCCGGAATGCTCCTCCCGCTTTCCCACCGGAGACCCCATCTCCACATCAGAAGAAGAATCCCGCTCTGGAGGCGAAGCTTCCGGACCGGCATAAGGAGGCAGAATCGAAGCGCTCCCTCCCTCTGCGGCCGCCGCCACCGCGGGAGAAGAAAGAAAGGGAAGCCTCCGCGAAACCACAGGCACCCGAGCTCGCACCGGAATCTCCAGCGCCTTTTTCTCTCCCCATCCGGGCACGGGAAGACGAATGTGATAGGACATGTCCAGCCAGCCCATCTTGCCCGAAGGAAGAAAAGTGCCGTCAAACCCCGGTCCGGTATTCGCTACCTTAACCCGCAAAGGATCAAGCCCCAAGCGTGAGGCGGAGACGGCGGCTCCCTCTGCCACTCCTCGGGTCCAACCGCCATTTGCGGAAACAGCGCTGGCTACCTCCCTAGCCATCTGCCATACCCGGCTATAGGTAAGGGCATAGCCCCCACCCAGCGCCATCGCTGCCGCGAAAACGGCAGCCAAGGGCAAAAGCAGAAGCAGTCCCGCCGCTTCAGCAGAACCAGCGCGGGAGAGGCGAAGTACGGCACTAAGCCTCTTCATGGCTGAAGCGAAGAGTCCGCGGCGGCTTTTTCGTCAGAAGCCGTTTTCGGTCAGCAGAGTTGAAATCCCGGTAGTTACTTGGTTCCAAAGGCTTTGAACGGTGCCGGGAACATATCTGAAAAGCCCCGCGAACACCACAGCCACAAGCACAATGGCGATGAGCTCCGCGCCAATGCGCTCGAGCCCCTTCCGGTCGCGAAGAATCTTCCCCATTTTCTCCCTCCCTTCGCCTCCTGCCCCGGAAAGAAAAAAGAGGGCAGAAGAAATTCCGCCCTCTCATGGCGCTCAATCCGAAGCTTAGATCAAAGACGGTTCAAAATCAAGACTTAAATCCCCACTACTGCTGCGGCCGCGGCCAGGAAAGGTCCGAAGGGAAGGCAAAACCCGCGCCAGGACTTTTTTTTCACCTTTGCCAAAACAAGACCCACCGCCCCACCCAGCGTCCCTCCCAAAGCCAACGCCAAGAAAACCCCTTCTCCAACAAAAGCCCCTATCATCCCCGCCATCCAGCCATCCCCGCCGCCAAACGACCCGGGACGCGCCGCCAACGCCAAGGCAAAGATCCCCCAAGCCGCAGAAGCCGAAAGAAAGCGAACGAGAAACTCTCCGTCAGCTATTCCCGCCGCCAGGCCTACCGCTATGCCTCCCAGGGTAAGCTCGTGGGGAAGAATCCCGTCCCTCACATCGCTGGAAGAAAGCGCTCCCAGAAGACCCGAAAACACAGCCCGCTCCCAGAATTCCCCTCCCCGGTCGACAAGGGACGCGCACACGGCGGCCGCTGTTCCGGCGAGCACCGCCCATCCAAAATCCGCCGCCCCAGGCCTTTTTCTTGCCGCCCGCCCGAAGAAAAGATAAAAAGCTGTTCCCAGTCCAGCGGCCGCGAAAATCTCTCCCATCTCCTACCCGGTCTTACGGGACCTCTTGTCCCGGTACATATCCTCGTCCGCCTCCCGCACCATCTCTTCAGGCTCCCGAACCTCCGGGTGCCACCTGCTTCTTCCTACCGACACCCCAAGGCCAGTTGCTTCCGCCACCTCCCTCCGGATCCTGATCGCCGCTGCCTCATCATTTGCTCCTGGAGCCAGAAGAACGCAGAACTCATCCCCTCCCCACCGACAAACCACATCCTCCTCCCTCATTGCCCGCCGCATCGCCTCAACCGCCGCTGCAAGCACCTCGTCCCCCCGCAGATGACCGTAGCGGTCATTCACCTCTTTAAATCCATCCAAATCAAGAAAAAGCAGGGTGAACGGCTTTCCTGTCCTTTGGGCCCGCGCCATCTCCTTGCGAAGAAGAAAAAGGAAAAAATCAGGAGAAAGACATCCAGTTTTTGGATCCAAACGCCCATGCAGAAGAAACTGCCTCGCGGCCCACCAGGCCCCAAGGGAAAATCCGGAAAGAAGAAGGAGCACGCCGCCAACTTCGTCCATAAAAACAAAGACCGCCCTCCGGCGGCCCTCTCCTGACCAAAAAAGAGTTTAACCTACAAGTAGCCTCGATAACAACGGCTCTCAGATCAGCTTCTCAATTTTGAAGGAACATATTCCCTGTAATTACTTTTTCTGCATGCTACAAAAAACCTCCGGTGATTGTGAGCAAAACCTCCGGTGATTGTGAGCAAAACCTCCGGTGATTGTGAGCAAAACCTCCGGTGATTGTGAGTTCCGTAGCCGGAATTCCTAGAGCCACAAGGAATGCTACATCCTATGTAATTACGTATTTACGTAATTACAGGGAAGCGCGCCTTTGTAGCATCGGCGCGCTTCCCTGTTATACTCTCCCCGCACATGAAGGATTCTTCCTTTTCCAGGAAATTTTCCGATTTGAAGGCAGAAGAAAGCCTTCTTGCCTCCTTGGCTTCAAATTCCTCTCTTTACTGGGAATTACTGGACATCCTTTCGGAAGACCTGTTTGTGGAAAGAAAGGAAGACTTCCGAAAGCTGGCTTCTGTAATCGAAGCCGGAGGCTCTCCTTCCATTCCTTCGGAATGGAAGCCGGCTTTGCAGCCTGGGGCGGTTGTGGCCCGCCTTGAGGAGCTGCACCGAAGAAGAAAAATAGCGGAGGCCTGCCGTCGGGCGCTTCTGGCGGCGGCGGACCCTTCCCGTTCGCCGGAGGAAGCGGAAGAGTTGCTGGAAAAAGAAATTCTGGATCTGCAGGGAGGGACGAGATGGGAAGGGAGGATTCTCTTCGGCGGGGAGCTGGCTTCCCGGGTGGTGGCCGATGCAGCGGCAAGAAAAGTAAAGAGACAGGCTACCGGAAAACCTATTCTGGGCATTTCCACCGGGTTTTTCCCGCTTGACGAGCTTTTGAACGGCTTTGAGCCCGGACTCCATGTGCTTGCCGGCCCTCCGGGGGCCGGAAAGACTACCCTGGCTCTTCAGATGGCCTTCCGAGCCTGCTTCGAGGGAGCAGCCGCGCTTTATGTGAGCTTTGAAAACAGCGCTCTGAGCCTTATCCAGAAGCTCCTTTGCTCCCTGGCCGGGATTCCAGGTAGAGATGTCGTCCGGGGATTTGCTGATCCGGAAGTGCTCAAATCCGCCGCTGCCTCGCATGCGGAAGCTCTTTCCCGCCTGGCGGTTCTCGAGGCCTCCGGGGAAGTAAGAGCGGTTGAGGTGCGCAGAAAGGCGGTTCAGGTAATGAGGCTTTCGCGGGCGGAGGGCTGCTTGGTGGTGGTGGACTACCTTCAGCGAATGGCTCATTCCTTCGGATACGATCAGCTTCGGCATAACGTGAGCGCTTTGGTCGGGGAGCTCCGGGCAATGGCCCTTCGGGGAGGTCTGGCTGTTCTGGCTATTTCCAGCCAAAACCGGGCCTCCGGGTCCTATGCTGACGGATCGGGTCGAGCCGCGTTGGATTCCTTGAAGGAATCGGGAGACATTGAATACGCAGCTGATTCGGTTATGTGTCTTGTGGCCGCACGCTCTGACTCCGTTTCCGCTTCCCCGGCGCGGGCAATGGAATTGGTGGTGATGAAAAACAGGTTCGGGGAAACGGGGAAGATTCCGCTGATCTTCCGTCCGGATCTGGGGTCCTTCGCTCTGCCAGTTTCCTCTGCTTTTCCTTAATCCGCCTTCTTCAGCGGGTGGCTTTCCATTTTTCTGATTTTTTCTGCCAGCCAGGGGGGAACCTTCCGGTTGTGGGCTTCCAGTACGGAAATATAGGCCCGCGACACGCCAAGTTTTTCGGCAAGTTCTTTTTGCGTCCATCCAAGATCCTTCCGAAGCCGGATAAGATCAATTCCCTTGAAAACGCCGTCGGAAGCGGAAGCGGCCGCGTTTTCCGTCTCTTCCTTTTCTTTTCCCCTTTCGCTGCGATACACCAATACGGATGCCGGCGGACAGGCCACCTTCCTGCGGTTGAGAACAATTTTGACTTTTTGATTCAGCCATTCTTGAGACCATCCTTTGGCCTTTGGAGTTTCTCCGGGACCAAATCCCTTTGGCCATTCGATGTCCGTGAAAAGATCCTCTTCCAGAAGAGCCAGAAGAGCGGAGTCAAACCGTTCCTTGGTTCTGCCTATCCAGCTGTGGTGTCGGTATTCTGGTCGGAGCATCTCCCCTACCGTTTCCAGGAGCCTGCCTATCCCCAGCATGAGCTCTCCGCTTCTGGGAGCGACAAGGCAGATATACTGGCCTATCTTTTTGGCCATAAGCTCTCCCTGGGGGCCCCGAAGTCGGTGGTCGAGCTCGAGCAGCTCCTGTCCAAAGCCCGCCACCCATATCCGGGCATGAGCATGGAAAAACCAGTACCCCCACTGTCCGGGACGAACGCCCCACATCAGCGTGTCCTCGTCCACCTTTTCCATCTTGACGACATCGAAAAGGTGGTCGTGGAAAAGGTTGATTCCCTCCTTGGAAGGCTTGCCCGTGATCGGATCCGGGAAGCGGGATCCTTTGGCATTGATCACCAAAAGCTTCAAAAGCCACATGGCGCGGTTGATCCTCCGGTAGAATTCCTTCCTCTCCTCCCCCCACCTCCGAATGGCCTTCAGCTCGGCTATGTCTCTGGTGCTTACCCGGACCGGAGTAAGCATGGGATAATGGGGCTCACCGTCCCACCAGTTTCGGGAATCAGCCATGAGTGCAAGGCAGGCCAGAGCCACGTCGGCCACGAAGGGGCTGAGTTCGTGCACAAGCTCCCACTCGCTGTTAGTTCGAGGAAAATCCGGAGGGAGAAGCATTCCTACTGTCCCCACTCCTCCCCGCGGGAGAGAGCACCGCATTTCCGGCGCGCCGAGGGGACTCCTCGTCCAGCCTCCGGCGAGCTTCTGGGCCTGCGGGCCTCCTTTCCAGATTCCCTCCATTCCGGCGAGGATCACCGGATTGTCTGGCACCACCAGCCGCTTTCCGACAGGCCGGCTGTCTTTCCTTTTCTTACGGCAGTACATGCAGCACCACCTTCGCACCCGAGCGCCTGCCCAGCATCCCGTCAAGCCTCAATGCCACATCCGGGGGAGCGGCCAGCACGGCCACGGAAGGCTGCTTCTCCGAGGGCCCGACCGAGATGAGGGTTCTGTCTCCTCCTGCCCCCGAGCCAAAGGCTGGTTCTCCGGACGCGGTTTGAAGTCCGATCACCCTAAGCCCCACCGCTACGGTTTCGGCTGTTCCATCCTCATTTGCCAGGACCACTGCCACGCGGTCGCCGGGGCGGACGAATCCGCCCCAGGTTTCGGGCCCCTTCAGAGGAATGTAGACCGGCCACTCTCCCGGCTCGATTCCCCTTCGTGAAGGAGAAAGGCCAAGCATGGAGCGGAGGATTATCTGCCCCTTCCTGATGGGCTCGGAAGCCACCAGCCCCTGGGCTTCCTGAGGAGAGCGAAGCGCCTCCTCAGGAGGCTCCCCCTCCATTAGCGCCGGCCTGAGCGCGTCCTGAGACAAAGCCTCTCCGGCCCGGATGTCCCGGGCCGCCAGAAGCACCTGGGCCTGCCTCTCCTTTCCTGCCTTGGCTTGCTGGAGAGAAAGGGAGCCGGCAAAGGCGAGCGTTCCTGCCAAAACGGCGGCAGCGGCGCGCAGCCAGCTCCTTTTTACCTTTTTGAATAGACTCACGGAGTGATTATACCCGTTCGTTTGCGTCTGCTCAACTTCCGGCGTTTTTCCGGAAGAGCCAAACTTCCTCTCCGCTTCCCCTACACGGGCTTGAACGGAATTCAGGGGAAAATGGGACTTGACTTCGCTCTTTGCACCCTCCCATAATGACGTCCGGATGGGCAAGGCATGCGAGGCTGGCTCCCAGAGGGGGGCCTTTTGCTTTGTTCTGCTCCTTTCCATCCTGGCTTGGGCCGCTCCGGTCCTGGCCAAGGTGGGGGTGAGCATAGATCCGCACTTCGATGTGGACGCGGTTCCCGGCGCCTCGGCGCAAAAAGGAATTCGCGTTATCAACATTGGAGACGAGGAAATTCGGGTTGCGGTGTCAGTAGAGGATTACCTCCAGAGCGCCCAAGGACAGGCCAGATTTCTTCCCCCGGGCACAAGTCCCGCTGCGGCTGGAGGATGGGTCCAGCTTGGGGAGCGGGAGCTTCGGCTTCGTCCGGGAGAGATGCGCTTTGTTCCGGTGTCCGTCAAGGTGCCCGAAAGCGCCAAAACGGGGTCCTACGGCGCGATGGTATTTTTTTCCGGAACTCCGGTTAAGGATAATCTTGAGGGCACCGGAGCCCGCCTGGTGGCCCGGGCAGGATCGCTTGTTCTTGTGCGGGTCAGGGGGAGCGAGCCCCTGGTGGAAAGGGGCAGGACAGTCGGGATTTCCTTTCCCAGAATCGCTTTTTCCTATCCGGTTCCCGTGACCGTCCGCTACCGGAACGAGGGGAACGTGCACTCCAAGGTGACTGTGCTGGTGGAGCTTGATCCTCTCGGCGGCGGGGAAAAAATGGAATTCAAGGCTGCCGAGAGAAGGATTCTTCCCGGGACGGAGGCTGCTATTGAAGCGTCGGTGTCCCGAGGTCCAGCTTTTGGGGCGTGGAGGATTACGGCCAGGGCGATAAACGAACGAAGTGCTCCCCTGGGTCCGGCGTTTGACGGGGGAACGCTTGTGGTAGTGCTCTGGGAAATCCCGATGGGAATTCTTCTTTCCATGCTTGGAGGGGTTCTTTTGGCCCTGGCCGTGCGCCGGAGGCCCCGGCCTCCGGCCGCTGAGGCGGCGCAGGCCGGCTCCGCCTAGCGGGGCCGTTTGAAATCTGGCGGCCCCGCGCGGCGGGGCTGCCTGCCGGCCCGACAGGGGCCGAGCAAATGCCGGAAGGGAGGTGGGGAGTAGATGGCTTTTTCCATTCCCGTGCGGAGGGGAGCGGCAGGCATTCTGGCCGTGATCCTGCTCCTGTCCGGGCTTCTTGCGGCGACATCGGCGGCTTTTGCCGACACCACCGGCCAGGTGACGGTCACCGCCAACGTCGGCGAGGAGCTGATCCTCACGCTGAGCACCAACAGCGTGGATTTCGGTTCCGTGGTGCCGTCGGTAGGGAGCTATATAAAGGATCCGGCTGTTACGGCCACCGTCCAGTCCAACGTAAACTGGGTGCTTGACCACCGCGCCACAGCGCTTGAGCACGAGGGAGGTCAGCATTCGCTGCCGCCTCTGCAGTACGCCGATTCCGGATCCAGCAGCTTCAGCGATTTCCCGACCACGGATACCCAGGTAAAGAACGGCGAGCCCACGGCCGGCGAAAGCCACACCTTCGCCTACAAGATCACCGTGCCGTGGACGAACACCCCGCCCGGGCAGTACTCCGGAACGGTGACCTATACGGTTCATCCGTAGTCTCAGCCCCCGCGAAGGCGCTGGGCCGGCCTGCGAATCTGGCCAGCGGCAGGGAAGGGAATGGAGAAGCGCCGGAATGAGCTGTCGGGGGATGCTGGCGGGAAAGTTCGGGGGCCACTGCGCCTTCGGACCGGCCGGAGGTCTTTTCTTTTTCCGCTCCAGCGGGCCGGGAGGGTGCGGCCGCTCTTTTTGTGGCTTGCATTTCTGATGCAGACGCTCTCGTTTCCGGTTCTGGCTTTTACCGGGGGAATGAACAAGAGCCTTCTGGCTGTTCCTGGAGGAAACATGATTCTCTCCATGGCCGAAGGCGTAGGCCACACTATTGCACTCAGGTCCGACGGCACGGTGTGGGCCTGGGGGCGGAACGATTACGGCCAGCTCGGGGACGGAACCACCGCAAACCGTCTGACTCCCGTTCAGGTGGCGGGGCTTTCAGATGTGAAGATGGTGGCCGCAGGCTATGAGCATTCTTTAGCCTTGCGCTCCGACGGCACGGTGTGGGCCTGGGGGCGAAATGATTACGGACAGCTCGGGGACGGGACCGCCACAAGCCGCCTCCTTCCTGTGCAGGTCCAGGGGCTTTTCGACGTGGTGGCTGTGGCGGCTGGAGGATATCATTCCTTAGCCCTCAAGTCCGACGGGACGGTGTGGGCCTGGGGGTGGAACAGCACGGGACAGCTCGGAAACAATACTACTGTCGATTCCAGTATTCCCGTTCAAGTCCAGAATTTAGCTGGAGTGACAGCCATATCTGCCGGAAGGGAGCACTCGTTGGCTCTCAAATCCGACGGTACGGTATGGGCGTGGGGATACAATGGTTTCGGCCAATTGGGAGACGGATCTACTGTTAACCGCCGTATTCCAGTTCACATAACCTCTCTTTCAGATGTAGCGGCAATTGCAGGAGGAGGATTTTTTTCTTTGGCTCTCAAGTCCGACGGGACGGTGTGGGCGTGGGGGGATAACTCGAAGGGACAACTTGGAGATGGAACGACTTCTAGTCGTTCTTTTCCGGCACAAGTTGTTGGGATTGCAGGCGTTATAGGGATAGTTGCTGGAGGATACCATTCCCTTGCTCTTCTTCTCGATGGTACCGTGTGGGGCTGGGGACTCAATCATAAAGGACAGCTTGGAGATGGGAGTACAGAGAACCGACTATATCCCACACAAACACAAGAAATTTCTGGTGTTGTAGCTATAGCAGCTGGTGGAGATACTTCACTTGCTCTTAAAAAAGACGGCACCGTGTGGGCTTGGGGAGCAAATGGTACCGGTCAGATCGGCGACGGGACCACCATCGCACGTATGCTTCCCGTCCAAACCGCCGGGATTTCCGGAGTCATTGAGCCGCAAAGTCCCCTCTATCCTCCTTCTGACTGCCAGGACGGCCCGACCAGAAAGTGCGTCGTCGTTACCGCCGCGGTTGGGCAGGATCTGGCCATCTCCGTGACGCCCGGGACCGTGGACTTCGGAACCGTGCATCCGTCCGGCTCTCCGTTCGAGATGGCCTCAGCCGTTTTGGTGGAGGTCAAGTCCAACGTCTCCTGGGCGGCGCGCCACAGCCAGAGCCCTCCTTCAGGCAGCGCGGCTCAGCTTCCCCCTCTCGAGTGGCGCGAAGAAGCGGGAAGCTGGCAGGAGATCCCCCTTCAGCCCGCCGAATTCGCCTCCGGGTCCGACACGGCGGGAGACCAGCACCTGATTTCCTACCGCCTATCCGTCCCCTTCACCGTTCCGCCCGGACAGTACCAGGGAACCGTGGTCTATGAGGTGGTGCCGCAGTGAGGCGCCGACTGAAGACGATGCGAAAAGCTGGCGTGCAGGGCCTGGCGCTTCTTGCTGCTGTCCTGCTGTTCGCCAATTTTTCGGTTCGGGCGGAAGGATTTTGGGTCCGGGCTCAGCTCGCCTCTCCAGGCCCTGGTCCTCGCATTCAAACAGCATTTGCGGGATCTTCTGATGGAAGAATGTCCATTTTCGGGGGATTATATGGCGGAGAAGTACTTCAAGATCTATGGATTTTTGATCCTCAAAACTTGTCTTGGGTTAGGAGGGCAAATGGACCGCGCCGACGGGGCATGGCGTCGGCCTGGGCCGGTGGGTATCTGTATATCCTTGGGGGGTATTATGGAGGCTACTACTATGATGATTTGCTAAAATACGATCCTGCATTTAACACATGGAGTGTTGTTTCATCCTCTGTTCCTTACAAAGCGGGGTATGCGCCGCAAATGGTATCTCTGAAGGATGGCAGACTTGCGCTTCTTCGCTCCTGTGAACCGCATGGTAATTCACCGACGCCTATCGTCTTTTATGATCCGCAAACAAATACGTTTAGCAGCGGCGCGGTTACTCCGTTTAACGCAAGAAATTTTGCCGGTATGGCTGTTGGCGGCAGCAGAATATTTGTGCTTGGAGGAGAGCAGTGCGGCACATGGTCGCGGCTCTATGATTTTTGGATGTACGATATTCCTTCGAATACTTGGCTGTCTTTGCCGCCGTTTCCGGACTCTATGTCTTCTGTTCCTGCTAATCGTGTTGTCGCATCGCCGAACGGGCAGTTGGTTTGGGTGCTGAATGGGCCTCATTTGTGGGTATTTGATGTAGCTGCTGGAAGCTGGTCTTTGGCGCCGGTCGAGGCCACGTGGCCCGATAGTGGGAGCCTTATGACGCTGGCCGGAAATTCTCTTTGGGCGGCGAACGTAGAACGCGAATCTTTTAGCGTCATGTATGAGCATAAATTTAGTCTGGCAGATGAGTATATTGTCGTAACTGCCACAGTGGAGCAGGACCTTTCCTTGGAGCTCAGCCCTTCCCTTGTGGACTTCGGGGCCGTCTATCCCTCCCGAAGTCCTTATGTTCGTCTGTCGGAGGTGGCTGTTGCGGTACGGGCAAACATTCCCTGGCGGCTCTTCGTGATGGGCCAAGATTTGGTGAGCGGCTCGAGCTCGCTTCCGCTCTGGCACAGAGCTCCGGGAGGAGATTGGATCAGGGTGTCCCAGCAGGGCATCCAAGCCGCCTTAGGCGGCGATACAGCAGGCACGGAGCTGGTGATGGACTACAAGCTTGAGGTTCCTTGGACCGCTGCGCCGGCGCCTCACACAGGGCAGGTAGTTTATGAGGTGGTGCCGCAGTGAGGCGCGTGCTCGCGGCAGGCCTGATATTTGTTCTGATTGTTTCTCTGCCTTCGCACCAGGTGTTGGCGGGTCTTTCCTGGATGCAGGCGGAGTGGACATCCGCTCCTTCGGCCAGAGACGGCCACTCCTTAACATCTGCCGGAGGGAAGATCGTTCTTTTCGGCGGCTACGGTGCTTCCGGGTTTCTCGGAGACACATGGGTGTACGACCCGCAGACGGAAACGTGGAGTCAGGCGGCCGCTGGGCCCTCCGCTAGATACGGTCATGCGGCTGCGGCCTCGGGCGGAAAGGTTTATGTTTTTGGCGGATACGGCTCCGGATACGCGCTGGTCGGGGACTTCTGGGAGTTCAGCCCCGCCGCGAACCAGTGGCTGCAGCTTTCCGGAACCCTGCCCGGGCCGAGGGCTGGAGCGGCAATGGCTTCCGACCAGAAGGGGAATCTCTGGCTTTTCGGCGGTCAGGGCGTGAACGGCTATCTTTCCGACTTCTGGCGATTCGACGTCGGGACGGGGGTTTGGATAAAGACGGATGAGCCCTATGTGGAAGACAACTTTTCCGTTCCCGACACCGAACGGTGGGTATTGAGCGAGGACGCCGCAATCGTATCTGGCTATCTCAGGCTCACCAGGGCAGTAAATGCGGTGACAGGAAAAGCCATGCTTTCCGGTCAGGTCAACCCGCAGGCGTTTGAAGTAGCGTTCAGGCATTGGGCTGGGGGCGGAAGTGGAGCCGATGAGACGGCAGTATTCTTTGGGGCAAATGAGAACATAAACATAACTCCCAGCGGCTTATGTGTCGAGGCGGGAAGCGGATACTGGCTTTCGATAGACGAATATCTAAACAATCCCGAGCCGACGGCGAATAATCTCCATTTGATTCGCTGCCAAAACGGATCGTGGTCGTACATCGGAGGAGTATCCCTTCCGTTTGATGTGGACAGCGGGACGTGGCGCGCCGTCAAGGTGCGGGTGGAAGATGCCCGTCTTCGGGTGTGGATAGACGGGGAGCTCTATTGGGACTTCAATATTCCGAATTACCAGCCGGCCGGCTTCCGGTTCGGCTTTCTTTCGCGCACCGGCGGACTTAGCAACGAGCATCGGGTGGATGACGTGCGGGTAGTGCGGGACCTGTCCGTGCCGGCGCCGCCGCAGCGGGCCTGGCACGGACTTGCTGCCGGAGGCGATGGGAGGCTGTACCTTTTCGGCGGAGTCGGGCCCTTTGGACTCTTGTCCGATACCTGGGTCTACGATCCTGCGGCTGGACGGTGGTCCCAAATTCAAAGCAGCGGTCCTTCAGCCAGGTACTGGGCGGCTGTGGCTTCTGCTCCGGACGGGTCGGTCGTTTTGTTTGGAGGACAAGCGGGACCGGGGCATTATTTCGGAGACACATGGCGGCTTGATCCTTCGGCCGGAGTGTGGGCTCAGGAGCAGGCGTCCGGACCTTCCGCTCGGGCCGGAGCGGCTCTTGTGGGTGCAGGAAGCCGCCTCCTTCTTTTTGGCGGAACGGACAACTCTTTTTTGGGAGATGGCTGGTTTCTGGACGGGTTCGGAGGTGAGAAAGAGGAGTGCCCTCCTAGCAGAACCTCCAGCTGCGTAGCGGTCTCCGCCTTGGTGGGGGAGGACCTTTCCCTGGAGCTCAGCCCTTCCCTTGTGGACTTCGGGGCCGTTCACCCCTCTGGGAGTCCGTATGAACGGGCGTCGGCCGCGGCGGCGGTCGTGCGCTCAAACGTGCCCTGGACCCTCCTCCTCTTTGGAACCCCACCGGCGAACGGCTCCTCCTCCCTGCCCCTTTGGCACCAGGCGCCCGGCGGGCAGTACGCGCCCCTCTCTGCCTCACCCGCCGCCATCGCCTCCGGTCAGGACACGGCCGGGACGGTTCTCCTCATGAATTATTTGCTGGAAGTGCCTTTTTCCGCCTCACCAGGACCGCACCAGGGAGCCGTGGTGTACGAGATCATTCCCCTTTGAGTCTGGGACCAAAGTCCCAGAAAATCTGCTTCTTCGGATAGTGTGCTCCCGTCGTCCTTTTTCCGATGGGACCTGAGGAGGTGATGGGAGTGCGCAGGGCGGTTCTTTTTGCCGCGCTTCTTCTGAGCGCGGTTCTCCAGGGCACGGCCCGCGCTCAGGGCGATGACGTAAGGTATGACTATGACACCATCATCGTCAAACCCAAAAGCGGAGCTTTTGCTTCTGTTCTGGCTGGCAGGCAGGAGAGGGCCGCCGGGCTGAGCCTGAAGGAAAGAACGGGCTTCGGGGCCAAGGTGCTCAAGGCAAGGAAGGGGGAGGGAAGAAGGAGAATCGAAGAGCTCAAGAAAAGCGGTCTTTATGAATACGTGGAGCCGAACATGCTCTTCAGAATGTCCGCTTCCGCGCCGAACGACACCTATTTCTCCAAGCAGTGGGGGCTCAGGAACACCGCCTACCCGGGCATTGACGCAAACGCCCTCTCCGCCTGGGACATCACCCGGGGGAGGCAGGACGTGGCGGTGGCGGTGCTCGATTCCGGCGTGGCCTGGCATCCGGACGAGCTCAACCCCCAGCTCTGGGTCAACCCGGGGGAGGGGCCCGCACCCGACGGCAGGGACAACGACGGAAACGGCCTTGTGGACGACATAAACGGCTGGGACTGGGTAAACGGGAAGCCCATCGGACACACGAGCGACAGCGGGCACGGGACGCATGTGTCCGGGATCATCGCCGCCCGAACGGACAACGGCGTCGGGGTGGCCGGCCTGGCTCCCGGGGTCAGGCTGATGGAGCTTAAGGTGTGCGGTGATTCCTGGTGCTATCTGAACTACATCCTTCAGGCGATAGATTACGCCATCGCCAAGGGAGCCAAGGTGATCAACGCCAGCTGGGGCGGGTGCGGCGGGTCTTACGCCCTCAAGGAGGCCGTCTCCCGCTTTGTCGCCTCGGGAGGCGTATTTGTAGCGGCGGCGGGAAACAGCGGGAAGAACATTGACCTGCCCTGCTTTGGTAATTCTATCTATCAAGTTCCGGCTTCCTACGCCCGCGACATTCCCGGAGTGGTGGCGGTATCGGCCCTGAACATGCAGGGGCGCCTGTCCTTCTGGTCGAACTACGGTCCCGATACCGTGCTCCTGGCCGCCCCCGGGGAAAGCATCTACAGCACCTACCTCGGACCCGGCTACACCGCTGCGAGCGGCACCTCCATGGCCGCCCCGCACGTGTCCGCCGCAGCGGCGCTCCTCTTCTCGGCCAAGCCCGAGGCCACTCCCGCCGAAGTGGTCCAGGCCCTTCGGGCCGGGGCCAGGAAGCTTTCCTCCCTTGACGGGAAAGTAGCAGCCGGGGGAATCCTTGATGCCTACGCCTCTCTCGTGGCCCTGGTCGGGCCGCCCGACACCGCGCCTCCGGGTGAGGTCTCGGATCTTTCCGTCTCCTCCCTTGACGGCGGGCTGAGGATTGTCTGGACCGACCCCCAGGACGAAGACTACGACCACGCCGTTGTGGAGTGGCGCCCGGCGGATCAGGCGGATTGGTCTGGATCCGCTTCCGTTCCCCGGGGAGCGGGCGGACGCGACATCCTGGGCCTCTCCAACGGCACGGAGTACGTAGTCCGCGTCTCCACCGTGGACGCGAGGGGCAACCGCTCGGCCGGGGTGGAGGCGAGGGGCACGCCCCGCGCCTCCGACGCCACTCCCCCAGGCGAGGTCTCGGGGCTCAAAGCCGTTCCTGGCGATGGGTCGCTCTCCCTTTCCTGGACGGATCCCCGGGATCCGGACTACGTGCGTGCCGAAGCCTGCGTGCGGCCGGCGGGGGGTACGTGGGGCGGATGCGCCTCCGTTTCCAAGGGGGTCCAGGCCCACACCTTCACGGGGCTTGCAAACGGCGTTCTCCACGAGGCCAGGGTGAAGACCATTGACGCGGCGGGCAACGCCTCGGCGGGGGTGACCGTTTCCGGCACGCCCGGGAGCGGATCGTCCGGCGACGCCGCTCCGCCCGGCGAGGTAGTGGGGCCCGCGGTGAGGCCGGGCAGCGGATGGCTTGTGGTTTCGTGGATCGCCGATCCCAAGGACGCGGATTTCGATCATGTCCTGGTCTGCCACGGCAGGACCTCGCCGAACGAGGAGTGCGCGAACGTGGCTCCGGGCAGACTGGCCCATGTCATCACGGGGCTTGAAAACGGCGTGAGATACACTGTTCGAGTCGCCGCGGCGGACGCGGCCGGGAACGTGTCCCGGGGGCTGTTCCTCTTCGGTACCCCCCAGGCCAGCGACGTGTTCCCTCCAGGCGATCCCCGCATTTTGGGCCGCGAGTCCGATGCCTCCTCCATCACCGTCAGATGGGCGGACCCGCCCGACCCCGACTTCGTCCGCGTCAGGGTGGGGTGGTCCCTGAACGGCAGCGGGCCCTACTCCTATGCCGAAGTTCCCAAGGGAACAGGAAGCTTCACCGCTTCCGGAGTCAGAGGCACCTACAGGTTCGTCCTCCAGGCGGTTGATGCCTCCGGCAACGCCTCGCGGGGAGCGGTCGTGTACGCCTCCACCAAGGCGGTCCTCCCTCCCCCGCCCGATCCGAACTTCGACGTGTCCGCCCACTTCGGGAAAAACTGGTACCGCTTCGGGGATCCCAACCTGGCGGTGCTCTACCTGATTGTGAAGGACAAAAAGCCCAGGTCCGTGCGGGCGGTGGCCAGGTTTGAGCGCGACGGGAGGATCGTGGAGGTGGACCTCCGTCCGAACCCCAGGATCCGCACCTCCCTCCATCCGGGATGGAGCGCCGCGGCCTTCCTCCCGGGCTTTCCCTGGGGGCAGAGCCTGGAGGTGGAGTTTACCTTCTATGATGCCCAGGGAAATCCTGTGGAGACGCGGAAAGCGGTAGCGGTAGGGATACAGAAGAGGTAGGAAAAGGGCGGCTTCGCCCGGCGGCCCGGACGCCGGAAAAGCGCCATGCGAGGGAGGCGAAGCCGCCTTTTCTTGCTTCTATGGAAAGAAGAGAAGCTTTTTTGGAGTTGAGGTCGGAAGCGCCGGCTTTCCCGGCTCTGCGGATATGCGTCCCCATCCCCACACCGTGCCGTCCTGCAGAATGGCCAGGCTGAAATCGGTTCCGGCTCCTATTTTCCTTGCCGGCATCGGGAGAAGCGTCTGAACGGGAGCCTCTCTGTGCGCATAAGTTCCGTCTCCGAGCTGTCCGTAATCATTTCGCCCCCAGGCCCACACCGTGCCGTCGGACCTGAGGGCCAGGGAGTGCTGGCTTCCGGCAGCAATGGCGATCACGCTCCCAAGCCCGGGCACCTGCCCAGGCAGCCTGAAGACGGTTCTGGTCCCATCCCCGAGCTGGCCGTAGCTGTTGCCTCCCCAGGCCCACACCGTCCCGTCTGCCAAAAGAGCCAGGGTGTGAAGCCTTCCCGAGGACACGTCCGCGGCGGGAAAGGGAAGCTGCGGATGCACCGGGGTGCGAAACCAGCCGTCGTCTTGAATTCCCAGCTCTTTTGCACTAAGGTTCGACCCGCAGCCGAAAACCGTTCCGTCGCTCTTCAGCCCGATGGTGAAATCCACCCCTCCCGTCACCTTCCGCACCCCCCGAATGCCTGTGTTGGCAGGAGCCAGCACGCTGTAGGTTCCGCTGCCCAGACAGAGCTGTCCGTAAAGGTAATCCCGCCCCCAGGCCCAAAGAAAACCCTCCAAATCCACGGCGAAAAAGCTCCAGTAGTTGGCCCAAACGCTCACCGCTTTTGCCGGAAGAGCTGCCTGCACCGGAGGGGCCTGGTAATTCTGTCTGGGCCACTCCTCTCCGGTTCCCAGGCCGTGCTCCGTGGATCCGGAAGACCATACGGTCCCGTCCGGGCGAAGGCCGATGGAGTTTTCGAGCCCGGGGCGGATAATTGTTCCGGCTCCCCAGACGAAGGAAGCATCCTGAGGTCCAGGTCCGGATTCCGCAAGCCCGGCCGTCTTTCCCCCACTTTCCCCAAACTGGGACAGAGCCCATACCGTTCCATCCGACCACTTAACGAAGTAGTGTCGGGCCAATCCGCTGGTCCAGAGGTCCTCCGCTCCCTGAAAGGATGGCAGAGATGGCGCCTCCAGAGATTCGCAGGGCTGGGCTTCGGGAGAAAGAGCGGTTAGTGTGGCCTCGGCGAGGGGCGGGATCCGAAAAGAGGTCCAGGAGGTTCGGGCGTAAACCGACCGGACAGCCGCCTCTTCTCCGCCTTCTTCTCCGAAGAGGGAGCGGAGGAGCCCGGGCACGGGATCCGGAATGTCATGGCGGATCTCGAAGGGGGTTCCCTTTTCCCCGTAAGGCACGGCCGTGCCGTCGAACCCCGGTCCCCGGGAAAGCACCTGCACTCTTGCCGGATCAATGCCCAGCTGCCGGGCTCTTCTTTCCACCCCGGCCCGCACCTCCGCGTTCCAGCAGCCTGTTTCGGAAAGGATCCTCGCTCCCTGCCAGGCGAGCTCCCACGTTCCAAGAACCTGAAATCCCCAGCCAAGTCCGGCGAGAAGAAGCCCGATTCCGAGCCCCGCCAGCGGAAGGAAGAGCAGAACGGCGGCAAGCGGGGCCATGCCTCGTTCCCCTAGGATTCCGTGCGGCGGATGAGAATCGCCTTCCACTTCGGTCTGCCTTCCTTCAGGACCATCCCGAACATCCTTCCCTGCTCCCGCGCCCTCCACTTCGGCCCGGAGAGCGGCTCCATCTCCGGGAAGGGAAAGGGCTCCGCCGCCTTCGCCCGGACCAGCACCTCCCGCGGCACGTATCCGTAGGTGCACATGGCGACCGGAATCCCGGCCCCGAGGATTTTATTCCAGTCCTCCCGCACGGCCGCTTTGAAGGCCTCCGGGTTCGCCCATCTCTTCCCCTGGCGCACATGGGCCTCCCAGACTCCGTCTGGAGCTCGAAAGGCCCGCCTCCAGATCAAAGGGTGGGAAGGAAAAAGATCGAGGGCGCGGAGTCCGGCGCGCTCGGAGCGCGCCCGCCAGAGGGCCATCCAGGCCGCGCGGAGAAGCGTCCAGAGCGGAAGGGGAAGGAAAAGGAGGACAAGCGGCGGATGCTGGCTGGCCGCGAGCCCAACAAGAAGCGCGAGGGCGGAAGCGGGCCCTCTTCGCCTGGAAATCCAAGCATCAGCTAGAGATGCCGGAAAGGGGCTCAGAAGGAGTCCCGCGAGGCGCGCTGCTCGTCCGGCTCTCAGTAGACCCAAGGCATGGGAACCACAAAGACCCTCGATCCCTGAAGCGCGAATTCCCATTCCGTGGTTTCCCTTCCTCCCGGACCCTCCAGAGTGAGCCGAATGCGGAAGGGCACCTCCTCCTCCCCCGCCATGAGCACATGCCAGGTCTGGTTGTCGAGGATCCACGAGCCGGCCGCGAATCTTCCCGTCCAGGACCCGTCATCCTGGCGGGAAAGGCTCATCGCCGCTGCTTTTCCCATAGGATAGGGATGCCCGGACTGCCAATCCGGCGTGACCGGAGCGAATTCCACGGCCCGGCCATAGTTCGGATTTGGCTCCGCCGGGGTGTAGGGATCGGCCGGTATTTCCGGCCGCATGTCCAGAATCTCGATTTTGGCGGATGCTATCTCCGTGGAGGAGGAAGCGGGCCGGACGGTGATCAGGGTGTTTTCTCCATACATGGGCCGGCCCGGACTGAGCCTCACGCTGCCGACCGACGGGGCGCCCCTGCAGACGCGGAGGATGGATTCCTTCCTTTGGCGGGAGGGGTTGAACACCGGTCCGTAGGCGTAGGCTGCGAGGGTGAAGTCCGCGCACATCCGCGCTCCCGGATCTCCGTTCACCGGAAGCGTTCCGGTCCAGACTCCGGGAGAGGACTGCCGGAGAAGGTAGGATCCCCAGGGCGCGTCCACCTTCACCTGATCCACCGGCCCCCGTGTTTTGACCGTGGCCGAAGCTTCCGCCCCCTTCATTGCCGGGTTGGGAGAAAGGGTGAAGGAGGTGATGAAGGCCGGCTCCACCACCTCGATCCAGCCAGACGGCGAGTCGTAGTAGATGGACGAGCTTTCGTAATAGCTCTGGGCCCTGAAGTAAAAGGAGTACCTCCCCGGCATCGCGGAAATCCTCATTTTTGTTCCGTAGGCGTCAAGAAATCCCACGCCCTCCCTGATGTAGTCCTTTCCCGGCAGGCGGGAGGAGCAGGGATGGAGCTGGACGACCGGGCCGGGGATCCAGCCCGCGCGGATCCCGAGAAACCAGATGCTCGAGCATCCGTAGGCGAACTTAATTCCCGTCCAGAGCAGGACCTCGTCCCCCGAAGCCGCCACCGGCGGCTCGGCCTTCGGAACGTCAAGCCACATGCCGCCGATGTAGCCTCCTCCTCCCCCGCCGCCGGAGGAGGGAAGAAGGACGGTAACGGCGTGGCCCTCTTGGGAGATGCATTCTCCGGGCAGCTGCGTTTCGGGATCGGTGGTCCACCCCGTGCACCACGAGACCGCGTCGTACGTCACCTCTCCCGACCCGGCAGGGCCGAGGATGGAGACCGCCGCCCCGCCAGGAATGCGGGAGACCTGCACCTGTTCGTTTTCCACCGCTGCCCCCGCCGCCACAAGCGCCGCCCCGAGAGGGGTGTCCGCCCGGACAGAAGAGTACCCGTCGCCCCATATGTCGGCGGTGCCCAGAATGAGCCCGCCGGAAGGAGTCTGGACGACGATCACGGCGGGATTTTCGCGGTGGAGGTCATCTAGGCTAACAAACCAGTAGGGAGAGCCAGGCGGCGCCTGTCCGGACGCGGAATAGGACGATGCCGGATCGATCTGCACCTGAAGGTTCAGCCCCAGTCGCTGGAAGGCTTCGGGGGGTGGGATGAGGCGGGGGCCGGAGCGGATTCCGCAGCCGGACCAGAACTCGGGCGTCCACGAGGCGGTCACCAAAAGCGTGTCCGCTCCGCAGGGAGCGTCGCTTCGGGATCCGGTCCAGCTCACGTGAACATAGCGGGTTCCTCCCCCAAACGCCGGGACCTCGATTTTGTAGTCCGCAAGCGCCGGACTGGAGAGGGACAGCGCGGCCGCGAGGGCGGCCGCCGTCCGGACCGCGAAAAGCAAGAGGCGGCTCCTCCCGGAGCCGCCCTCGCATGGCGAGCCTGACATGGCGACAATTATTGTAGCCGAAGATTCGGACCGCTTCCAGGTTTTCGGGGGCGGTTTGGTAGAATAAAGGAGAGATGCTCCTGAAGCCGGGCCTTCGCGCTTTGAGCCTGCTCCTTCTGGCGGCTCTTCTCCTCCCCGCCCCGCCCGTCCGGGCCTGGTTCGGGCCGGGGAACTGGGGTCTTTACCGCGACGCGCCGGATGGCGGGCTCACCGGATGGAACAACCCCCGATTAGCCCAAAAGCGTGAGCAGGACCCGGACTTCGCCGTTTCCAGATGGGGCATATGGCCCAAATGGGCTTCCTTGGAGATAAGCGAGGCCATCATGGCCGACATCATGCGCGGCTATCCCGCCGGCACCCTGAGCCCCGACTTCAGGCGCGGATTCGGCTATGAGCAGCGCATAATGGGCAGGCTTCCGCTCTACGTCTTCAGGCCCAACGCCCAGGTGACCCGGGCGGAGTTTCTGGCCGCCCTCAGGCGGGTTCTCCAGTATCCTGAGGACCGGGCCGCCGCCGAGGCCTATCCCGGCATCAAGGGAGCGTGGTACGAGGGCGAGCTCGGAGGGATGCTGGCCAAAGGCGTGGCCCTGCCCGTGGGGCCGCGCGCGGGAGAGTGGGTGAGCGCCGGAGGCTGCTGGATCAGGGCCGCCGAGCCCGGAAGGATTTACACCCAAGCCATGCCTCCGGGCCGGATCTGCGGGGATCGGGAGTACTGGGAGGCTCCGGCCACGCGGCTTGACGTGGGCTTCTGGCTCGGCCGGGCGGCGCGGCTGGAGGGGATCGGATCCGGCGGGCGGCTGCAGTTCAGGTGGGTCTTCACCAATCCGGAAGACCCCTTCGCCCTCGTCTACTTCATCCGCGAGGAGCCCATCCGGGCAGAAGGAGATCCCTCCTTCTCCGACATCCGGCCCGGGGAGCCCGGAGCGGAGGAGGTGCTCCTGGCGGCCCGAACGGGGATGATCAAAGGGTATCCCGACGGAACCTTCCGTCCCGGAAGCTTCCTTTCCCGGGCCGAGGCGGCGGCGCTTCTCGTCCGCCTGGCCAAACGCCTTGAGCCCGACGGGCCCGTGCCGGACGAAAGGCAGCTGGAGGAAATGTACAAAAAGTACTTCGCCGTCATCCGCCCGGACCACAAGGCCGGAGGGCCCGATCCCTGGCTCTGGGGAGGCATAGACCCCGTGCGGCTGGCCCGCGAAAGCGGAGTGCTGGATTGGCAGATGACTGAGGCCATGGCGATGCGCAGAAGTTATTCCAGCCTCGGGGTTAGCCGTGATGACGTTCCGGAGTACTACGACAAAATCAAGGACGAGCTTCAGTGGGCCAGAATCACCGACTTCCAGGCCCGCCTGGTTTGGGCCGGACGCGGACGGGCGGCGTATATAGTGTGGAGCATTTCTGGCGGGAATGCTTTCCTTCCAAAAGGATACAACGCATCCTGGGAGCCGGGGGACATGTGCCTCATGTGGCTTTCCGGCGGCTTCGAGGTTCTCTACCTCACCCGCCAGCCGGACGGCCGCTGGCTGATCTCCGGAATAACCCCCTTTTCCTCCGACTCCAAGACCGACGACCGCGTCCGGGAAGACTTCGGATTCCGGAAGCCCGATCAGGCGGTGGCCTCCAACTGCTATCCGGTGAAGGAGCGCCGGTGGTTCCGTCCGGACGCCATCTCCCAGTGGTCAAAGAAACCCCTGCACTTCGAGCGCCTCGAAGCAGTGGCTCCGCCGGAGTACTGGGACTATTTGCGGCGCCACGGCATAAAGTAGCAAAAGCTCTTGCTGTTTCAATTGCGCCGTGTGTTTTTCCAAGAAAAAAGGGCGGCCTTAAGGCCGCCCCCGCGCAGTCCGCAAATCTTCGACTCGGAAAATTCTGAAGCACTTCCCGCAGTGCGCTCGAGTTTCGAGCAGCTTGGTTTCTTCAAACTTCGGACCGTCTGGACCGAGCGGCACCACCGCCCGGAACCCGAGCTCGCCTTCCGCTCCGCAGATGGGACAGGAGGTCCGGCAGCTGGCTTCGCGTTTTTTGAATGGCAGCACGGCAGCATACCTCCTTTCCTGCCTGCAGGCTCCTAGCACTCGCTGTGTCCGCAGGCAATGCACTTCTGGCATCCTTCCAGCCGCACAAAAGCCGCCGCTCCGCACTCCGGACAGATCTCAGCGCCGCGAGGAGATTCCCGGGAAAGCGGGAGCTCCTCCTGCGCCGGATCTTTCGGCGGGGGAAGGGGGCCCGCATTATCCTCTCCCAGCGCCTCAAAAAGCGCCTTGCCAATGGCATCCGGCACCGACCTCACCTTCCCCGGTCCGAATCCCACGGAGCGGCTTCCGCCGATGCCCACCAGCTGGCCCGCCACTTCCGCCGGATCCACACCGCTTCGGAGGGCCAGAGAGACGAGTCTGGCCACTGCTTCGGTAAAGGCAGCCACATCCGAGCCTGCCTTTCCGATCTGAGCGAAAATTTCAAACGGCCGCCCGTCGCCGTTTCTGTTTACGGTCAGAAACAGCTTCCCGAGCGGCGTCTCCAGAACAATCGTTTCCCCGTAAAGCCGCTCCGGCCGGAGACGAGGCCGAATGAACTTGTCTTCCATTTTTTTCCTCCCTTCTTTTTAAAAGAATCTGCACAACGACCTCCTCCCAGGCCTTTTCAAAAGCTACCGAGGCGTCCGGCGCCCCGGTGGCGGCGTGCAGGGCCTCATGGATGATTGTTCCAACAGCAGCCTCGGGGGAGGCCAGAGCCTTTCGGGAGACGGTTATGGTCTGTCTTCCGGGATTCCAGGTTCCCAGGACTTCCGTCCCGCCGAGTTCGAGGCGCTCGGCTACCCGCATTCGGGGAAGGGGCCCGATCCATCTGCGGGCCAGCCTCCTTCCGAGGAGGAGGTTCTTCCTTTCCTCCGCGGAAAGATCCCGCCTGCGGAGCGGCCGCGCCTTTTCCCGCAGACGCTCCGCCTCTCGGGAGGCGAAGGGGATTCCGGAGTTCCACCTCCAGGACCAGGAGTATGGGAGCCGCACCAGGCGGACCCGCAGAACCTGAGAGAGAAATGATGACGCCCAAACGCACCCATCGTCCTGAACCACCAGCTCCCCCGGCCAGATCAGCCTGACCGCCCTGCGCACGGCCCTCACTGGAGGAGCGATGCCCAGGGAGTGCTCGAAGCGCCGCTCTCCCTCTGCGAGCGTGCGGAGGAGCTCCGCCACCGCCCGCGGACCGGCTTTCTCCCAAGCCCGGACGACCGCCTGAGCCAGCCCCTCCGGATCCACGGCGGACCGGTCCCGGTTCTGGAGGCGCTTGGCCTTCTCTCCCGAGAAGGCGTAGGAAAAGGCCATATCCGCCCTTTCCGCCGCCAGGACCCCATTTACATACACCCGTCCGCCCGGAAGCATGATTTCCGGACAGCGGGGGGACACCGGCCGCGGAGGGCTGGGATCGAGGCTCAAAAACATCCGCCGCGCCCGCTCGAGCTCATCCCGAGAGCACTCAACCTCAAACCGCGTGCCTTTCGTGCGGAAGCACGGTCCGACGGCGAAGTGCAGGGTCGGGGTGCAATCCAAAACCGGATCGGGAGCGATGAAGGGGCGGACGTAGAAGCCCACCGTTTCAGCCCGGACTTTTCGTCCGAGCCTGCTCAGGACCAGAAAGGCAAGCTTCATGCCCTCCCCGAACTGCCCGATCTGACTGCCGTCGCCGCGTTTGGCGGAGATGCCCAAAGCCAGCGCCTCGCGGCCGAATCCAGGCCCGTCGTCCTCGATTACTGCCCGGCCCCGGGACCAGGAAATTTTGACCCGGCACCGGTGCCGGGCCTTCACGTCAAGGACCTCCTGGATGATCTCCCGGAGCGCCTCGGGAGCGCCCCAGGATTCCTGATATCGGGGAGACAGTCCGGTGCTGACGGTCTGCTCCCCGAAGGCAAGCTGGACCATGCTCTTCCTCCTTTCAAAAGAGGCGAGGCCCGCGCTGCAAACGGGCCTCGCCTGCCTTTTTCCTATCTCTGCCCAAAGAGCTCTCCCAGCCACGGCTCCCGTTCTCCGAGCAGAGCGACCATCCGCAGAACGAGCTCCTTTATTTCCCACTGCGCTCCTGGCACTGCCACCCGCTTCCTCCACAGCTCCCAGAGGGAGCGGAGGTTGAGGGTAACGACCAGGTTGGTCGCTGCTGCTCCGGGGAGAACGAACCTCGCATCCTCCTTCGGGATGCCGAGCTCAAGAAGGCGGTTGTATGCCTCCTGAGCCCGGTCCAGAAACTCTTGGAAGAAGGTGCAGGCGGCGGGGTTGGCGGTGACGCTCGGGGGCTCCACCGCCCCAAACCGCGCCCTCCCCTTTCCGGCGGCAACATGCCGCTGGGACTGGACGGAGAAGCTCACCCCGATTCTGTGCCTGGTCAGCTGGGCCAGACAGGTCCTGGAGATGCCAGACACCGCATAGGTCACAGACACGTGCTCTATCACGCTGTGGTGTCCGTGCTCCCAAATCTTTCGGATCAGGGAGAGCATTTTCTCCCTGTCCTCCGCCGCCGCCCTTTCCCAGAGTTCATGGGGCGGGAGGGCGCTGTAGCACGTCCTCGCCGCCGTCCAAAGTATGCGGAGGGGATCGGGCGGAAGGTGGAGAATCTCCACCCTCATGTCAGGACCGCCAGCCTACGGCAGCCGACAATCCTTCCCTCCCCGTCCCGGATGAAATCATCCGGGACAAGGAAGTCGGGCCTGCGCGCTGCCTGGGCCACGGCAAGGGAGACCACGTAGAAAACCCCTTCTTCCATGGCCGGGAGCGCCGAGGCCCCATCCAGAGCTTTCCTTACCACTGGGATCCCCTCCACCTCTCCCGCCGGCTCAACCCGCTCCGGAAGCCGGAGCACCATGCCCGACGGGGGGATGATCCTCTCCCCTTCCTCTCCCACCACCACGATGGGGTGGGGAGTTAAATTTATCAATTTTCCCATGTTTTCCCTCCTTTTTATTTTATTTGTGCAGCCTTTCCGGTCCCCTGAGGGGGCTGGCTTTGCCATCCTGGAAGGGCATGTCGAAATCCCTGCTGCCGGAGTCGAGCGCATCCGTCAAGACGCTAAGCGGAAATTGTGTCTTGATCTTCATGCTCCGCCAGCCACTCAGCCTCCTTTTGGTCCAGCCAGGCCAAAGCGCTTGGCGCGATGGCCTTGGGACCGAGGCCGAGAAGAGCCAATGCAGCGAAGTCTCCCTCCCGCAGGCCCTGACGGTTCAAAATCTCTGAAGGAACAGTGAAGAACAGCTCCACTGCTGTCATTTCTGGTCCGGGCACGATATTGATTCTTATCTCCATTGGGAGTAAAAAGGCCGTTTTTTCCATTACCTCCCCTTTCACGTATCTCATCGCTTTTAAAGCGAGAGAACGTGGAAGGAGCGCCAGTTTCCCAGGCGTCATCTTTTTCCCTCCTTTCTGAAGAAAATTTTTTGCGCTTCCACCCAAACAAAGTGAGCGGCGGAAGCGCAGTAAAACCGGATCATCAGTTTACGGCGGCGCGGAGACTCCTGGCTTCAGCCATGGGGTAGTTGACTTTGATATTTGATAGCGGAAGGCGAAAAACCGCGCTTCTTAAATATCCTCCGGAGCTTTCCGGGCTTTTTTTCAGCCGCCTTCCCCTGCGGCGGCCAAAAGCCGGAGCCCCATTGGACGGGGGAATCTAGCGGGAGCCCCCGCTTCCTCCCCGGAGGCCCTGGCCGCTCTGGGCCTTCGCCTCCGCTTTCCCCGCCTCCCGGCGGTCGGCGGGCGGGACTGCGGACGCACGGGTTCCGCAGTCCCGAAGGGGCGGAAAACGCAGCTGGTTCGATTGTAAACAAAACGAGTCGGAAGCGCAAGGGCAAAAAAGGCCGGGGGCGGCTCCCCCGGCCGAACCCACCTACTTCTTTAAAGCCCAAACTCCTCTGGCAGCAAGAGCATCGATCGCAGCCGCTTTCAAGCGGCTGTACGCTCCCCACGGAAGATATCGGCGTTCTTTTTTTCTAGGATGCCAAAGCTTTGTATCTATCAGAGTTTGTACTTCTTTTCCGCTTTTTGTAAGATGAGCGCATGCATAGAAGTCGATCAGCCAGCCTTTTCTTGTCGGTATGGACCATACTATTATTTTATCACGGGATCCACTCATTCCATATCGATCCCGCACTTGAAGCTGAACTGTGCGGGGATTCATGGGGGAAACATAGTACGGATCCCAGCAGTACTGAACAATAGACTTTGCCTCAACCGCTTTTTGATCATACTTAAGATATGCTGCAAGTGTACTAGTGCCGCGAGCAAATGAGAACGTCAGAAGCGCTAGAAGTCCTTTTCTGCCTTCTGCTATTGGAATAAGAGAGATTATATCAGGATCTTCTCCTGCTGCCGCAGCCATCTTAAAAAGTGCTTTTAACCCTTTTCCGTAAGGAGAACTTTTGAGGGCGTTGATTGCCCTTTGCGACCAGAACTCTGGCTCCCGACGCCCAATTCTTTTTAACTTTTTTGGCTCTATTTTCAGAAACCGTATTTTTTCAAACATCTTTTCCCTCCCTTTTAAATCCCGGGGGAAGGCGAGTGCTCCGCCTTCCCCCGGCTGCTAATCTATCTCTACCACTTCCCCCCAGCCGCATTCCGGTCTCTTCCTGTAGGCTCCATGCAGAACCCACAAGACCGGATACGGAGGAGGATCCTTCTGCACGTACCCGTCCCCATCGGTCAGATAGACGACGCACACCGGATCTGGCACGTGCTTGTCTACCCATTCAAAGACGGGACGGAAATCCGTTCCGCCCCCTCCCCGGAAAAATTCCGGGGAGAGGGCAAAACCCTCTCCAATCTCCACGTGCGCATGCACTTTGGCATCGCACGCGAGGATGTGTCCTCGGAGATTCGGAAACGTTTGGAGGATCATCGTTATCTCGCCGAAGAACTGCTTCAGGCTGTCATCCGAGATCGACCCTGAGGTGTCCACGGCGATGACGATGTCCTCCAGAGTTTCCCCTCCAAGGTCCGGAAGGGCGGCCTTTCGCCAGGCAGCCCTCCTGTCCGGGGGCAGCCAGTCGTAATCCGCCCGGGTGGGGCGGAGGTACGACCAGAGGGCCCTCCTCCAGTCCACCTTGGGCTCAAGCGCTTTATCCACGATGCGCTTGAGCCCGACGGGAAGATCTCCCCTTCTGGAGGCTTCCGCCGCCCGGGCGGCCTGGATCACCCGGATCCTCCACTCTTCAGCCGCCCTTTCCAGATCCCCGATTCCCCAATATTCCGAACCAGCCGCCTCCTCGCCGCCTCCGCCGCGGGCTTCAGAAGCGGCGGAAGCGGCAGCGCCGCCTTCATCCGCATCCGTCTCTCCAGGAGTCCCTGAGCCTGAAGAGGACTCAGGGACGTCGGAGTCGGAGCCGTCGGCCCCGACGGAGGCCTTCCTTCCGCCCTGAATGGGCCAGAGGGAATGCTCCCCCCATTCCTGCTTCAGCTCCGGGAACTCCTCAGCGCGGAGGATCCGGTAGATCTCCTCCGCGCTCATCCCCCGAAATCGCTCGTTGACGAGCGGATTTCCGGGGAGTCTGTATCCGGCATCAACTAGGATCTGGTTGGCCGCGTAGTTGCAGGCCATGTTCCAGATCCTCACCGCCGCCCGGACCGCATCCGTCGGCCCGGGCCCGCTGCCTTTCCTTGCCTCCTGCACCTCCTTCGGCCCGCGAAAGAGGTGGAGGAGGGCGCAGTGCAGAACCTCGTGCAGAAGCACCGCCTGCACGTACGCGTCCGCTGTCGCCTGGCCCTCCTTCGACAGGGCCTCCTCTACCAATTTCGCCACCCATTTGGGGTTGTAGAACAGATGATGGCCGTCTGTAGCTGCGGTTCGGATTCGCCTCGTAGGCGTTGGAACAAGATGAAAGAGCAGGGTGGCGAAAAACACGCCCTGACTGGAGTTAGATGTGGCCAGCTGAGCCCGGGCGCGGGAGATAATCTTTTCCGGAGGCATCCTTCTCGCCTCCTAGACCAGCAGGTCCGCTACCTTGTCGGCGAACCTGCTGGTTTCGGGCAGACTCATCACTATTCTCCATCCCGGCGACTCCTTCCCCACAGTAAGGAGCAGATTCACAAATCCGCATACACCGAATTCGCCGGGAAGCTGCCCGATCCACCGGAGGAAGATCTCCGTCTTCCTCCGGAATTCCCTTTCGTCCCGGAGCGCCTGCCAAAGCCGCTCCACCAGTGCCCCGAGAAGCGCGTACAGAAGGTCCGGCCGCTCGGGGCCGGGCGGAGGAACATTCTTCCCCTTCAGGATGGCATCGGGATCGGGAATTTCCTCCGCCACCTTGAGAAAGGCTATGAATTCCGCCGCCGGTCCCTCCCCCACGCACCCCGCGATTGCCTCCCGGTCGTGGCGGGAAAACCCCGCCTTCAGCAGCCGGGAAACGAACTCCCAGCTGCGGGGGGTGGGGAAGGCCTTAATTTCCGGATCTTGTGGCATTTTGTGCAGCAGCTTAGGGCGAAAGTCCAAAAATGAAATCACCCGCCGGTCTATGCCGACTCGAAAAGCCCATTCCTTCCACGTCTGGAAGTCAGGATGGACTTCCAGGTGGACAAGTCGGTTGGCCAGGGGAGCCGGCATCCGGTAGGTGACCCCCCGATCCTCCGCCCGGTTGCCGGCCAGAATCACCAGCCAGCCGGGCGGCAGAACATACTCCCCCACCCGTCTGTCCAGGGTAAGCTGGTATGCGCATACCTGAACAGCAGGCGGAGCAGAGGTGACTTCATCTAACACCAAAAATCCCCGCTCCCCATCTCGCTCCGCGACGGGCAGGAGCCCGTTCGGGAGCCAGCGGGTAAGGCCCCGCCGAAAGTCGGGGAAGGGCACCCCCTTCAGATCGACGGGGTTGTGGTCGGGCAGGCGCACATCGCAGTGCCCCCACCCGAGTTCCTGAGCCAGGTCGCGGACGGCCTGGCTCTTACCGACCCCCGGGGGGCCCCAGACCATCACCGCCGGGGGGTTCTCCGCGCCGGAAAGGCGGCGGAGAAAAAGGACAAACTCCTTAACCGTCATTTTTTCCTCCTCCTTTTCTTTTGAAATGGGAAACAAAAAACGCCAGCATAAGCTGACGATTGCATGGAAGGGATTTTCCCGTTGCCGGGCGGAGGCGCCGGTCTTACGCGGACTCGCGCTACCGGCTTCCCGCTTCGCATATCCTCCGGATCCTGTCCGCTTCCCTGCGGCCGCCTCCCTCACGGCGGCCGGAAGCGCGGAGCCCGGCGGACGGGGGTTTTGCGGGAGCCCCCGCTTCCTCCCCGGAGGCCCTGGCCGCTCTGGGCCTTCGCCTCCGCTTTCCCCGCCTCCCGGCGGTCGGCGGGCGGGACTGCAGAACCTGTGCGTCTGCAGTCCCGGGAGGGACTGAGTTGCGGATTCAATTGTAGACGAATCAGACCGGAAGCGCAAGAAGCGGATTCAGAACGCGGCCAGGCTCCTCGCCGTCTCCACCGCCCACATGGCAAGAAGATAAAATCCCGCCGCCGCGAGTCCGAACACGCCCGCAGCCGCTCCAGCGAGCATCTCGAGGGGAAGCGTTCTGGTGCGGGCCCGCTCCCTTTCCGCCCAAAGCCGGCGCAGGCTTTCTGCCGATTCCTCGAAGATCCCAGGACCATAGGCTCCCGTCTCAAAAGCCCGGGCCAGGCGGTCCAGCACCAGCCTCGCGTCCATTCCCAGTCCTTCCCCAAGCCTCCGGATCTCTTCGGGGATCCTGAGCGGATCAGTATCGGCGAGGGACGCGATGCGCGAGAGCTCTCTTCCCAGAGGCTCTCGGGCCCTCAAGGCGGCTTCGCAAACGGCGTCGGCAAGCCGCGCTCCCGCGCTCAAGCGCACGGCCACCTCCTCGCAGAATCCGGGCAGGGCGGCCTCGACTCCCTCCCTTCTTCTTTCGGCGGAGCGCATGACCGCCCGGGGAAAGCTCCGCCAAAGCGCGTACGCTCCGAGCGGAGCGAGGAGCGGATGCGGCGCCGCTGCCGCCGCCGCCCCGGCCAGGGCGGCAAGGATTCGGAAAAGAACGTATTTCTTGAACCCCCATCCTAGGGTTTCAAGGGCTCGCCCAAGCTCCGGAGTTGTGGAGGCAGCGAGTATTTCCCGCCAGGGAAGCCCTGCCGCCTCCCAGACGGCCCAGGCCGCAAGCACTCCGGCTGCCGCCGCAAGCGGGATCAAATCCTGACCGCCTCCCTTGTGCGGCGGACAACGAATCCGAGCACCACCGCCTCGCAGAGCAGAGCCGCGGAGGACACAACCCTCCCAGCCGACGTCCCGGTCAGCATGTTCCTTCCGAAGTCCCAGAATCCTCCTGCTCCCAGAAGGAAGACTGGAATGAGCAGGGAGAGGAGGATGAGAAACACTCCATAGCCGGCCGTCTCGGCCAGCCGGTCCGCCCGGAGCTGGGCCGCCCGCTCGAGAAGCCTCCCAAGCCTTCTCATTCCCTGAATGGCTGCGTCGGCGCCTAATCTGGATCCGGCGGCCGCCACCTCGCAGAAGAGGGCGAAGTCCCGACTGCCGGCCTGCCGGGCTGCGTCTGCGAGCGCCCTCTCCAGGCTCTCTCCGGCCCGGGCCCGGGCCACGGCCACATCCAGCGCTTCCCTGATCTTTGCGTCGCGGCAGTACCCTCCTGCCCAGACGAGCGCGGGAATAATTCCCGGACTCACGGAAAGCCTTTCCGCTGCGGCTTCGGCCATAGCCTGGATTTCCCGTCTTCTTCTGGACTCCTCTCCGAGGCGAAGAATTCCCTCTGCCGCTTCCGGAAGAAGCCAGCCCGCCACTCCGGCGGATGCTCCCACGAGAAAACTCCCTCCGGACCAAAGCAGGCCCAAAACTGCTGCTCCCAGTCCCCACGAAAAAGACCTGGAGGTCAGACGGATAAGGCGTTCAAGCGCCGTTCCTGCCTCCCTGCCAATCCAGGCCCCCGCCAGTCCGGCGGCGGCGGCGAGAAGCAGGCCGAGAGCGGTTAATCCAGCTCCAATCCCTGTCGGCTGATCCATCCGCGGATTCTCTCCGGAAGGCTGCCCCTGCGGACAAGAGCTTCTCCTTCGCGTTCGAATATCCTGATCACGCCTTCGTCGGGGTCGAGCGCCGCTATTTCCAAGACCACTCTTCTTCCGTCCGGCAGGCGATCCATCGCCACCGCCACGTCCACCGCCCGGAGCACAAGCTCCCGCACCATGGAAAGCGGCCACCCCTCGCCCCTCCGGAGGAACATGAAGAAGAACCTCTCTGGAAGCGCCTCCACCCCCGTGCAGTGGATGGTGCCGAGAATTCCCCGGTCTCCGGAGATCCCGGCGTGCAGGAGCTCGGGGCCCTCTGCATCCAGAACCTCGCCCACCACCACCCGATCAAACCTCCCGTGCAGCCGCCAGGCCACGAGATCGGAGAGGGTTATCGGGCTCTGGGCCCGGTCAAGCGCGGCGAAGCTCACGGTATTCTTCCTCTCCCACACGGGCAGTTCCCGCACGAGCTCGATAACGGCGATCCTTTCTTCTGCCGGAAGGGATCGCAGGAGGGAAGCGAGAAGGGTGGTCTTTCCGGAGTTGGGACGTCCGAGGATAAGCGTACTCAGCCGCGCCCGGACCGCCCGCTCGAGCCACTCCATGGCTTCGGCGGTAATGGTTCCCGAGGAGACAAGTTCCTCCCGGCCCACCATGCGAAGGGCGTGGGCTTTGCGGATGATGAGGGTCGGATGAAGGACTATTGGCGGAAGAAAGGCCTGAACCCGCGAGCCATCCCGGAGGTGAAAAAAAGCCCTCGGGCAGGCGGCCGAAAGCTCGGCTCCGGCCCGCTCGGCCAGAGCCTTCACAAAGCCCAGAAGCTCCGCTTCGCTCCCGAAGGACGTGCCGGCCGACTCTATTTTCCCCCTCCGCTCCACCACAACGTCATCCGGAGAGTTGACCATAATTTCGGTAACCCCGGGATCTTGGAAGGCCTCCTCAAGCGGCCCGAGTCCCAGGGCCATTTCCATGGCCCGGCGAACGGCCCGCCTTCTCCTTTCCGCGTCGGAAAAAAGCCTGGCTGCAATTCCTAGTGCCGCCTGTTCCAGCTCTTCCTCGCGGCCCTCTGGCGTCCGGAGAAGGGCGGCCTGCTCCTCGGCCAGAACGGCAAGCAGCGCTTGAGCATCATCTCTGGATCCATCTTCCCTGGAGCGTGCGGGCCTGAGCCTTACCCGAGCTCCCTGCTCCGCGCGGGCCAACTCGTCAAGGTTAATCTTCATCCTTCTCTTCCTCCCTTCCAACGATAATCTTCGCCTTCCTTCTGAGGCCAGACGGAAGGGCCGCCCGCACTTTGGCTTCGGTAAGCCTATCCCGTTCTCTAAGCTCGGCCAGAATCCAGATCCTGAATCCTCCCTCCCGGTCAGGCGCGATCGCCAGCTCCCCTCGAGGGAAGGCTCGCTCCAAAGCGTCAAGAGCTCCGCCGGCAGAGGGAACCCACACGGAAGCCAAATCCATCCTCCAGAAGCCGCTCATGCCTCGGCCTTCCTTCCGAAGAGCAGCCGGAAAAGGCCTTTTCTTTTCGGCTTTCCGGGCGCCGCGAATCCTGGACCAAGAGCGGCAAGAGCAAGCCGCCTCCAAGGGCTTTCCTCCCCGTTTAGAGAGAGGGCAAAGGGCTTCCCGCGGCACTCGCTCTCCACTATCCTCTCGTCTCGGGGCACGGCGGCGGCTACGGGCCTCCCCAAAATTTCCGCCACTTTATTCCTGGGAACCCCCGCTCCTTTGGTCTCCTGGGAAAGCACGACAAGAAACCTGTCCCGCGGAATGCGGAGGGCCTCGCATCTCCTTAAATAGCGGGCTGCTCCCTGGACGGCCGCCATGCCGGGAAGCACGTGGAGAAATCCGGCGTCCATTCTCCGAAGCACCCCTATGGTTTCCGCCAGCTCCAGGTCGGCCATTAGGTCGGCCACAGTAACCCCGAAGGTCCGCTGACAGGCGTCAAGCAAAAGAGCTACCTCTTCCGGGGTCAGGTCCGGGGAGGAAAGTCTTCCCCGCTCAAAGCCCACGGGAAGCAGGCTTACTCCGTGCCGGACGACGATGTTGGCCTGAAGGTTCTCTGGAGTTATTCCCTGACGAAGGAGTCGGGTGAGGCCCCTCTCCTCATCCTCGGATACCCCGAACAGCACATGCTGGGTGGGGCTTCTGACGTCGAGGTCTATGAGTCCCACGGAGAGCCCAAGGCGGGACAGCTCCACAGCTACGTTGGCGGCCGTGGTGGACTTGCCCGAACCTCCTTTTGGTCCGCAGGATGCGAATATTCGGGGATAGAATACCCGGGGTCCGGATGGCGGAGCCGGAGGTTTTTCCTGAACCGCCCCCTCCATTCTTCGCGCCGCCTCAAAAAATGGAACCCCTTCTGGCACCACCGGTTCGGGCTCCCGACCTCCGAGGAGCGGGGCTACGTCGGCGAACTCCCGCCGCCCGACGACGAGAGGCCAAAGGTCCTGCTCCAGGTCAAACTCTCCCTGGTTCAGGATCTCGTGCACTCCTACTCCTACCGCGCGGCGAATGAGGGGGTCTCCCGGATGGCGGGAATCGAGGAGCAGCTTTACGCGGCACTGGGCGCGGGAGGCGACCAGTGCGATGAAGTCCTCAAGGGCGATTCCTTCGCAGACCGCGTACTCAGAGAGCACCAGGGCATCCGCGCCCCATTCGGCCAGCTCGTTCGCCACCTCCGGACGCACAAAGAGAAACTCCCTCACCTCCGCACCCTTAGAGCGAAGAAAGCGAACGATCTCTGTGTCGTCGGGGTGGACCGCGACGGCGATTTTCATGCAAAATCGGCCTCCCGAAGAATCCGCCTCAGGGTGTCCTGGTCCAGCGTTTCCACGAGCACAAGCGGCCCTCCCTCCTCCAGCTCCCGCCAAAGCCTCTTCACCTGATCCCTGGTAAGCCGGAAGGTGAGGGCCAGGAGCCTGTGGTTTGTTGCAATTCCATTTGCTTCAGCAGTCCCGAGCTCTATCCAGTGAGCCGCCTCAAGCATCCTCCGCCTCCAAAAAAAGAAGCGAGGGCTCTTCGGCCCTCGCCTGACCTGGGGATATTATAGCACCGGAAAGAACAGCACGGGAATTCCCGCCTCCTTCAGGAGGCTGGAAGCGTCGCACCGGGAAGAAGTCCGTTCTTTACCCGTGCGGAAGAGGATTCCGCGCCTGCGCCGCTTCTACCAGCAGAAGCAGGCAGGTTAGCCGACGGAATTCCATGCCCAAAAGGACGTCAAGCCTTTCCATAGCCTCCTCGCTGAGCCGGTACCAGCCGGAGATGTTCAGCCCTCCGCCCGCTAATTCAATCTCATCAAGCAGGATTCCTTCCGCCTGGACCAGAGCCTCAGAAGAAGGCAGGGGACCCTCCCGCACCGGAACCAAGAACCGTCCCGCACGGACCCACGTCCAGCCTGGAGGAAGATCAAACGTCGTTCCGAAGCCGGCAAGCCGCAAAGGCTTGAGAGTTCCCTGGCAGTTCCAGATATCAACAATCCAGACCTCTGGGGACAGATTAAATTCTATCCCCATCAATCCCATAGGCCAAGGAAGTTCAGGAACCATTTTCTCTGCCGCCTCCTTTCCCCGCAGAAGCCTCCTTATGCTTTTTTCTTCCGATAAAGCGCAGGTAAAGCAGGCAGTAGCCGGCCAGATCCGCCACCGTGTCCTCCACAGCTTCGTCCACAAGCGGTCTTTTTCCTTTTACGAGAAGAGCCAAAAGCCTTCGATACTTGTCTCCGACTCTTCCCACAAAATAGGCGGGTCCCACTTCCTCCAGGAGATCCCCGAAGCTTTCGTCGTAGTCGTGGTTTTTTCTAGCTACAATCGCAGCCAGGCTTCCGCAGATGTCAAGAAGCTCTTTCCTTGTCCTTTCCGCCTCAGGAGGAAGATTCATCCTGATCCTCTTCCTTTGCCGACCGGCGGCCGAAGAAGAACCTCGTCTCCTCTCTGAGGAGCCCGCGCTCAACAAGCTCCCGGGGCGTTTTGTCCGCCCGGGGGCGCAAAACGGCGGCAGGATCAAGCCCTATCTGCCGGATCTCCTCCACCACCCGGTCGAAATCCGCCGCGAACTCGTAGCTTGTTCGCGGCCAGAACCCCCAGATCTTCCCCTCTTCCGCCAGCGGACCGCGTTCCTCCACATATTTCCGGAGGAGTTCCTTCAGCGCCTGCGTCCGGGCCTCGAGGGCCAGAAGCATCCTGGCCGCCTCGCGCGCGTCCCGCGGCTCCCAGCCATCCCTTCCTGCCGGACAGTGAAGGACGTACCCGCACGCCGCGCAGTGCGCCCCGGGAGAGGGAGGGTAGATCATCCTGCCTTCCCGAATGCGCCGGTCGGCGCGCAGGATTATCTCCCGGACCTTCTCTCCCCCCTCAAGGGCCTCCTTCCGAGTGAAGCTCGCCGCCGCCACGGCCCCGTTCCGGACGAATACATACCGCACATGCACTTCCTCCACGTGGCCGTACTCCTGGCAGACGAGCCAGGCATAGATCCTGCTTTGGAGGTCCTTTTCGGCCTCTTCCCTGGTGTAGGGCCGGTAGCCTGTCTTCCAGTCCGTGATCACCGCCTCGGTTCCGGAGCCCTCAAGCGCGTCCAGGATTCCGTAGATCCAGACTCCGTCCCCGGCCTCAGCGGCCATCTCCTCCTCGCATCCTATGAGCCGCGCCGGACTCACCGGATTCAGCTTGAGGGCAAGGCCGAGGAGCCTTTCCGCCTCGGCTTCCTCCTCGGGGGAAAGAGGCATTTCGGCCGCGGCCTCGGCAAGCGCGCCGGCTGGAGCGAGCCCCTGCTCCACGCAGAGGGCCAGCGCCGAATGCACCGCCCTTCCCACCCGGGCCGCGGAGGAGTCAGGCTCGGGCAGCTCCGCAATGTACTTGAGCTCAAACGCCTTCGGACAGCGGAGCTTCCTCAGGCGGGAGGCGCTCCATATTCTGGCTCCCTTCTCAACGAGCTTTCGATGCAGCCGGCGCAAGGCTCATCCTCCTTAAAAGCTCAAGCCCCCTCTTCGTGGGGCGGGCGGCCCAGAGGCGCCTCCGCCCGGAGGGACCCCTCCGGACAAACTCCACGAGCCCTTTCTGCTCAAGGCGCATCAGGCTGCGGTAGACATGGGAGGGGTGCCGCTTCTCCTCAAGGCTCTCCGCCAGCTCCCTCAGGTTTCCCCGCGGCTCGCCCCTGGTCAGGGCGAGAAGGATCATGTATTCGGTCAGGTTCATTCAGACTCCTCCTTCCAGCGCCAGCTGGCGCATTTCGTCCAGGATCTCCTCGGGCGTCTTCCCCCGGCTTAAGCGGGCCATGGCAAAGAACTCCGCCCGGGCCTGGGGCCAGCCAAGCCCCCTGGCCGCCTCGATGATCTCCTCCGGCACTTCAGGGCCCTTCTTCGATCCCAGCGCCACATTCCGAAACTGAAGCTCATCAAGAAGCCTCTGCGCCTCAGCGCTCGTGAGCCCGGCGAAGCTGTCTTTGCCGATGTAGGCAGCGGCCCTTCTCTCCGAAATCTTCATTCCCCGACAGAGGCTTCTGAGGCGGTTGAGCTGGGCCTGGGTGGCCGGCTCGGGCGGATTTCCGTTGGGCCCATTTATGCTTTCCACCAGTTCCAGCGGAAAGAGATCCTCCGGTATTTCGGTAAGGCTCGGCTCAACAGCTTCTCCTTCCGCCGGGAGGGGGGTAAGCGGGATCTCCGCCGCCTCAATCCTTAATTCCCCCCGCATGGCCTCTTCAAAGCTGATTCTCGGAAGCATAACGTGAAGGACGTACACCTTCTTCTTCTTTCCCTCCACCGTTACTTCCTGCGGGCGGAGGAGAAGCTTAAGGGGAATGAACGCTATTTTGCCTCCCGTCTCAATCCGCAGAAGGTCCAGAGCGGAGTTGATGTGCACGATGGAGAACCAACTCGAGGTATCAAGATGCCAGACGCCGTTGATCTTGACCTTGGGAAGAACGAACTGCAGGGTGGCCACCCGGGAGCACTCCCCGGCCTGGTACAGCGGGCACTTCTTATATCCGCAGGGAATTTCTTCTATCTCCCCGCTTTCGGTCATCCTCCAGGCCCTTTCCCCATCGCCTTTGCACCGCAGCCCCTTTCCCGCCTTGTATCTCCTCAGCCACTGGGGAAAAGATACGTCCATGTCGTTCGACACCAGCATGATTTCGATCTCCGTGGGCTTCTCCCCGTAGGCTTCACGGAAGGCCTTCGCCGCCTCCGGAAACGTCGACTGGTCCTCCTTCACCACAAAGTAGGGGGTCGGACGAGGATAGTCTGACTTCTCCCCCCGCACCCTCTCCCCCAGCCTCACCTTTCCCACCCGGGGGAAGAGCCGCACCTCGGAAACTCCCTTTATGGGCATTCTAACACCTCCTATTCACAATCAATTATAGCAAAACAGATATTTTTTTTCGGAAAGCATCATTTCCGGAATAGCGAAAGAGCCGGGCAAGGGGTACACTATGCTTCTGGCGGAGCCTTCCAGCCTCAGCCGCCCGAAGGGGAAAGGCGGATGCTGGGCTGCTTCCGCCGCGTAAAAAAGGAGGGAAGGGAAAGATGGGCAAAAGGAAAAAGAATGGGGAACCCGGCACCATCGGGGACCGGCTGCGGATGCTGCGGCAGGCGAAGATAAACCCCCGCACCGGGAAGCCGTATACCCTGGAGGCCGCCGCCCGCGCCATGGACATTCCGTACACCTCGCTTGCTCAGTACGAGAGAAACAAGCGCGTCCCCCATGCCGTCAACCTTAGAAAGCTGGCGGAGTTTTACGGCACTTCCGTGGACTTTATTCTCGGCATCAAGTCAAAGGGGGTTTCTGACGATATCATATTAAAAGAAATTCTGCGAAAAAAGGGGCTTTCAGATAGCGATGTTCAGTTCATCTTCGACCTCATCAGGTTTCGGACCGGCGCTTTTGAAGGCGGAAGGAAGGATGCACGCGGTGCACCCCGAGGAAGTGCGGATGGAGGCGAGGTCCATCCTTGAAAAGCATAGCTTTCCAGTAAATCCTTGGCGAATTCTCCGAAGCCTAGGAGTGGAATGCATCCGCATTCCTCTGCCGAACGTCAGCATGTCCGGATGCCTTGCCCGCTGCGCCGGCCGGTTTTGGGTGGTGGTGAACCTCTGCCAGAACCGCGCTCCCGGAAGGGAGCGGTTCACCCTGGCCCACGAGCTCGGCCATTACGTGCTCCACCGCCTCTGGCCCTTCAGCTGGGCGAAGGACCCGGAGGTGGCGCGGGCCATGGACGCCGATGCCGACCTCTTCGCCGCCGAGCTCCTGATGCCTTCGGAGGAAGTGCTGCGGACAGCTGCCTCCGCTCCTCCCGGACAGGCCGCCCGGGCGGTGGCCCGCCGCTGCGGGGTTACTCCGGCCGCCGCCAGGGTGCGGCTCCAGGAGCTTGGCTGGGAGGAGAAGAGCTTCCGTCCGGCCGTCCGGTGAGAGACAGCATATCCAGACAAGCCCGCATTGTCTTGCGTTTTTCGCCTTCCGGAAGCCAGAATTGAGGGCGGGGATGGGGCCGCATCGGCCGAAAGCAGCGCAAGACAACACGGAAGGGCTTTTGGAAGCAGCGGAAGGATGGCTCCGCGTCCTGGCCTCGGCCGGGGCTTCCCCCCACACCCTGAGGGGCTACCGGGGGGATGCGGCGGCGTTCTTCCGCTGGTTCCGGAGCGCGGCGGGGGAGGAGCCGGACCCGGCCCGGATAACCTCGGCGGACATCCGGACCTGGCAGCGGGAGCTTTTGGAGCGGGGGCTCCGCCCCGCCGCCGTCCGGCGGAAGATGGCGGCGCTGAGGGCCTTTTTCCGCTGGGCGGAAAGGGAGGGACTCTGCCCCCGCATTCCGTCTTTCCCCCGGGCCCCGGCGGAAGCTCCCCGCGCCCCCCTGGCCCCGGATCGGGCGGCTCTCAACCGCCTGCTCCGGGAGGCGGAGCGGAGCGGCCCAAGGGATCTCGCCCTGGTGCGCCTCATGCTCTCCTGCGGCCTCAGGATCTCCGAAGCCGCCTCCCTCCGCGTTTCCGACCTGCAGCTCGGGGAGCGCTCGGGCAGGGCGCGCGTCCGGGGCAAAGGAGGAAAGCTCCGGGAGGTCCCCATTCCCTCCGAAGCCAGGCGGGCCCTCCGGGAGTGGCTGGCCCGGCACCCGGGAGGAGAGTGGCTTTTCCCCGGTCGGGGAGGGGGCCATCTTTCCCCCTCCGCCGCCTGGCGGGCGATCAAGGCCCTCGCCTGGCGGGCGAGGATCCCCTCCCTTCGGCCCCACCAGCTTCGCCACGCCTGCGCCTACCACATGCTTCGGGCGGGAGCGGATCTGGTCCTGGTAGGAGCCATGCTCGGACACGCCCGGCTCGACACCACCGCCCGCTACGTCCTGCCGCGGATGGAGGACCTGGAGAGGGCGGCGGAGGGCGGCGAGGTCTGAGGCCGCGCCTGCCGCGCGCCCAGCTCTTTCCCCGCCTCCTGCCAGATGGCCTCCGCTGCCTTTCGGAGCGCCCTACCAATCTCCCCATCAGAATCTTCTCGTTCGGCCAGGAGCTCCGCGCAGCAAAAGACTACGCTCAGCGCGCTTCGCAGCTCTTCCTCGTCCATGATGCAGGCGTTCTCCTTCCGGAAGGAAATTCCTTCTTTGGATTGAATATAAAGGGATATGCGATTTTTTATTACGATTAGTGTGGTAGTCAGAAATCGCATACTGAAACACTGTCGCTGCGTTCAAAAAAGCGGGCTTATTTCGAACAGTTAGACCGGGCAAAAGCACTGGCTAGCAGAAGTGGTCTTAGATGTCCGGGTCGGGCTGCGCGTTGCGCGAAGCGATTTTCGCCCGATAACGGCCCGGTTCCAACCCGAAAGCCGGCCTCTCAGAGGCGGTTTACTTCGCCTAATGCGTATTCCGCGCAGTGGCGGGTGGGCTGGCGCCTCTGGCTTCGGCTGTGGGAAGGTTCGAAAAGCTTTTCTCGCCGCTGTGCGCCGCCAGGTCCGCCGGAACCGGAATCTCCCGCCCGGATTCCAGCGGTCCTATCCTGGCGTGGATGACCACCCGCCCCTTTCCCCCCGGCGGGAGGACCACCTTGGAGACCAGGAGGCGAATGATGGCCGTCCGATCCTCGAAGGGAAGGGTCTGGAGGATCCCGCCGAGCTCCCGCCGCAGCCGCAGGAGCTCCTCCGCCTCCTCCCGCGCCAGCTCGTAGCTTGAGAGCAGAGAGGAGAGCTCCTCCCTCCTCCGCCGGATCTGCTCCATCTCCAGACGGGTGCGCCTGAGCTCCTCCTCCGCCTCCTCGGGGCCAACGGCGCCGGAGCGCACAAGATCCAGGACCGCCGTCCGGCCCCTGCTGAGGGCCGCCGCCCGCGCCTCGAGGATCCTCAGCTCCTCCTCCGCCCTTCTCCGGTCATCTTCGGGAAGCGTCTCCCTGAGCGCCCGGGCCAGTTCCTCCGGGTTTTCGATCCAGGAGCAGACGGCGGCCCACACCAGCTCCTCGACGGGATCCGCCCGGACGAACTTCCCCTGCCCTCCGCCCCTCTTTCCGCTCCAAAGAGGGCACCGCCTGTGAGGCGGCATCTGAAGAGTGGCTCTCATGCAGCGGTAGTAGCGCCAGCCCTTCCTGAGCCTTGACCCGCCCATGGGCCCGCCGCAGACGGCGCAAACCGCGATTCCGGTGAGGAGGTACCTGTTCCGCCAGCCCCTCCTAAGCCTTGACCGCTCAGCCCTTTTCCTCTGCACGGCCTGCCAGGTTTCGAGGTCCACGATCGGAGGCACGGGCACGGCTATCCATTCCTCCCGCGGGCGCTGCTGCCGCCTGGGCCCCTGGTACCTCCTAACCCACAGCACTCCGGTGTATATCTCCAGCCCGAGCATCTGGTACACGTGGTGTTCCCTCCACCACACGCTGCGCTTCCTTTTGCCCGGGATCCCGAGGGAGTTTAGCCGCGACGCCAGCGCCGCATACCCTACATCCTCCTCAAGAAACCACCGGTAGACCATGCGGACGACCTCGGCCTCCGCCTCATTGACAGCGAGGGTGCCCGACGCGGGGTCGTAATCGTAGCCGTAGCAGGAGCTCCAGCCGGGAACCTTCCCCGCCCGGGCCCTGGCCCACCGCCCGCGCAGATTGCGCTCCCGGATCTTCTCCCGCTCGTACTCCGAGATGGCCCCTCTCAGGGAGTAGAACAGCCTCCCTTCCGGCGAGTCCTTCCACTCGAAGTTCACGAACTCCAGACGCGCCCCGGCCCGCTCGATCTCCTCCGTGAGCAGCAGCTGGTGGGCCAGGCTCCTTGAGAGGCGGTCCGGGTCCAGGCACACGAACAGCTCCGCCCTGCCCCGGCGAAGCTCCCTCAGGGCCGCCTGCAGCCCGGGGCGGTCAAGGGTGGCTCCGGAAAGCCCCGGGTCCGAGAAGACAAGCACCTCCGCGGCGCCCAGAGCTTCGGCCCGCTCGCGGCACAGCCGCTCCTGCTCCGGCAGGGACCACCCCCGCTCAGCCTGCTCTTCCGTGCTGACGCGGATGTAGATTATCGCCCTCAGACCGGCTCCTCCCTCTCTTTTTCCCGCATCCGCAGGATCACTATCCGCAGGGCGCTCCGGACCACCCTGCGCGACTCCTCCTCGTCCGCGGCGGCCCAGACCACCTCGGCCTTCAGCGCCTCCGCTTTTTTCTCTTCTGCCTCCGCGGACCGCTTCCTTCTCATCCGCTCCTCCCAAAAAAGCAAGGCGGCCGGCATTCCGCTTCGGCCGCCCTCGCATGGCCTGCGCGTTCAATTGTACACTTTTTTCGCGGAAAAAGAACCGCAGGCGGTATAATGGAACCGAAAATGGTTCGATTCGGAAAAAGATTTGCGGCCGCGGCGGTATGGATGCTTCTTCTCGGCGCCTGTTCCTCTGTTTCGGAGAAAAACGTGCCGGCGGCCTCGTCAGCGAAAGTGGAAGTCGAAGAGGGCGGAATTGTTCGGACGGTTCCGGAGGAAAACATGCCGGCGGTCCCGCCAGCGGAGGAAATTGTCCAGCCTGTTCCGGGACAGGCATCTCCGGGCAATGAACTTTCGGCGGATAGAAACCCGAACGCATCTCAGAAGGATTTATTTGCCAGCATCATTCCCGCCACTGTAATCCGAGCCATTGACGGGGACACGATTGAAGTGAAACTGATTAATGGAAAAACAGAAACGGTCCGGCTCATCGGCATGGACACGCCGGAAGTCGTCCACCCGACGCGGGGCGAGGAGCCGTTCGGGCGCGAGGCATCCGACTTCACCAGGCGGACGCTGGCCGGGAAGGGCGTTTACCTGGAGCTCGATGCGGCGGAGCGGGATCGCTACGGGCGCCTTTTGGCCTACGTTTGGCTCTCCAGGCCGGAGCGGGGCGACGAGGCGGAGGTCCGGGAGCGAATGTTCAACGCCCGGCTTCTGCTGGGCGGGTACGGACAGCTGCTCACCATTCCGCCGAACGTCCGGTATGCTGAGATGTTCCGCCGATTTCAGGCCGAAGCCCGCGAGGCGGAGCGGGGGCTGTGGGGCCTATCAGCCAATCAAGCGCCGGACGCGCAGCAGCCCGCAGCCGAGCCGCCCGCGTTCCAGCCGAGCAACTGCGACCCGTCCTACCCCGACATATGCATCCCGCCGCCCCCGCCGGACCTCGACTGCCGGGATGTCCCGCACCGGCGGTTCAGGGTTCTGCCGCCGGACCCGCACCGGCTGGATAGAGATCGAGATGGAGTGGGCTGTGAATAAGGAGATCATGGCTCCGGAAGAAGTAGAGCTGGGAATAAAGCTTGGGCTTTTTCTTAGCGACCTTCTGCTGAAGGACAGCCGGGAGCTCGACTCCCAGGAAGTCCTGGAGAGCCTTCTTCGAAAGGCGGAAATCAGCAGCGGCTGTGAAGACGGAAAAGCTCTGGAAGACAAGTTTGCGAACGCGGTGGCGGGTTTGGCCGGACGGGGCCGGAAGGCGCTTCTGGCGGTCCGCAAAGAGCTGAATCTCGATGCGCTTTTCCCCCGGCGCGATCTTGGAGGCCTGCTTGGCCGAGCCTTTGAGCTCGGGCTTGGGCCGGCGGCGGTGGCCGGACTAGTCGAGCTTTTGCCGCCCGGAAGGGATGGGGAGCTTCTGCGGGAGTTCCTCGAGGCCTCGGGTGTTGCCTCTCACATTCAAAGAGCCATCAGAGAACTGAGCTCGGAGGGAAGAAGAATAAAGGTGCGAAGGCCCCCTGGCTGGGAGGCAGCCATTGAAGCCCTGGTCAGGATGATCGGGGAGCGGGAAGTCCGAATGCGGAAGGCGGAGGCCCGGGCGGAAAAGGCGGCGCGGGAGGTGAAAATAGCGCAGGAGGAGGCGGAAAGGTTCAGAGAGCTCCTCCAGAGAGAAAGGGCGGGGAGGCAGAGGCAGGCCCCTGCGGCTGTCCCGGCTTTCTGTTCGGAATGCGCCCGCTTCCGGACCCGGGAGAAGGAGCTTGAGGAGAAGGTTCGCGGTCTTGAGCGGGAACTTGCCCGAGCCCAGGGGGAGGCCGAGAAGATTTGGCGGGAAGCGGAACTCTCAGCCGAAGCAGCTTGGGAGGCGGCCAGACAGGCTTGGGCGCTGTCTGGGGCCGAAGGCGAAGAGGAGGAGCTGCCGCCCGGAGAGGAAGCGCCGCGGCTTTCGGGACTCCGGGTGCTGGTGGTGGGAGATGAAGCCCGAAAGGAGCGCTACCGAAAAGAAGTAGAGCGGACCGGAGCGGAATTTCTCTTTCATCCCGGATTTGACCAGGAGGCCAGGCTGCATGAGCGGCTCAAAGCGGCCGATGCAGTGGTGGCCCTAGCGGACTTCATGAGCCACAAAGCCCATGCCATCGTGCGGGGTTGGGAGAAGGGAACAGGGCTGCCTGTGGCCTGGGTGGCCCGGACGGGAGTGGGAGCGCTCAGAAGAGGTCTTGAGCTGCTGGAAAAAAATAAGCCGATCGCCCCACAGCGGCCCTAAGGAAGGGATGAGAGGAATGGAATGGCGGGTCTGCAGCCGCGGCCCGCACAATTCTGCCATCAGACGAACAGCGGATGAAATGGCCGCCAGCGGCGCCATCCTGCTTTCGGAGCTGTCCCCAGAGGACAATGCGATCCGCGCCGCCTCTCCGCAGGGCATCGAGCGCTGCTTCGACGTTCCCTTTGTCGCCGAGCTAGCCTTACGCGAGAAGCAGGTTCAGCAAAACTACCGCCCGGTCATCGCCGTGCATAAATGGTTCGCCCGGCGTCCCGGAACGCTTTTCCGGGCGCTTCTGCTGGCTGAGTTCGCCGGAGGTTCTCTGCGAGAGCAGTTTTACCGCTCCCACTCTTTCTCCGGCCTTAAGGTGGCGGACCCCTTCATGGGCGGCGGCACTCCTCTTCTTGAGGCCAACCGGATGGGCTTTGACATTATCGGATTTGACATCAACCCCATGTCCTACTGGATTGTCCGTCAGGAGATCGCACATCTGGACCTGACAGCTTATCGGCAGGCGGCTGAAGCAATACGATATCACCTGGAAAAGCAGGTTGGCCACCTTTACCGAACGCAGTGCGCGAAGTGCGGAAGTCTGGGCGCTCAGGTGAAGTACTTCATCTGGGTAAAGATCCAGTCTTGTCAGAACTGCGGGCAGGACTTTGACCTCTTTCCTGGCTATCTTCTGGCTGAAAATCGCCGGCATCCCAAAAACGTCATCA
>Ga0197143_1000367_pt1 | contig 52106 bp, 45 predicted proteins | sample GBS70_MetaG_FD_148603 | JGI IMG/M metagenome (GOLD analysis project Ga0197143, IMG submission 148603) | Sediment microbial communities from Great Boiling Springs, Gerlach, Nevada, United States - GBS 70_MetaG | ecosystem: Environmental > Aquatic > Thermal springs > Hot (42-90C) > Sediment... | reverse complement strand
GGTGGTGGCCAGGGTCGCGGCGGCCACGAACCGTCCCCCCGCGGGTCCGGGCACACCCGCCCACAGCGCGAAGGGCAACGCAGCACCCAGGAGCAACAGCGGCAGCCGGGCCTGTAGGTCGCCCACCCCGAAGAGCCGGAAAGAGGCGGCCACCAGCCACATGAGCAGGGGCGGCTTGTCGAAGGGAGGGGTGCCGTCGTACCGCGGTACCCACCAGTCGCGGCTCTCCAGCATGCCCCGGGCCATTTGCGCGTAGTACGCTTCGTCGCACCCCTGCAGGCTGCTCGCCCACACCCCGGGTACGGTCACCGCGGCCACCACCGCCACCAGACCCCATAAACCGCTGCGCGATGTTTGGGGACCCCCGTCCCTCTTCCACACGGCGGCCTTTCCGAGCCAGGAGGCCCAGGGTGAAAACCGCGCACCCACGGTCAGCGCACTTGGAACCCCAGCAAGAGAGGTCCGGTGGTGTACGCGTCCTGCAGGGCCACGGCCTGCACCCGGACCCCGCCGGCTCCCGAGCGTTCCACCCTGTCCGTGACCCGGCGCGCGGAGTCCAGGTCCAGGACCACGAAGGGCGGTCCCGCCACCCGCTGCCCTGGCGCGGACAGGATCTTGCCGGTGGCGGCCCGGATGCCCACGCCCGCCAGGGACAGGAGGGCTTCCCGCACCGCCTCCCGCGGAGCCGCCTGCAGGCGCGCTTCCGCCAGCACCTGTCCGCGGCGGAAGACCAGCTGGTTGTTCACGATCTGCACCGTGACGGGTACAGGGGAGCCCGCCAGGACGTTCTTGGTGCTCACCAGCCGCACCACCACCTCGCGACGGCGCTGGACCACGATGCGCTCGATGGCCTCCCACGAAAGACCCGGGGGGTCCGGCAGGATCACGTTGCCGGAAGCGTCCCGGCCGGCCCCCTGGGCCACGAGGAACTCCACCGCCTCCTGCCGGATCCGGAAAAAGCCCCTGCGGACCTCCTCCAGCCCCCGCTGGCCGTCCAGAACTCCCCGCGCCACCTCCTGCCCCCGCAGCACCGCGATGTCGCCCTGCTCCAGGGCCCGGATCTCCGCCCGCAGCAGCTCCGCCCTGGCCTCCAGGGATCGGAGGGTCTCCCGCAGTTCGAACAAGGCCACCCGCGCGTCGCGGGAAAACGCCAGCACCGAGCCCACGGTGACCACGTTGATGAGCACCCCCGTGAACACGGTGACGATCTGCGCGGTGGTACGGGGCCGCAGGCCGAACAGGCTCAGCCGGTTCTTGCCCACCCGCCGGCCGACCAGGTTGCCTGCCCACGCGATGACCCCGCTGGCCAGGACCAGCACCGGCACCAGCAGGTAGCCTACGTCCACACCCTCACCGCCCTCCCCGACCTCTCCCCAAAGCATACTTGCTCGCGTCGCCAGCCGAGAGCGGTGCCCGGCTCCCCACGGACCCGGCCGCCCTCGCCGGCCCTCCTCGGAAACGGTCCCTCACGGAATGCTCCGCCGCAGACGCCACAAAAGCCGCAGGTAGTCCCACACCTCGCGGGGCCCCAGCTTGCTCCGGCCACCGCGCCGGTCCGTGAACACGTACGGCACCTCCACCACCCGGCGTCCGCGGTTGCGGCTCAGCACCTCCAGCAGGATCTTGTAGCCCAGCCCCTGCAGGTGGGGGTCCAGCAACAGCTCCCGACGGACCGCGAAGAACCCGGACACGGGGTCCTGCACCCTCTCGCGCAACCACCACCGGGCGAGGACGACCGCCACCCGGCTCATCAGCCGCCTGCGCATGGGCCACGCCCGGATCCCTCCCCCCGGCGCGTACCGCGACCCCACCGCCACCTCCGCTCCGGACCGCACGGCCTCCACGAGGAGCGGCACCGCGTGTGGTGGGTGCGACAGGTCCGCGTCCATGACCACCACCACGGACCCGCAGGCAGCCCGCGCACCCTCTAGCACCGCGCTGGCCAGACCCTGCTTGCCCGGCCGCTGAACCACCCGCACCGGGAAGCTCCGGGCCAGCCCGCGGGCCACGTCTGCAGTACCGTCGGGGGAGCTGTCGTCCACCACCACCAGCTCGTAGCCTTCCTTCAGGGCCCGGTGCAGGGCCTGTGCCAGCTCCGGGAGGGTGTCGCGCTCGTTGTACGTGGGGACCACCACGGACACTTCCGGGAGCCTGTCCGGGACTAGACCACCCCAAAAATCGCTCCGCGATTTTTGGGGACCCCGGTCTCTCTCCCGTGGAAGGGTTTTTCCTGGACACGCTCCTAGCCTCCCTCGCGAAGACGGATCAGGGTCCTCAAAGATCCGACCTCTGGGGTGGTCTACCGGCTCGGGCACCGCAGCACCTGCCCCTGGGGCTTTTCCAGCAGGACCCATCCCCGCAGCTCCTGGATCCTCCGCAGCTGCCCCACGAAGGCTCCCAGGTCTTGCACAGCCTCCGCGGGGGCGAGGAGCACGGCCCGGGTCCTACCCGCCCCGCACAGCTCCCGGCGCACCAGCTCAGGGTCCAGGTAGGCCCGCCAGGTGCGGCGGGAGTAAAACACGAGGCTGTTGGGGATCCGGTACGCCACCCGGAGCTCCTGGCCCCCGGTCCACGCGGCCGCCGCGGCTGCTACCTCCCGGTGCGGCCGGTACCGGTCCACCTGCGGGAGCACCCACCACACCAGGGACAGGAAGAACAGCACCGTCCCCGCGGCCAGGGCCTTCACCGCCGCCGCGGTCCCTCCCCGGAGCCCGAGCAGTGCGGCACCCAGAAGACCTGCCCCCAGCACCGCGAGGGGCACCGCCAGCACGGCCCACAGGGCCCGGGCCTCCGTGGGGTACAGCCACAGGCCGTAGGCCGCCACCGCGGCGCAGAACACCAGCCACACCGCACCCAGACCCCAAAACCCCGCTCGCAGCTCCCGGGGACGGTCCCAGAAGGCGTCTAGCGCCGCCCCCGTGGCCACCGCCGCCAGGGGGTAGAAGCTCAGCACGTAGTTGGGCAGTTTGGTCTGTGCGGCGCTGAAGAAGACGAACACCACCGCGCACCACACCGCGGGCATCACCTCCGCGCCGCCGCGCAGCAGCCGCGGCCACAGGAGCCAGAAGGAGTTCCACGGCAGTCCCCCCAGCAGCAGCACGGGCACGTAGTACCACACGGGACCCGCCTGGTTCTCCACCACCCCCACGAACCGGTTCACGGTGTAGTACCCCAGGACGGAGTCCACGAAGGGCCTCCCGTGGCGCAGAAAGCCCGCCGCGTACCATCCCAGCCCCAGCACCGCGTACACCGCGACGCCCGCCGCCCACGGGACCTGGCGCAGCTTCCCGAGCTCCCTCCGCCAAGCCAGGTAAACCAGGGCCGCCAGGCCTGGGACCAGCGCCGCCACCGGCCCCTTGGTGAGGGTGCCCAGGCCCGCGCACGCAAAGGCCCACAGGTAGCCCCGCCGGCTTCCCCGGGTCCCCGCGGAGAAGCCCAGCAGAGTCCCCAGCATCCAGAAGACCAGGACGCTGTCGAAGACCGCCAGCCGCGACTGCGCGAACCACTGCAACGTGGTGGCCAGGACCAGGGCCGCCAGCCACCCCGCGCGGGCGGAAAACCACCCCTGCGCCAGCAGCCCCGTGAGCAGGACCGCCCCGGCCCCGAAGAGGGCGGACCACACCCGGGCGGTGAACTCCGTCAGGCCCAACACCTTGGCGGTGGCGGCCACCAGCCAGAAGTACAGGGGCGGGTGCACGAACCACGGCTGGCCGTTCCAGTGCAGGGTCAGCCAGTCGCCCGTCCACAGGATCTCCCGCGCCACCTGCGCGTACTTGGTCTCGTCCTGGTCCCACAGGGGGGAGGTCCCCAGCCCCACCAGGTTCAGCAACAGGCTCCCCAGGGCCACCGTCACCAGGGGAGCGGAGAGCGTGTCGCGGAAAACCACCGGCCTGCGGGGACGGACGTGCCCGAAAACCGCTGGGCGATTTTTGAGGTGGTCTACCGGTGCCGCCACAGGATCCACGCGCCGCAGCCCGCGGCCAAAACGTCCGGAAGCCACGCCGCCAGCCACGGCGGCAGGCGTCCTGCCTGGCCCAGCAGGGTGGTGGCGGTGATCAGCACGTAGTACGCGAGGATGGCCACCACCGCTAGCCCGAACCCCATGCCCCGCCTGCCCGCCTCCCGCCGCGCCACCGCCAGGCCGACCCCGAGTACGGAGAAGGCCAAAGCCGCCGCGGGCAGGGCGAACTTCCCGTGCCAGTCCACCTCCAGCCCCCGGGTGGGTTCCCCGGACCTGCGGCGGCGCTCCACCTCCGCCCGGATCTCCCCCGTGCTCATCTCGCCCGAGCTGCGGGCCGGGGGCGCGATCTCCGCGGGCGTCCTGGGGATGCGCAGGAGCATCCGCTGGAACTCGCTGAGCACCGCACCGTCCTCCACGGACACCATGCGGCCCCGCTCGAACCACCAGCCTTCCCGGGTCCAGCGGGCACGCTGGGCTTCCACCACCCGCACCACACGGCCGTCCCGCTGCTCCTGCACCGTGACCCCCTCCAGGGTGGCGGCGTCCACGTCCAGCCGGTCCGCGGCCACCACGAAGACCGAGCCCTCGGGGGTCCGCTCCCGGAACAAGATGCCGTGCCGGACCGTGGACCGGGTCGCGGAGGCGGTCAGCCGAGGCAGGGCTTCCACGTAGTGGCGGGCGGAAAGAGGGACCAGGACTTCTCCCACCCAGAAGGTCACAAAGGACGCCAGGGCGCCCAGCACCACCGCGGGCAGGGCGATGCGGGCGAGGCTCACCCCGCCCGTCTGCATGGCTTCCAGCTCGCGGGTCTCCCGCAACCTGCCGTACGCCAGGATGGTCCCCAGGAGGGTGGCCATGGGCAGGCAGAAGAACAGCACGTAAGGGACCCGGTAGGCCAAAAGCTCCAGCAGGGCCGTGGTAGGCACCCCGCGGTCCATCAGGAGGCGGCCCAGGTAGAAGAACTCGTTGCCCACCAGCAGGGCTCCGAACACCGCCATCCCGAAGCCCACCGCGGCCACCAGCTCCCCGCCCACGTACCGGTCCAGGAGGGTGGGGCACAACCTCCTGGGGGCGTCCTGTGCCGCCCCGGGGACGTCTAGACCACCCCAAAAATCGCTCCGCGATTTTTGGGGACCCCGGTCCGTCCCGCCGAGACGTTTTCCGAAACAGGCTCCTAGGACCCCGTTCACCCGCTTCCCCATCGCCTTGCCCGACACGCTGCCGCTCCGCGCCGCCCCAGCTCACATGCGGAACCGCTCGCCCAGGTAAAAACGCCGGGCCTCCTCGCTGTGGAGGAGTTCCTCCGAGGTGCCCTCCAGCAGGACCCGGCCCTCGTACAGGATGAGCGCCCGGTCGGTGATGGTGAGGGTGTCCCGCACGTTGTGGTCGGAGATGAGGATCCCGATCCCCTGGCCCCGCAGGTACGCGATCATGTCCTGGATGTCCTCGATGGACTTGGGGTCCACCCCCGTGAAGGGCTCGTCCAGGAGCAGAAAGCGCGGCCGGATGGCGAGGGCCCGGGCGATCTCCACCCGCCGACGCTCGCCTCCTGAAAGGGTGTAGGCCGGCTGGTGTCGCAGGTGGCCCAGGCGAAACTCTTCCAACAGGGCCTCCACCCGGCGGTCCCGCTCCGCCTTCCGTAAGCCCTGCTGCTCCAGAATGAGGTCCAGGTTCTCCGCCACCGTGAGTTTGCGGAACACCGAGGGCTCCTGCGCCAGGTAGTGGATGCCCGCCCGAGCCCGCAGGTGCACGGGCAGGTACGTGATCCTCCTGTCCCCCAGGTACACCTCGCCTGCGTTGGGCCGCACGAGCCCGACGATCATGTAGAAGGACGTGGTCTTGCCCGCGCCGTTGGGGCCCAGCAGCCCCACCACCTCTCCCGGCCGCAGGGTCAGGGTCACCCCGTCCACCACCGTCCGGCGGCCGTACCGCTTGACCAGACCCTCGGCCCGCAGGACGCCGTTCTGCCCTTCACGGGTGGACGACAACGCGGACCCTCCCCTCCGCGGACACCGTCCCCCGCTCCCACGCGTACCGGACCTCCTCCGCCCGCAACCGGTCCGCGCCGCGCTCCGCCACCACCTGGCCCCGCAACACCGCCACCCGCTCCGGCCAGCGCACCTCTGCCTCCTCACCCTGAGCCCTGCCCGTGGGGTGGTGCAGCCGGACCCCGCCGGAGGCCCACAGGGCCTGCGCCCGCAGGTCCGCCACCAGCAGCGCCGCCTGCAGCTGCAGCTCCTCCCACCTGACCACAGGGCTCCCCCGCGCCGTGGCGCGTTCCGCGGCACCGTCGAAGAAGATCTCCTGGGCTCGCAGGATGGCCCGCTGCCAGCTCACCCGCACCCCGCCCGCGGAAGCGACGGTGCGACGCCGGAAGTCCACCCGGGCCGTGGGCGCGGTGAGCTGCACCGGCCCCTGGGCCGTCCTGTACCTCGCCTGCACCTCGCCCCGCAACTCCACCCACCCCTCCCACAGGGACCCGCCCGCGGTCTCCGCCCGCACCTCCCCTTCCGGTCCCTGCACCACCCGGACTCCGCCCGCGGCCTCGAAGGTCCCCGCGCGGGCGCGGTAGCGCACGGTCCGCGCTTCCACCACTAGGTCCGCCCGGCGCAGCCGTACGGGGTCGCCCTCCAGGGTCCAGGTGTCGGAGGCGGCTTCGTACGCCGCGCGACGCGCGTCCTCCACCTCCACCGGCTGCGCCCAAGAAGGCCAGGCCACCCCAAGGGCAACCACCCCCGCTCCCAGCCACGCCACAAGGCGCCAGACCCTCACCGTCCCGCCTCCGCCGTCACCCGCACGGCTCCCCACAGCCGGGCCCGCCGCAGTTTGGGCTCGGACTCCAGCAGGTCGGCGGTCACGGACCAGTCGTCCACCTGCAGCCGAACCCCTCCGGTGGCCCGCAGGCGGTCCGTGGCCGGCTCGTAGGTGGCCCGCTGTGCGGTCAGCCAGCGCCGCGGCGCGGCCACCACCTTCACCGCAGCGTCCAGCTGCACGCGGCCTTGCCCTCGCTCGTACGACGCCCGGCCCGCCTGGATCTGTACCCGGGTGCCGTCCTCCGCCACCAGGTACCCCGTGGGGCGCTCCGCGGTCACCCGCTGTTGCCGGTCCACCACCACGGAGGCGGCCCGCAGCTCCCACCGCACCCGCCCCTGCGCGTCCGTACCCACCAAGCGTGTAGCCTGTACCTCCAGCAGGGCCCCCGTGCCCGGCATGCCCTGCGGAGGCGCCTTGGCCGGCTCCGCCCGGTGGCAGCCCAGGAGCAGAACTGTGGCCAGGGCCACACCACCCCAAAAAACGCTGCGCGATTTTTGGGGACCCCGGTCTCCCTCCCTTCCAGGGGCTTTTCCGGGGCAGGCTCCTGGGGCGCGCCTGTCATGGTACGCCATGCCCGGTCCCCACACCAAACCCGGCCCGGGCCGCGACCTCGCGGGCGGCCCGCTGCACCGCTCCCGGCGGCCCCAGGGCGCTTACCGCCTCCCGCAGCGCGGCCTGCACCTGTTGCCTGCGCCCGGGGGCCAGCAGCTCCTCCAGCTCCTCCGCCACCAGCTCCGGCCGGCACCGGCCCTGCAGCAGCTCGGGGACCACCTGCCGGCCCGCCAGCAGGTTGGGCAGGCTCACCCAGGGCACCGTGGCCACGCGGCGCGCGATCCACTCCGTGGGCTTGGACACCCGGTACACCACCACCATAGGCGTGCCCAGGACCGCGGCCTCCAGGGTGGCGGTCCCGGAGGCCACCACCGCGGCGTCCGCGTACGCCAGCAGGTCGTGGGTACAGCCCGTGGGGGCGGGAACCCGGACCCCCGCGCGCTGCAGCAGCGCCTCCGCCAGGGGCTGCAGGCGTTCCGAGGCCACGGCCACCGCGGCCTGCATCGGGGTCCCGCGGCGCTGCAACAACTGCCAGGCCGCCACCTGGACCGGCAGCAGAGCCCGTACCTCCTGCGTCCGGCTCCCGGGCAGCAGGGCCACCAGCGGCACGCCGGGTTGCAGGCCCAGGTCCGCCCACAGGGCTTCCCGAGACCGGGTGGGCCTCGTGAGGTCTACCGCAGGGTGCCCGATGAAGGCCACGTCCGCACCCGCGGCCTTGTACGCCTCGTACTCGAAGGGCAAGGTGACCAGGACCCTCACGGGCAGCCGCGCCAGGACCTGCGCCCGCCGCCCTCTCCGGCCGTACGCCATGGGGGGGAAGTAGTACACCGTGGGCACCCAGGAGGAAGCGGCCCGGGCCACGAACACGTTGAACCCTGGGAAGTCCACCAACACCAGGACCCGCGGGCGGAGGCGGCGCAGCAGGTCCATCACCCTGCGGAAGCGCAAGGCGAAAACCGGCACCCGCACGTACGCTTCCGCGTAGCCCACCACCCCCCACCCGGAGCTGTCTACTAGCACCTGCACCCCGGCTTCCGCCATCCGTGGGCCTCCCACCCCCACCAGCTCCAGTCCGGGGAACTCAGCCCGCAGGGCCCGGGCGAGGTGCGCGGCGTGCACGTCCCCGGAGGTTTCCCCCGCGAGGAAGAACACCGGCCCGTGGCCCCTCCCGGACGGCCATCCAGGAGCTTGTCCCGAAAGACGGCCCATCAAGGGCGTAGCCCCACCACGGAGAACCCCCACGCCCGGGCCCGCTCCCGGACCAGGGCGAGGTCCAGGACCAGGGCCGCGCCCGCCTCCACCCCCAAGACCAGGGCACCCGCCTCCCGCATGGCTTCCAGGGTTTCGGGACCCACCACCGGCGGGTCGAACCCGGGGTCCGCCTCCGGCCAGGCCACCTTCACCACCACAGCGCCGGGTCCGAAGGGCTTGCACCGGCGGATCATGGCGTCCGTGCCCTCCGCAGCTTCCACCGCCAACACCACTCCGCCCCGCACCGCCACCGCCTGCCCCACGCCCGCGGCCGCCACCTGCTTTGCCACCCGCAGGCCCAGGGCGAGGTCCCGTCGCTCCCGGGCTTCCGGCTCCCGCCCGGCCAAAACACCTTCTCCGGCCACCAGGTCGGGCAGGAAGGCCGCGGGCGGGAGAACCCGGAAGCCGTGGGCGTGCAAGAGACCCTGGACCACCTTCCACAACTGCGGGTCCCTCCCGTCGGCCTCCTCCAGCAGGCGGCGCACCTCGGGGTTGGCGGGGCCCTGCAGGGCGAGGAGCTTGTCCACCTTGCCGGCCATCACCAGCTCCTCCACGCCCTCCTCCCGGAGGAGCCGGAGGGCTTCCAGGGCTCGGGGCAGGGGCAGGGAGGCGTACCGGTCACACACCCCGGGCAACCGGTCCGCAGGACCCGAGATCTGGACGCACACCAGCCGCCGGCCCGAGGCCCGGATGCGGCGCGCCAGCACCTCCGGCAGGGCGCCCGCCCCCGCCACGAGGCCCACGGGTGCGGTCAACTCTCCCGCTCCGAACGCACCAGGCCCCTGCGGGAGCCCCGCTGCTCCCGGAGGAAGGCCACGAGCTCCCCCACCAGCCCCTCCTCGCCCAGCTCCGCCACGATGCGCTCCACCGCGTGCGGGACAGACAGCCCCTCCCGGTACAGGAGGCGGAAGGCTCGGTGCAGCCGGTCCACCTCCTCCTTGGGCACACCTGCCCGGTGCAGCCCCACGCGGTTCAGGCCGCGAGCCCGGGCGGGCACCCCGTCCACCAGCACGAAGGGAGGGACGTCGGTGGTGAGTTTGGCCATGCCTCCCACCATCCCCAGCCGGCCGATGCGGACGTACTGGTGCACCCCTGCCATCCCCCCGATCTGGGCCCCGTCGTCCACCCGCACGTGGCCCGCCAGTCCGGAGCCCGTGGCGATCACGATGTCGGAGCCCAGCCGACAGTTGTGGGCCACGTGCACCATGGACATGATGTAGTTCCGGTCGCCCACCACCGTGGCGGCGCCGTCCCCCGTGGCCCGGTGGATCTGCACGTACTCCCGGAGCACGTTGTCGTCTCCCACGATCACGAAACTGCGCTCGCCGCGGAAGGTGCGGTCCTGCGGCTCACTTCCGATCACCGCCCCCGCGTGGATGGCGTTCCTCCGGCCGATGCGCACGTGCCCCTCCAGGACCACGTGCGGCCCGATCACCGTCCCCTCCCCCACCTCCACGTGGGGCCCGATGACCGCGTACGGCCCCACCCGCACCGAGGGGTGGAGCTTGGCCTCCGGGTGGACCACCGCGGTGGGGTGGATGCGGGGCTCCTCGGTCATTTGCCCTTCGCCCCCTCTTCGCTTAGGGAGAAGGTCAGGGTTCCTTCCGCCGCCACCTGCCCGTCCACCGTGGCCCGGCCCTGCACCCGGACCAGGCGGCCCCGGATCCACTCCAGCTGCACCTCCAGCCGCAGCTGGTCCCCCGGGACCACGGGCCTCCGGAAGCGGACCCCGTCCGCGGCCGCGAAGTAGGCCAGCCGCCCGGGAAGCTTCATCTTGTACAGCACCAGCACCCCCGCGGCCTGCGCCAGGGCCTCCACGATGAGGACACCGGGCATGACGGGCTTGCCCGGGAGGTGGCCCACGAAGAACTCCTCGTTGATGGTGACGTTCTTCAGGGCCACGATGCGGCCCGCCTCCGGGTCCAGCTCCAGCACCCGGTCCACCAACAGGAAGGGGTACCGGTGCGGGAGGTAGTCCAGGATCTGTTGAATCTGCACGCCCATCCGTCCCTCCGGTTCGCGGCCCGTGCTAAACCACCCCAAAAATCGCTGCGCGATTTTTGGGGACCCCGGTCTCCCTCCATCCAAACACGTTTTTCGTGCCACGGTGCTAGCGGCCCCTGCCCGAAGCCCAAAGCGCCTGCGCCAGGGCCACGTGGGTCGTGTGCCCGGCTCCCACGGCCACCAGGTGAGCCCGGAGCCGCACGCCCAGTAACGCCAGGTCTCCCAAAAGGTCCACCACCTTGTGCCGGACCGGTTCGTCGGGGAACCGAGGCCGGTTGCGGTAGCCGCCCGGCTCCAGGACCAGGGTGTTGGCCTCCGAAGCTCCCAAGGCCAAGCCCCGACCGCGGAGCTCCTCCGCCTCCGCCGCGTAGCCCCACGTGCGTGCGGGGGCCACCTCCCGTTCGAAGGACGCGGGGTCCACGCGGAGGTCCACCGCCTGGGCGGGTCGGTCCGGAAAGCGCACCACGTAGGTCACCCGGAGCTCGGAGCAGGGCAGCGCCGCGCACAACCGGTCGCCGTCCTGCACCCACACCGGCTCCCGGGCGGTGAGCTCCGGCAAGTCGTCCTGCAAAGGACGCAGCCCTGCCCGCTGCACCGCGTTCCAGAAGGGGAGGGCGCTTCCGTCCCCCGCGGGAATCTCCTCGCCCTCCACCCACACCTCCGCCGCGGTCACCCCCGCCACCCACAGGGCCGCCAGCAGGTGCTCCACCGTGGAAACCCCGGCCAGGCGGGTGCAGCGGTCCGTGGACTGCACCGCGTCCAGGCCCACGGGCACCGCGCCCTCGGGCCCGTACAGGACCAGCCCCGGGCTGGTGCGGGGGAGGACCCGGACCCGGGATGGCTTCCCCGAGTGCAGGCCCACGCCCTCCAGCTGCAGGGGACCCCGGACGGTGTGGTGCTTCAACGGCTCCTCCACCGCAGCCGCACAGGGTACCAGGAAGCGGCCTCCGGCATGGTCACCAGCTCCACCGTCCGCACCTCCCGGGGTGCCAGGGTGGCCGCGTACACCGTGCCCGTCCTCCCCGTAGCCAGGAACTTCAGGTCCACCAGCTGCCCGTCCACCAGGAAGGTGGCGTACGCGGGGCCCGAGGCTGCCACCACCACGAGTTCCACCTCCGCGGCACGGTCCGTGGGATTTTCCAGCTGCAGGCGGAGCCGGTACGTGACGCCGTAGTCACCCTCCAGGACGGCGCCTGTCCGCAGGTCCCGGAGCTGACGGCTGCGCCCCACTTCCGCTTCCCAGTCGGAACCCACCAGGAGTCGGGCCTCCCCCTCCACCAAGGGAGGTCCGAACACGCCCCGGGGGTGCGCCTTCTCCTCCGGCCCCAGCTCCCACTGCACCGCCCGGTCCAACACGTACACAGTGCGCACGCTCACGGAGACCTCCAGAGGGCCTCCCTCCAGGACCTGCACCTGCAGCAACCCCGAAACCACGTGCTCGGGAGGAGTCCGTTGGGTGGTGAAGCGGTGTTCGCCTCGGGGCGGGAGGTCCAGCACGTACCCCGCGCCGCGGCTGGCGAGCTCCAGGAAGCGGCGGGCCGCGGCGTGGCCTACCCCCATGGTGTCGTGCCAGGCGTTGGGGGCTGCCAAGAGCAGGTGCACCCGCGCGGGACGCGGCGAGGGGTTGCGCAGCCACACCGTGATCACCTTGTCCCGGGTCGCCCCGTTGCTGTGGTGGTACAGCATCCGCACGGACTCCCCAGAATGCACCACCTCCCGGAACAGCACGCCGTCCGTGGCGATGCGCTCGGGGTTGTTGCTCAGCAGCAGCCGCGCGGGGGGCTGCAGCTCCAGGGGCTGGTTGCGCACCACCACCGGGACCACACCCTCCACCGGGAGGGCGAAGGGGCTGCGGATGCGGGCGGGCACCTCGCCCGTCCGCACCTCCCCGCGCCCCACCGCGGGCAACTCCGCCTGTCCGACCTCCAGGGAGGCGCCGCGTTCGATGCGGGCGCGCCCGTGGAGGGCTTGGACCACAGCCTCCCGCACCACGTCCGCGGGCGCGGGGTCTCCCGTGACCACCACTTCCACCCGGTCCGGCAACCGGCCGCTCAGGGGCCGCACGGACACCACCACCTCGCGCCGGCTGCTCCCGTACAGCAGGGGTACCCGCGCGGTGCCCGCCGCCCTGCCCCGGACGCGCAGCCTCTGGGGCCCTTCCCAACGCACGTCCACCAGCCGGGCGTCGTAGGGTCCCAGCTCCGGCTGGCCCGGGGGCACGGTCTCCACCTCCACCCAGCCCGTCCCGCCCACGGGCAGGACCAAAGAGCTGGTGGTCACCCGCAGGCGCCGTACCGACAGGGCAGCCTGAAGCCGCGCGGCCCACCGCGCCGCCAGCAGGGACGGGGAGGTCCGGTTGGCGCGGGCCTGCTCCTGGTCCGCGCTCACCACGCGCCGCCCCGCCACCCACAGGTCCGCCGCGTCCTTGCCCGGCACCACCTGCACGGAACTTGCTCCCGGGGGGAGGGAGCGCAGGCGCTGTGCCACCACCTGCGCGCGGGCGGGTGCTTCCGGTCCCCTCAGCCGCATCACCACCAAGCCGTTCACCCGCACGGACACCGCGGTCCCCTCCCCCACCACCTCCACGGAAGGCCCCGGGGGCGTCTGCCCTAGCGCAGGTGTGCCCGCCAGGCCGAGCAGCAGGATGTTTGCGGCAACCAGGGTGCGCAGGCGCATCGACGTGGGCGAAACCGCCGCCTGGGTTAGCCTTCGCCGCGGGGCCCCGTGTTCCCCCCTTGGAGGAGGCGTTCGAGACGGCGCACCCGCTGCAGCAGCTGCGGAAGCTGCCGCCGGGCTGCTTGCTCCCGCAGTTCGTCCTGGCGCGGTTGCGCGGGGTGCCCGTACACCACAGCACCGGGGGGTACGTCCTTGGTCACCCCGCTCTGCGCCAACACCACCGCCCCCTCTCCTACCCGGACGTGGTCCCCCACCCCGACCTGCCCGGCCAGCACCACTCCGTCCTCCAGGACCGCGCTCCCCGCGATGCCACACTGCGCGGCCACCAGGCACCGACGCCCGATCCGGACGTTGTGGGCGATCTGGACCAGGTTGTCGATCTTGGTACCCGCCCCGATGCGGGTTTCCTCCAGGGTGGCCCGGTCCACCGCGGTGCAGGCTCCGATCTCCACGTCGTCCTCCACCACCACGGTCCCCACCTGCGGGATCTTGCGGTGTCCGTGGCTGGTGGGCACGAAGCCGAAACCGTCCGCGCCTAGAACAGAGCCCGCGTGCAGCACCACCCGGTCGCCCACCCGCACGCGCTCCCCCACCACCACGTGGGGGTACAGGACACAGTCTTCCCCCACGGAGGCGTACGGGCCCACGTACACGAAGGGGTACAGGACGGTGCGGGCGCCCACGGTGGCTCCCTCCTCCACCACCGCGAAGGCTCCCACCGCGACCTGGGGCCCCAGGCGGGCACCGGGGTGGACCACCGCGGCGGCGTGGATGCCCCGCGGGTGATGCGGCCGGGGCCCCAACAGGTCCAGGAGCACCGCCAAGGCCAAGCGCGGTTGCCTCACCCGGATGGCGGGGGGCGGGGCCTGCAGCTCCTCGGGGACCACCACCGCTCCCGCGCCGCGGCGGCGCGCGACCTCCAGGGCGTCCCGGGAAGCACACACACAGACCGCGTCCGGGCCTGCGGACTCCGGGCTCGCTACCCGCAGGACTTCCCGGTCCCCGTCTCCTTCCAGGGTCCCGCCCAGCCGCTCTGCCAGCTCCCGCAGGGTCATGGGGCCTCTAGCGCAGCCGCTCCAGGACCTGGTCGGTCAGGTCCTTGCCTCCCACCACCGCCGCGCTCTTCACCACCACCAGCCGCACCCGCTCCTTCCGCGCCACCTCCTCCACAGCCTCCCGCAGCCGGCGGTTGAGCCGGTCTTCCAGCTCGGCCCGCAACTGCTGCAGCTCCCGGAGGTAGGCCAGCCGCTGCTCCTCCAGGGCACGTCGGTCCAGGCGCTGGGCCAGGACCGAGAGCTCCTCGGCCATGAGCTTTTCGCGGTCGTTCAGCTGCTTCTGATACGACAGGGCCAGCACGCTCTCGTTCAGCACCCGCTGGGTGTCCACCACGCCCACCGAAGGCCGGGCGCAGCCTCCCAGGGCGAGGACGGCTACCAGCACGCACACCCCACGCCGGCTCATCGCTTGCCCCGCAGCCTCCGCAGCACCTCGTCGGTGATGTCTGTGGCCTTCTGGGACGACACGGTGCGCACCAGCACCAGGTCCAGCCCCTGCTCCAGGGCCACCTGGGCCACCTCCACCCGCACCTCCGCTAGGATGGTGGCCTCCAGGCCGGCCTGCTGCGCCCGCAGGGCCTCCAGCTCCTTGCGGAGCTGCTCCTGCCGCAGGCGCTCTTCTTCCTGGTACCGCCGCTGGGCCGCCTGTGCCAGCCGCTGGAGCTCTTCCTGCGCCTGCTGGACAACTCCTCGGGCTCTGGAGGTGGCGGCCTGTTCCAGGGCCTGCTGGCGCTCCCGCACGCGGCGCTGGAACTCCCGCTCCCGCTCCTGGGCCGCCTCCTGGAGCTGGGCCCGTAGCTGCGCCTCCCGTTCCCGCAGCTGCTGGCGGGTCTGCTCCTCCAGCTCCTTCCGGTAGGCCTCGAGAGCCTCCCGGGCCCTTTGCTCCTCCGACCGGGCGAACTCCTGCAGCTCCTTCTGCTGCGCCTCCGCGTACGCCTGGATCTTCGCGTCCCGCTCCTTCTGCAGCCGCTCGTACTCCTGCAGGAGCCGGTCGTACTCGGCCCGGTCCGCGTGCTGTACCGTCTCCAGCTTCAACCGGAGGTTCAACAGGGGCAGGCGGTACTCCCGGGCCACCTGCTCCTCGTACGCCCGCACCCGGGCCTGGACCTCCCGCTGGCGCGCCTCGACCTTGCGCTGCAGTTCCTCCTGAGCCTGCTGCTGGCGGGCCTTGAGCTGTTCCTGGGCGTCCGCCTGGAGCTGTTTGCTGAAGCGGTCCAGCTCGTCCTTGGCCTGGCTCTCCAGGGCCTGCAGCTGCCTGCGGTAAGCGGCCCGCAGCTCCTCCGCGTAGCTGGCGAGCTCCCGCTGGGCCTCCTGCTGGATCTGCTGGGCCACGGGGCGCACCGACGGCAGGGCCACGGGAGGAGGTGGGAGGGGTACCAGCAGGGCAGCCTCCGTCTGGGCGATCCTTCGCCGCAGCTCCGCCAGCTCCCGGGCCCTGGGGTGCTCCCGGGCGATGCGGTCCAGGTCCACCACCGCCACCCGGTACGGTTTCGGGGTCACCACCGCGGGGGCGGGGGAAGGGGGCTGGAGTGCGGGCCGGGCACACCCTCCGAGGGCCCACAGGGCCACGGCGCAGACCACCCTCGGGTTCCACCCGGAGCCCCGCAACGTGTCCCTCCTACCGTCCCTGCAGTTCCCGGACCACCTGTTCCGTGAGGTCCACCCCGCCGTACAGGACCACGGTCCGGTCCAGCACCACGGTCACCCCGGCCCGCTTGGCTACCCGCTCCACCGCGGCTCGGATGTCCTTGTCCAGGGCCTGGAGGAGCTCGGCCCGCCGCTTGAGGATCTCCTCCTGAGTCCTCCGGGCCAGGTTGGCCTGCTCCGCGGCAGGCTTGTTCTGCGCCAGGCGGCGCAGCTCCGCGGCCTTGGCCCGGGCGAACTGGTTCAAGGCCTCCTCCGAGCTCGCCTTCTTGGGGTGAGCGTCCAGGGCCCGCTGCATGTCCACGTAGCCCACCACCACGCTCCCCCCGGTGGGGCCGCCGACCGCGGTGGTCACCGCGGCTGCCGCCAGCGCCAGGACCACCACCGCGGCGACCACCAGCAGCAACCGTCTCGTCTTCACGTCCACCTCTGCTCCCTCCCGTCTGGCTCCACCGAGCTCCGCATGCAAGGCATCCTACCACACGGTCAGAAGGGGTGCCCGAAGTACAGCCACGTCTGCGTCTGCCCGCCAGGGCCTACGGCGTAGTCGATGCGAATCGGTCCGATGGGGGAGTTCACCAGCACCCCCAGCCCGTAGCTGAACTGCCAGGTGTCCACGAAGCCCAAGCCCGAGGCCGACACGCCGCCCGCGTCCGCGAAGGCCACCGCGGCGATGTCCCGCAGGTCTGGGAACAGCGCCACCAGGGGCAGGCGGTACTCCACGCTGGCCACCAGGCCGCTGTTCCCCCGGGCCGACAACACCGGCAGGCCCCGCACGCTGGCCTGCCCTCCCAAGGTGTACTGCTCCTGGATGGGGAGCAAACCGGAGGAGGCGGAAGCCCGCACCCGGCCCACCAGGGTGCCCTCCCACAGGGGCAGGTAGTGCACGTACTCCGCTTGGTACTTGGTGAACTCGAAGTCCGCCCCGAAGAAGCGGAAGGCGTAGTCCACGAAGGCGGAGGTCCGGGACCCCCGCCGCGGGTTGCGGGGTTCGTCCCGCAGGTCGTAGCTGAGCTCCAGGCGGAGGGCGTGGACCAGCCCGCGGGTGAGGGGAACAGACGGATTCCCCTGGACCACGGAGAAGTCCGTCCGCTCCGTCCGGAGGGTCAGGCTGCCGCTGAGCTCGTTGGACAGGCGGCGGGACAGGGTGGCGGAGCCCCCCTCCAGCACCATGAAGTACTGGACGTTGAGGGTGGTGTCGTTCACCAGCTGGTTGGTGTCGTGCAGCTCCAGGGCCAGGGCCTGCCCGCGTTGGCCGAACCACGGGTCCCGGTACTGGATGACGATGTTCTCCGCGGGCTGGCCGCTCAGCAGGCTGTCCGTGACTCCGCCCACCAGGGAGCTGACGTTGCGCTGGTAGGACAGGACCAGGCTCCGTCCCATGCCGTGCAGGTTGCGCTCCGCGAACTGGGCGCTGCCCAGGATCCCCTGCTGGGGGCTGTAGCCCAGGCCGAACCCGAACTCCCGGCTGCTGCGTTCCTGCAGCTCCACCACCAGCACCACCTTGTCCGGGTCGCTCCCGGGCTGGGGCTGGGCCCGCACGTTCTCAAACAGCCCGGTGTCGAAGACCTCCTGGAGGTCGCGGTTCACCCGTTGCAGGTTGAACACCTCGCCCTCCCGCACCGTCAGGAGGCGCTGCACGAAGGCAGGACGGGTCCGGGTCAACCCGCGGAGCTCCACCCGTTCCAGGGTGCCCTCCCGCACCACCACCCGGAGGGTGCCGTCCTCCGTGACCTCCACGTCCGCCACCCGCACCAGCACGTAGCCCCGGTCCTGGTACAGCTTCTCCACCGCCCGGGCCCCCGCCCGCAGGTCCACGGTGTTCAGGACCTGGCCCTCCCGCACCCCCAAGGCTGCCCGCAGCTGGTCTGTGGGGACTACGGTGTTCCCCGTGACCTCCACCCGCCGGACCACGGGGTTCTCCACCACCACGAAGATCAGCTGCACCCCGTCTTCCACACTCTGCAAGCGCACCACCACGTCCGCGAACAAGCCCGTGGCCAGGATCTGCTCCACGTCCTGCCGGACCCGGTCCTGGTCCAGGAGCTCTCCCGCGCGGGAGCCGATGGCGCCGTACACCACCTCCGGGGACACGTTCTGGGTCCCGCGCACCACGATGTCCACGATCCGTGCGGGCCGGACCGGGGTGGGGGAAGGGGAGGGAGCAGGACTCGGGGAAGGGGCGGGACTGGGGGAGGGCGCGGGAGGAACCTGCGCGCCGCCGGGCGCGGACCACGCCCACGCGGTGCACAGCGCCGCCACAAAACACGCCGTCATCCGGAGGACCTGCACGCGCACCTCCCTGGACCACCCCAAAAATCGCGTAGCGATTTTTGGGGACCCCGGTCCCTCTCCGCTGGAGGGGTTTTTCCGGGACACGCTCCTAGAGGCCCCGCGGGCCACCTCCCACACTTTACCGGAAGGAGACCGGGACCGCGGGGACCTCTTCCCCTTGCAGCCCTACCTCGCGGAGGAGGGCCCGCAGCCACGGACCGTCCTCCTCCGCCGGACCAGCCCGGTCCACCGGTCCGAGAGCTCTTCCGGGACGGACTCCCAGGAGCGTGTGCCGGAAAACCCCTCCGCCGGAGGGGGACCCGGGGTCGGGTGCCACCAGGGCCAGCACGCCGCCCGGGATGTAGCCCAAGGAGACCGTCCGCACCGCGGGAGGGGCTGCGGACTGGGGCGGCTTGGTGGACGTGGGTGCCCGCAGGCTGCCGAAAAGGCCGACCGCCAGAGCCGCGGCCGCCAGGGCCACCGCCGCCCCGGAGGTCCTTTTCCGCGGTGCCGGCACGGGTTCCGTGGCGGCCGCGTGCCGCGCCAGGCGCACCTCCGCCTCCGCCAGGGACAGGTCCAGCAGGGCTCGGGCCCGGCAGCCCCTGTCCCACTCCCGGGCCGCCCGCGCCAACCAGCCCCGGGCTCCCTCGATGTGGACCGTTACCCGTCCCACGGGCCTCCCTCCCCGGCCACACCCCCGCGAAAGTCCCTGCCCGATCCCCTGGGATCCCAACCCCCAGGCTTTTCCCGTACCCGACCTACTATCCGCCTGTCCGGGCTCAGGTCTCCACGAGCCACCGTCGCAGGGTGGCCAAGGCCCTCTGGTGCAGCCGGTACAGGTGCGAGACACTCACCCCCAGTTCCCGGGCCGCTTGGGCGGCACCCCGGGGACGGAAGTAGAACGCCTCCAGCACAGCACGCTCCCGGGGTGGCAGCCGCCGCACCTCCTCCGCCACCTGGCGCGCCAGCAGGCCCTCCTCCACCGCGGTGAGGGCGTCCTCCGCGGCCAGGTCCTCCCACCGCTCCCACGTCGCCCCTTCCCCGTCCTCCAGGGAGGCGGCCCGTCCCCGCTCCCGCCGCAGGGCGTTCAGCACCGCACCCCGGATGCGGTAGGCGGCGTACGTGGAGAAGCGGAACCCCCGGGCGGGCTCGAAGCGCTCCACCGCGTCGATCAGACCCACGGTGCCCTCCTGGATCATGTCCAGCACCGAAGCCGCGGGCAGCCCCAGGCCCATCACCACCTTGAACACCAGGGGTTGGTAGGCCTCGATGAGGCGCGCTCTGGCCCCGCGGTCGCCCTGCACCTTGTACCGTTCCCACAACACCCGCTCCTCCGCGGGCGAAAGGGTGCGCACCCGCCGCAGCTCCCGCACGTACTCTTCGAACACCGTCGCCTCCTCACCAGGTGAAGTTGGCCCGCAGCAGCACCATCCACACCCCCGCGGTGTCGTGGCTGAAGGCGAAGGCGTAGTGCCGCGCGAACCGGTACTCCAGGGCCCACAGAAACCGTGTCTCCGTGTCGAACACCGTGGTCAGGGTCAGGTACAGGTCCCGCAGCAGGAACCGGCCCAACCGCAGCCGCAGGGGTTTCTCGAAGTCGTACTCGATGCGCAGCTCCGCCAGGCCCAGCAGCTGCCGGACCCGTCGCTCGAACTCACCCAGCAGGAACCGGGCCAGCTGCTGCCGCAGGGCGGCTTCCACCTCGCCGCCCAGGGCGCGCTGGATCCCCGCGTGCGCCGCCAGGAGCTGCACGATGCGCTCGTACGGGAGCTCCGGGTCACTGGTGAGGCGCACCTGCATCTGCCCGGGGGTCCCGGCCAGGTGCACGAACACCGTCACGTCCCCCACCCGTGTGCTGGCCCGGGCGGTGAGGAGGGGTTCTGTCCCGCGGAACTCCTGGAACACCGCGGCCCCCTCCTCCACCACGAAGGTGGTGCCGAAGGCCCGGTACTCCCCTCCGCGGGCGGTGACGGTCCCGGACAAGGCAGGGCTGGCCAGGGTCCCGCCCACGTGCAGCCGGCCGCCCGCCTGCAGCCGGACGGGTCCTGCCACCACGGCCAGGCCCTGCCCCGCGGCCATTTCCAGGTCCAACTCCACGGGGAACGGCCCCGCACTCGCAGCCTGCGTGGGAGGGGCGGCCACCACGAGCTCGCCCGAGGACAGGGTGACCCTGCCCGCCACCCGGGCGCGCCGGGCGTCCCCGGACGCCTCCACTCCGCCGTCCACCACACCCCGGAAGTACGGCTCCACCTGCACCCGGGCGCCCCGGGCCGTGGCGTTCAGCACGTAGCGGTGCAGCCGCAGGCCCTCGAAGCTTGCCTGCCCCGTGGCTTCCACCACACCGTCTCCGAGGCCGGCCCGCAGGCGCCGCAGGCTGGCGGTGGCCTGGTCGAACGTGAGGTCCAGCTGCACCCCCTCCAAGGCAGGTGCCAGGCCTTGTAGCTTCACCCGCCCGGACTCCACCCTGAGGAACCCTTCCAGCTGGGGGGCGGCTGCGGTACCCACCAGCTTCACCGCGGCCTCGAAGGGCCCCTCCGCGGCCTCCACGAAGGGGAGCAGCCGCAAAATCCCCAGGTCCGCTCGGTCCGTGGAGGCCGAGAAGTCCACGGGCCGACTCGGGTCCAGGTCCAGCCCCTGAGTCCGCAGGGGCAGCCGGCCTCTGCCCCGGAGGCGGTGGCCGTCCTCCTCCACCAACAGCTGCTCCACCTCCAGCAACCCGGCCCGGTAGAAGGCCTGGGCGGTGACCCTGTCCACCTGAGCCCCGGCCAGCCCCACTTGCCGGGCTTCGAGAGCCAAGCCTGCGGTGGGCTCCTGCAGGCTGCCCGCCAGCTGCAGGGTGAAGTCCACGGTGCCCACCAGGGGAGTCCGCAGGCGCAGCACCGAGGACACGGCCCCCGCGTCCAGGCCAAGCCCGGCCACCTCCAGCTCGCTCTGCCCCCGCAAGTCCACAGAACCCTCGGCCCGGAGCTGGCCACGGCCCGCCAGCAACTCCACCTCCCGAACCTCCAACCGGCCGTGCTCCAGGACGAGCCTGCCCGTGCCGGAGGGAAACCGGTAGCGCCGGAAAAGGCCGTCCTGCAGGGCCACGTCCAGCTCCGCCCGGGGGCTCTGAAGGGGTCCGGAAAGGGTAACCCGGCCCGACAGCCGGCCGTCCGCCTCCAAAGCCAGGCCCGCCATGCCGAACAAGCTGGCGACTCGGGCGTCCTGCACGTCCACCAGCACCGCCACCACGGGGTCCCGGGAAAGCTCCAGCCGGCCCCGGACCGTGTACGTGGAAGCCCGCTGGCGGAGCTCCAGCGGCACGGCCTCCAGGGTGTGCCCGGCCCACTGGACCCGGCCGGTGACCGTGTCAAAAGCCTCCCCGTTCACCCGCACCCCAGTACCCCGGACGTCCGCGTCCAGGACCGGCTGTTGCAGGCTCCCACCCACCGTCCCCTCCACCCGTACCGCCCCTTCCAGCCTCAGGAAGGGGTTCTGCAGGTGGGGGACCAGCTCCAGCCGCACGGGGTCTGCGGCGAAGTGCAGCTGCAGGGAGCCCGGCGCGCGGACCGCGCCGGAAACCCGCAGGTCCACCGCCTCGGAGGACAGACGGCCGTGCTCCAGGGCCAGGGTGCCGGCCTCCCACCGGAAGGTCCCGCTGCCGCGGTGGAAGGTCGCCTCGGGCGTTTTCAGGTCCCACAGGTCCACCGCCCCGGAAGCCACGGGCTGCGTCAGGGGGCCTTCCAGCCGCACCCCCCCACGCAGCTCCCCCGTCACGGGGAGGGGAAGCCCGGCCAGCTCCAGCAGCCGTTCTACCCTCGCTCCCCCGGTTTCCACCTGCGCCTGCAGCTTGCCGGTCCTCCGGTCCACAAAGCCCCAGGCGCGGTAGGTGTCCCCGCCCCGCCGCCAGTGCAACTGTGCCACCTCCAGCACGCGGGGCGAGGCCGCCACCTGGGCTACGGCCTCCTCCCACTGAAAGGGGCCCAGGACGCCGGAAGGGGAGAACACGGTGCCCGCGAACTGCAGGGCGTCCCAGCTCCCGCCCACCCGCCCCACCACGTCCACCGTGCCCTGCGCGGAGACGGGAAGCCCGGCGGCGCTCACCACGTCCTCCAGGCGGACCCCGGTCGCCGCCACCCGCAGGTCCAAGGACCCGCCGGACAGCGCTCCCCAGCCGGACAGGGAGCTACCGCCCCGATGGGCCCGGGCGCCCAGGACCTGCAGGTTCCCGGCCCGGTACGCGAAGGCAAAGCGCCACGAGTCCAACGAGTACCCCCTGAGCTCCAGGGACCTGCCCATCAGCACACCGGCCACCGCGGGGTCGGAGGCAGGGCCGGTGGCCAGGAGGGCCCCGGAAACATCCCCCCGTGCGGGCGGCGAAAGACCAACAGGAACCCTGGACGGGTCCACCCGGTCCAGCTCCACCGCCGCCACCAGGCGCAGCGGTCCCTGGACGTTGGCCACCAGGTCCCCCCGCATCGCCCCGCCCAGGACGCGGCCTTCCGCACTGCTCAGCGACACCACTCCGACCCCGTACTCCAGCTTCCCCGCCACGCCCTCCACCGGGTGGGACCCCACCACGAGCTGCTGGGCCTTCAGGGAGGACCGCAGGCGCAGGGCTCCCACGGGTCCCTGCACGTGGAGTTCACCCCCGAGCCGTCCCTGCACGGGAAGGGAAAGCCCCAGCAGCCGCCGGAGTACGGAGAGTTCCGCACCCTGGAAGCGCACGTCCAGCTCCACCGCGCCTGCGCCCGCCAGCCGCACCTGGCCGGAGACCACCGCCCGCGCCGACCCCGCCCGCAGCTGCAGCGCCCTCAGGAACAAATGAGGGCCTGCGAGGCGCACCTCTCCCCGCACGTCCGAAATCCGGACTCCTTCCCGCAGCAGGTGGACCGCCACCCCCTGCAAACCCACGCTTCCCTGGACGGACGGGCTGGCGGCGTGGCCGTAGACCCGGAGCCGCCCTGCTACGCTTCCTCGCTGCACCCGCCAACGAGGGTCCGGGAACAGATAGCCGGCCCAGCCGGGGCCGTCCAGCCCGCGGAAGCTCACCGCCACGTCCAAGAGCCCCTCGCGCACGTCCACCCACCCGGAGACCGCGAACCGGCCGGGCGCTCCCGGAAGCACGTCTCCGGCCGCGCGGACGCGGACCAAGGGCAGGTCCTCCAGCAGCGCCCTGCCCTCCACCTGCCGGAACACGGCCCGGAACCCTCCCCGGCCCTGGTCGGTCAGGTGCACCGTGCCTTCCCGGACCCGCAGCTCTGCCCGCCACCGCTCGGCAGGCGCGGCGGCGGGTGCCGCGGGCGCCTGGAACAGCTGCTCCACGTTCCAGCGGCCGCGCTGGTCCCGGACGAGGAACACCACGGGACGGTGCAGGAGAACCCACCGCAGGGCGGCGGCGCCGCTTTGCCCCGCCAGGCGGGCCCGCACCAGCTCCGTCAGGTCCCACTCCACCCGCACCAGGTCCGCCCGGAAGATCCCCGGAACCCGCACCTGGTGCAGGGTCGCTCCCTGAGCGTCCAACTGCACCCGGCCCAGGAGGACCGGATGAGCCAGGCCGTGGGTGAGCCAGCGGGAAACCGTCCGCGCGGCCCACACCTCGAAGGAGGGCGTCTGTATTACGGCCACGCAGACCACCGCGGAGGCCAGGAGCAACACCACGAGGCCCGCAGGCCAGCCCCGGAGCGTGCTCAAGGGCACACCCTCCCCGGCCGCCCTGCAGCTGCTCCCAGTCCTGCGAGCTGGCTTACTCCACCACGATGGGGACGACCTGCTCGCCCTTCACCACCCACTGCGTCCGCACCAGCCGTCCTGCGAACTCGTCGAAGTAGATGAACCGCTTCTGCGGGTCGTCGCTGGGCGGGACGCCCACGGGCACCAGCTGCAACAGCACGTCCGTGTTGCGGCCGAAGTCCTCGAAGAACTCCAGGGCTTCCCGCAGGTCCCGGAAGCTGGAAGCCGGAGGTTCGCCTCCGACCTTGTCCGCCAGGAGGGCCGCGGGGGGGACGTTGTCCCGCTGGATCCCCGCGCTGCCCACCACCAGCAGGGCCGGGCCTCGGGGGAAGTTGCGGGGGATGTCGATCTCCACCACACGGGTCACGGGCTGCTCTCCCTGGAAGGGCCTGAGCAGCAGACGGACCCGCAGGCGCCCGCCCTGGCTCACCGTACGGCTCGCCACCTCCGCCTCCACCACCGACACCGTCCGCCGTTCCCTGCTCAGGCGGACCTCTACCTGCAGGTCCACGGGCTCCACGGGCCCGAACTCGTTGCCGAACAGAAACCGCACCGCGTCGGGGACGTCCAGGACGGAGGCCGCAGCCACGTCCTGGGCGCTGTAGAACACGTTGGTGCGCTCCACGGGACGGGGCAGTCCCCCGCCCCGAGCCGTGATCCGGACCTCCGCGGTGCCCGCCCCGGACCCGTCCCACGCCTGCTCCACCGCGGCCAGCACCACCTGCGGCACGAGGGCATGCGCCAGGTCCGGACGGCGGACCATTTGGGCACTGCGGCGGACCGTGCGTCCGCGGTCCCGGTCCACCACCGTCACCGTCACGTTGAACACCCGGGGCAGCTTGTCCAGCGTGCCCGCCACCCCCGCCACCCGGTCCTGGGTCACGGTGCCTACGGGATCCCCCAGGTCCCCCTCCTTGAAGGGGAACTCCGAGCTGCGCACCACGGTGTGCACGAACGCGGTGGTGAGGAGGAAGTCCACCCGGCCGAACCCGAAGAGCCTGTGGCCGAAGGCCAGGAACCGGTTGCCCTTGCGGTACGACAGGGTCCCGATGCTCCACGCGTTTACGTCTCCCCGCACCAGGGCCACCCCCACGGCGCTGCCGGGGACCAGGGGGCCCGCGGCAAACCGGCCTACTCCCCCGTAGCTCTGGACCGGCACCACGTCCGCGAACCGCAGGGTCTGCCGGAGGATGCGGAAGCCCCGGTCGCTGGTCCCGGAGACCAGCAGAGGGCTCGCGGCGGGCACGAACTCGAGGACACCCGCGTCCGGCTTGGCAGGGCTCCTGCGGTCCGCGAGGGCCACGGCCCGGACCCACCGGCCGCCCACCCGCACCGGGTCCCGGAGGGCCAGCACCCCGCGGGAGGGCAGGCCGGCCTGCTCCTCCCGAAGGAGCGACAGCATGGCCTCCGCGGGGGTGAACAGCCCCAGGTTGCTGTCAGGGCCCGCGGACCGGTAGCCGTAGGACAGGGCACCCGCGAACCGCCCCTCCAGGTACATGGGGCTGCCGCTCATCCCCGAAGCCGTCCCTCCGCTGCGCTGGATGGCGGGCCCGAAGGCCCGAAACAGAACAAGCCGGCCCGGGGGCCCTTCCGTGACCCCGAGCACCTCGAACTGGAATTCCTCCACCTTCGTGCCCTGCACCACGGTCCGCCCCACGCCGCGCATCCCCGGCCGGATCCTGCTGAGCGGGAACACCTCCCCTTCGTCTTGGGCCCAGGACCCCGGCCAGGGGAACACGCTAGCCACCAGGAGAACCGCCACGCTGAGGACCCACCGACGCATGCCGCGCACCTCTGTGCGAGTCTACGCCCATCCCGGGAACCTGTCCAGGAAGATCCCGCGGAGACGGGCACGCGGAACTGCCCGTCCGGGAAACCGCCACGGCAGCAGCCGGTGACCGCGGGCTCAGGGTCCCAGCCGCACCACGGGATCGCCCACCCGGACGCGGCCGCCCACCTGCACCAGCACCTCTACCACGGTGCCGTTGCGGGGCGCGCGGGCCGCCACCTCCCTGGGTTTGGTGGCGGTCCGCACCCACACCAAGGGGGCCCCTTCCTCCACGGGTTCCCCGGCCCGCACGGTGTCCACCACCACACCCCCCACCGTGGCGCGGACCAGCTCCGGCTCCGGTACCGCGGCCACAAACCACGCCACCGCCACCACGACTGCGGCCCAGCGCACGGGAACCCCTCCTCCCTACCATAGCGTACGGCCCGGGGCGTTCAAAGGTTCGCGGGCTGGAACGGCTCCGGCAGCTGGTCCGAAAGGCCGAAGTACACCCGCAGAACCTGCACGATGCGCAGGGCGGCGCGCCCGTCCCCGTAGGGGTTGGTGGCCGTGGCCATGGCGCGGTGCGCCTGGGGGTCTTCCAGCAGACGGCTGGCCTCCGCCACCACCCGGTCCCGGTCCGTCCCCACCAGCTTCACCACCCCTGCGGCCACACCCTCGGGCCTCTCCGTGGTGTCCCTCAGCACCAGGACCGGGGTACCGAGCCCGGGAGCCTCTTCCTGCACGCCCCCGGAGTCCGTGAGGATCAGGTAGGCGCGCCGCTCCAGGTACACGAAGGGGCCGTAGTCGGGAGGGTCGATGAGGTGGATGCGGGGGACCCCCTGCAGGGCCGGAAAGACCACCTCCCGCACCGTGGGGTTGCGGTGCACCGGGAACACCACCTCCACGTCCGGAAAACGCGCCACCAGCTCCCGGACGGCCTCACACACCCGGCGCAAGGGCTCGCCCCAGTTCTCCCGGCGGTGGGCGGTGACCAGGACCAGGCGCTTGTGCGGGTCCAGCTCCGGCAGGCAGTGGGGGGTGACCCGGGGGGCGATGGTGTGTAGGGCGTCGATCACGGTGTTCCCGGTGACGTAGATGGCGGACGGGTCGCAGCCCTCCCGGAGGAGGTTGTCCCGCGCCCAGGGGGTCGGGGCGAAGTGCAGGTCGGCCAGGGCCGCGGTCATCCGCCGGTACAGTTCCTCCGGGAAGGGCCGGTACTTGTCGCGGGTCCGCAACCCCGCCTCCACGTGGCCCACGGGGATCCGGTGGTAGTACGCCGCGAGAGCGCCGCAGAAACACGGGGCGGCGTCTCCCTGCACCAGGACCAGGGCAGGCCGCTCCCGCGCCAGGACCCGGTCGAGTCCCTCCAAGGTCCGGACCGTGACCTCCGCCAGGGTCTGCCGGGGCCGCATCACGTCCAGGTCCACGTGGGGCTTCAGGTCGAACAGGCGCAGCACCTGGTCCAACATCTCCCGGTGCTGGGCAGTGGCCACCAGGAGGGGCCGGAAGTCCGGGTCCTGCTCCAGGGCCCGCACCACCGGCGCCATCTTCACCGCGTCCGGGCGGGTCCCCACCACCGCCAGGACGGGAATCTTCTCCCTCACGGCGTCCGGGCCAACAGCCCCAGGCGGCGCGCCACCAGCCACAGGGCGGTGGCCAGCAGGCCCGCCACGGACAGGGGGATCCACCGGTCCACCCAACCCGACAAGGCCAGGCTCAGGGCTCCCAGGAGGGCGGTGGTGCCGTACAGCAGCAGCACGGCCTGCCGTTGGGAAAGCCCCCGGTCCAGCAGCCGGTGGTGCACGTGTCCCCGGTCCGGCTGGAACACGGAGACCCGTCGGCGCAGCCGCCGCAAGATGGCAAAGGCGGTGTCGAAGATGGGGACCCCCATGGTGAACAGGGGGATCGCCAGGGAAAGGGCGGTGAGGGTCTTGAACAGGCCCGCCACGGAGAGGGCGCCCAGCAGGTAACCGAGGAGCAGGGCCCCGGTGTCCCCCATGATCACCCGGGCGGGGTTGAAGTTGTACCGCAGGAAGCCCACCGCGCTCCCCACCACCGCGGCGCACAGCACCAGGGTCGGGAGTCCCGCACCCCGGAGGGTGCCGGCCACGAAGAAGGTGGCGGCCACGATGGCCGCGATCCCCGCCGCCAGCCCGTCCACGCCGTCGATGGAGTTCATGGCGATGGCCGCGGACCCCACCCACGCCACCGTGAACACCTGGCCCCACACTCCCAAGGACACCAACTGTCCGGTGAACGGGTTGGTGAGGAAGGGGGTGGTGAGGCCGAACAGGGTGGGAACCGCCGCGCACAGGTACACCAGGGGGAACTTCACCCGGCCGGACACCTGCCGCAGGTCGTCGTACAGGCCTACGAGGGCGATGGCCAAGGCTCCCAGCAGGATGCCCCAGACCTCCCGCGGCACCGGCCCGTAGGGGACCGCCAGCACCAACTGCCTGGGCTCGCGGACCACCGCCACGGGACCCGGCATGGGCAGGGCCACCGCGGCAGCCACCAGGATCCCCAAGGCGATGGCCACCCCGCCCAGGCGCGGCAGGGGCCGGCGGTTGATCCGCCGTCCTCCTGGGTAGTCCACCGCCCCCACCCGGCGCGCGAGCCACCGGGCCGTGGGCGTGGTCCAGTACGTGACGAACCACGCCAGCAGGGCTGCCAGGGCGTAGGGCGGAACTGCCATGGGCTCCCGGGCCAGTATACCCGACCGTAGGAGCCTGTCCCGGAAAAACCCCTTCCCGTGGAAGGGGACCGGGCCTAGCTTTCCACCAGCTCTGCCGCCAGGCGCTCCTCTGCCAGCTCACTCACCGAGCTGTGGGCGTGCACCCGTGCGATGGCGTCCGCCAGCAGCCGGGCCACGGAGACCACCCGGATGCGGTCGAGCCGCTTGTGCGGGGGCAGGGGGATGGTGTCTGTCACCACCAGCTCGCGGATGGGCGAGTTGGCCAGGCGCTCCACCGCCGCACCCGACAGCACGGGGTGGGTGCAGCAGGCGTACACCTCTCGGACCCCGCGCCGCACCAGGGTCTCCGCGGCCCGCACGAGGGTCCCCGCGGTGTCCACGATGTCGTCCACCAGGATTGCGGTGCGCCGGTACACCTTGCCGATCACGTGCACCACCTCCGCCACCTGGTTAGGCCGGTCCCTGCGCTTGTCGATGATGGCCAAGGGGGCACCCAGGGCCTGGGCGAACAACCGGGCCCGGCGCACACCCCCCACGTCCGGGGAGACCACCACCACGTTGGACAGGCCTTTCTGCAGGAAGTAGTCCACAAGCAGCATGCGGGCGCTGAGGTGGTCCAGGGGGATGTCGAAGAACCCCGAAATCTGGCCGGCGTGCAGGTCCAGGGCCAACAGGTGCTGGACTCCCGCCCGCACCAGGAGGTTGGCCACGAGCTTAGCCGTCACCGGCTCTCGGGGTCCCGTCTTCCGGTCCTGCCGCGCGTACCCGAAGTACGGCACCACCGCGGTGACCCGGGCGGCGGAGGCGCGCCGCAGCGCGTCCGTGAGCACCATCAGCTCCAGGAGGTGGTCGTGGACCGGGGGGCAGGTGGGCTGCAGGACAAAACAGTCCCGCCCCCGCACGCTGTCCATTAGCTGCACCTCGATCTCCCCGTCGGGGTACCGGCCCACCACGGCTTCCAGGAGGGGGACGTCCAGGCACACGGCTACCCGGCGCGCCAGGCCCGGGTTGGCCGTCCCCGTGAGCAGGGCCAGGTCCTTCACGGGCCCTCCCCGCCCTGCGGGACCCGCCGGACCACCCGGGCCGGGACGCCCACCACCACCGCGCCCGGAGGCACGTCCTTCGTCACCACGGAGCCAGCGCCCGTGACCGCGCCCGCGCCGACCCGCACAGGGGCGTTGAGCATGGTGTCGCTTCCGATGAAGGCACCGTCCTCGATCACGGTGGGGTGCTTGCCGGGCACCCCGTACCGGAAGTTGCAGGTGACCGTTCCTGCGCCGATGTTCACCCCGCGCCCCACGGTGGCGTCCCCGAGGTAGGACACGTGCTGGACCTTGGTCCCCTCGCCCACCGTGGAGTTCTTGATCTCCGCGAAGTTGCCCACCACCACCCGGCGCGCCAGCCGGGTGCCGGGCCGGAGGTGGGCGTAGGGCCCGATGCGGCAGTCGTCCCCCACCTCGCTGTGCTCCACCACAGACCACAGGACCCGCACCCGATCCCCGAGGCGGGAGCCCCACACGTGCGCCCCGGGCCCCAGGGTGCACTCCGCCCCCACGGTGGTGCCCGCTTCCAGGACCGTGAAGGGCAGCAGGACCGTGTCCTGCCCCACCACCACGTCCGGGGCCACGTACGTGGTGGCGGGGTCCACCACCGTGACCCCCGAGTCCATCAGCCGCTCCAGGGTCCTCCGCCGCAGCTCGGCTTCCGCCTCCGCCAGCTCCCGTCTGGAGTTCACGCCCATGACCTCCTTCCCGTCCGCAGCCTGTACGATTCCGACCTTCGCGCCCCGCCCGCGAAGCCAGCCGAACACGTCCGTGAGGTAGTACTCGCCCTGCGCGTTGTCCGCGGTCAGGTGCGCCAAAGCTTCCCGCAGGGCCTCGCTTTCGAAGCAACCCACCCCCGTGTTCACCTCGTGGATGTGCCGCTGCTCGGGGGTGCAGTCCGCCTCCTCCACCACGCCCACGAACTCCCCCCCGACGCCCCGCACCACCCGGCCGAGGCCACGGGGGTCCTCCACTACCGCGCTCAGGAGGGTGGCCGCACAGCCCCCCCGCAGGTGGGCGGACACCACCGAACGGAACGTCTCCTCCCGCACCAGGGGGGTGTCTCCGTAAGCCACCAACACGGGCCCCGTGTGGTCCGCCAGTTCCGCGAGAGCGCAGCGCACCGCGTGGCCTGTGCCCCGGGGGGCCTGTTGCCACGCGATCCGCACCCCCGCGGGTAAGGCGGCGCGCACCACCTCGGCCCCGTGGCCCACCACCACCACCACGGGTCCGTCCACCACGGGGCGCAGGCTGTCCAGGACCCGGAGCACCATGGCCCGCCCGCCCACTGGGTGCAGGACCTTGGGCAGCCTGGACCGCATCCGCTTGCCCTCCCCCGCGGCCAGGACCACGGCGGCTACGGGGCGATCAACCGTCACCGACGACCTCCCGTGTGGGGGCAGGATTGACCGCGAGCGCCCCGGTCCGTATGGTGTTGGTGGCCTCGCGGTCCGCGGGGCCGAGGGGAGTAACCGGCGGCGGCGCGCGACGGGCGCGCGGCCGTGGCCCGGTCGTCAGGACGGCGGCACGGGGTGCCGCCCGGGCGGGCCTGTGGCGCAGCCTCACGGTGAGACCTCCGGTGCCGGCCGGAGGTCTTTCTTTTGTCCAGAACGGGAAAGGACGGGGGCGGCGGATGAACGTGGAAACCCTGCTGTGGATCGTGTTCCACGTGGTGGTGGGGGCGATGTTGGCGGTGGACTTGGGCGTGTTCCAGCGTACCCCCCACAAGCTGTCCATGCGGGAGGCGGCCATCTGGAGCGTAGTGTGGATCGCGGCCGCTCTGCTGTTCAACGCGGGCGTGTGGGCCCTGGAGGGTTCCCAGGTGGCCTTAGAGTGGCTCACCGCCTACCTCGTGGAGAAGGCCCTGAGCGTAGACAACCTCTTCGTCTTCCTCGTCATCTTCGCATACTTCGCGGTCCCCGACCACCTGCAGCCCCGGGTGCTCCTGTGGGGAGTCCTGGGCGCGGTGGTGATGCGGGCCAGCCTCATCTTGGTCGGAGTCACCCTGGTCAAGCTGTTCCACTGGGTCCTGTACTTCTTCGGCGCCCTCCTGGTGTACACCGGCTGGAAGCTGTTCCGCCACAGGGAGGAGACCGTGGACCCCTCCCAGAACCCTGTGCTGCAGGCGGTCCGGCGGCGCTTCCCGGTCACGGAGACCTACCTGGGCGGCAAGTTCTTCGTCCGGCGGGAGGGGAAGCTGTGGGTCACGCCCCTCTTTCTGGTCCTGGTGGTGGTGGAGAGTACCGACCTGATGTTCGCCATCGACTCCATCCCCGCGGTCCTGGCCATCACCCACAACCTGTTCACCGCCTACACCTCCAACATCTTCGCCATCCTGGGCCTGCGGGCCCTGTTCTTCGTCCTGGCAGGGATCATGGACATGTTCCGCTACCTGAAGTACGGCCTGTCCCTGGTGTTGGTCTTCATCGGCCTGAAGATGCTGGTGGCGGACTTCTACAAGATCCCCATCGGGCTCTCCCTGGGCGTGGTGGCGGTGATCCTGGCGGTGAGTGTCCTGGCCTCCGTCCTCCTCCCGGCGCCGCAGGAACCCAGCCCCGAAGCGTCGGACGCCTCCGCGGGCTCCTGAGTCCTGTCGGCCCCGAGCCCGCGTAAGATAGGAGAGGGATGAACCGGATCCGGGCACGGCTGGAGATCACCGACACGGGCGAGGACGTGGAAGCGGTCCCGTGCCTGTTCTCCTTGGAGGTGGACGGCCGCCCGATCCTGTTGCTGGGCGAGAGCGCCCGTGCCCTGGGCATTCCTTCCCACGACGCCTCGTACTCCGCCTACGCCCTGTTCGAAGGCGTGCAGGGGCTCCTCCTGACCCTCCTGGCGGACCACCACGCGGTCACCGACCCCAGCGACCCGTACGCCTCGCCCCTCTTCCTGGCGGACTGTGGCGTGGACTGTTGCGGCTACCACGACCTCACGGTGGTCCACCGGCACGGCCGCGTGTACCTGGAGGACCCCCGGGAGGGGAACCAGTACGTGGTGGACCCCGGGGAGTACGCGCGTGCGGTGCTGTCCGCGGTCCAAGGCTTTCTGGACTTCGCCACCCGGGAGTCGCGCCTGCGGGACGACGAAGCCTGGCACCTGTACGACCACCTGAGCTGGCTGGTGCGGAAGGTGGCCTGCGACGGCAGTCCCCCGGTCCGGGCAGCCTGTAGGGAGTTCCTGGAGCGCGCGGAAGAGCAGATCCAGCGGGCCACACGACCCGTCCAGGAGATCCGGGGCACCCACTAGACTACCCCGGCCCCGTCTGCGCGGCGTGGGCTACCGCAGGGGCCAGATGGCCTGCGGCCGCAGGTTGCGGGACACCCCCAGCTGCGTGGCCATCCGGTGGGTCCACGCCACGAAGCCGTCCACGATCATCAGGCACTCCTCCTCCACCTCGTCGGGGCCCAGGGGGCTTGCCCGCAGCCGGGCCACCATGTCGCCGATGGCGGAGCAGAAGGTGCTCACGTCGTCCAGCAGCTCCCGGGCCACCCGGATCCCTTGGGCGGACAGCCCTGCGGGACGCCGAGCCCCCCGGCCGGACAGCCGCCGCCGCTGGGAGGCCGCCCATTCGTCCAGCTCGTCCAGCACGAAGAAGGCGTCCTCGGGCCCACGCTCCATCACCACCGACACGAACCCCTGACAGGCCCGCCACACCTGGTGGATGATGCTGGCCAGGTACCGCTTGTCCGCCGCGAGGAGTCCCCTGTTCGCCGCCATGCCACGCTCCTGCAAAGAAGGTTCGACACAGCCCGGGCCCGTCCTCCGTCCGTTACAATCGACTCGAGGGGGTGAGCCGCCGTGACCTGCCGCGAACGCCTCGAGTCCTACCTCCGGGAAAACGGGGTCGCCTTCCGGGTGGACTGGCACCCTCTAGCGTACACCGCCCAGGAGGTGGCCGCCGCGGAACACGTGTCCGGTTACCTGGTGGCCAAGCCCGTGATGGTGCGCTGCGGGGAAGAGATCGTCATGGCGGTAGTGGCGGCCCCGCACCGCCTGGACTTGGCGAAGCTCCAGCAGGTGGTGGGCAAGCCGTGTCGCCTCGCGGAAGAGTCGGAGTTCGCCCCGCTGTTCCCCGACTGCGAGGTGGGAGCCCACCCTCCCTTCGGCAACCTGTACGGGGTCCGGGTGTACGTGGACCGGCGCCTGGCGGAAGACCCGGAGATCGTGTTCCGGTGCGGGTCCCACCGGGAGACCATGCGGGTGAAGTACGCGGACTTCCACCGCTTGGTGCAACCGGTGGTGGCAGACCTGGCAGCCTGAGGGCCTCCGAGGAGTCCGGGGGTTTGGCGGAAGCCTCGGGAATCGGGCTGCGGCTTTTCTGGGGTTTTCCAGGAGGGGCCTGTCCCGAAAAATCCTTCGGGCACCCGGGACCGGGTGGTTAGACGCCCAGGACGAACCGGTCCGCCACCATGGCCCCGAAGAGCAGGGCCAGGTAGGCGAGGGAGTACCGGTACACGGACCACGCGGTTTCCCCTCCCCGCCACAGCAGCCACGCGCGCCGCACGAACCCCGACCCCAAGGCCACCGCCGCCGCCCCGTACAGCCAGCTCAGGCCTGCCGCGGGCACGAGCAGCAGGGTGGACAGGACGGTGGCCACGGTGTACAGGAACACCTGACGGTGAGTCTCCGCCTCCCCGCGCACCACGGGCAACATGGGGATGCCCGCGGCCGCGTAGTCGTCCTTCAGGTTCAGACTCAGGGTCCAGAAGTGCGGAGGCGTCCACAGGAAGATCACCGCGAACAGCAACAAGGCGGGCAGCTCCACCCGCCCCGTCACCGCGGCCCACGCCACCAGGGGCGGGACTGCCCCCGCGGCCCCCCCGATGACGATGTTCTGGGGTGTGGTGCGCTTCAGCCACGCGGTGTACACGAGCACGTAGAAGGCCAGGCCCGCCATGGCCAGGCACGCGGCCAGGAGGTTGGCTCCCCGCCACAGCACCAGGAAGCTCGCAATGCCCAGGACCCCCGCGAAGGCCACCGCGCGGCGGGGTGAAATCCGGCCCGCGGCCACAGGTCTCTTCTCCCGGGTGCGCTCCATGACCGCGTCCACGTCCCGGTCCAGGACGCAGTTCAAGGCGTTGGCCGCGCCTGCGGCCAGGGCGCCGCCCACCAGGGTGGCCAGCACCAGCAGGGCGGAGGGCCGGCCCTGGGTGGCCAGGACCAGGGTGCACGCGGTGGTCACCAACAGCAGCACCACGATGCGCGGCTTGGTGAGGGCCACGTAGTCGGAGGCCGCCGCCCGCCACGCGGGCGTGGGCCGACCGGGGGCGACCGCCAGCACGGGCGCGGGCTCTGCCTGAGCCCGCGCAAGCGACACCATCAGCAGCACCCAGATCACCGCGGCCAGGCCCAGGTGCGTACTCACCACCAGCGGGTGCAGGGTGGTCAGGAGGTTCAGCCAGCCCACGAAGATCTGCACCCCGTACAGAGCCGCGGCGGCGTGGCTCAAGCCCTTCAGGTCCGGCCGCTCGCGCCGCGCCCGGACCACCAAGGAACCCAAGAGTACCGCCACCAGCACCGCCCACAGGCGGTGGCCAAAGTGTTCTAGGACTCCTGCCTCCGCGGGGGGAAGGACCTGCCCGCGGCACAGGGGCCAGTCCGGACACGCCAGGCCCGCACCCGAGGCACCCACGTAGCCTCCCAGGAGTACCAGGACGTACAGGCCGACCAGGGAGGTGAGGACGGCGCCGCGGAAGCTGCGGCTTGAGGGGTCACGGCTCCCCGGGGCGTGGCCGCTGGCGCGTTGCCACAGCACCACCAGGGCCCCCAGGAACAACAAGGCGGTGCCCAGGTGTAGGACCACGAGCCACGCGGCCAGACCCCCGAGCACCGTGGCGCCGCCCAACAGAGCCTGCACCACCACGAGGCCCAGGGCGGCCCACGCGGGTCCCTTGAGAGCTGTCCCGGGTCGGTCCAGCCGGTAGGCCCAGACCACCGCGGCCACCACCAGGAGCCCCACCGTGGCAGCCACTAGCCGGTGGCTCCACTCCAGCAGCACCAGGGGCTCCGGGGGCGGGATCCACCGGCCGTGGCACAGGGGCCAGTCCGGGCAGGCGTCCCCGGCGCCCGTGGTCCGGACCACGCCACCCAGAACCACCAAGGCCAGGGACAGGACCACGAGCCCGGCCAGATAACGACGGAAGCGGTCCATCGGGTCCAGGTTGCGCGCCGCGCCGCTTTCCCGCAAACTACAGGTCGGGCGCGTCCTCGGCTATTGTACGACACGGCCTGCCCGGCCACACGCGGAGGTCTTCCGTGGTCAGCGCGCAACCGTGGACCGGTTACTCGGGACGCCATGCCTTCGGCGTGGCGGTGGCGGCCACCCTGGTGACCGCCTTAGCCTGCCTGGGCGTGGTGCTGTGGGGGGTGGGTGGCGCGGTGTCCCACCCGGAATCCGCGGGGTTGGTGAACCGGTGGTTTTTGGCCCTGTGGGACAACCTGGTGGTGGATCGCACCCGGTGGGCCTTCGCCGCCAGCCTGGGGTTGCTGCTCCTGACCGGGCCCGGGTACGGCTACGTGTACGGGGTGGCGGTGGCGCCCGTGCTGTACCGGGTGGCGGCCCTGCGGGCGCGGCCCTGGCTGTGTGGGGCCCTGTACGGGGTCCTCGTCTGGCCCTTGACCCTGTTCGTGGCCTTCCCCCTGGCAGGGGCTGGGATCCTGGGATCCGAGCTGGCGGGCGGGGGGATGCCGTGGATGGCCCTGGCGGCCCACCTCCTGCACGGCGGCCTCACGGCTTCCTGGCTGAGGCTTACGGAGAGCTAGAGACCACCCCGGTCCCCTCCGCGGGAGGGGTTTTTCCGGGATACGCTCCCAGGTGGTCTTTCGAGGACTGTCCCGGAGTTTACGCCGGGCTTTCCAGGAGCTCCCGGGCGGCCTCGTACACCCGCTGGGCTGTGAGCCCGTAGGCCTGTGCTAGGGCGGCGTGCGGCGCGGAGGCCCCGAACCGGTCCACCCCGAGGGCCCGTCCCCGGCAACCCACGTACCGCTCCCACCCCAGGGATCTTCCCGCCTCCACCGCCACCCGACGCCACACCTGGGGAGGCAGAACCTCGTCCCGGTACTCCCTGGGCTGTCGGTCGAACAGCTCCCAGGACGGCAGGCTCACCACCCGCACCCCGACCCCTTCCTGCCGGAGCCGCTCGTACGCCTCCACGCACAGGGCCACCTCCGAGCCGGTCCCGATGAGCACGAGCTCGGGGACGCCTTCACAGTCCGCCAGGACGTAGCCGCCGCGCCGGAGCCCGTGTGCGGGCGCGTACCGGGTCCGGTCCAGGACCGGCACCGGCTGACGGGTGAGGACCAAAGCCACGGGTCCCTCTCTGTGCTCCATGGCTACTCTCCACGCTTCCACCGTCTCCTCCGCGTCCGCAGGCCGGATCACCACCAGGTTGGGGATGGCCCGCAGGGACAGGAGGTGCTCCACGGGCTGGTGGGTGGGGCCGTCCTCCCCCACCAGGACCGAGTCGTGGGTGAAGACGTGGACCACGGGCAGCTCTGCCAGGGCCGCCAGGCGCAGGGCAGGCCGCTCGTAGTCGGAGAACACCAGGAAGGTGGCCGCGAAGGGCCGCAGCCCGCCGTGGTAGGCGATCCCGTTGACCATGGCGCCCATGGCGTGCTCCCGCACCCCGAAGTGCAGGTTCCGCCCGCGGTAGTCCATGGGCCCTCCGCACGCGCCCTGCGGGTCCCGCACCGGGCGCAGGGGGCTCTGGAAGTCTCCCAACCCCCGCAGGGCGGTGTTGGTGGACGGGTTCAGGTCCGCAGAACCCCCCACCAGCCACGGGACCCGCGAGGCCAACGCGTTCAACACCTTGCCGGAGGCCACCCGGGTCGCGACCCGCTCCCCCGGGGCGAAGCTGGGGAGGTCCGCGTCCCAGCCGGGCGGCAGCTGGCCTTCGTGCGCGCGCTCCCACTGCGCCGCCAGCTCCGGGTACTCCCTCGCGTAGGCCTCGAACCTCCTCCGCCATTCCGCCTCCAGGTCCTGGCCTCGCGGGACCGCCTTGCGGAACTCCGCCAGGACCTCCTCCGGCACGGCGAAGGGCTCCTCGTACGGCCAGCCCAGGTTCTCCTTGGCCCGCCGGACCTCTTCCTCCCCGAGGGGCGCTCCGTGGGCTTCGTGGCGGCCCTGTTTCGTGGGGCTGCCGTACGCGATGTGGGTGCGCACGAGGATCAGGGACGGACGGCCCTGCTCCTCCCGCGCCCGGGCGATGGCACCTTCCACCGCCGCCAGGTCGTTTCCGTCCGCGACCTCCTGGACGTGCCAGCCCAGAGCCTCGAACCGCCGGGCCACGTCTTCGGTGAAGGTGAGCTCCGTGCTACCCGCCAGGGACACCCCGTTGGCGTCGTACAGGCAGACCAGCTTTCCCAGCTTGAGGTGCCCTGCCAGGGAGGCCGCCTCGTGGGCTACGCCCTCCATGAGGTCGCCGTCGGAGGCCAGCACGTAGGTCCAGTGGTCCACGATCTCGTAGCCTGGGCGGTTGAACACCGCCGCCAGGTGCCGTTCCGCCACGGCCATGCCCACCGCGTTGGCGAACCCCTGGCCGAGGGGACCCGTGGTGCACTCCACCCCGGGCGTGAGGCGGAACTCCGGGTGCCCGGGAGTCCTGCTGCCCCACTGGCGGAAGCTCTTGAGATCGTCCAGGGTGAGGTCGTAGCCCGTGAGATACAGGAGCGCGTACAGGAGCATAGAGGCGTGGCCCGCGGACAGCACGAAGCGGTCGCGGTCGGGCCAGCGGGGGTTGCGCGGGTTGTGGCGCAGAAAACGCGTCCACAGGACGTACGCGGGGCCCGCGAAACCCATGGGCGCTCCCGGGTGCCCCGACTTGGCCCGTTCCACCGCCTCCATGGCCAGCACCCGGAGGGCGTTTACGCACAGCACGTCCAGTGCCTGTCGCTCTCGGACCATCCCGACCTCCCGCGCAGCTCGGGTCCACCATAGCAGGAACGGACCGGGCCGTCCAAGAACACCGCCCCCGTGGCCCCGGAGTCGGAAATCCTGGCCGCCTGGGAGCACGCCGCGGCCCTGGGGAGAGCTCTTCATTTTCTCCAGGAGCGGTTCGGTCGCCCGGACCTCGGGGAGGTGGAGGCGCTCAAGGACCTCCTGGACCGGCTGAGCCACCGGGAGCCCGCGCGGGCTGTGGACCGCGCCCGGGAGCTGGTGGCGTACGCGGACGGGGGGCCGGACCGGGCGGCCCGCGTGGTGGCCCGCCTGGCCCTGGCCAACGCGTACCTGTGGTCGGAGCGGCTCGAGGAAGCCCGCGCCACGTACGAGGCCGCCAGGCAGACAGCCGAGGAAACGGGAGACGTGGCCCTGGCCGCCCGCTGCGCGGTTGGCCAACTGGGGGTCCTCTTCCGGCTGGGCCGCTACCGGGAGGCCCTGGAGCTGGCGGACGCCATCGAGCCGGCCCTCCGGGCCCACCCCCACTCCGCGCTGTACGCCGCCCGGGTGCAAAGCCAGCGCGCCACCGTGCTGCAGTACTTGGGCCGCACGGAGGAAGCGCTCCGCGCCTACGCCGCAGCGTCCTCCCACTTCCGGGCCCTGGGGCCCGCCGGCCGCCTGGACCTGGCCGTGGCGCAGCACAACGCGGGCCTGCTGCTGGCGCAGCTGAGCCGGTACGGGGAGGCCGCGGAGGCCCTGCGGGAGGCCAGGGCCGCGGCGGAGGAGTGCGGTACACCCCTGCTGGCAGCCCGGGCCGGCGCCGCGGGGGCCTGGGCGGACCTAGCCCAAGGCCGTTACGCCCAGGCCCTCCACGCCCTGGAACAGGCCGCGCGGGCGTACGCCGCGGCTGGGGTCGGCCCGGCCTCCGCGGCGTACCAGCTGTTCGGCCTGGAGTGCTGGCTCCACCTAGGACACGCGGAGCGGGTACGGTGCGAGGGGCCCCGCCTGGCGCGGCAACTGGAGGCCGCGGGGTTCGTGGCGGAGGCGGCCCGAGCCCGCTACCTGACCGCCCTGGCGCACCGGCAGGCAGGGGAGCTGGGTCTCGCCGCGGAGCTCCTGCAGGAGGCGCACGCGGCGCTTTCCGGCGTAGGGCGGGAGGCGTGGCGGGCGGCGGTGGCCTGCGAGCTGGCGGCGCTGCGGGCACGCTCCGGGGACGCCGCGGGGGCCCTGGCCCTGGTGGCGCAGGCCCGGTGGGCCTGGCAGCAGGTGGGGAACCCCTCCGGGGAGGGCCGGGCCCTGCTGGTCCTCAGCGACACTTTGCGGCTGGCGCAGGACGCGCACGGCGCCACGCAAGCGGCCCAGGATGCCCTCCGCACCGGCCACAGGCACCGCCTCGCCTGGCTCTGCGCCGCCGCGCACCGCCGCCTGAGCGCCCTCCGTCCCGCCCGCCGGTCCGCCCACCTCTTGTGGGGCGTGCGGTGGGCGGACCGGGTGCTGGCCTGGGTCCCCCCGGACCTCCGGTGGGGTCTGTTCGCGGAGCTTTCCGAGCTGTACACCCGCGCGGTGGAGGACCTTTGGGCCCGCGGCCGGACCCGCCGCGCGTGGGAGGTGGCGCAGGGAGCCAAGTCCAGGGGCATGGCAGCCCTCTTGGCCTCTCATGGGCTGCGCCTGCGGGAGCGCAGGCCCGCCGACGCGGACCTGGTGCGGGAAGTCAACCGCCTCCTGGACGCCTACCGGTCCCGCCTCTTACCGCAGGAGGAGGCCCGAGCCGCCAGCGCCCCGGACCCCGACCTGGAGGTCCGGATCCAGGACGCCCTGTGGCGGCTGCAGCTACAGGACGGGAGCTACGGGCGGGACGCAGAACTGCTGGGGTTTTCTCCCCGCCCGGCCTTCCCGCCCCTGGAGCCGGACACGGTCCTGGTGGAGTACTTCGCGGCCGCGGAGTCTGTGCTAGCCTTCGTGGTGGAGCCAGGGGGCAGGGTCACCGCACGCCGCACCTGCACCCTGCGGGAGGTGGCACGCGCTGCAGCCCTTTTTGTGCACGGACTCTCCGCCCACCTCCGCGGCGCGTCGCCCGCCCGGCAGGCAGCCCGGCAGCTCCGCCGGGTCTTGGAAGAGCTGTACCGGCTCCTGGTAGCACCCGTGGAGGACGCCCTGCGGCAGTTCCCGCGCCTGGTGGTGGCCCCCTTCGGGGTCCTGCACGCCCTCCCCTTCCACGCCTTCGCAGACGGCGGCACGTGCGTGTGGGACCGGTGGGAGGTGTCCTTCGTGCCCGCGGGCTCCCTTCTCGCGCTGCTGCGGGACACCTCCACAGGGACCGGACCCGCGGTGTGCGTGGCGGACGGCCTCCGGGGCCGGCTGCCCGGCGCGGTGGCGGAGGCCCGGTGGGTGGCGGAGTGCCTCGGTGCCCGCCTGGTGGAACAGCCCACCCCGGCGGCGTTCCTGCAGGCTCTCCGGGGCGCGGGACTGGTGCACGTGGCCGCGCACTGCCGTTTCCGGCCTGAGGCTCCCCTTCTGTCCGCGGTGCACCTCACCGCGGGGCCCGTTACCGCCGCGGACGTAATGACCTCTCCCCCCGGCTGTGGGGTGGTGGTGCTCAGCGGCTGCGAAACCGGGGCGTCCACGGTGCTGCCGGGGGACGAACTCATGGGGTTCGTCCGGGCGTGGTTTCACGCGGGGACCAAGACCCTGGTGCTGTCCCTGTGGCCCGTGGGAGACTCCTCCACGGTGGACCTGATGCAGCGGTTCTACCGGGCCCTGTGCAGAGGTGCGCGCCTGCCACAGGCGCTCCGGGAAGCAGGTCTCGCCACCCGGGACGTCCGGCCTCATCCCTGGGAGTGGGCGGGGTTCGTGGTCACCGGCGACCCCACGGTGTGGTTGCCGCAACCGGCGCCCGCGGCCCCGGCCGACCAAGGGGCTGCGTAGGAGGAGGGAGACCGTGCGGGGACCGTGGATGCACCTGCGGGGCCACCTCCTGGTGGCGTGTCCGGAGCCCCTGTTGGATCCCCTGGAGCGGTCGCACCCCGTGCGCTGCCTGGTCCCTCCACCACGCCCGCGCACCGTGTTCGTGTCCCGTCGCGTGGGCCGCGGGTGGCGGTGGGACGCGGTACCCCTGCCGCCGGACCGCAAGCCCCAGCCCTGGCACCGGGCGGTGCGCCGCTTCGTGGTGGAAGCGGAAGAGCCAGAACGGGAGGTGGCACGCCGTCTGCAGGCCGCCGTGCCCTCCGCCTACGCCTCCCTGGACTTCGAGGTCCGGGGACAGGCGGAGGTGGCCCACGGCAGTCCGACTCCGGAGGCCGCCATCCGCGTGCCCGAGGCCACGGAGTCGGACTTCCAGCTGCAGCCTGCGTTCCAGCGGCTGGGGCTTTTGGACTACGAGCGGGCCTCCTACCGACCCCGGGGCGAGGGCGTGACCGTGGTCATCTTCGACCGCGGGCCCGGGATGGCTCCGGGAGGGTTGCCCCGCCTGGACCCCCAGAGTGTGGACGTGTACGTGGAGTGGCCGACAAAACCCCCCGAGGGACTCCCCGTCTGGGCTCCTGGGACCCCGGAACCGGAGGAACCGGAGTGCGACCTCCAGGATCGGCGGCGGGCCGTGGCGTGGTCGTCCCTGCTGGCCACGGAAGACCAGATGCGGGCGTACCGGTCCTGCCACGGAGCCATGGTGGCCTCCCTGGTCCGCCGGGTCGCGCCGGGGGCGCGGCTGGTCCTCGTGAGCCTGCTGAACGCCGACCTCGCCACCGCCACCTACGAACTCGCGGAGGCCATGCGGTGGGTGTACGGGCTTTGTGGGGCACCCGTGCGGCATCCGGACACCCGCGCGCCCCTGGTCACCGCGCCGGTGGTGTACAACCTGAGCCTCGGGGTGGACCGGTCCCAGCCGGAGACGGTGCAGTCCTGCGCTCTCCTGGCGGTGGTGGACGAGCTGAGCCAGCAGCGGGCGGTGCTGGTGTGCGCCGCGGGCAATCTCTCCCGGGGCCGTCCGGAGAACTGTCTGGAGCCCGCGGCCTACGGCCACTTCGGCGACACCCTGGCAGCCCAGACGCAGGTGGTGCCCGTGGCAGCCACCAGCGCGGCTCAGCCGGACCGGTACGCGTGGTTCAGCAACGAGGCCCACTTCGGGGCACCCGGGGAGGACCTCCTCCTGGACTGCGGGCTGGAGCTGTTCGGGTCGCGGTACGTGCGGTGGTCGGGCAGCTCCTTCGCCGCGGGCCTGTGTAGCGGGGTGGTGGCGGTGCTCCTCAGCACCGGGCTCCCACCGGAGCTGGTGAAGGCAAGGCTGTGGGAGCTGGCCGTGCGGCCCTCGCGGTGGGACGGCGTCCACGCGGTGCGCTTGTAGGAAACGGGGAGGAAGGGATGCGGCGCCTGGCGGAGCACGGCCCGTGCCCTGTGTGCGGGACTTACCCGGGGAGCATGGGGGTAACCTTCTTCCAGCGGGAAGACGGGGCGGTGGTGGCGGAAGCGGTCTTCCAGGAGGGCCAGCAGGGCCCGCCCGGACACGCCCATGGCGGCATGATCGCCGCGGTCCTGGACGAGGCCATGGGTGCGGCGGTGTGGCGTGCGGGCTACCGGGCGGCAGCCCTCCGGGTGGAGGTGGACTACCTGCGTCCCGTTCCCCTGCACCGCCCCGTGCACGTGGAGGCGCGGGTGGGGGACGTCACGGGCAGGGCCGTCCGCGCCCTCGCCCGCCTGACCTTTCCCGACGGCACCCTGGCCGCGGCAGGGTACGGGATCTTCGTGGAAGCCCCGCACCTCTTCGACACCATCTACTACCGCCTGGAGGGAGAACCCTCGGAAGCCCCTCCAGACCCCACAGGATCCGAATCCCGCCCGCGGTAGACCACCCCAACGTGGTTGCGCGATTTCCGCGGACGGTCCGTCTTCGCGTGGACACGCTCCGAGGGCGGTTCTAACCGTTTCCCGGAGCGGGCAGCCCAGCCCGCAGGAGGAACTTCTGGATTTTGCCCGTGGCCGTCTTGGGGAGCTCCGGGACGAACTCCACCGCCTTGGGGGCTTTGAAGTGCGCCAGGCGGTCGCGGCAGAAGGCAATGAGCTCCTCCGCGCTGGCCTGGGCCCCCGGCCGCAGGACCACGTAGGCCTTGGGGACCTCCCCCCACTTGGGGTCCGGCATCCCCACCACCGCGGCCTCCAGCACCGCGGGGTGCTGGTACAGGACTCCCTCCACCTCCACGGAGGAGACGTTCTCTCCGCCGCTGATGATGATGTCCTTCTTCCGGTCCACGATCTGTACGTAGCCGTCGGGGTGCACCACCGCCAAGTCGCCGGTGTGGAACCAACCGCCCGCGAAGGCCTGGGCGGTGGCCTCAGGGTCCTGGTAGTACCCTTCCATGACCGTGGGCCCCCGCACCACGATCTCCCCCACCTCCCGGCCGTCCCGCGCCACGGGCGAAAGGTCCTCCCGGACCACCGCCACCTCCCCGCACAGGATCTGCCCCACCCCCTGCCGCGCCTTGCGGGCCGCACGTTCCTGCAGGGGCAGGGCGTCCCACTCCCGCCGCCACTCACACACCGTAAGCCACGGGCCCGTCTCCGTGAGCCCGTACACGTGCACCACCTCGATGCCCAGCTCGTCCTCCGCCCGGGCGATGAGGGCCGCGGGCGGAGGGGCGCCGCCCACGTACCACCGCAGCGGCTGCCGCGGCTTCCACCCCTGGGCGGAAGGGTCCGCCAGGAGCATCACCAACACCGTGGGTGCGGAAAAGGCCACGGTGACCCCCTCCTGGTCGATGCGGCGGAACACCTCCGGCGGGTCCACCTTGGGCAGGCACACGTGCCGGGCGCCTACCGCGGTCACCGCCCACACCGCGCCCCACCCGTTCACGTGGAACATAGGAAGGGTGTGCAGGTACACGTCCTCCAGCCGCAGCCGCCCGTGCACCACCACGTTCATCACGTTCAGGGCTGTGTTGCGGTGGGTGAGGACCACGCCCTTGGGGTGGGCGGTGGTCCCGCTGGTGTAGTTGAGGGTGATGGGCGCGTGCTCGTCCAGGTCGCGTGCCTGCTCCCACAGGGATGCCGCCGCGGAAGGGGAAGCCCCGCGGATCACCTCCTCGGAGCCCCCCTCGCCCAGGGCCAGCACCCGCAGCCCTTCCACCCGTTGCACCAAGGCGTCCGCCACCTCCGCGAAGGCGGGGTCCGCCAGGAGCAGACGCGTTCCGGAGTGCCGCAGGATGTACTCGTAGTCTCCCTCCCGCAGCCGGGTGTTGAGGGGCACCAGGACGCAGCCCGCCAGGGGGACCGCGGTGTACACCTCCAGGGCGCGGTGGGTGTTGTGGGACAGGACCGCCACCCGGTCTCCCCGCCGGAGGCCGGAAGCTTGCAGCCCCGCGGCCAGCCGCCCACAGCGTTCGCCGAACTCCGCGTAGGTGAGCCGCACCGGGCCGTCCACCACCGCCACCCGGTCCGCGTACACCTGCACCGCCCGGCGGACGAACTGCAAGGGCGAAAGCGGCGCCCGCACCGCCTCACCTCCCCTCACACCGCCAAGTACTGCCGCACCGTCTGCTCGTCCGAGGTGATCTCCTGCAGGCTCCCTCCCAGGCGGACGGTCCCCTTGTCCAGCACGTAGCCCCGGTCCGCCAAGCGCTGGCAGAACCGCAGGTTCTGGTCCGCCAAGAGGATGGTCACCCCGGCCTCCCGGATCCGTCGGAGCGTCTCCTCCAGCTGCCGGATGACCAAAGGCGCCAGCCCCTCCACGGGCTCGTCCAGCAGCAGCAGCTCCGGGTTGGCCATGAGGGCCCGGCCCAAGGCCAGCATCTTCTGCTGGCCTCCCGACAGCTGGGTGCCGCGCAGATGTCGGAGATCCCGCAGCACGGGAAACAGAGCGTACACCCTCTCCAGGTCCCAGGCGCCCGCCCGCCCCGTGGCGTAGCGGGCCAGCTGGAGGTTCTCCTCCACCGTGAGGTCGGGGAAGATCCGTCGGTCGTCCGGCACGTAGGCGATGCCCGACCGCGCCACGTCAAAAGGCGCCAGCCCCACCAGGTCCCGATCCCGGAACCGCACGCGGCCCCCGCGGGCGCGCACCAGCCCCATCACCGCCCTCAGGGTGGTGGTCTTGCCGGCCCCGTTGCGGCCCAGCAACGCCACCACCTCCCCCTCTCCCACGGAGAAGCTCACCCCGTGGAGCACCGTGGAGGCGCCGTAGCCGGCCACCAATCCCTCCACCACCAGCACCCTCAGACCTCCTCCCCTAGGTAGGTCTCCCGCACCTCCCGGCTGGCCCGGATGGCCTCCGGCGTGCCCTCCGCCAGCACCCGGCCCCGGTTCATCACCACCACCCAGCGCGCCAGACCGAACACCACGTCCATGTCGTGCTCCACCACCACGAAGGTCACCCCCCGCTGTTCGCTCAAGCGCCGGATCAGGTGCAGCAGGCCTGCCCGCTCCAGGGGGTTGAGCCCCGAAGAAGGCTCGTCCAGCAGGCACAGCCGGGGCCGGCTGGCTACCGCGATCCCCAACTCCAACCGCCGCTGGTCCCCGTGGGGCAGGTTGCCCGCGGGCACGTCCCCGGCCCCGGAGAGGTCCAGGTCCTCCAGGAGCTGACGGGCTTCTTCCTCCGCCTCCTCAAACGCCTGCAGGGGGCGCAGGACGGAGCGTACCGCACCCGTCCGCGCCAGGATGGGGACCAGGAGGTTCTCCAGGGCGGTGAGCTCCGGGAAGATGGTCATGACCTGGAAAGACCGGGACAGGCCCCGCTGTACCCGGGCGTGCGGGGGAAGCCTCGTGATGTCCTCCCCGCGGAAGGTGATGGTCCCCTGGTCGGGCGACAGGTGGCCGCTCAGCAGGTTCAGGGCGGTGGTCTTGCCCGCGCCGTTGGGGCCGATGAGGGCCGTGCAGCCGCCCTCCTCCACCCGGAGGTCGAGGCCGTCCACCGCGGCCAGGTCTCCGAACCGCTTCCGCAGCCCCCGTGCCACCAACAGCTCCGTCACGGAGCCTCCTCTCCCGCGGGGGCCGGCACCCCCCTCGGCCTGGCCTGGGCCCGGACCAGGAGGGCCTCCACGGCGCTCGCCACCCCGCCGCGGAACCCCAGGACCAGCACCACCACCACCGCCCCCAAAACCAGGGACCAGTGCACGGTGAACCGCACGATCACGTCCTTGACCGCCACCAGCAGGAAGGCGCCCACCAGGGGTCCCGCGAAGTGTCGGATCCCACCCAGCAGGGTGGCCAGAACCGGCTCCGCGGAGGCGGTCCAGTGGGCGATGGGCGGAGTCACGGTGTTTTCCAGGGGCGGCAGCAACGCTCCCGCCAACCCCGCGTAGGCGCCGGCCACGGTGAAGGCTACCAGGCGCAGGACCCGCACGTTGAGCCCCACGTGCCCGGCCCGCACCTCGCTGTCCCGCACCGCCCGCAGGGCCAGTCCGAGGGGGGAGTGCACCAGCCGGTACATCAGGGCAATGGCCAGCACCGCCACCACCAGCACCACGTAGTAGTACCGCTCCACCGTGGGCAGGGGAACCGTCCAGCCCAACAGCTCCAAGGGCGCCCGGGGCACGCCCACCAGGCCGTCGTCTCCCCCGGTGACCGCCCTCCACTTCCACGCCAACGAGAAAATCATCATGCCGAAAGCCAGGGTCAGCATGGCGAAGTAGATGCGGGTGTGCCGCACCGACAGGTAGCCGAGGACGAAGGCCGCGGCCGCGGCTGCCGCGGTCCCACCCACCAGCCCCGGCAGGAGGGAAGGCCAGGCCAGGAGGATGCGGGCGCACGTGTACGCCCCCACCGCGTAGAACCCCGCCTGGCCGAAGGACAGCAGCCCCGTGTACCCGAACAGGAGGTTGAAGCCCACCGCGTTCACCGCCAGCAAGAGGATGTGGATGGTCAGGTACACCACGTACCGGCTCCCCACCAGGGGCAGCACTAGGAGGAACCCTCCCAGGGCTGCCAGGGCCCACCGGCGCGTGGCGGGGTTCATGGCCCGAACAGGCCCTGGGGCCGGACCAGCAGCACCCCGGCCATGATGGCGAAGATGAAAAACAGCTCGAACTCCGGAAACCACAGGGTGCCGTAGCTAGACAGGACCCCGACCAGCAGGGAGCCCACGAAGGCTCCCCGCAGGTTGCCCAGGCCCCCGATCACGGTGATGATGAAGGCCTGCACGATCATGGCCGCGCCCACCCCCGGACTCACGGGCCGCACGGGGATGGAAAGGGCTCCCCCCAAGGCCGCCAGACCCGAGCCCAGGAAGAACACGGAGGAGAACACCGCGGGGGTCCGGATTCCCAGGGCAGAGGCCATCTCGCGGTCCGAGGCGGTGGCCCGCACCGCCCGGCCCCACCAGGTCCGGTCGAATGCCAGCCAGAGCCCCAGGGCCACCAGCAGCCCCACGCCCATGAGGAACAGGTTGTAGTGGGGGAAGGGCCGGCCGAAGGCCACCACGGCTCCCTGCAACCAGCCCGGGATGGGCGGGATGCGGAACACCCCGCCCCACACCAGCTTGGCCAGGTCGTCCAGGAACAGCACCAACCCGAAGGTCAGGAGCAGTTGGTAGCTGGGATCCAGGCCGTACAGGGGACGCAGCAACCCCCGCTCCACCGCGGCCCCCAGGAGGGCCACCGCGCCCACGCTCGCCGCCACCGCGAGCCCGAAGGGGAAGCCCGCCAGCCCGTACAGGGTGTAGCCGAGGTACGCCCCCAGCATGAAGAGGCTCCCGTGCGCGAAGTTCAGGACTCCCAGCACGCCGAAGATGATGGTGAGCCCGGCCGAGATGAGCCACAGGTACATGGCCGAGCTCAGCCCGATCAACCCCTGGTAGGCGAGGACCTCCACGTGCTCCCCCGAGCTCCCCCGAGCCGCGGTGCCAGCCGGCGGCGGACTTCGGCTACTTGCTCAGCTCCAAGGGCCGGAAGGGAGGCCACCGCCAGTAGTCCTTCGGGTCGAACACCTTCAGCTCCCCCAACACCGCGATGGGGTACCGCGGGTCCCACACCACCTTGCCCGCAGGGACCGCGTACACGAACTGGTGGTCCTCCGACCGGAAGACCCGGAGCCCTGCGGGGGTCTCGATGCGCATGCCCTGCAGGGCCGCGATCACGCGGTCCGTCTGCAGGCTCCGCGCCTTCTCCACCGCCGCCTTGGTGATGTAGACCGCGGAGTACGTGGTCTCCGCGGAGTAGTTCGGCATGCGGTTCCACCGCTTGGCGAAGCGGCTCACGAAGGACCGGTTGGTCTCCGTGTTCGGCCAGTTGTGGAGGTACCGGGCCGTGGCGTACAGCTTCCCCTGGAACCGCCCCTCCTTGACCTCCGGGGAGATTCCCTCCAGCACGTCCACGGAGCCGCCCATGGCCTGGAACCACACCTTGATCCGGTCGAACACCCCCTGCAGGAGGGCCTGCCGCAGCAGCGTCACCGCCTCCCCCGCCCACGGGGTGGCGATGATGCCGTCGGGGTTGGTGGCCATGACCGCGGCGATGTGGGGGGAGAAGTCGGTGGTCAGGAAGGGTGCCCAGGCGGCCCCCACGAACTCCACGTCCGGCCGCAGGCGCCGCATCTGCTCGCGGAAGATGGCCCAGGTGGCGTACCCGTACTCGTAGTCCGCCCCGATGGTGGCCCACCGCCGGACGTCCCGGCGGTCGCGGAACAGCCAGGCGGCCACCGCGTCCTGGTACACGGGGGCGCTCACCCGGACGATCTGCTTGATCTTCTGCTGCGCCACCAGCTCCTCCGTGAGCCGGTGGGTGGCCGCGTGGGTGAAGAACTGGATGCGGTCCAGCTCCCGGAGCACCGGCCCCAGGGCCATGGCCACCCCACTGCTGTCGGTGCCGTACAGGAAGTGGGCACCCCACTCGGTCACCAGGAAGCGCGCGTTGCGGACGCCCACCGCGGGCCGGTTCTCGTCGTCCATGAACCGCATCTCCAGCCGGCAGCCCAGGATCCCGCCCGCGGCGTTGATCTCCTCGATGGCCAGCTGCGCGCCCATCTCGATCTGGCGTCCGTAGTCCGCGTGGGGCCCGGAGGCCACGCCTTGGACTCCGAGCCGAATGGCCGGTACACCCAAAGCGCAGGTGGCAGGTCCCGCGGAACTCCAGGACGCTGCCAGGAGCAGGCAAACCACCACCGTCGGGATCCACACCGTCCGCATCCTCAGCCCCCCTTGTACTTTTGTACCGCCGTAGTACGCCGCGCCGCCCCGGGTCTCCTCTTCCGCCTTTGCCCCTCGCGGGACCCAGGTGCCCGAACGCCGCGCAGCGATCACCGGGGTGCTTTAGGGGTAGATGCCACGGGTGTACAGGGCGTCCGCCACCCTCTCGATGGCCCGCACCAAGGCCGCGGTCCGCAGGTCCACCCCGCGTTCCTGGCTGACCCGCCACACCTCCCGGAAGCTCCGCACCAGCAACCGCTCCAGCCGTTGCCGCACCTCCTCCTCGGTCCAGAAGAAGGCCTGCAGGTCCTGCACCCACTCGAAGTACGAAACGATGACCCCGCCCGAGTTGGCCACGATGTCTGGGACCACCACCACACCCCGCCCCCGCAGCAGGTCGTCCGCCTCCGGAGTGGTGGGGCCGTTGGCGCCCTCGATGACCAGCCTCGCCCGCACCCGGGAGGCGTTTTCCCGGGTGATCTGCCCCTCCAGGGCTGCGGGGACGAGAACGTCACACGGCACCTCCAGGACCTCCTCCCCCGACACCCTCCTGCCCTGCGGAAAATCCGCCACGGTGCCTGTGGTCCGCTTGTGCCGCAGGACAGCCTCCGGGTCCAGGCCCTGAGGGTCGTACACCCCTCCCCGGGAGTCGCTCACCGCCACCACCACCGCCCCCATGCGGTGCAGGGTCTGGGCGGCTACGGCACCCACGTTCCCGAACCCCTGCACCGCCACCCGCGCCCCCTCCAGGGAGAACCCCAGGGTGCTTGCGGCCTCCCGCGCCACCAGGGCGCAGCCCAGGCCCGTGGCTTCCTCGCGTCCCACGGACCCTCCCACGGACACGGGCTTGCCCGTCACCACCGCGGGCACAGAGTAGCCCCGGTGCATGCTGTAGGTGTCCATGATCCACGCCATGACCTGCGGGTTGGTGCCCACGTCGGGAGCCGGGATGTCGCTTTCCGGCCCCATGAGGACGCTGATCTCGGTGGCGTACCGCCGGGTGAGGCGCTCCAACTCCCCCGCGGACAGCTGTTTGGGGTCGCACACCACCCCGCCCTTGGCACCGCCGTACGGCAGCCCCGCGATGGCGCACTTCCACGTCATCCACATGGCCAGCGCCCGCACCTCGTGCAGGGTGACCTCGGGGTGGTACCGGATCCCTCCCTTGGTGGGCCCGAGGACCGTGCTGTGGTGCACCCGGTAGCCGGTGAAGATGCGCACCGACCCGTCGTCCATCTTCACCGGGAAGTTCACCACAAGCTCCCGCTTGGGGTACGCGAGGAACTCCCGGATGCCCCGCTTGAGGGGCACGTACCGCGCCGCCCGGTGGAACTGCTCCAGCGCCATCTCCCACGGGTCCTGCGCAGGGCCTGCCCTGGTCTCGGCCATGTTTGTCCTCCTTCTCGAATACCGTCGAACCCAGCATACCCGCCCCCGACCCGGTGGCAATCCGTCCCGCGCCGGAGGCACTCAACCCTCGAGCCGCCTGGCCCGTCCATCTGAGCGGAGGACGAGGTAGGAGGTGGGACGGTGAGACGGACTTCCTTCGTGTGGCTGGCCGCGGCGTTGGTGGCGGCGGGCGTGGCCGCCGCCACCGTGCGCGGGGGCCAGGCGGCGCCCGCTCCCCAGGACCGGGCCGCGTGTTGGGACCCCGCGGTGCGGGCCCAGTTCGAGACCGTGTTCGACCGCCACCGCACGGCCCTGCGCAGCGCCCGCAACCGCGTGGAGGACGAGCGTTACGCGTTGCGGAGGCTCCTGACTTCCCCGCAGGCCACCCGCGCCCAGGTGGACGCGCAGGCCACCCGGCTGGCGGAGGCCCTGGCGGCCCTGGAGCGGGCGCGCGTGGCTTTCCTGTGGGACCTACGGGAGGCCCTCCCCGCGGACCGGCGGGACGCCCTCCTGCGTTGCTTCGTCCGGCCGGGGCACGGCTGGGGCCCCCGCTGGTGGCGGTAGCCGGAGTGGAGACTCTTTACGGGGCAGCCCCACGGAAGGGGGCTTTCGGGATACGGTCCTAGCCCGCGGCGGTGTCCGTCCCAGGGCCGCACAGGCGCTCCCAGTCCTCGGGGGTGTCTACGTCCAGGGCTGCCCCCGGCACAGGGACCACCACGGCCTCGTGCCGGTGGCTTTCCACCACCCGTTTGGCGCCGCTGTCGCCTTCCAAGGCCAAGAGCTCCGGGAACAGTTCCCGGGAGAAGACCGCGGGGGCTCCCACCGTGTCCCCGTACGCGGCGGCCGCCAGGGGAGCGCCGCCCTTCCAGTAGGCCTGGACCAGGCGGCGCAGGTGTTCCGCGCTGACCGCGGGCTGATCTGCGAGGACCACCAACGCCGCGGAGGCGTCCCCCACGGCCTGGATCCCACGCCGCAGGGAGGTGGCCATCCCCTTCGCGTACTCCGGGTTCACCACCACCTCCACGGGCAGGGACGACAGCTCCTCCCGCATCCGCTGCGGGTCCGGACCCACCACCACCACCACCCGTCGGCAGGCCGCCACCGCGGCCTCCACGGCGCGCCGGAGCAAGCTCTTCCCCTGCCACACCAGGAGCAGCTTGGGCCGGCCCATGCGCACGCTCTGCCCCGCGGCCAGCACCACCGCGGCCACCTCCGGGTCCGGCTCAGGAGGCAAGCCCGAGGTCAACCGGAGGCCACCGCGGGCTCGTGGATGCGGGTGGGCCGGTCCCGCA
>Ga0197143_1000366_pt1 | contig 52116 bp, 52 predicted proteins | sample GBS70_MetaG_FD_148603 | JGI IMG/M metagenome (GOLD analysis project Ga0197143, IMG submission 148603) | Sediment microbial communities from Great Boiling Springs, Gerlach, Nevada, United States - GBS 70_MetaG | ecosystem: Environmental > Aquatic > Thermal springs > Hot (42-90C) > Sediment... | reverse complement strand
GCTCATATCCGGCTCTTTTCGCAGCAAGTTCTATAGCCGCGCATCCACCAAGGACTATAAGGTCCGCTAAGGATATCCTTTTGCCATCGGTTTCCGAATGGGCCTTATCGAACTCGGCCTTTATCTTCTCGAAAACTCCTAAAACCTTGGAAAGTTGTTGAGGCATATTCACTTCCCAATTCTTCTGAGGCTCAAGCCTTATGCGAGCGCCATTGGCTCCTCCTCTTTTGTCGCTTATGCGGAAAGTGGAAGCCGAAGACCAGGCCGTGTAAATGAGTTCCGAAACGCTTAAACCCGATTCCAAGATCTTCTTTTTGAGTTCCTCTATGTCTTTTTCCTCAACCAGCGGATGATCCACCTGGGGTAAGGGATCTTCCCACGGAAATACCTCTTCGGGAATCTCAGGCCCCAAATACAACGCACGAGGGCCTAAGTCCCTATGAGTCAGTTTAAACCACGCTCGGGCAAAGGCCTTTTCAAATTCTTCGGGGTTCTCCAAAAACTTCCTCGATATCTTTTCGTATATGGGATCAAACCTAAGGGCAAGGTCTGTAGTGAGCATTCGAGGAGGATGTTTTTTATTGGGATCGTAAGGGTCGGGGATTATGGCAGGTGCATTTTTGGCCACCCATTGATAAGCACCACCCGGCCCCTTTTCCAGTTCCCATTCATAGGTAAAAAGGATATGTAAAAATGATCGCGGGTTCCACTTGGTAGGACTAGGTGTCCAAATGACCTCTATGCCACTGGTTATAGTATCAGGTCCTTTACCGGTACCATAACTGTTCTTCCAACCAAGACCCTGTTCTTCAATCGGAGCAGCCGGGGGCTCAGGACCAAGATAACTCTGGGGAGCAACACCATGGGTTTTACCAAAGGCATGTCCTCCTGCGATAAGCGCCACCGTTTCTTCGTCGTTCATTGCCATTCGGGCAAAGACCATTCGTATTTCTTTAGCCGCTTCCAGGGGATTGGGGTTACCCCTTGGGCCTTCAGGGTTCACATATATCAGGCCCATATGTTCAGCTGCCACCTCATGGGCCAGCTTTCCCGTTTCGTCATGGCGTTCTGAACCAAGCCACTCCTCCTCCGGCCCCCAATAAACGCTTTCATCGGGTTCCCACCAGTCGGCTCTTCCCCCAGCAAATCCCAGGGTCTTAAACCCCATGGACTCAAGGGCCACATTGCCTGCCAGGATGATCAAATCGCCCCAAGAAATTTTCCTTCCATATTTTTTCTTAATGGGCCAAAGTAACCGGATGGCTTTGTCCAAATTGATGTTATCGGGCCACCCGATCAAAGGCGGAAAACGAATGAGCCCCCCTTTCGATCCTCCCCGTCCATCCGTTGCCCTATAGGTGCCAGCACTGTGCCAAGCAAGCCTTATCATCAAACCTCCATAATGCCCAAAATCCGCAGGCCACCAATCCTGAGATTCGGTCATCAACTTCTTGAGATCCTCCTTAACCTGCTTCAAATCCAAACTCTCAAACTCCTTCGCATAATCGAAATCCCGTCCATAGGGATTCAATTCCGGCGGGTTCTGATAAAGGACCTTCAAATACAACAAATTGGGCCACCAATCCCGTACAGTAATTTTGCCCTGCGCTTTAATTTTCGTTTCTTCCATTCTATCCTCCTTTTAAAACGTTTATTTTTTAGAAATAATTATAAATTATGCTTGATAATTTGTCAATGCTCAAATTTCCGATCAGGTATAGGATTTGATTTATTAATGGGCAATTAATTCCAAGGGTTTTTCTAAACGATAAAAATTGAGTAGGTTGATAAAATCATTGGAGTTCAAGGGGCTTTTTTCGAAGTAAAACAGGTGGCTTTTGCAATTGCAATCTGAGGAACCGAAGTGAGGGATGAGGGATTGGGCCAAGGTTTTGAGGTTTTGGGCGAGTTCGCATTCTATTTTTTCAGGGGTGAGGATGGGGATAATCTTGAAATGATCGGCGTATTTTCTCAAGTAATCGATGTGCCAGTGGAACCTTTTTTCTCGTCTTTCGTGTCGGTCAAGCCTATTGTAAAGGTTTCTTTTGGCTGAACCCACATAAACGTAAAAGCCCTTTTTGAAGAGAATCTCACCGAGTTTTCCTACCGAGATCTTTTTATCGATTTTAAGCTCTAGTAAAAGCAGGTAAGCCCCGCTCGGTTTGAAGGCTTTACGGAGGACCTCTAAGGGTATTTTCAATTCTTTGACCGAAATAACCTTCTCTAAGGCTTCGTCAAAGCCCAGGGATATGGCTTTGAAGATTACCCTATCTTTTACCTCAAGGAAGGTCCGGGTGAAGGCCGGGTCCACATGGTAAGCAGGAAGGAAATATTCGGATTCGGGGTTCATCACTACAAAAAGGCACATACCTCCAAGTTCCGAGAGTTCAAGGAGGTGCCTTCTTCCTCTTTCAGTCGGTGCATCTGGAAACATAGAGAGTCGAGAACCAAAAAGAGTACAGGTTTTTATCTCCAACAAAAGGTCTTTTCTGCCATCGGAAAGGAGGAAGTCGAACCTGCTTTTTGAGGCTTTAACTTCTTTTCCTTTCACGCTGTAATGCTTTAAAAAAGGGATCCTTTTCTCAAGAAGTAGTTCCTCTATTATGAGGTTTGTCATTTGGGTGTCAAGAATAACCCAGGAGGCGTTTTTTCTTGTGGCAAATAGCGTATAAGGGTATTTGCCCTTAAACCTGGAAGGGGTAAGAAGAAGAGGGGTTCCGGGAAGCAGTAACTCCCATAATCTTCCTGGATTGGGGAGATAAGCCAGGTTCTTTTTTCCTTGGATTTCGACTCGGCAAAGAAAGCGATTTATCCGCTCCTGGAAAAGGCCTTCTGTCTTGACAAGGTTAGCTAAAACCCTCATTTATATATTATAGGTGGCGGTGTAGCTCAGTGGGTAGAGCATGCGGCTCATATCCGCAGAGTCCGGGGTTCGAGTCCCTGCACCGCCACCAATTTTATTTTTCTTCTTTTTCGATTTTTAATTTTAACTAGGTATAGATGTGGGTGAGGATTTTTGGGTTCTTATAAGTGATGACTTAAAGAAGGTCGAATTAGAAGCCAAGGAAAACCTCAAATCCTCCATATCGCTTGTCACCAAAATTGGGGAGCACATCCTTTTGGGAGGGGGGAAGAGGATAAGGCCTGCTCTTTTGATCCTTTCCTCTAAACTATGTGGTTATCAAGGGGAAGCTCATATACCGCTTGCAGTAGCCATTGAGTTCATTCATACGGCTACCTTGCTTCACGATGATGTGGTGGATAATGCCCAGTTGAGACGCGGTATGCCCGCAGCCCATCTTCTATGGGGCAATGCTGCAAGTGTCTTAGTGGGGGATTTCCTTTTGAGCCGTGCTTTTTCGCTGATGTTGAGATTCGGAAACAAAAAGGTTTTGGAGGTGATAGCTAAGGCCACAACGGATCTTGCTGAAGGGGAGACCTTCGAGATCATGAAGACAGGGGATATGAGTTTTAGCGAAGAGGAGAGCATTTTTCTTATAACGAAAAAAACGGCAAGCCTTATAGCTGCCTCAACCAGAATCGGGGCCATTTTGGCTAAAGCTCCTATTCGGAAGGAAAAAGCGCTTTATAATTTTGGACTTAACTTAGGAATAGCCTTTCAATTAATAGATGATTGCTTGGACTATGTGGGCAAGGAGGAGGTTTTGGGGAAAAAAGTGGGAAGTGATCTTAGGGAGGGAAAGCTTACCCTGCCTTTGATCTTCGCCCTTATGCAATCAAGTGAAGAGGAAAGGCAAGCTATAGAGGAAGTCCTTTCAGGCAAAAGTGAAGAGGAGGATTTAATTGATGCGGTAATAGGAATAGTGAATAAGTATGGGGGGATCGAATACACTCGACAACTTGCCGAAAAATATATTACACAAGCCAAAAAAAGCCTTTCGTGTTTCCCTTTATCACCAGAAAAGGAGGCTCTTTTTAAGCTTGCCGATTACGTTTTTGAACGGAATTTCTGATAGCGTTCTTCAAAACTTTTCAGAAGTTCCTCCTCTTCTTCGATGCCCAAAAACTTGGCATAAGCGCGAAGAAATCCCTTCACGTAAACCCAAGGGGGAAGGTTATCAAAGTCCTCCTTTTCTAATGCCATTAAAGTCTTTTTGGTTATTTTGAGAAAGGAGCTAACCTCTTCGAGGCTTAGATCCAAATGCTCCCTTATCTCCCTTAAAGCTTCTCCTCCAAACCCCTTTTTAGCCTTGATCAGTTCTAAAGTCTCCTTTGGTAAGCTCCTTTCCCTTGAAAGAGAGCGGCTTTCCTTGTACAAGAAGGCTTTTCTTTGTGTCAACCTCACAAAGGCCCTTTGGACCTTTTCCCTTAACCTGTTAAGCTCCTCAGGGGTCCAAAGGGCCCATATGCCAGGATTTGAAGGGTCAAGGGCCTTCATAAGACGTTGAAAAGCCTCTTCTATTTCGAGTTCACTAGCGTCTTTGCTTATTCCCAAGATTTCGTGAGGGTCTTCTAAGTCAATGCCATTTCCCTTCCGCTGATTATCCTTGATGCTATTTCCCTCATGCATTGTGCTACCTCGGTATAAGGATATTCCATAAAGAAAGGGTGCCCTTTATTTATGGAAAAAGAGACTTTTATATCAAAAGGAATGTAACCCAGATATTTTGGCATTATGCCGAAGTATTTATAACATACCATTTTGAAAGAAGGGCCTAATTCCCTTTCCTCGGGTTTTTTCACTTGGTTAAGGACTACGTTTAAATCGAATCCCTTTAAAGAGGCGACAAACCTGTGGACAAAGGCTTCGTCGAAGCTCCTCAAACGGCTTAGGAGTTCCTGTGGTTTTTTTAAAGAGAAATTGTGATCCACAAAAAACTCATCTATGAGTCTACGAACCCTTTCGTTGGCTCCTTTTCTTATGTATCTGAAGTAGGCTCCCCGTAAAAATCTGTATACGTTCTCCAAGGTGGTTGCCTCAGGGGTTATGATGACTATCTTTTTTTGGGCCCAAAGGAAAAGGTCAAGGATAAAAGTGGAGATTCCTGCTCCCAGGTCAACGATGATGTAATCGGTCCTCAAGAGGTTTAATGACCTTTGTAGCCGCGTTTTCTCAAAGTATTTGAGTTTATCCGAAAGGTTAGATAGGGCTCCTGGGATTAACTTTAATCCCCTTACGGAGGTCGATAGCAAAATGGATTCGAGGGGGCTTTTCGAAAGGAGAAAGTCCTCTAAGGTTTTTTCCGGATAAGGGATTCCCAAAAAGGTGTGAAGGTTTGCCCCTCCGGCAAGATCCAGGTCACAAAGGATCACATTTTTTCCACTTTCGCTTAAAGCAATCCCCAGGTTTAAAGCAAAAAAACTCTTCCCCGTTCCTCCCTTACCTCCACCCACGCTCAATGATATAGGCATATTAAAGGCCAACCCCTTCTATTTCTGCCCCACAATGAGGACATTTGCCCTCTTTAATATGGTTCTCTAATACTTTGAACCCCCATCGTCTTATGAGGATTTTATGGCAGTTCCAACAATAGGTATTCTCCCCTTCATCCCCAGGGATATTACCCGAATAAACGTATTTAAGCCCTTCAGAAAGGCCTATCTCCCTTGCTCTTTTTAAAACCGACCTAGGAGTGGAAGGAAGATGAAGGAGCTTATAATTAGGATGAAAGGCCGTCACATGCCAGGGAATACTGGGTTCGATGTCTCGTAACAGGCGCGCTATTGTCCTTAGCTCTTCCTCAGAGTCATTAAGGGTGGGGATCAAGAGGGTGGTTACTTCCACCCATATTCCAAGTTCCTTCATGGTGCGGATGTTTTCAATTACCGGATTAAGACTTGCCCCACATATTTCCCTATAAAAGGCTTCGCTCGAGGATTTAAAATCCACATTGGCGCCATCCAGATAAGGACCTATAAGCTCAAGGGCTTCTTTACTCATATAACCGTTTGTCACAAAAAGGTTTTTTAACCCCCTTTCTTTGGCGAGCTTACAGGTTTCAAAAGCATATTCGAAAAAGACCGTTGGCTCGGTATAAGTGTAAGATATGCTTTCGCAACCTGTCCTTAAGGCTTCCATCACGATTCTTTCGGGGGGTACTCTCTCACCTGTTATCTCCCCTTTATCCCTCGGCATTTGAGAGATACTCCAATTTTGACAATGCTTACAGCGGAAGTTACACCCTACAGTTGCAATGGAAAAAGAGAGACTACCCGGAAGGAAATGGAAAAAGGGTTTCTTTTCGATGGGGTCCACGTTAGCGGCAATAAGCCTTCCGTAAACCAAACTGTAGAGGGTTCCTCTTTGGTTTTCCCTCACCTGACAAATGCCCCTTTTCCCATCGGGTATGAGGCAGTAATGATTGCACAGGTGACATTTTACTTTCTTCTCCTCTAATTTTTCATAAAGAAAGGCCTCTTTCATTATAAAACTAAGTTATCACATTAAGGGTTTTCTTTTCCACTTCTTATTTACCCCGAGCCTTCGATAAAGATAAAATTTGATTGATGGCTGGGGAGAAGCGCTTAAGAAAGATGCGGAATATTGGGTTTTTTGCGCATATAGACGCGGGAAAAACCACTGTTACTGAGCGGGTGCTTTATTATACTGGAAAGATCCACCGAATGGGCGAGGTCGATGATGGAACGGCTACTATGGATTGGATGCCCCAGGAACAAGAGAGGGGGATAACCATCACTTCGGCGGTTACCACTTGTTTTTGGCGTGATCATGTGATTCAGATCATAGACACACCAGGGCATGTGGATTTCACCATAGAGGTAGAGAGGGCTTTAAGGGTCCTGGATGGAGCCATCGTGATTTTTAGTGCCGTAGAAGGGGTTGAGCCTCAATCCGAAACCATATGGTTTCAGAGCTTAAGGTATAGGGTTCCCAAGATATGTTTCGTCAACAAAATGGATCGCATAGGTGTTGATTTTTTCGGGGTCATTGAGCAGATGAAGGAGAAACTCGGGGCAAATCCCCTTCCGATTCAAATCCCTTGGGGGAAAGAAGGAGATTTCAGGGGTGTTGTGGATTTAATAAAGATGAAAGCCATCCTTTGGGAGGATGAGACAGGAGAAAGGTTCCTGGAAGTGGATGTCCCAGAGGACCTTTTAGAGGAAGCTGAAGCAGTGAGGGAGAAAATGCTTGAAAAGGTGGTAGAGACGGATGAGGACCTTTTGGAGAAATATCTGGATGGGCAGATATTAAGCGAAAAGGAGATAAAGGAGGCCGTAAGAAGGGCTACGATTGAACAGAGGCTTCAGCCAGTTTTATGTGGAGCTGCTTTAAGGAATAAGGGTATACAACCCCTGATTGATGCCATTGTGGATTATCTACCTTCACCCTTGGATGTGCCCCCTGTTAAGGGGATAAATCCTTTAACCAGAATGGAGGAGACAAGGCCGAGCGATGAAAGTGCGCCTTTTTGTGCTTTGGCCTTTAAGGTGATGATGGAACAAGGGAGGAAGTTAACTTATGTGAGGATATATTCGGGGCTTCTTCGCGAGGGGCAGGAGGTTTACAACGCATCTTTAGGCCGTAAGGAGACGGTCTCAAGGATATTCGAGATGCATGCCAACTACAAAAAAAGGCTTGAAATGGCTCGAGCGGGGGACATCGTGGCTCTTATGGGCCTTAAGGAAACATTGACCGGTCACACCCTTTGCGATCAGGCCCATCCGATTTTGCTTGAACCCATTCAAAGTTACGAACCGGTTATATCGATCGCCGTTGAGCCGAAATCAAGCCAACAGCAGGAGAAACTGCTTCAAGCTTTGGAGAACATCGCTCAGGAAGACCCTACTTTTAAGGTTAAACAGGACGAGGAGACGGGTCAGACCATCATTTCGGGCATGGGGGAGTTACATTTGGACGTGATTTTGAGGCGAATAAAGGATGAGTATGGACTCGAACTCAATGTGGGAAGACCCCAAGTGGTTTATCGGGAGACCGTAAGAGAAAGGGCTGAGGTGAAAGCGGAGTTTTCGCGCCTCATTGAGGGCGTTAAGAGATCCGTTAAGATTACTTTAGAACTAATCCCCAATGAAAGGGGGAAAGGTATAGAATTCATACCTCTTCTTGGGGAGGGTTTTCCTCAAGAGGTCCTTTACGTCATAAGGGAAGGAGTAATGGAAGCTACCACAATCGGCGTTTTGGGGTATCCTCTTACGGACCTTAAGGTTTTGGTGAAAGAGGTGGAATTTGGTCAAGAGGATTTCCTGCCCCTTATTCTCAAGGCGGCCTTCTCCCAGGCCATTCAAGAAGCCTCAAACAAGGCCTTACCCCTTCTTCTTGAGCCCATAATGGAGCTGACGGTGGTCATCCCCACCGAGTTTATGGGAGAAGTGATAGGGGATATTCAGGCGAGGAAGGGGCACATAGAAGAAATAAAGACCAAAGGTCAGATGGCAATACTTAAGGCAGAAGTGCCTTTGACTCGATTATTCGGTTATTCCACTGATTTGCGTTCCCTTACCCAAGGCCGAGGGAGTTTTTCCATGAGATTCTTGAGATATGATGCAGTCCAAGGATAACCGGATAGAGGAGCTTTTGGCTCTCCTTAAGAAGGAAAAGAAGTACGTTTCGGGAGCACGTTTAGGGGAGATTTTGGGGATAAGTCGAGCTGGGGTTTGGAAGTTTATAAAAGAGCTTAAAACGAAAGGATATAGGATCGAATCAAAACCCAAAAAGGGCTATTTATTTGTGGATTTTCCAGCATCTCTTGACCTTTACGGGATAAAAGAGGGGCTTAAGACAAGGCTTTTGGGGAGAAGGCTCCACCTTCGGGAAGAGGTTGAGTCTACCAATACCTGGGCTATCGAGGAGGCCCTCAAAGGGGCGGAAGAAGGTGAGGTCTTTTTGGCGGAAGCTCAGACTCAAGGAAAGGGGAGGATGGGGCGAAAGTGGTTTTCTCCAAAAGGCAAAAACATATACCTTTCCATGGTCCTTAAACCGGAGATGCCTCCCCACAAGGTGCCTTTACTTAATCTGGGCGCCTCTTTGGCTTTAGCCTATCTTTTGGAGAATTTAGGAATTGAAGTGGAACTCAAATGGCCTAACGACGTGCTTTTAAAAGGAAAAAAGGTTTCTGGTATTCTTTCCGAAGCCTATGCGGAAACTGATAAGATCAATTTTGTGGTTCTGGGAATAGGGCTTAATGTGAATATGAAAAAGGAAGATTTCCCCGAAGACCTTAGGGATATAGCCACTTCCCTTTTTATCGAGACGGGCAAGGAGTTTTCGAGAAATGACTTGGTAAAAAAAATCCTCCAGGAGTTTGAGGGCATTTACTTCCTGTTGAAGGAAAATCCAGGGGAAGTCCTTTCCAAATGGTGTAGCTATGCTAAAGTAGAAGGGAGAATGGTGGAGGTGGAATCCTTTGGGGAATTAATAGAGGGAGTGGCTCAGGGGATCGACGAAGATGGGGCGCTTTTGGTGAAGACCCAAAAAGGGATAAAAAGAGTCCTTGCCGGGGATGTGAAGGTTAAGGGATGGGGAAGTTACTAGTAGTAGACATAGGTAACACCAATACGGTCCTTGGAATCTTTGAGGGTGAAAAGCTTCTCTGTTACTGGAGGATCAATACGCTTGTTGAAAGGACAGTAGACGAAGCCTCGGTACTCTTAAAAGAGCTCCTGCTTCTTGAGGGGCTAAATCCGAATCGCATAGGAGGGGTCTCCCTTTCAAGCGTAGTTCCTCCCCTTACCCCGATTTTTGAGGAAGCCTCGAAAAAGCTTTTTGGCCTCCAACCTCTGGTTATCGGTCCTGGCATCAAAACGGGAATGCCCATCCTTTATGAGAACCCCGTAGAGGTAGGGTCTGACAGGATTGTAAACGCGGTGGCAGCTTATGAGCAGTATAAAAGGGAACTCATAGTGGTTGATTTCGGAACTGCAACGACCTTTGACTATGTTACAGAGAAGGGAGAATACTTGGGTGGAGCCATAGCTCCCGGCATTCACATATCGCTTGAAGCTCTTTTTCAAAGGACCTCTAAATTGCCCCGCGTGCAATTCGCTAAGCCAAAAGGCGTAATAGGTCGGAACACTGTGTGGAGCATTCAGGCTGGCATCTTTTATGGTTATGTAGGGCTTGTGGAGGAGATTGTAAAACGCATGGCCTTGGAAAGAAAAAGCAAGCCCTTCGTGGTGGCAACCGGCGGTTTGGCTCCCCTTATAGCTTCGGAGACAAAAGTGATAAACGAAGTGGACGAATTTCTTACCCTTAAGGGTTTGAGGATCCTTTACGAACGGAACCTCAAACGTTGAGCGCTTTCCTCCAAGCCTCGATAAAACTCTTTAAGGATCTATCGTAGGTCCTTTCCACTTCCGGAGGAAATAAACACCCCGGAAGTTCTCTTCTTGACCAATGGTAGGATAAACATTCGCAACATTTCCCCTTTTTGGAACAGGGATCATAGGTGCAGGTACATCTACTCAAATTTTTCTCGATTATACACTCCATCTTCTACCTCAAAGGTTTTTATATACCTTAAAGGAATTATAACATAAACCTCCATTCCTTCTCGAAGATCCATTTGTTTTATGGAAGAGTCCTCCGGGTCCACCCTTATATTGATTTCGCCTATTTTAACTTTCACCTTGGTTAAGGGACCGATTTTTTCTATCTCCTTTATCTTACCTTTGAATCGGTTAACGTTTGGCCCGGGTGGAGGGTCTTGGGATAAGTATACGTTCCAGGGGAAAAAGGCCACTTTGAGGATCCTTTTCCCTGACCAAGGTACAATAAGCGAAAAGGAACCCAGATCCGCCTGAGCGAGGCCAAAAGGGAGTCCCTTTTGGCCTCGACACCAAAATATATTGGGATTGCCGAAATAAGAAGAAACCGAACAATTAGCGGGGGAAAACAAAAGCTCCTCGGGCCTTCCTATTTGTTGGATACGGCCTTCTTCCATAAGGGCTATCCTATCCCCCATCTCAAAGGCCTCTTGGAGATTGTGGGTCACAAAAAGGGTAGTGATGCCCATTTGTCTTTGGATCCTCTTCAAATGGAGGCGTAACCTTTTGGCCGTGCCAAGATCCACCTTGCTAAAGGGTTCATCAAGAAGCAACAATTTGGGCATCCCTGCAATGGTCCTCGCTAAAGCCACCCTTTGTGCCTCCCCACCACTTAAGGTGGAGGGATAACGATCCCAAAGGTCACTTATGCCCATTAATTGGAGAGCTTCCTTGACTTTTTCTTTTAAGACCTCTCCCGTAAGGCCCTTGGCCTTCAAAGGGAAGGCCACATTATCCCACACCCTCATATGGGGAAAGAGGAGCTGGTTTTGGAACATGTAACCTATTTCGCGTTTATTCGGGGGAAGATGATCGACGGGTTTTCCATCGAAAAGTATCCGCCCCTTATAAGGGACGAGTCCTGCTATGATGTTTAAAAGCGTGGTTTTCCCCGCTCCGGTTCGACCGGCAATAACCAGGATCTCTCCGCTTTCGACCTTAAAGTTTATGCCCTTACATATGGGGTTCTCCACATTTTCTAACTGGACTTCCATTTTAAACACCTCTTTTCAAGCCATATAAAGAACCTTTCCGTCAAAAAACAGGATATTCCTAATACGCCTAAGGCTACAATGATCACATCAACCCTCATAAGGCTTTCGGCCTTCCACATCATCGCCCCAATACCACTCGGAATGGCAATCATCTCACTCGCCAGCACAGTCCTCCAGGCCATCCCTGCCTCAAGGCGGAGGCCGGTTAAAATGTTCGGCAAAGCCAGTGGAAGGATCACCTCTCGCAACGTCCTAAGTTTTGAAGCCCCAAGAACTCTTGAAGCCCATATCAACTCCTGTGGCACTTCTTTAATTCCCCGCAAAGTGTTATAAAGGACCGGGAAAAAAGAACAGATGAAAATTAAAGCAATAGGAAGCTTTTCACCTATTCCAAGCCATAATATCAAAAGGGGAAGCCAGCCTAAAGCGGGTATGGGATAAAGAATGGAGAGGAAGGGAAAAAGCCATACTTCTACACCTCTTTTTGTCCCCATTAGAAGTCCTAAAAGGAAGCCAAAACAAGCTCCAAGAAAAAGCCCAAGAAATACCCTGATGGAACTCTTTAAGAGGGCTACCCCCAACTCACCCGAGTTAAGAAGTCCGATAAACGTTAGAAACACATCCCAGGGTCCTGGCAATAGGACTTGAGGGAATACCTTAAGCCTTGTTATTAATTCCCAAATGAGAAGGGCGATTCCTATTGGTATAAGTCCCCAAAATTTCTTTTTCATGAACCTTTTACAAGAAGCTCCTGAGGTTTAGGAGTTTTTTGTAAATACCCTAATTCTTTCATGAATTGGATAACTTCCCTTGCTTTTTCCAAATCTAACTCCTCTTGGTACTCACATCTCGAAATGGCCCTCCTTATGACCTCCCGGGTAGGGAGAAAAACACTTTTATTCAAAACCTCAACTGGCATTCTTCCGGTTAATGCTTCAAACATTATATTTTCGCTATCTAAAGGGTTGTTTTTTATAAAAGCAATCGCCTCGCGATTGATACCCTTAAGTCTCTCATAAAGGGAGGGTTCCCTTTTAAGGAGCTCTTCTTTTACAACGATGACGCTTCCAGGCATATGGGGCCAGATGTCACGGGCGCTTAAAATAACCCTAAATCCCCACCCCTCTCCTATGCTCCCCCAATGTTCAGGTAAAAAAGCCACATCTACGTCACCCTTCTTTAAAGCAATAAGAAGGAGAGGAGGAATCATGCGTCTCACATTCTTTAAGGTTTGAGAATGAAAGAATCCCTTCCTAAAAGCATAATTGAGAAGAAGGTCACTTGCTGACCCTTCCCTTAATGTGGCGATTTTAAGGTCCTCTCTTTTTAAGTCCTCAACCCTCTTCACTTTTTCAGGGTTAACAAGCACGGAGAAACCATAGAGATGCCCCTGAGCCACGATTCTAATCTTCAAACCGGCATTTGAAAATGCCACAATAGCCGGTGCAAGGCAAAGATAAGCCACATCCACATCACCTCTTGTCATTGCTGAAACTAAGGCGATTCCGGTGATGTAGGAGTCAATTCTTTTTACTTTGAGGCCGTTTTTTTCATAAAAACCTTTTTTAAAAGCTACATAAGCAGGAAGGGAGTGGACGTTGTATTCTACGCTTATTCTTAAGGGTTGGGCCCACAGGTGGAAGGGAAAAAGTATAAAAAGGAGAACCACTTTGTTCATTTTTCTTCCGGAGAACTTATTTTAATATCTTTTCCCCTTTGGAGGGAGAAGGTAAAATTAAAAATAAACCCTCAGGAGGGTCAAGATGGAGGCGAAATGGTTAGGGCATGCGGCTTTTATTATAAAGGGAGAGGGCTTAAGGATATTAACCGATCCTTATAAGTCAGGGGCCTATGGAGGAATCTCTTATGGACCGATAAATGAAGAGGTGGATATTGTTACCATAAGTCACGATCATGAGGACCATAATTGGACTGGGGATCTTAAGGGAAATCCAATAATAGTTAAGGGCCCTGGCCTTCATGAGGCCAAGGGAAAGACCTTCAAGGGGATAGCCACTTTTCACGACCCAAATCGGGGGACCCAGAGAGGGCCAAATACGGTGTTTTGTTTTGAGCTTGAGGGGATAAGGATTTGCCATTTGGGAGATCTGGGACATGTTTTGGAGGAAAATCAAATTAAAGAGATAGGGGAGGTTGACCTTCTGATTCTTCCTGTTGGAGGTTTTTATACGATTGATCCAAGAGAGGCCACTCAAGTGATGGAACAGCTAAAACCCAAGAAGGTGATCCCCATGCATTTTAAGACGCCTAAATGCGGTTTCCCCATTGCGGAAGTTGAGGCCTTTTTGAAGGATAAAAAGAACGTGAGGCAAGTGGGGGCAAGTAGTGTTAACTTTGCTCGGGAAGATTTCAAAGAAGGGGAAGCGGAGATAGTGGTCCTTAAGCCCGCTTTGTGAGATGGTAGAGAGACTGAGGCTTCTTTTTTCCAAGGTTCAGATTGAGGAAGCAGTAACCAGGCTTGCTTCAGAGATCTCGAAAGATTATGAGGGGAAGAGACCCCTTTTGATAGGGGTTTTGAAAGGGGCCTTTGTTTTCCTTGCTGATCTTATAAGGAAGCTGAAGGTACCGGTTGAGGTGGATTTTGTGAGGCTTTCAAGTTATGGATTAGGGAGTGAGAGTTCGGGTCAGGTTAAATTCACTAAGGAACTTGAGATGGAGATAGAAGGCAGGGACGTTATAGTAGTGGAGGATATAGTTGATACGGGTTTGAGCCTTAAGGTTTTACTTGAGGCTTTGAGGGAACGTAATCCGAAAAGCCTCAAAGTGTGTTGCCTCCTTGATAAAAAGTTTCGTAGGAAAACCCCGGTGCAAGTGGATTATGTGGGGTTTGAGATAGAACAAGGGTTTGTGGTCGGGTATGGGATAGATTATGCGGAAAAGTACCGGGAACTTCCCGAGATATACGTGGTTGAAGGTAAGTCCTAAATTTCTAATCCTTTTCTTAGGGTTTCTTTTCGCTTGCCTTCCTTCGAAAAAAGTGGTACTTCCTCCACCTCCTACTCCTTTAAAAGCCCCTGCTCCCTCAAAAGAAGTAAAGGAAGAAGGTCAAATGGTGCTTCAGAGGGCGAGAAAGGCCTATGAGGAGGGGAGAGTTGAGGAGGCCCTTCTTTATTACAAATCCTTTGAGAAGGACCCCGAGACAAAGAAAGAGGTCCTTTCCTTGATAGCTTCTTTGAAGGTTGAGGAGCTAAAGAAGGTAAGCGAACGTTTTAAGGGGCATCCTTTCGGGGTTTATGCTACCTTGATGCTATCGAAAAAACTTATGGATCAAAAAAGATGGGAAGAAACGAAGAACCTTCTTAAAGGGGTTAGGACTGAGGCTCAAAGAAATGGGTTTGGTGAGGTTTGGGAGGGTTTATGGGAAGAGTTTTTAAAAGTATCCGGCCGAAGGCTCAGAGTTAACCTTGTTCTTCCCTTTTCCGAAAAGGAGATCGAGAAAAGGGAGGCTTTTTTAAGGGGGTGTTTTTTGGGTGCGGGGATATTCGGTCCCGAAAGAGCTTCTTACCGGGTAACTTTCCTTGTGGGGGATAAAGTAGCGGAGTACGTGATCGATCCCATAGCTTGTAAAAGGTCTCTTGAACAGAAGCAGATGAAAAGGCTAATAGAGACCGCCGTAAAAGAAGGCATTAAGGAGCTTGGTATCCTTTATCCGGGTTCTTCAAGTGGAGAGAGGGATGTGATCTTTTTAAAAAAGGCTCTTTTTGAATCAGGTTTAAGCGTTAGTTTTACTAAAAGTTATTCGCCTGAAACTACCGAATTTTTTACCCTTTTAAGGGAAATAAAGCAATTTCCCCAAGCTTTATGGGTGATGGAGGGAGATAAGGTTTGCCTTATAGCCTCGCACCTTGCCTTTTTGGGGAAAGGGGGGGTAAGGATTTTGGCTCCCGAAGTGGATGATCCCAAGAAAGTATTTTCTTCTTGTGGGCGATACCTTGAGGGTGCCCTTTTAGGTTGTTCTTTTTATAAAGAAAGTACTCTTCAGAAAGTTAAGGCTTTTAGGGAGGATTATAAAAAGACCTATGCCCAGGATCCTGATCTTTGGGCGTTTTTGGGGTATGGAAGCGTATATGCTATTTTGGAGGGCGATGATAAATTCTTTTTCCCCTTTATTCTCAAAATTCAAGGTGGAAGACTTAAGGAGATCCTTTAAGATTCAAGAATTGGAAAAACTTCAAGAGGAGCTTTCCCGTAAGGTCTTAATTGAACCCCTGAAGGATGAGCCCCAAGTTGTGGGAGGGGTTGATGTCTCTTACAGGGGGAAGTGGGGCTTGGGAGTTCTAATTTTAATGAGGTGGCCAGAACTGGAGGTGATCCAGGAAAGGTTTAAAATTGGAGAAGTATATTTCCCTTACATTCCTTGTTTTCTCTCTTTCAGGGAGGTCCCATTGCTTGAGCCCTTGTTTGAGGGTTTGGATCTTTTACCTGAGGTCCTTTTCGTGGATGGACAGGGGATAGCGCATCCAAGGAGATTTGGCCTGGCTAGTCATTTGGGAGTACTTTTGGGCCTAAGGACCATAGGATGTGCCAAAAGGCCTCTTCTAGGAAAAGCGGAAGAGCCAGAAGATAGGAAAGGGGCCTTTTCCCTTTTAAGATACGAAAACGATGTGGTGGGGGCCCTCTTGAGAACCAAAAAGGGGGTTAAACCCCTTTGTGTCTCTCCAGGGCATAAAATGGACCTGGAGGGAAGTATTCATTTGGTCCTTAAGGCCACAAGAGGCTTTAGGATTCCTGAACCGCTTCGGAGGGCTCATCTTTTGAGTCGGAGGCTTTCTTCGGGTCTTGTGGCAGAATGAGAAGGGCTATTATGATTCCTACTAATATAAAAAGGGAAGCGAAAAAGAAGGTCTTTCTGAAACCGAAGTTATCGGAAAACATCCCTCCTACTATCGGTCCTATGATCCATCCCAGGTTCCAAGCGGTGTTATAGATACCCAAGGCGGTTCCCCTTCTTTCCGAAGGGACAAGATCAGCTATTAAGGAAGTTGCACTTATACCGATCGCTCCCCAGGCGGAGCCTTCGACTATCATTATGATTAGTAAATCTTTGAGGTTTCGAGCGAGGGAAAACCCTCCGAAGACGAAAACGAAAAGCCCCATCGCCCCTATAAGGAGGGGCCTTTTCCCTATTTTGTCTCCCAGTCTTCCCAAAAGCGGTGAACTTATGGCTCCGGCCAGGGCACTGGAGGTATAAAGGAATCCTATTTGGGTTTTAGTGGCCCCAAAATCCGCTATGAACAAAGATAAAATGGTGTAAACGATCCCCGAACACATTAACAAGGGAAATACCGCCAAGCATAGAAACACTACCTTTTTCATCTCTCCCTCCTCCCTTTTCACAAAATCCCTTCCTTCGCTATAGTTCTTTCAACAAACTAAAAAGGAGGTCTCCCATGGCAGAAGGAAGGGTAGCCCGTGTGACCCATATTATCGCTGGATCACCCAAAAGTTTTGATGATGCAATTCAGATAGGCTTCAAGAGAGCTATAAAGACCTTAAGGGGTATAACCGGGTTAAGAATCCAGGAGCTCCGGGTGGCCGTCAAAGACGACAAAATAGCCGAATATAGGGTGAAAATGGAAGTCATCTTCGTCCTCGAAGATTAATTATTCTTCGGTGGGGAAGGATCCTCCTTCCCTACCACCATCATGGTGCCTTTGCCTTCGGCAGCTACAGAGCCATCCTCAAAGAGGGCCATTGTCTCGATGAATAAAAGTCCCTTTCTTTCGTCCTTTAATTCCCCGCGAAAAAGCAACTTGGTTCCTATGGGTACCGCCTTTCGATAACGGATCTCAAGTCTGGCCGTTAAGGCCTTATAACCCAAAAACCTAGAGGTCCAACCGAGTAGCTCATCAAACAAAAGGCTTATCACCCCTCCATGAAGGTATTTATTCCAACCACAAAAACTCTTTTCCGCTACAAATTCGAAAAAGCTCCCCTTCTCCCATTTTTGGGGACATATGTGCAATCCCTTTGGGTTTTGGGGACCACAAACAAAACAAGTACCGTCTTTTTTTAAATCCTCCATCTCATCTCCTCCAAAAGCCTTCGGAAAGAATCCCTTGCCTTAAGGACCTTTTCTTCTTGAAAGACCTCTAATGTAAAAATAATGTCTTTTTTCTTCTTTATCTTCCTCAAGACTTCCTTAAAATCCAAAAGGCCTTCATCAGGCGGTAAATGGTCATCCCGTTTTCCGAAGTTGTTATGAACGTGGATCTCAATTATCCTTGAACCAAGTTTTTCGGTCCATTCTTCAAGATCCCCAGATCCCCAAAGGGAAAGATGAGCCGGGTCAAAACAAAAATAACCCCCTTCATCTATTTCCAGGAGTTCCTCAGGTATTTTTTCAAATACGTTTTCTAAGGAAATAATAAGGTTTGCCTTTTCGGCTTCTTCGAGAAATGACCTCCAAAGCTCTTTGGCCTTTTCAAGCCAAATTCCTCGGTATTCACTGTGAACCGGGGGTGAAAAACCTGTATGAAAAACCACATTTAACGGGCGCAGCCTCTCGGCTACTTTTAGAGTTTGGAGAAATCTTTTGCGGACCACTCTCCTCACTTCTGGATCTTGGGATCCAAAGGATAAGTCCATATAAGGGGCATGGAGGGAAAGGGTCAAGGCTTCTCTTTCTAAGGAGCTTCTTATCTCGGTAAGCTTTTGAAAATTGATTTCTTCTAAAACTTGGGCTTCGAAATAAACCTCTGGTGAGATTCGGTGTTGAAGTACCTCCTTGAGCCTCTTCTCCAGTAGAGGGTAAGGTATTGTCAAATGTAGGTTCATTGTCTTTTCTTTTTGCTTTTTATTTCCTCAAACAAGATGAGGTCTTTGTTTTTAATTAAATTCCTCAGCCTTTTTAAAGCTTCGGCCTCGATTTGTCTTATCCTTTCTCGGGTAACCCCATAAAGTTTTCCTATGGCTTCCAATGTCCATACTTCTCCATCGTAAAACCCAAACCGTAGTTCAATAATTTTCCGCTGCTGAGGTGGCAACACTTTAAGCCAGGAATGGAGAAGTTTCACCATTTCCAAGTATTCCGTAATGAACATGGGGCCTTCTTTTTCCGAGCGGAGAGTGTCCTTTAAAGTGAAATTATCTCCTTCTTCGTCGTTTACGGGGCTTTCAAGGGAACTTACCTTCAAGGCGGCTTGCATGAGCCTTTCGACCTCCTTGGGAGATAGGTTACTTTCTTCGGCGATCTCCTCGAGGGTAGGTTCCCTCTTTAGTTTTTGGCTCAAGTTCCTTATGGTCCTTATTATCTTCCTCAACTCCGTTGAGATGTGACCTGGTATCCTCACGGATTTGCTCTGATTTACAATGGCCCTTTCCATGGCTTGGCGGATCCATAAGGTAGCATAGGTAGAAAAACGACACCCCTTTGTGGGGTCAAATTTTTCCACCGCTTTAATAAGTCCTAAATTTCCTTCTTCAATTAAGTCCATGAGCGATAGGCCTTGACCAGCGTATTTTTTGGCCAAGTTCACCACAAGTCTTAGGTTGGATTCGATCATCTTACGCCGGGCTTCTTCGTCGCCTTGAGCGATCCGTTCGGCCAACTTTTTTTCTTCCTCGGGCGACAGGAGAGGATGCCTTTTTACCTGTTCCAAATAAAGCTTTAATATGAATTCATCTTCGGCAATAACGTCATGGGATCCAAGGGCTTCGGTCCTTTCCGGATCTCGAAATGTAGATGCGTCCCCTCCGCCTTTCCCGAGTCCCCTACCTGCGCTATTATCTGCCCCTCTTCGACCCACTCCCCCTCCTTTACCAAGTTTAAAGAGTTATGAGCGTATACCGTGTAAAAACCCCCTTCATGTTCGAGGATGACCACGTTCCCGTACCCTCTAAGCCAACCGCTGAACCCTACCTTGCCAGAAGCCGCAGCTTTAACAGGTGTCCCCAAAGGTGCCTTTATGTCAATGCCATCGTGACGTCTTGAGGGATCGGAACAAAACCCCCTTAGTATCTTCCCATTGATTGGCCATATGAACTTGGGAACGGAAGAATCCACTGGTGGTGTCACAGGAGGTATCTCCAGCACTTTGGTCGCTCCCGGTATGAAGATCTTTTGCCCCGCCTTGATGTTACTTGGGTCCTCTATTCGATTAAGACGCATCACCTGATTCATATCGGCCCCATAGGCCTTACAGATCCTCCATAAGGTCTCGCCTGGCTTGACCGTATGGTAAACGCCCTTTTTTTCGGATCTCACTCCTTGGGGTTCTACCCTTATGGGTTTAGGGGCACAGGCTAAAAGGAGCATGGAAAAGATAAGTACAAAAGAGCAAAGGAAAGGGATCAGTTTCATCCCTTAAGCTTTTCCTCCTCCCATCCTTCCTCCCCTACAAGTGGAACGAACCTGGAAGATCCAAGATCCTCCTTGAGGAATCCTTCCCTTAAACGCTTTACCCTCATGAGCCTTTCCTTTCCGTCTGTCAAAAGGGGCAGAACCATTATGCCTTCAAGTGCTAATTGTTGATAAAGCTTTAATGGTAGTTTAGGGGAGGAAGCGCTCACGATGATTCGATCAAAGGGAGCTTCTTCAGGCCAACCCTTAGAGCCATCCCCTACCCTTATTAAAACCCTACTATACCCCATACGATCCAAAGTCACGCGGGCCCTTTTGGCAAGTTCGGGGATCCTTTCGATGGAGAATACCCTTGTCCCCATTTCGGCCAAAAGAGCAGCTTGATAGCCGGATCCAGTCCCTACCTCAAGTACCTTCTCCCCTCCTTGGAGCTTAAGGGCCTCTAACATAAGGGCTACTGTTGAGGGTCCCGATATGGTCTGTCCGAAACCGATCGGGAGAGGGAAATCGGAATAAGCCTGGTGGCTCAAGGCCTCAGGTACAAAAAAGTGCCGGGGAACTCGAGCCATAGCCTCCAGGACCCGAGGGTCTTTTATCCCTTTTTCGCGAAGCCCTTCCACCATTCTCAAACGTGATCTTTTAAAGAAATCATCCCTTTCCATCGATAAATGAGCTCAAGGGCTTTTAAAGGGGTCAACTGATCCGGATCTATCTCTTCAAGTTCCTTAAGAATCGGTGAGAATTTAGGTGAAGAAAACAAAAAGAGCTGAAGCGCTTCTTTGGAAAACCCGTCTCTTGATTTTGAGTCCCTCTCAAGCCTTTGAAGGATCTCCTTTGCCCTTTTGATTACCTCAACGGGCAAACCCGCAATGCGTGCCACCTGAATCCCATAACTTTTACTCATACCCCCTGGTCGGACTTCCCTCAAAAAGACGATATCCCCATGGTATTCTTTCACTGCTACGTGGTAATTACGGGCACAGGGGAGCTTATTCCCAAGTTCTATCAATTCGTGATAATGGGTAGCAAACAAAACCCGCGATCGGTTTACATCATGTAAATGCTCAGCCACCGCCCAGGCTATGGCCAGGCCATCATAGGTGCTCGTTCCCCTTCCTATCTCGTCCAGGATCACGAGGCTTTTAGGGGTGGCTTCTTTGAGAATTGAGGCTGTTTCTCTCATTTCCACCATGAAGGTGCTCTGTCCTCGGGATATGTCATCCATGGCTCCGATGCGGGAAAAGATCCTATCCACAAGTCCAATTTTGGCCTCCTTAGCGGGCACAAAGGCCCCCATCTGAGCCAAAATTACGATTAGGGCCACTTGTCGAATGTAAGTGGATTTTCCAGCCATATTGGGGCCCGTTGCGATAAGGAGCCTTTCCTGAGGGGTTATGCGGGTATCATTAGGCACAAAGGGCTCAGGGGAGGTCTTCTCTATAACCGGATGGCGCCCTTCTCGGATGATGATCTCGTCTGAGTCATCCACTTTTGGCCTCACGTAATGGTTAAGGGAGGCTACTTCCGAAAGGGAGAGGAGAGAGTCAAGAGTTGCGATAAAATCACCTATACTTTGGATCTCCCTTATCTTTTCACCCACAATTGATCGGATCTCGCAAAAAAGCTCGTATTCCAGCCCTTTTATCCTTTCCTCAGCTCCTAAAACCTTAGCCTCATATTCTTTAAGCTCGGGAGTAATGAACCTCTCCGCCCCCACCAGGGTCTGCTTTCTCAGGTAATCTTTTGGAACAAGATGAAGATAAGACCGGGTCACTTCGATGTAATACCCAAAGACCTGATTGTAGCCTATCCTTAAGTTGGGTATACCGGTTCTTTCCCTTTCTTTGGACTCAAGGCGAGCTATCCATTCTTTTCCTTCTTGACTTATACAACGAAGTTCGTCAAGTTCCTCATGATAACCTTCCCTGATGATCCCCCCTTCGGTTGAACTTTGTGGAGGATCATCTACCAAAGCCTTTTCCAAAAGGTCCAAAATCTCAGGCGAAAAGCGAACTCCCTCCCTTATTTCCCGAAGAAGGGGGGAAGTAAAAGAAGAGAGGCTTTCCCTAAGTTTAGGCAGCCTCTTTAAGGCATCCCTTAGAGTTCCGAGATCCCTTGGCGTTGCCCGATTCAGGGCCAAACGGGAGGAGAGCCTCTCGAGATCCATAAGCCCCTTTAAAGCCTCTTGAAGTTTAAGCCTTTCCAGAGGCCTTGAGGTGAGTTCCTCTATGGCTTCCTGTCGCTCAGTGATGGAAGAAATGTCCTTTAGGGGATAGCTTAGCCATTTTCGGAGCTTTCTCTTACCCATGGAGGTTAGGGTGTGGTCGATAATTGCAAAAAGCGGAGTACCCCCTGCCAGGGATTGGAAGAGCTCGAGGTTTTTTTGGGTGGTTTCATCAAGGACCAAAAAGGCATCGGTTTGATATATTTCAAAGGGCTTTATATGAGGTGGCACTTGCCCTTGAGTGGAAGATGCATACCTTAAAACGGCACTAGCCGAAGCCAGAAGTTCCTCTTCAAGACCTTGGGGAATGAGAGGATTTTCTAAGGGCAAAAATTCCTTCTCCGGAAGTACCACAATAAGGACATTATCAAGTTCCCTTTTTATAAGCCCTTTTAGTTCCTCCTCACCCTCGGGCAAAAGTATTTCCCGAGGAGTATTTCTCCTCAATTCGGACCAAAGAAGTCCCTTCTCTTCGAGAGAGGTTCCTCGGAATTCACCGGTAGAAAGGTCGAAAAAGCTCAACCCGAGTTTTCTCCCTGGATAAAGGGATAAAAGATAATTGGGCCTCCCTTGGGGAAGCCCCTCTTCGTCCAAGACCATCCCGGGAGTGATGACTTGAACCACCTCTCTCCTTATGAGCCCCTTTGCTTCTTTGGCGTCTTCAACTTGTTCGCAGATGGCGACCTTGTGGCCTTTTTCCAATAGCTTGGCTATATAGGGAGAAGCAGCTTTGCAGGGAACTCCACACATAGGGATCGGGTTTTCCTTTCCCCTTTCTCGAGTGGTGAGGGCTATTTCCAAAAGTTGAGAGGCTAAAAGGGCATCTTCGAAGAACATCTCATAAAAATCGCCCATTCGGAAAAAGAGAATGCAATCCGGGTAAAGGGCTTTAAGCTCAAGATATTGCTTCATTGCGGGGGTCAATTGGTTTGAGGTTTCACCCTTAAAGAACCGCTCCCTCATGGGAGGATTTTAACAGTGTATCACAATAAAAAGAAGCTTGGCAAATTCTTATCCTTTAAAGTAAAAAAGTCATGATGAAAAAGGAAAGGCTTTTTTGGATCATATGGGGGCTCACCTTCTTGTGGCTTCTCTTTTACCTCCATATTACTCCTTATGACCTTTCGCCAGATGAGGCCTATTATTGGACCTGGTCAAAGAAGCTTTCCTTAGGGTATTACAGTAAGCCCCCCATGGTGGCCTTTTTGATCAAAGTGGGTACTTTCCTTGGGGGGGATAAGGCGATTTTCGTCAGGATTTTCGCCCCCATATTGTGGGCCTTAAGCGGTATTTGCTTCTTTTATTTAGCCCGAAACCTTTTTGGGGTTGAAGTGGCCTTTAGGGCCTTTATGCTTTCCCTTTTAACGCTTTTAACCCCCTTAATGGGATTTGTAATGACCATAGATCCGCCCCTGGTGTTTTTTTGGACCTCAACGCTTTTCCTTTTCTGGTTGGCCCTTAAAAAGGGGAGGGCCGTTTATTTTTACCTTTCGGGATTAAGTTTAGGACTTGGGCTTTTGAGTAAATACACCATGGCTATTTTAGGGGTTTCGCTTTTTTTATATCTCCTTTTTACCCCTTCTTTAAGGTCTTATTTGAAGAGGAAAGAGCTTTATCTTTGTTTTTTTATCGCTTCCGGTTTGTTCCTCCCACATCTTATTTGGGAAGCCAAATACGGTTTTATTGCGTTCCGCCATACGGCTTCTCTTTTGGAAAAGGGTCCCTCTTTCGATCCCCTTAGTTTTATTGCCTTTTTGGGATCACAGTTTTTGCTTTTGACACCTTTGGCCTTTCTGCTTTTTTTAAAGGGATTATGGCGGGGCTTCAAGGAAAGCCTTAAGGGAGACCCTTCCTATGGTTTACCCTTTTGGTCCTCCAGTTTGCTTTTTGGGGTGTGTCTTCTTAAAAGCCTTTTTGGCCCATGCTATGCCAATTGGGGAGCACCGGCTTATGTGGGAGGGTTAATTCTGGCGGGAAAAGTAGGAAAAGGAAAAACCTTTCTTATTTCCCTCCTTATAGGAGCCTTCTTTATAGGGGTAGCTTATAATGCGGAAAGCTTAAGAAGGTTTTCTCCCTTGCCTCAAGAGGATTTTCCAACCTCAAGGCTTTTGGGATGGAAAGAACTGGGAGAAGAGGTTAAATCCCTGAGGAAGACCCTGGGTGATCCTTTTGTACTTGGCACAAACCGAAACATACTTTCCGAAGTGGCCTTTTATGGCGAGGCCTTTCCAAGGGTTTATCAATATGGAGGAAAGGAAAGCCAGTTTGAGCTATGGGGAGGCCTAAAAAGGGAAAAGGGAAAAGATGCCCTTATCGTCCTTGGAGGCAATAGAAAATTACCCTCCCATTTGGAGAGGGCTTTTTCTAAATGCACCTTTCTTAAGGAGTTTCCGGTGATTAAAAACGGCTTAAGGATAAGAAGCTTTTCCCTTTATTTTTGTGAAGACCTAAAGGACTTATGATCGATAAAGCCCCTTTTCGAGGATGTATTTCCTAACTCGATCTGGCACCAAGTACCTTATGGATGATCCACTTTTTACAAGGTTCCTTATCAGGGTGGAGGAGATCTCAAGCCCGGTTACCTTAACTAGATAGAGAAAAGTCCCTTCCTTGTTTTTGAATTCGGAAGGGGTAATTTTTTCGTATCCAAGTTCCTGAAGAAATCCTGTAAGGCCTCGCGAAGTTCTTTTCATCACAGCAAAGTTACAGCTTCCAAGAAGTTTTTCCCACTCTTTCCACGTTTTGATCTCCATAAAAGCATCTTCTCCGATTATGAAAAAAAGTTGGGCCTTCAAGGTCCTTTGAAGTTCCCTTACGGTGTCAATGGAATAGGAAAACCCTTCTCTTTTCAACTCCATATCACAGGGTTTAAAGTGGGGATTGCCTTCAAGAGCCATTTTGAGCATCTCCCATCGGTCTTCTGCTTGGGCATGGGCGAATCCGCCCTTGTGAGGAGGACGGGCAGAAAGGACAAACCAAACCTCTTCAAGTTCCAAGGACTCCCTTACTTCCTCCGCTGCCCTAAGGTGACCTAGGTGAATAGGATCGAAGGTACCTCCAAAAATTCCAATTTTAGGTTCGGATCTGTCCATCGCCATAAACAATATATTTAGTCGTCGTAAGATCCTCAGCCCCCATGGGACCGAAGGCGTGAAGCTTAGTGGTGCTTATCCCTATTTCGGCTCCAAGACCAAACTGATAACCATCACTGAAACGGGTTGAGGCATTCACCAAGACCGTGGAGGAATCTACCTCCCGTAAGAAACGCTGAGCATTCCGATAATCAGAGGTTATTATGGCATCGGTATGCTTGGAACCATATGTTAGGATGTGTTCAATTGCTTCATCGATTCCATCCACTATTTTTACAGCCAGAATAAGGTCCAAATACTCCGCATACCAGTCCTCTTCGGTGGCATCCTTCACCCAAGGAAGTATTTCCTTGGTCCTTGGGCAGCCCCGGAGTTCAACTCCCGCTTCTCTATACCTTTCTCCCATCAATGGCAGGAAACGAGGCGCTATGTCCTTGTGGACCAAAAGGGTCTCCATGGCATTACAGACGCCTGGCCTCTGAACCTTGGCGTTAAAACATACCTCAATGGCCATCTGGATATCGGCTGAGGTATCTACAAATATATGGCACACGCCTTTGTAGTGTTTTATTACGGGGATTCGGGAGTTTTCCACCACAAACCTTATCAACTCCTCCCCGCCCCTGGGTATTATGAGGTCTATGTATTCGTCTAGTTTAAGCATGTGGAGTACTGCTTCTCGAGAGGTGGTAGGTATCATCTGTACGGCCTCTTGGGGTATATGACATTTCTTCAGGGCTTCTTGGATTATCTTCACAATGGCCAGATTGGAATTTACGGCTTCAGAGCCGCCCCTTAATATCACAGCGTTTCCGGATTTAAGGCACAAACCAGCCGCGTCCGACGTCACATTAGGCCTTGACTCATAAATGACACCTATGACCCCCAAGGGAATGCGCATCTTGCCAACAAGAAGACCATTTGGCCTTCGCCACATCCTCACGATCTCCCCCACTGGATCAGGCTGAGAAGCGATCTCTCTCAGACTTTGGGCCATATCCCTTATGACCTTTTCGTTCAAGGTCAACCTATCTATCATGGCTCGAGAAAGTCCCTTTTGTTTGGCATATTGAAGGTCCTTCTGATTTTCCGAGATCAAATAATCTATTTCCCTCATCAAACCATCCGCCATCTCAAGAAGGGCCTGGCTCTTTTGGGTAGAGCTTAAATTTGCCAAACGGGGAGCCACCGCCTTTGCGGCTTTTGCTATCTTTAAGACCTCCTCATGAAGTTCCAATTTTAGACCTCCTTTTATTGGCTTTTTCAAAGAGATATCACTCCTTTTCAGCTTTGGCAACAGTTGAAACTAGGAAATGAATTGAGTTTAAATAATCCCATAAAGGAGGAAGAAGAATGAAGGACTTGTTATTAGGGGTTGATGTGGGTTCCATAAGCGCTAATACGGTTTTGGTGGACGAAAAAGGAAACGTAATTGAGGAACATTACGACCGCGTTAAGGGGCAACCCCTAAGGGTAGTTAAAGAGAGGATAGAGGACGTATTGAGTAGGGTGAAGGTCGAAAACGTTAAAGGTATTGCCTTTACCGGAAAAGGGGCGAAGCTATTAAGCGAGCTTTTGGAAGCGCCTTTTTACAATGAGGTTATAGCCCAAAGTGAGGCTGTGACAAAGCTTTATCCTCAGGTTCGGACCATCATCGACATAGGTGGTCAGGACTCGAAGTTCATACTGCTTGAAGAAGAGGGGGGTAAGTTAAGGATAAGGGATTTCGGGATGAACACCTTATGTGCGGCAGGTACCGGGAGTTTTCTTGATCAACAGGCAAGTCGTTTGAAACTCACCATCGAGGAGTTCTCCCAGTTAGCCTTGAAATCGGAAAACCCACCAAGGATCGCTGGTCGGTGTAGTGTCTTTGCCAAAAGTGACATGATCCATTTACAACAGATAGCTACTCCTGATTACGACATTGTAGCAGGTCTTTGTTATGCCTTGGCTCGGAACTTCAAGGGCAATATAGCCAAAGGGACTTATCTTAAGCCCGTTGTGGCCTTCATTGGAGGAGTGGCAGCCAATTTAGGCATGAGAAAGGCGTTAAAAGAGGTTTTAGAGCTTAAGGACGAGGAGTTTTTGGTTCCCGAGCATTTTGCCTCAATGGGTGCCATTGGGGCGATTCTTTTGGCTCTTAAGGAGAAGAGGTTCAAGGGCTTTAAAGGCCTTTTTGGCCTTGAGGAGTATTTAAAAAAGCTAAAATATGAACCTGCCTCTTGGGAACCTTTGACATTAAGGTCTGAACACTTGGGAGATAAGTCCAAAGTTTACATTCCCAATCTTCCTCCCCTTAAGAAGATACCCGCCTATTTGGGGATCGATGTGGGTTCCATTTCCACCAATGTGGTTGTTATAGATTCTGAGGGGAGACTTCTTGCCAAAAGATATCTTATGACCGCAGGAAGGCCCATTGAAGCCATTAGGCAGGGTTTAAAGGAGATAGGCGAGGAGATAGGGCATTTGGTTGATATTCAAGGGGTTGGGACTACGGGTTCGGGGCGGTATTTGACCGGAGATTTTGTAGGGGCGGATGTGGTTCGAAACGAGATAACCGCTCAGGCAACCGCGGCAATCCACATAGATCCGGAAGTGGACACAATTTTTGAGATCGGGGGACAGGATTCCAAGTACATAAGGGTAGATCGAGGGGTAATTGTGGATTTCGAAATGAACAAGGTTTGTGCTGCGGGAACGGGAAGCTTCTTAGAGGAACAAGCCGAAAGGCTCGGCCTGGACATAAAGGCGGATTTTCAGGAATTGGCCTTAGAGGCCAAAAACCCCGTAAAGATGGGTGAACGTTGTACGGTGTTTATAGAATCTGATCTTGTGCATCACCAACAGCAAGGGGCCAGGATTGACGACCTTGTGGCCGGTTTATGTTACTCCATTGCCTTGAACTACCTTAATCGGGTTGTGGGTGATAGGAAGATAGGGGAGAGGATTTTCTTCCAGGGAGGGACGGCTTTCAACAAGGGGGTGGTGGCAGCCTTTGAGAAGCTTCTGGGACGCCCCGTTATTGTCCCCGAAAATCATGAGGTCACCGGCGCTATAGGAGCCGCCCTTTTGGCTATGAGAGAAAGAACATGGGAAAAGTCCAACTTCAAAGGGTTTGACCTTTCCCAAAGGCGTTACGAGATAAAGACCTTCGAATGTAAATCTTGCCCAAACCATTGCTTGATTCGAAGAGTCACCATTGAGGGTGAGAAGGAGCCACTGTTTTACGGTTCAAGATGTGAGAAATACGATGTCTTGAGGCGAAGGAAAAAATCGGAGCTCCCAAACCTTTTCAAGGAGAGGGAGAGGCTTCTCTTCATGGCTTATCCTGGTGAGGAAAAGCTCCCCGAGAATGCGCCTCAGATTGGCATTCCCGTATGTCTTTACCTTCATGAGTTTTTGCCGTTTTGGAGGGCATTCTTCACGGAGCTTGGTTTCCGAGTGGTTTTTTCTGATCGTACTAATAAAGAAGTGATCCGCCAAGGCGTTGAGGCAGTTGTAGCGGAGACCTGTTTTCCCATAAAGGTGGCCCATGGACATGTACTTAATTTGATTCAAAAGGGCATAAGGAGGATTTTTCTCCCTTCCATTGTGGGAGTGCCAAAGTTGAAGGAGGATTTCGAACACTCCCAATCTTGTCCCTATGCTCAAGCCCTTCCTTATGTAATAAGGTCGGCTATAAGGTTTGAAGATTATGGGGTTCAACTCTATGCTCCCGCTGTTCCTTTTGGATGGGGAGAAGAGGAGGTTGAGGAGTATTTGATCGATTTCGGGAAACAGCTTGGGAAAAGCCCATCTCAAGTTAGGTGGGCCTTAAAGTGCGCTTGGGAATTTCAAAGAAGGTTCGAACAGGGTCTTAAGGTGATGGGGAGTTGGGCCCTTGAGGAACTGTTCCGCGAGGAAAAGGCCCTTGTAATAGTGGGGAGGCCTTATAATACGTGTGATCCTGAGGTGAGCCTGGATATACCGGAAAAACTGAGGGACCTGGGTATTTTGGCGATCCCCATGGACTTTTTGCCTTTGGAAAAGGTCCTTGATCGGGAAGGTATACGGGAGATGTACTGGCGATATGGGCAGAAGATTTTGCTTGCCGCTCATTTGATAAGAGAAGATGAGAGGCTTTATCCGGTTTACATTTCCAACTTCGGCTGTGGACCTGATTCCTTTATTATTCATTTCTTCAAGGAGATAATGGGCGATAAGCCCGCTCTTGTACTGGAGATAGATGAACACAGTGCCGATGCGGGAATCGTGACAAGACTTGAGGCCTATCTTGACAGCTTAAAAAACGCCCCGAAGTCCCTTCCTCCGGCAGTAAAACGAGGTCGTATAGGTGGAGATGTGGAAAGGGTCATATGGATCCCTTACATGTGCGATCACGCTTATGCCTTTAAGGCCGCCTTTGAGGCCTGTGGGGTTCGGGCCGAAGTGTTTCCTGAATCCGACGAGGAGACCCTTTATTGGGGAAGGAAATACACCTCCGGGAAAGAGTGTTATCCTTGTGTTTTGACCACAGGCGATATGATAAAAATCACCAAAAGGCCCAATTTTGACCCCAATAGAACGGCCTTCTTCATGCCTTCGGGAAACGGTCCTTGCCGTTTCGGTCAATATCATCGGTTCCACCGGAAGGTTTTGGACGAGCTCGGGTTTCATGATGTGCCCATCTATTCCCCCAATCAAGACGAGACCCTTTACAGGGATTTAGGGATTTTAGGTTCTAAGTTCACCAGGCTTGGATGGTGGGCTATAGTTGGGGTTGACCTTTTGTACAAAAAGCTTCTTGAGACAAGACCTTATGAGGTTAATCCAGGAGAGACCGATCGGGTTTATTGGGAATGCCTGTGGGGTTTTTGCGACTTGATAAGAAAGGATCCGAAGATAGAGGAGGTGGTTCATTTTCTCCTTCGAGCGAGAAAACGCCTAGACTCCATTCCCACCAGGGACAAGGGTTCAAAGCCGAAAGTAGGAATTGTGGGGGAGATTTACGTGAGGCTTAACCGTTTTGCCAACGAAGATGTGATAAGAAAAATAGAGATGCTCGGAGGGGAGGCTAAGCTGGCTCCGCTTGTGGAGTGGGTCCATTATATAAACAAGATGGCCAAAAGGAGGGCCAAAAGAAGGGGACATTGGCGAAACCTTTTGGGAATTCTTCTTAAGGAATATTTTCAAAAAAAGGATGAAAGGCAGCTGGCTCAAGCCTTTTACGGTTCGATCGAAGAGCCTGAGGAACCTCCAACCGAACACCTTCTCAAACTCGCTGAGTCCTATGTGCACGATTCATTTGAAGGGGAGGCCATTTTAACGGTGGGTAAGACCGTAGATTATGCCTTGAAGGGAGCTTGTGGGGTGGTGAATGTAATGCCCTTTACCTGTATGCCAGGTACCATTACAACGGCGATCCTTAAACGCTACCGTGAAGAAAACGGACATTTTCCCGTTTTAAACATCGCCTATGACGGACAAGAGGGTGGGGATGTCCTTGTGCGCCTTGAGGCCTTTATGCATCAGGTCAGGCAATACATGGAAAAGCTTCGAGGAAGAATATGGAAATAGAGGAAGGAAAGAAGTAAAAAGGTGGATATTTTTTATTATTATGGAGGTAAAGCGGACTTTTTCTACGCGTCAAGCTGTGGAACTTGCTATCAAATGGGGTATTACCCTTGTTGGATATGTGCGAGGTAATACTTTCAGAATTTACGCCCATCCCGAGTGCCTTGCGATTTAGCTTTGTTTTTGGTGGCCTTAGAGTTTGATGTTGAATTCCCCTATGAGCTCTCCGGTTGATTCTCGAAAGAAACTCAAGTAGCGTTCCCCAGTGTCAGGTAATACCACCACTACCCTTTTACCAGGACCAAGACGTTTGGCTACCTTTAAAGCAGCCCACATGGCAGCTCCCGAAGAAACCCCCGCTAAAATCCCTTCCTCCTGTTCGTATCCCACCGACAAAAGCGTCGAGGTTTTTCCTCCGTATCTTCCAAGATCTCATACCGTTCCTTAATTGTGTCTCCGGGTTTAAGTAGGCCTCGTGCTTCAGCGTCTTCTATCATAGAAAGAGCAATACGATCTTTAACGCTTCCAGCTGGGTTGAATGATTCCAATTTAGCTACAATTTCTGCTGACTCCGGTCCACTTAAACGATTGATACGGACCATCGGAGTTCGGCCGATTAATTTAGTTATGTTTTCGGCAATCCTCATGACTCGCCTCCTCAAGAAAAGGGGTTTATGACCCTCAATCTTTCAATAATAGAGAGCCGCTGATGCAAGCCGAACCACTGGAAGCACATACACCTTTGAAGTCAAGCCCCCAAAAGGATTGATTCTCCTTTAGCGTTCTTGAAGACAAAGCTGGCATTGGTGGGGAGGTGATTATGTGGTTGCTATTGACCCTGTGCCTCTGAGCGAAGGCTACACCTCTTATAGCCAGGTTATTGATTTCGGAACCACAGCTGGTGAATATTATTTCTTCTGGTTTAGCATGCAAGATTTCAGCAACTGTGCGGCGGGCTCCTTCAATTGTTTGGCGCGCTTCCTTTTCCAGGCTGTGACTCCATCAGTGCTTTTTTCTTAAAATAGCAACTTTCTCTTCCAAACCTTTTATCTTCTGAAGCAGCACTTCCATCACTTGAGCCACGGAATCGAGTATGCGTTCGTGACGGAACTCAATGGGCTGAGGTTGACCGTTGATTTTAGCTACCGCTTCCTGACTACCGAGCCAGCTCCTATTCTTGAATTTCCCCCCTATTTCTACAGGTCCAGGATTACGTCCTATCTTGGTCCCAAGGTGGATTTATATCCCCGTAAGGAAGTGGTTGAAATGGGAGATGAAGCGGGGGAGGTTTACAAGGCCTCGTTTCCAGAGGGCATGGGCCAGGCGGTGCATCCAGATAGCGTGTAGGTCTGGATAACATAAAAGTATTTCCAAGATGTTTCTGGCAGCAGGATCTCTGGCGTTATATATATATATTGTGTCTCCTAAACTTAAGGGCATGCCGGAGGCATGTTTTTAGAGATCTCAGCGATACTTATCTTCTCCAAAACGGAAAAGAGAATTATGTGGACTTTTTCCAAAAATCTTTTAACTTCACATTCTTCCCCCTCAGGACAACACTGAACTCCTTCTGCTAAAAGACAAATTTCTGATTGCAGCACATGAAATCGCTGGTTTTTTAAAACATTTCAGTAAAAAGCAAGGGGAAATCATCCCTTCAGAAGGCAGGATCTCTTTTCTCACTTGAAAGATAATCCACTAGGTCTATAAGGTTCAAGATCAAGGGTTACAAACGAAAAACCCAGGCTTTTTAAGGCTTTTAAGATCGATTTTCGTTTAAGCAATACTTCTTCCATACCTTTCTCAGGAACCTCGATCCTCAAAAGGTCACCATGATATCTAGCCCTTAATTGTCCAAAGCCCAAAGCCTTTAACATTTTTTCGGCCTTTTCTATCCTTTTTAAAGTCTCTGGGTCAATTCTAATCCCAAAGGGGATTCGGGTGGCTAAACAAGCCGTTGATGGTTTATTCCAATTGGGCAGGTTGTATCTTTTGGCTAAAATTCTGATCTCATCCTTTTTCATCCCCACTTCTATAAAAGGGCTTAAGATCCCCAGTTCTTTTAGAGCCCTGAGACCTGGTCTAAAGTCACTAAGGTCATCATAATTGGAACCTTCACAGACAATAGCCCCAATTTTTTCAGCCACGGGCTTTATCTTCGAAAATCTCATCTTTTACACACATAGCACCTTTCCTGAGAATTTATGAGGAATTCTTCGTTCAAAAGTTCGTTTATTTCTATCCGATTGAGGTTTATTCCTAAAGAAGAGGCGATTTCACGAGCTTCTTCAAGTTCTTTTTCCGGGTGAAGGGGTGAAACTATCAAAATAAATTGGGCATTTTCTCCCAAGGCCTCTTTCGCCAGGAAACTCAACAAAGTGCTATCTACACCTCCTGAAAAACATACAAGGACCCTCTCCTTCTTTTTAAGTATCTCCTTTAGGGTCTGGATCTTATGCTCTAAGTCCTGCATTTTAATTGTCCATGGCATCAATAACCAGGTCCGCCCCTTCTATAAGATGGTAAACGTTATCACGATTTATCCTCACCTGAAAAGGAGTAACTGTAACCGTGGGATTTAACCTTGAAAGTTTCTCATAGGCAGAAATAACTTTAGGAGAACCTATGTTTTCGTCCCAATGTAAGAGCTGACGATTTAAATTAGAAAGCTCCACATTATCCGAATCTATGATGGTCAATCGTCCTATTCCAGCAGCCACAAGAAGCATGGAAGCTGGTGAACCAAGTCCCCTTACACCTGCAACAATCACATGAGATCTTTTCAACCTTTTCTGTCCCTCTTCCCCAAAAGAAGACCAAAGAATTTGACGATTGTATCGCTAATATCGATTTTCACAGAACAGATATTCACCATTATAAAAAACTAAAGCTTGAAGAAAGATATTGCGTAGAACTTTTATCACAAATGGATGATTTAACTCCAATTGATTAGTATTAACGTTTAATTCAAACATTTGAGCAATATAAAACTCTCTTTTCCGAGCAGGTGCCTCCAATATTCCTAGGAGTGAAACTAATACGTTTAACCCCCAAATTGCATAACGTAAATGGATGATAGAATTCACCTTTTTGTTTTGTGGCAAAATAATCTCGTAAAACGCATGTCTTCCCATGGGATGTTGTGATTTATTTCTATTTCAGAAACATAAGTAACTTTTAAGTCTTGTCAAGAAGACAAACGTATTTCTGCAAAACGAGTTGCCAACGCTTCTTTTCCTTTTAAAGGGCAAGGATAGAAAGTAGGTTTTATTCCGGTTATGTTTTCAAATGGAAGGTTGTAGCTACGGCCATTCCCGCGACTATTAATCCAGGAAAAAACCTCTCCGGTGAATTCCACAATTAAATCCTCAGCGCGCTCCAACCACATTCCTCCGAAGCCTTTGGTATTTGTAAGGCCTCTTTCTTCAAGTTTTCTTACCAAAATTGCGTCATGACCACTGGCATCGATTACAACCGAAGCTTCAAGTCCTATTGGGTCCACACAGGTTATATGTCTCGGTAAAAAACCCACTGGAGTCCAGTTTACTCCTATTCCTCCTACTTTCCCATTCCGTAAAATTACGTCTTCGAATTCAGTCATATTCAGCACCTTTACTCCTGCTTTACAAGTAGAAGCGATGAGTTTTGAACAGGCATAAGGTCCATCACTCACAAAAAGTCCCTGCTTGATTTCGATGTAGGATATCCCTAGTTCTTCTAATACCTTTTCGCCAGGGTGACGTACGGTTAAAACCCCTATAAAAGTGGAAATTTTGCTACTACAAGGAATTTAAAATCCGACCTAAAAGTCGGATTTAGAGGGAAGGCGGCTATGTATAGCCGACTGGTTTGGGAGTATTTCATGAACCCCAACCCCTTTTATCCAAGGTTATGTTGAGGGCATAACCCCTAACCCCTGCTTGGCCTGCAATAAATTCATAAAGTTTGACTTGCTCTTTCGGAAAGCTTTGGCCTTGGAAGCTGATTACCTGGCCACTGGCCATTATGCCCGGATAATAAAGGCTGACAGAGAATACAAACTGCTCAAAGGAATTGACCCAGCTAAGGACCAATCCTACGTCCTCTACATGCTCAAAGTGCGGAGCTTAGCACGAGAATTTAGTCTTCCTATCGCCGAGAGGGAGGAGAGCCAAGAGATTTGCTTCATCCCTGGGAACGATTACCGCCATTTCCTGCGCCTTTACGCTTCTGAAGCGATCCGCCCTGGCCCTATTTACGATGCCAAAGGCCATCTATTAGGCACTCACAAGCGCTTGCCCTTCTAAACCGTAGGGCAACGCTTCGGCCTTGGTATCTCCTATGGCAAACGGCTTTATGTCATAAACAAGGATGTGGAACGAAATGCCCTGATAGTGGGCACAGTGGAAGAGCAAGGCCAGAAGGAGCTTGTAGCCGGGGAAATCAACTTCATCTCCGGCTGCTTCCCCACTGAGCCAATTGAAGTCAAAGCCCGCGTCCGCTACCGTGCCCCCAGAGAAGGAAGCTGTGGTATATTCCCTTAAAGGGGACAAGGTAAAAAAGGTGTCCCCTCACGAAACTTTAAAAGGGGCGAGTTGTCAATCCCTGCTCTTTTAGCTCTCGGCCAGGGGGCAGCCTTAACCGACCTTCCGCAGTTTCAGCGTCAGTGAAGGCTGATGCTTGGCATCACGTGTGCCCAAGAAGGCCGATTTTCAATCGGTGTGGCGCAACCAAATGTTTGCGCTTCTTTCCTTCCGTGGTGTAATTATTCTGTATTTTGAGCCGGATGGACCTCTTACAGCTCAATAGGGGGGTGAGCCTGACCGAAAGGCAGGCCTAAAGAGGGGAAGTCCGGTGATCCATCCCGAAACTCCATCGGGTGGAGAGGCCGGCGCTGTGTTGCAACTGTAATCCTGCCCAAGGTGCTAAAGTAAACCGGGGCCTTAGGGTTGCACCTTCAAGGGCAGGAGAGCGAGGATGCTTGTCTCGCCACAGGGCCTCTTTGAACTTTAGAATTCTCGGGGCCCGGTTCCAGGAACCTGCGAGCACAGGGGAGGAGAATGGAACGCTAAGTTCCCTTTTTCTCTATCGCAGGCAAGGTTTTTTGTTTTAACCCCCGGCTAAGCAGGGGGATTTTTGTTTCATTAAGCCCAAAAAGAAGGTGCTATGAAACGGCTTACCATACTGGCCACAATAATCCTTACCCTTGGCCTATTGTTCGCAGCAGCAGGATGCCGTCCAGCCCCTACCCCCACCCCAACCCCTGTACCTCCAACTCCGACTTTCGCCCCTATTCCCCCAACTCCTACCCCCACTCCAGCCCTTACCCCATGACCATCACAGACCCTGCTGGCCGTCAGGTCACCATCAAAGCTGAGCCGAAAGCCATCATTTCCCTTGCCCTTTCAATAACCGAAATCCTCTATGCCCTTGACCTCGGCGATAGGGTGGTATGAGTTACGGAATTCTGCAATGACCCACCTGAGGCCCAGTCCAAGCTTAAAGTCGGTGGATTTGCTGACGTTAACATTGAGAAGCTCCTCTCTTTGAACTCAAACTTAAGGAAGGACGAGAGACAACTGGTTCAAGCCTTTTATGGTTCAGTCGAAGAACCCGAAGAGCCTCCAACCGAACACCTCCTTAAACTCGCTGAGCCCTATGTGCACGATTCCTTTGAGGGATAGGCCATATTGACGATTGGTAAGACCATAGATTACGCCTTGAAAGGAGCGTGTGGGGTGGTAAATGCGGCACCATTACCACCGCCATCCTTAAACGTTACCGTGAGGAAAACGGACACTTTCCAGTTTTAAATATCGCCTATGATGGACAAGAGGGTGGAGATGTCCTTGTGCGCCTTGAGGCCTTTATGCATCAGGTTAGACAGTAGACGGAGAAATTAAATCCTGCCCTTCTCTAAAAGAGGGATTTTTTGAGTTTTTGACAAACGAAAAGAGGTGAAAGTGAACAGAAGGAGGGGTCGCTCTGTTCCGTTTGGGCTTTTCATCTTCGGCGAAGGTGATGTGGCTTGTATGTCAAACCGTTGTGGGGCTTTAAAGGGGGTAGATGCAGCCATATGGTGGTAGCGGGAGGTATGGAAGAGGAAAAGAGGGAGAGGGCTTTTAAGATCATTCAGGAGCTTTTTCAATTCTTCTTAAACCAGAACCTGGAGAGAACATTTGAGATAGCGCATCCACTCACCTCGGAGGCTCACTCCTGTAGGAGCTGTCATGACAAGGACAGTGCGTTAGAGAATACTCGAGGCATAATGGATTGCAATATCTGTCACTTTACCGGGAAAGTAAAACATCCTTAAAAGGAAGGTCTAATTGTGAATTTTCTCTCTTGACAAACATTTGAAATAAGGAGGAAAATATTTTTTGCATTATTTAAAGATATATTGAAAATTCAAAGGAGGGGAAGGATGGGGGGATAACGCGAAGGGATTTTTTTAAAGCTTTCCCTGGGTACGTTGGTCCTCACGGGAATAGGGGTCGATCTTAAACCCGTCAAGGCCTATGCAGAAGAAGAGCTAAAGATAAAAGGTGCCAAGGAGACCACTACGATTTGTCCCTATTGTTCAGTGGGGTGTGGGGGTCATCGTTTATACGAAAAACGGGAAAGTGGTCAACACCGAAGGAGATCCCGATCATTCCATAAGTGAAGGAAGCCTCTGTCCGAAAGGGGCGTCCCTTTATCAATTGGTCAACAACCCTTATCGTGAGCTTTACCCTCTTTATCGGGCTCCCTATTCTACGACTTGGAAGAAGGTCACTTGGGATTGGGCGCTTGACAGAATAGCCAAGTTGGTTAAGGAGACGCGGGATCAGTATTTTTTGACCAAGAACGAAAAAGGAGAAGTGGTAAACAGGGTTGAAGCTATAGGCCATGTTGGTTCTGCTGCCCTTGACAGTGAGGAGTGTTACATTCTTCAAAAGTTCATGAGGGCCTTGGGTCTTGTTTACATAGAACATCAAGCCCGCCTCTGACACTCTCCGACCGTGGCGGCTCTGGCAGAGTCGTTCGGCCGGGGTGCGATGACCAATCAATATAACGATCTTAAAAATGCTGACGTGATTCTGGTTATGGGAGGTAACCCTGCGGAGAACCATCCCGTATCCATGAAATGCATCCTCAAGGCGAAAAAAGAGAGGGGAGCGAAGCTCATAGTGGTGGATCCCAAGTTCACCAAAACCGCAGCTAAAGCTGACCTTTATATTCCCATTCGTCCTGGTTCGGACATAGCCTTTTTAGGAGGTCTTATAAAGTACATCATCGATAATGAACTTTACTTTAAGGATTACGTGGTCAATTATACGGATGCTTCATTTCTGGTGGATCCGAACTTCAAAGGACCTGAGGATCTTGAAGGGGTATTTTCGGGATATGATCCAAAGTCAAGAAAGTACGACAAGGCCACTTGGAAGTATCAGCTTGACGAAAACGGAGTTCCGAAAAAGGATCCCTCTTTAAAGGATCCAAATTGCGTATTTCAGCTTTTGAAAAGGCATTATTCAAGGTATACCCTGGATATGGTTTCCGAGATCACGGGGGCCCCGAAGGATAAGATCCTTAAGGCCTATGAGATAATAGCGTCTACCGGTAAACCCAATAAGGTTGCTACCGTATGTTATGCCATGGGTTGGACCCAGCACACTGTTGGCGTTCAGAACATAAGGGCCATGAGCATTGCCCAGCTTCTTTTGGGCAATATAGGAATGGCGGGTGGTGGCATTAATGCTTTAAGGGGCGAATCCAACGTTCAAGGTTCGACCGATCAGGGGCTTCTGTATCACATTTTACCGGGCTATTTGCCAGTGCCCAAAGCTTCTGAGAAGGACCTTAAGACCTATTTTGAGAAGAATACCCCCACTACTAAGGAACCCAAGAGCCTTAACTGGTGGAAGAACCGTCCGAAGTACATTGTTAGTTTATTGAAGGCTTTCTTTGGCGATAACGCTACGAAGGAAAACGACTTCTGCTATGACCTTTTACCCAAAGTAGATGATGGGAAGACTTATAGTTGGTATGACCTTTTTGATGCGATGATCAAGGGTAAGGTTAAGGGATTTTTCGCATGGGGCCAGAATCCGGCCTGTTCCTCGGCCAATGCCGGTAAAGTTAGAGAAGCCTTAGTGAAACTCGATTGGCTAGTTCATGTGAACCTTTGGGACACTGAGACTTCCTCCTTCTGGAAAGGTCCTGGAATGGATCCTAAGAAGATAAAGACAGAGGTGTTTCTGCTTCCATGTGCTTGTTCAGTAGAGAAGGGGGGTTCTGTTACCAACTCCGGCAGAATAGCCCAGTGGAGATATAAGGCCGTTGAGCCTCCTGGAGAGGCGAAGCCCGATGCGGAGATCATCGACGAGCTCTTTAAGCGCATAAGGGCACTTTATCAGAGGGAAGGTGGTGCTTTCCCTGATCCAATTCTAAAGCTCAATTGGGACTATGGGAAGGATCATGTGGATACAAAGCTTATAGCCAAAGAGATGAACGGGTACTTCACCACCGATATCCTTGAACATCCGATTAACAAAAAGGCTTATCGAAAGGGCGAACAAGTTCCCAATTTCACGCTGCTTCTCGATGACGGAAGGACCGCTTGTGGTAACTGGATCTATTCGGGTTCATTCCCCGCAGAAGGCAATTTGATGGCCAGAAGGGGGAAGGAGGATCCTACTGGCTTAGGGCTTTTCTCCAACTGGGCTTGGTGTTGGCCTCTTAACCGGAGGATCCTTTACAACCGAGCGAGCGTTGACCCCTATGGGAAGCCTTGGGATCCAGAGAGAGCGGTTATTAAATGGGATGATCAGGTCAAAAAATGGGTCGGGGATGTGCCCGATGGTCCGCAACCTCCTTTGGCCATGGAAGGAGGGGTGTTGCCATTTATCATGAAGCCAAGCGGAATGGGTACTATTTTCGGAGTGGGCCTTTCCGATGGGCCCTTCCCTACGCATTATGAGCCAGTTGAGTCACCGTTCCCCAACGTGCTTTACAAGAAGGTAAGGTTCAATCCAGTGGCCAAAATCTCCGATACGCCTCTTGATAAGCTCATCCTCGGGGCCGATCCCAAATACCCATATGTAGCTACTACCTATCGGGTGACCGAACATTGGCAGACTGGTGTCATGACCAGACATACCGATTGGTTGCTTGAGCTTGAACCTCAGATGTTTGTGGAAATAAGCAGGGAACTTGCTCGAAAACTCGGAATCAAAAGCGGCGATAAGGTTTGGGTGATAAGCCCGAGAGGAAAGGTTTGGGCTATAGCTATAGTGACCTCCAGGATTAAGCCTTTGAAGGTGATGGGGCACACCTGTCATGTAGTTGGCTTGCCATGGCATTATGGATGGAGATGGCCTGAGGATGGCAGTGGTGGCGATAGTGCCAACCTTCTTACACCTCCGACCTATGATCCTAATACAATGATACAAGAGACTAAGTGTTTTGCGGTAAACATCGTTAAAGCAAAATAGGGAGGCTAACGATGAGATATGGGCTTCTTATTGTGCCAGATCTTTGTATAGGGTGTAGGGCTTGTCAGGTGGCTTGTAAATCTTGGAATGGCCTTCCCGCGGAAAAGACCAAAAACCGAGGGACTCATGAAAACCCGCTGGATCTCACGGGCTATACCTATAACCGGATAAGGTATATAGAAAAAATAACGCCTAAAGGTGAAGTCCAATGGCTTTTTGTATCCCAGAGGTGTAGACATTGTGGAGAAGCAGCCTGTGTAAAAGTTTGTCCAGTAGGAGCTATACAAAAGGATGAGGCAACGGGTATTGTCTTTTACGACAAGAATACTTGTATAGGTTGTCAGGCGTGCAATCAAGCCTGTCCATTCAAAATCCCCAGGTACGATAAGGAAGGAAAGGTAAGCAAATGCCATATGTGCATCGATAGGGTTAAGGCATGGCTTGTGCCGGCTTGTGCTAAGACTTGTCCTACAGGTGCTATAAGGTTTGGAAAAAGGGAAGAGCTATTGGATTGGGCGAAGAAAGAGAGGTATAAGGTCATCCACGGAGAAAAAGAACTGGGTGAGCTTGGGGTCATGTTCGCTTTGAGTCAGGAGCCCAAGTATTATGAGCTCGTGGAGAAACCGGTTGTAAGAGAAGATCTTATTGCGCTCGGACAGATCCTAAGGGTACTAGCGGCAAAGAAGGTTCCAATCACCAAGTCCATCATAAAAAGACTTTTCGCCTAAAGGGTTTTTGCCTTAGAGGGAGGGGGATATTCCCCTCCCTTTGGCTTTTTAGACTTAGGTAAATGAATATATTCGAAACCATATGCCGATTGAAGGAAGAAAGACCTCATCTAAAAGATCCCCTTGAGCTTTACGAAAAGGTCCTTCGATTTGAGGAGAAGGTGAATTCGGTTTTGAGTGAGAAAAAAGGCGAAGAAACTCTTCAAATAATTGACGCCTTTACCGAAGTATTCTCCTTACCCTCAGAATGGGGAGATCTTCTAAAGGAAAAGATCTCTTTAAAAGGGAAGAATCCCTTTGAAGATCCTTGGTGTTTATTAGACCTTGAGCTTCCCTATCAAGAAGGACACGAGGAGGACATTAAGAGGATGCTGTTTATATTAAGCAAGCCCTTTTTTAAAAACTTAAGACTCAAAAGCATACGAGGCCCCTTTTCGGAGAGCAACCGATGTCCCATATGTGGGGAGTACATTTCTTTGAGCCGAATCGATTTTGATAACAAACGATTTGTAATTTGTCCCTTGTGTGGTTACGAAGGAAAGACTTTCAGGATAGGTTGCATGTATTGCCTTAAAAGGAATCCCGAGATTATCGATCTTTTGGTCGATGAGGACGAGATAAGGGTTGAACTTTGTATGGAGTGTAATTCTTACAGCAAGAGTTTCCGGGAGGAAACCTATCAGAAGTATGGGGATTCCAATCTAATTGACATAATAAGCCTGCCTCTTGAAGTGGTAGCCCAAAAAAGGGGCTTTATAAGACGTTCCTCTAATGCCATAGGCGTGAAGGTTATTTAGAGAGATATTGAAATTGCAAAAATTTTTATTATAATTTCCCCAAAGCTTGAAAGGAGGAGAGGCATGAAAAAAGAAATAGAAAAGGAGTTGGAGTTTTATGGGATCTCCCGAAGGGATTTTTTAAGAAGTTGTGCCTTTTTTGCGGCTTTATTGGGGGTTTCTCAAGTGGAGTTTACAAAAAGTTTAGCTTATGCTTTGGAGAAGGCCAAGAAGAAACCTCCAGTTATATGGCTTGAAGGGCAGGATTGTGCGGGATGTACCATTTCGTTTTCGGGGCTTCTTTTGCCTTCTGTTGCTTCGATAATTCTTGATAAGATTTCATTAAGGTACCATGAGACGCTCATGGCTTCAGCAGGGGATTTGGCGGAGAAGGTTTATCACGAGACAGTAAAGGAAGGCGGGTATATATTACTTGTTGAAGGATCTATACCTAAGGCGGATAACAGGTTTTGCCTTATAGGGGGAAGGCCCTTTAGGGAGATAGTTCTTGAAGCTTCAAAGAATGCAAAATGTATAATAGCAGTTGGAGCATGTGCTGCTTTTGGTGGGATTCCCAAAGCTACTCCTTCTCAGGGTGTTGGTGTAGGAGAAATAGTTTCAGGGAAACCTTTGATAAATATTCCACTTTGTCCTGTTCATCCTGAACATCTTGTTGGTACCATTCTTCATATTCTTACGAAAGGGAAGCTCCCCGAGCTTGACGATTATAAGAGACCCGTCATGTTCTTCGGGCAACTTGTTCACGATAAGTGTCCCAGGAAGGAGCACTTTGATGCGGGGAATTTCCTCCAAGACTGGAATGATCTTTCCCAAAAGGAATGGTGTCTTTTTGAGAAGGGATGTAAGGGGCCTTCGGCTTATTCAGATTGTGCAGTAAGGAAATGGAACCACGGGATTAACTGGTGTATAAGTTGTGGGGCTCCTTGTATGGCCTGTGGTGAACCGGGTTTCTACAGCGAAATGTCACCTCTTTATACGGCTTCTTTGGTTTTGGAAAAGGGTTTTGTTAAAGGTTAAAAGGTTTTAAAGGAGGTGAAATATGGGGAAAAAAATAGTTGTCGATCCAGTAACGAGGATAGAGGGACATTTAAGGATTGAGGTTGAGATAGAGGGGGGTAAGGTTAAGGAAGCGTGGAGTTCTGGGACCATGGCCCGGGGCTTTGAGGCTCTTTTAATAGGTCGTGATCCGAGGGATGCTTCCTATGTGACAAGCCGGTTTTGTGGGGTGTGTTATAGTGTACATCAGCTTTGTTCTGCCAGGGCTTTGGATATGGCTTTTGGTGCTAAAGTGCCTTGGGGTGGGAATTTGATAAGGAATTTGGTGATGGGAGCCGAGTATATCTATGATCACCCACTTCATTTTTATCAACTTTCGGCTTTGGATTATGTAGATATAACTGCGGTATTAAATTACCGAGGGAAGGATAAAGAGCTTTTAGCTTTGAGGGATAAGATAAAAGCGTTAGTTAAAGCCGGAGATCCTCATCCTCTTCTTCCGGCTTATAAGCCAGATGAATACTGTGTAAGAGATCCGGAGGTAGTGTTGACGGCTGTTAAACATTATCTTGATGCTCTAAAGATGCATGCCAAAGCGAGAAACATGGGGGCTATTTGGGGAGGTAGGACTCCTCATTATCAAAACATAGTGGTAGGGGGTGTCACTTCTTATCCCACAGTTGAGGAGGTTAAGAAGTTCAAAGAAATGCTCGATGAACAGAAACGTTTCATAGAAGAGGTTTATATAAAGGATGTGATTTATTTTGGAACAGGTCCTTTATGGAAGCTTGCTCAGGATGGTTTTGGTGCTGGGCATAGAAACTACCTCGTATATGGGGATTTTCCTTTGGACCCCGAATGGAAGAATTTGGTCTTTCCTGGGGGTGTGGTTTGGAATTTTGATCATAAAACTGCGGACGTTAAACCTTTTAAACATGAAAAGATCACTGAATCCGTAAAATACGCTTGGTATAAAGAAAGAAAACCTCTCCATCCATTTAAAGGTGAGCAAGTATTTGACCTTAATAAAAAGGGTGCTTATTCCTTTGTGAAGGCTCCCCGTTATGAAGGCAAACCCGTAGAAGTTGGTCCGTTGGCTCGCATGATTGTGAAAGGAGAGCCTACTCTTTACGATTTCTTTAAAAAAGGAGGAAAGGTAGGCGTTGTGGCAAGGCATTTGGCAAGGGCCGTTGAGACCAAATTGATGGTTGAAGCTTGTTACAATTGGCTTGATCAATTGCTTACGGAGATGACAAAGCCCGGTTTTAAAATTCATGACACTGATCACTGGGAACCTCCAAAGGAAGGAATGGGATATGGTTTCCACGAGGCTCCAAGGGGGGCTCTTGGACATTGGATAAAGATAAAGGATAAAAAAATAGCGAACTATCAGGCTGTAGTCCCTTCCACCTGGAATGCATCTCCAAGGGACGAAAAAGGACAAAGAGGACAATATGAAGAGGCCCTAATAGGAGTTCCTTGTCCTGATCCGAATAATCCTATAAATATCGTCAGGGTAATAAGGTCCTTTGATCCTTGTTTGGCTTGTGCTATTCATTTGATAGATCCGTCGACAAATGAGGTGAGGAGGTTCGTAGTAGGGTAAAGGGATCTTTAAGTTGAGTTCGAACATCTTGGGTGTGCTTTAACCGGATTGCGTAAAGTACCTATTCTTTCTATTTTCACTTCTACTATATCCCCTTCTGTGAGGGGGCCGATGCCACTGGGGGTCCCAGTGGCTATTACGTCTCCGGGTAAAAGCGTCATAATGTGAGAGATAAAGGAAACTAACTTAAAGGGATTAAAAATAAGGTTTCGGGTGTTACTTAATTGACGCCTTTCTCCGTTTACCAAGGTCTCCAAGTTTAAATTCATCGGGTCAATCTCGGTTTCTATCCAAGGTCCAAGGGGGGCGAAGGTGTCATAGCCCTTTGCCCTTGTCCATTGCTTTTCCCGGATTTGAATATCCCTGGCAGTTACATCGTTGAAACAAGTATAACCTAAAATGTAGTTATGGGCTTCTTCAAGGCTTACGCCTTTCGCCCTTTTGGAGATCACAATGGCCAACTCACCTTCATAATCCACCCTTTGCGAAAAAGTGGGGATAATAATGGGTTCCTCGGGTCCTATTACGGAAGTAGAGGGTTTTAAGAATATCAATGGCTCAGACGGGACCTCCAAGCCCACTTCCTCGGCATGATCTCGATAATTTAACCCTACACCTATTATCTTCGTGGGTTCAACGGGTGGAAGGAGCCTTACTTCCTCTAAGGGTAGAAGAGGGCCGAATCCGTTAAAACCGGAAAAAGGGTCCCCTTCCGCAAGAAGCACCTTTTTCCCTTCAAGAATGCCGAAGGATACCCTTTCCTTATATTTAACCCTCAGGATCTTCACGTCTTTCCTTTGTTTTAAAAAAATACCCTTTGGCATCCTAAGGGGCTTATTATAGTTTGTCAAGTTTAAAATGGTCTCGTTGACACCTTTTCGGGCTCAGGGTAACTTAACTTTTATGAAAGCCCTTGTCCTTTCGGCAGGTCATGGGAAGAGGATGTGTTCTTCTGTTCCTAAGGTTTTACATCCCATTCTCGGTAGGCCCCTTTTGGGATGGGTTTTAAAGGCCCTTGAGCCCCTTAATTGTGAGGAGATCCTCGTGGTGTGTGGCCCTGAGGGAGCGGTTATAGATTTTTTGAAGGATAAAGGGGTTAAAACTGTCATTCAGGAAGAGAGACTTGGAACTGGACATGCGGTTATGGTGGCTGAAAAAGAGCTTTTGGATTTTTCAGGAACTTTACTCATCCTTTACGGTGATACCCCTCTTTTGAGGAGCGAAACCTTAAAAGGGCTTTTGGATCATCATAAGGAAAAAAAGGCTACCTTTACCCTTCTTTCGGCGGTCTTAGAGAACCCCAAAGGGTATGGGCGCATCATTCGAGACCAAGAGGGAAGGCCCAAGAAGATAGTTGAGGAGAGCGATCTTAAGGGCGAACAAAGCAACGAGATAAATGGGGGCGTTTATGCCGTAGAGACTCCCTTCCTTTTTAAGGCCCTAAGGGAGATCCAGCCTAATAATCGACAAGGCGAATATTATTTAACCGATATAGTGGAGATAGCTTACCGGTGGAATGAAAGGGTTGAGACCTTTTTTACCGATTGGCCCTTGGAGGTTTTAGGGGTTAATACTAGGCTTGATCTTTCAAAGGCCGAGGAGATTTTGAGGCAAAAGATAGTGGAGAAATGGGCCTTAGAAGGTGTGACAATCGAGGACCCGAAGAGCACCTGGATTGAACCTGAGGTCAAAATAGAGAGAGATACGGTTATAAGGCCTTTTTGTTTTTTAAGGGGAAAAACCTCCATAGGTCCCAATTCCACTATAGGTCCCTTTGTGGAGATAATTGATTCCGAAATAGGTGAAGGCGTTAAGGTCGATTTTTGCTCTCATATTGAGGGAAGTTTCGTGGGGAATTATTCCAAAGTGGGCCCCTTCAGTAGGCTTAGACCAGGGTCAAGGCTTGAGGAGGGGGTTAAGGTCGGGAATTTTGTGGAGGTTAAAAATTCTCGTTTGGGAAGGGGTAGTAAGGCCAATCATCTCGCCTATTTGGGGGATGCGGAAATAGGCGAAGAGGTGAACGTGGGGGCAGGGACAATAACTTGTAACTTCGACGGAAAAACAAAACACAGGACCATCATCGGGGACAGGGTCTTTATCGGAAGTAATGTCTCTTTGGTTGCCCCGATAGTTGTGGGGGATGATGCTACCATTGGAGCTGGTTCGGTTATAACCAAGGAGGTCCCCGAGGGGAGCCTTGCTGTTGAAAGAAGCAAGCAGAAGATCATTCCTAACTGGTCTCGACGGAGAAAGTAAAATATGTGTGGCATTATAGGGTATCTTGGACCTCGACCTCCTGTTGAGGTCCTATTGGAAGGCTTAAAAAGGCTTGAGTATCGAGGTTATGATTCGGCAGGGATAGGGGTTTTCCATGGCCAGGAAGTAGTTATAAATAGGTGCGAGGGGAAGATTAGGCTCCTTGAAAAGCTTGTGGAAGGGATGAGGATCTCCGGGAGGGTGGGAATAGGACATACCCGTTGGGCTACTCATGGAGAACCGAACGAAAGAAACGCCCATCCCCATAAGTCAGGAAGGGTTAGTGTGGTCCATAATGGGATTATCGAAAATTACCTTTCTCTAAAGGAAGAGCTTAAAGGGAGGGGAAGGGTCTTTCATTCGGATACAGATAGCGAGGTGATTGCCCATCTGATAGACGAATGGCTTCACCAAGGGCTTGAGGTGGAAGAGGCGGTTAGACGGGCTTTGGAAAGGCTTGAAGGATCCTATGCCATTTTGGTACTTGTTGATGGTTTTTCGGAACTCCTGATAGGTGCCAGGAAAGAGAGCCCTCTTCTTTTGGGGGTCGGGGAAAGTGAGTATTTTCTTTCTTCAGATGCTCCGGCCATCCTCCATTGGACAAGGGATTTCATATTTCTTGAGGATGAGGAGATAGCGGTAATTAGGCCAGAAGGTTTTAGGATTTTTGATCTTAAGGGACGAATCAGGGAAAAAAGCGCCATAAGGGTCGATTGGTCGCCTACGATGGCGGAAAAAGGGGGCTACAAGCATTTTATGCTCAAGGAGATTCACGAACAGCCGCATGTCCTTATAGATACCCTTCGGGGGAGGATAAACGAGGAAGAGGGAAAGGTTCAATTTGAAAACTTCCCCTTTACTGATGAAGAGGTTGAGCGCTTCCAAAGGGTGGTCCTTGTGGCCTGTGGGACCTCTTGGCATGCTGGTTTGATAGGGGAGAGATGGCTTGAAAGCCTTTCCCAAATTGAGGCAAGGGCGGAGATAGGTTCGGAGTTCCGTTTCCGGGACCTTTTGGGCGATGAAAGGACACTTCTTGTAGCTGTGTCCCAATCGGGAGAAACGGCCGATACCCTTCAGGCTGTAAGGGAGGGTAAAAAGAAGGGATTTAGGACCCTGGGGATATGTAATGTATTGGGTTCAAGCCTCACTCGGGAAGTGGAAGGAACCCTTTTTACCCGGGCTGGTCCTGAGATAAGTGTGGCTTCAACCAAGGCCTTTCTGGCTCAACTAGGGGTCCTTTTTCTTTTGGCCCTTTATTTGGGTCAGAAAAAAGGAATATTGACCAAGGAAGAGGTGAGGTCCTTTCTTTTTGAGCTGAGGAGATTGCCTCACTTAATGGAAGAGGTCTTGAAAAGGGACCAGTTCTTCCAGGAACTTGCTAAAGACTATCACAATTACACCAATTTTCTCTACCTGGGACGGGGCCTATCTTATCCCGTAGCCCTCGAAGGGGCTTTGAAGCTAAAGGAGATATCCTATGTTCATGCTGAGGGTTATCCCGGAGGCGAGATGAAGCATGGCCCCATTGCCCTAATAGACGAAAGGATGCCCAGTATGGTCATCGCTCCGAGGGATCATACTTATGAGAAGATGTTGGGAAACATTAAGGAAATAAAAAGCCGAAAAGGTAAGGTAATAGCCCTTTTAAATCAGGATGATCCCCAAGTAGAGGCTCAGGTCGATGTGACCATAAGGGTTCCTTTTACCCCTTCGCTTTTGAGTCCCTTTGTGACCGTTTTACCGCTTCAGCTTTTCGCTTATTATGTGGCCGATTTCAAAGGAACCGATGTGGATCAGCCTCGGAATTTGGCAAAGAGCGTAACGGTAGAATGAGGGACCCCGAGCTTTTGTTGTCTCACCTTAATCCTCAACAAAAAGAGGCCGTCTTAGCACCGGAAAGGGCCCTTTTGGTATTCGCAGGGGCTGGAAGCGGAAAGACAAGGGTTTTAACTTATAGGATCGCCTATTTGATAAGCACAAAAAGGGCGAAACCCCACGAAATAATGGCCCTCACCTTCACCAATAAAGCGGCCAACGAGATGAAGGAAAGATTACAAGGCCTTTTGGGGGAGCTACCGGAAGGGCTATGGGTTGGGACCTTTCACGGGATAGCGGCAAGGATTTTGAGAATCTTTGGTTCGCACCTCAACTTGAGGAGCGATTTTGTTATTTATGATGAAGATGACCAGCTGAAGCTTCTTGAGAAGATCCTCAAAAGCATGGACATCGATCCGAAACTTTTCCCTCCTTCTAAGATTCTTAAGGAGATAGAAAGGGCAAAAAACCGAGGGATTGGACCAGAAGCCTATGAGCCCAATCCCTTCGATTTATTCCAAAAAAGGACCGCCCAAGTTTATATGGCTTATCAGGAGGCCTTAAGGGAGGCCAATGCCCTTGATTATGGGGACCTTTTGCTTGGGTGGTATAAACTGCTTCAGATTCCTGAAATAAAGACCCATTTTCATCACCGGTTTAAGCACATCTTGGTGGATGAGTACCAGGATACCAATTACATTCAATATTTCATCTTAAAGGAACTATATGGTCCCCAAACAAGCATAATGGTCGTAGGCGATGACGATCAATCCATTTACGCTTGGAGAGGGGCTGAACCGGGGAACATCTTTCAGTTTCAAAGGGATTTTCCGGGCGTGAGGGTTATAAAACTTGAACAGAATTACCGTTCGACTAAGACGATCCTGGAGGGGGCAAATGCCGTTATCTCTCGCAATCAAGTAAGAACACCCAAACGCTTGTGGACCCAAAATCCCGAGGGTAAACCCATAGTCCTTTGTGGAGCCCAGGACGAAAGGGAGGAGGCCTTTTGGGTCGCTCAAAAGATCGTGGAATCTAAAAGGCCCTTTTCCCATTTTGCCGTCTTTTATCGTATAACCGCCCAATCAAGAGCCCTTGAAGAGGCCATGATCAAATTGGGGATCCCTTACGTGATAGTAGGAGGGCTTAGGTTTTATGAGCGAAAGGAAATAAAGGACCTTTTGGCCTATATGAGACTTGTGTTAAACCCACAGGATGAGATAAGCCTCCGAAGGATAATAAACGTACCACCCCGAGGGATAGGGCCTAAAACGCTTGAAAAACTCGAATTAATAGCCCAAAAAGAAGGTCTTCCTCTTTGGGATGCCCTCAAAAAGGCAGTTTCCGATAAAGGGGAACTTAAGGCCCATCAGGCCTTAAAGGGGTTTGTGTCCTTAATAGAGGACCTGAGAAGCAAAAAAGATGACCTTTCTCCCGAAGGACTTCTTCAAGAACTCATCAATAGGATCCGTTATTTTGAATATCTGCAAAGACTTGAGGATTCCATTCAAAGGATAGAAAACGTCCAGGAGTTTTTTGAAGCCTTAAGCGAACAAGAAGGAAAGCTTGAGGAGATCATTCAGCATATGAGCCTTTTAAGCGACGTTGACCAGTTGAAGGACCGTTCAAGCGTCATCTTAATGACCCTTCATAGTGCTAAGGGGCTTGAGTTTCCGGTGGTATTTATCGTTGGGCTTGAGGAGGGGCTTCTCCCTTATTACCTGAGGATTCAAAACCCCATGGAGCTTGAGGAAGAGAGAAGGCTTTTTTACGTCGGTATGACCCGCGCTCAAGAAGAGCTCTATTTGAGTTACGCCGTAAGAAGAGGACTTTTTGGAAAAAACATAGAGAGGATTCCCTCTCGGTTTTTGGAGGAATTGCCATCCGAGATTCTAAAAAGGGAAGGCAGATACCATTTTTACCGACCAAAGGAATGGGCGTGGCAAGAAAGGGATTGGTATGTGTGAATCACTTTTGAACTGTTTTTTAAGAGCTTCATCAGAGATTAAGGCTCATACCATCAGTTGCCGCTATGACTTGAAGGTCAAGTTCTTGGGACAACTCTTGAGCAAGCTTGGAAGGTCCTATCTTTAAGATTGTCATTCCAAAATGGGTAAGAATTGCCTTTTGGGGCTTTGTCTCACGTAAGATCTCCTTTACATCGGGTATGGTCAAATGTTTGATCCTTTCATCCCTTTCTTGAGCCCTTACCACGTTTATGACCAATATCTCAAGACCCCTATAGACCTCAAAAAGGGCTGGGGTAAAGAAGGTGTCACTTATAAGACCTATCCTTTCCTCAATTATAAGGCCATAGGTCTCCACATCATGAAGGTGTCTTAAGGGCGTTCGGAAACTTAAACCGTCCAAGTTATAAGTTCCGCCTTCTTTTAGAATCTGAATATCCTTCAGGTAATTCCTGAGATACCTCAACACCACTGGGTCCTCCTCCAAGGCATCCTGCGTAGCGAAAAGAACCCCTCTTTTATGCCAACCGCCTTCGGTCATGGCTTCTATCATGACGTTCACATCAGCCGAATGGTCCAAATGCCTGTGGGTGAGGATGATGCCGTCAAGTTTTGTCGGATCAAGACGAGGACGCGAGGAAAGGATCCTGAGGAGAGCGCCAGGTCCAGGATCGATCAATACCCTTTTCCCCTTAAGCTCAAGCCACAATCCTCCTGAGGCCCGCAGTTGTTTAAACACCACAACTCGGGCTCCTCCCGTGCCGAGGAATTTCAAAAAATCCCCGCCCTTTTCCATGATAAGGCTTTTCCTTCTTTTCCCAGAAGGTTTAGGGCGTTTTTAAATAAAAAGGCCTCCTTATGCTCTTCTAAAAGGGAGGCCTCTTCCAATGCTTTAAAGTAGCGTTTTGGTCCAAGAAGAGGGTAATCGGTTCCAAAAAGGATCTTGGAAGGAGCTATCTCCAAAGCCACCTTTAAGGCCTTGGGTTCATAAAGGAGGGGGAGGGCGGCGGTGTCATAATAGACATTTTGGGCCATATTCCTTATTTCGGGCATAAGCTCGTAGAATAAAAATCCGCCTCCCAAATGGGCCAAAACTATTCTCACCCCTTGGGAAGTCTTTACTAAAAGTTCTATATCCTTCAAGGAGATCTCTCCTTTGCCCGGATAGAAATGCCCTACGGGTTCATTCACGTGTATAAGCGCTATAAGACCTAACTGTCGGATCACGGAGAAGAGTTCTTCAAGCATTCCCTTATCCAGAGGGCCTTTCCCATAAGTCCCAGGGGCAAGTTCTCCTACTCCCTTTGCTCCGAAACGGCTTACTCTTTCCAACTCCTTAAAGCCCGGATCATCAAGCGTAAAACTCACAAAGGGGAAAAGTCCAGGATACTTTTCATGGACCTCAAGAAGATAATCGTTCTCCCTTTTGCACCAATCAAGCTCCTTCCAAGGAAATCCACAAATCACCGCCCCTAAAAGGTCCTCTTCCTCTATCATATTCAAAACTTCCTCAATCCCCACCATCTTGGCCTTAGGATCGCCATAAAGAAGGCCAAATAGGGGGTCCCTTCGAGAAAGTTCTTCCCGCTTTTCCCTGGTTTTGGGAGAAAACACATGCACATGAAAGTCAAAGGCCTTCACACGAAAAGATTAACAAAAGCCCTAAACTCAGTAAATAAAAGCCATTTTTTAACAATTTGGGTAAGGGGTAAAGAGATCGGTACCAGTTTTGAGGTGGAAGGGGAAGGTGAGGAGCCTTGGATCAACCTTTCTCAATAGGGCCTCGAGAAGCACTACCGGAAATTTCAGGATGTGGCTGTTCAGAAG
>Ga0197143_1000365_pt1 | contig 52119 bp, 45 predicted proteins | sample GBS70_MetaG_FD_148603 | JGI IMG/M metagenome (GOLD analysis project Ga0197143, IMG submission 148603) | Sediment microbial communities from Great Boiling Springs, Gerlach, Nevada, United States - GBS 70_MetaG | ecosystem: Environmental > Aquatic > Thermal springs > Hot (42-90C) > Sediment... | reverse complement strand
GGCGCGGTGGCCCAGTGGGGAGCCGCGCTCGGTGTGCCCGCACCTGTGAACGAGGCCCTGGGCCGGCTGGTAGAAGAGTTGAGCTCCGGAAGGCTCGACCCGCAGCAGTTCCGGCACAACCCCTCCGCCCTCCTCCGGGCGGTGGGCACCAGCGGGGAAGCCCGCTGGTACGCCGTTTCGGATTGACCGCCGTGGCAGTGTACCGGCCGGCCCGGGGATCGAGCAGTCGCTCTGCGCTGCTGAACGCTGGTCGGGCCGGGCGGATTTGAACCGCCGACCTCCTGAACCCCATTCAGGTGCGCTCCCAGGCTGCGCTACGGCCCGTCCCGCGAGCGCATTATATCATGGTCCCGTGGCAGGGTCCGGGCGGGCCAGCTGGATCTTCGTGGCCGCGTTGCTCCTGGCCACGGGAGGCTTCGCGGCAGTGGGCCACGCCAGCCGCAGCCCCCAGGTGCACGCGGCCCGGATGCTGCAGGCCCTGCGGGACGGCGACCCGGAGGCGGCCCTGCGGTGGGTGGACGTTCCCGCGGTGGCGGCTTCCGTGGTGGAGGTGCTGGAGGAGGAGTGGGTGCAGGCACGCGCGGGAGATCCTTCCCAGCACGTGGCTTCTCCCCTCGCCCGCCCCCTCCTGCGTGGGCTGTTCGGGTTGGGCCGAGGCCAGGTCCAGCGCAGGGTGGAGGAGGAGCTGCGGAGCACACTGCGCCGTATCGCCCGCGGAGACCCGGACGCGCCGGTACACCTGCCCCGGTGGGGAGGGCTTCCGGTGAGTCTTGTGGCGGTCCTCTGGTTCGCGGACGTGCGGTGGCTTTCCGCGGACCGCGTGCAGCTGTCCGCGGGGCCCTCGGACCGTCCCTGGCTGAGGGTGGAAATGGTGTGGCGCGGCGACCGGTGGGTGGTGGTGGCCGCGGACCGCGCGTGGATCGCGGGTCTGGTACGGCCGCACCTGGTCCGTCCGGAATCCCCACCCCAGACCGCAGAACCGCCTGGGCGCTGACCCGCAGCCGGGGTGCCCACCGGAAGCCCGTCCGAGGCGCCGTCGGGCAAAGTGGACACGGTGTCGGGCCAGGGCCCCGAGCGTGTCCCGGAAACCCTCACGCAGAGGGGGTTCAGAGCCGGCGGACCAGCCCCACGGCCTTGCCCTCGATGACCACGTCCCGGGCGTAGATGGGCTCCATGGTCGGGTTCTCGGGCTGAAGCCGGATCCGGTCGCCCTCCCGGTAGAAGCGCTTGACGGTGGCTTCGTCTCCGATCCGGGCCACCACGATGTCCCCGTCCTGGGCGTGGGACTGCTTGCGCACTACCAGGTAGTCGCCGTCGAAGATCCCCGCCCCCACCATGGAGTCCCCCCGGACCCGGAGCAGGAAGCACTCCCCACCGCCCACGAAGTCCTCCGGGAGGCTGAAGGAGTCCTCGATGTTCTGCTCCGCCAGAATGGGAGCGCCCGCGGTGACCCGGCCCACCACCGGGAGGGACACCACCCGCTTGTGGGGCAGGCTGCTGGGATCCTTCAGGACCTCGATGGCACGGGGCTTACTTGGGTCCCGCCGCAAGTATCCTTTCTTTTCCAGGGCGCTCAGGTGGCTGTGTACGGTGGAGCTGCTCGTCAGGTGCAGGGCGTTGCCGATGTCCCGCACCGACGGAGGATAGCCCCGCCTGCGGGTGTACTCGATGACGTAGTCCAGGATCTGGCGCTGCCGCCGCGTGAGCCCTCTGCTCATGGGTTTCCCTCCTCCCTGGCATGCGTGGCTGTATCTTACCACACAGGCTTTCGATAGGCAAACGTCTGTTCACACCTGCGCTTGACCCCACGGCCGGGGAACCCGTAGACTACGGAGGAGCGAAGACGCACCGCCCACACGGGGAGGTGACGGAACACGAGCGCCACTGAGTTCGCCGCGCTGTTGGGCGCGGTGGGCGGGGTGGCCTTCGTCGGCGGGTACGTCCTCCGAAAGCTGATCGCGGAAGCGAAGATCCGTTCGGCGGAGCAGGAAGCCCGTCGGATCCTGGAAGATGCGCGACGTGAGGCCGAGTCCAAGGTCAAAGAGGCCCTCCTGGAGGCCAAGGAAGAGGCGCTGCGCATCCGCCGCGAGGCGGAGCGGGAGATCCGGGAGCAGCGCGCGGACCTCCAGCGCCTGGAACGGCGCCTGGTTCAGCGGGAGGAAGCCCTGGACCGCAGGGCGGACCAGCTCGAGCGTCGTGAACGCGCGATCCAGCAGCAGGAGCAGGAACTGGCCCAGCGAGCCGAAGAGGTCACCGCGCTCATCGGCGAACAACGGCAGGCTCTGGAGCGCATCGCCGGCCTGACCGCGGAGGAAGCCCGCCAGCGGCTCCTCGAGCAAATCGAGGCGGACGTGCGGGAGGATGCCTTGGCCCGCATCCGCAAGATCGAGCGGGAGACGCGGGAAGAGGCGGAGCGGAGGGCCCGGGAGATCCTCGCCCTCGCCATCCAGCGGACCGCCGCGGACCACACCGCGGAGGTGACGGTGTCCGTGGTGCCGCTGCCCTCCGACGAGATGAAGGGCCGGATCATCGGCCGGGAGGGCCGGAACATCCGGGCCCTGGAGGCCCTCACGGGGGTGGACCTCATCATCGACGACACCCCCGAGGCGGTCACCCTGTCCTCCTTCGACCCCGTGCGCCGGGAAGTGGCCAAGATTGCCCTGGAAAAGCTCATGTCGGACGGCCGTATCCACCCCGCCCGCATCGAGGAGATGGTGGAGAAGGCGCAGCGGGAGCTGGAAGAGCGGATCGTCCAGGAGGGGGAGCGGGCGGCCTTGGAAGCCGGGGTGCACGGTTTGCACCCCGACCTGATCAAGCTCCTGGGGCGGCTGAAGTTCCGGACCTCCTACGGCCAGAACGTGCTGCAGCACTCCGTGGAGGTGGCGCTCCTGGCGGGGGAGCTGGCAGCCCAGCTGGGCGCCGACGTGGCCCTGGCCCGGAGGGCGGGGCTGCTCCACGACATCGGCAAGGCCCTCACCCACGAGGTGCAGGGGAGCCACACCCAGATCGGGGTGGACGTGGCCCGGCGCTACCACGAACACCCCGCGGTGCTGAACGCCATCCTGTACCACCACGGGGAGGAAGAGGCGAAGTACGTGGAGGCGGTGCTGGTGGCGGCCGCGGACGCCATCTCCGGCTCCCGGCCCGGGGCCCGGAAGGAGTCCGTGGAGATGTACATCCAGCGGCTGCAGGCCCTGGAGCAGCTGGCCACCTCCTTCCCCGGGGTGGAGAAGGCGTACGCCATCCAGGCGGGCCGGGAGATCCGGGTCCTGGTCCGGCCCCACGAGGTGGACGACCTGGCGGCCTACAGGCTGGCCCGGGACCTGGCCCGGAAGATCGAGGCGGACTTGGACTACCCCGGCCAGATCAAGGTCACCGTCCTCCGGGAGACGCGGGTGGTGGAGTACGCCCGCTGAGGGCCTGTCCCCGGAAGTCCTCGGGCCGGTGGGGTTTGGGAGCGATGGGCATGGGCACTCCGTACCCGGCGCAGGGCGTGCGGGTCCTCCCGGACAGCGTGAGCTTCGTGGCGGCCCTGTTGGTACAGTTCCCCCAGTTCGCGTCCGCGGCCTTTGACCCACGAAGGGGTGTCCTCCGCCTGAGCCTGCTGGTGGGCAAAAAGCTGCCCGCGCGGGTTCGGGCGGCCTTCCGGCGGAGGCTGGAGGACTCCCTCGCGGTCCTCCGGGAGTTGCAAGGTGGGCTCCCTCCCCGGGCGGAGGTGCGCTGGCAGGCAGGTCCTAACTTCACCCGGTTCGAGCTGGTGCGGTCCACGGACGACCTGACCCTGGAGGAGGTCCGGATGGTGGCGCGGCTGGCGCAGGAGACCTTCGGGGACGACCTGCTGGACCACCCCCAAAGTCGCTCCGGGATTTCCGGGGATCCCGGTGCACCCGTGGGAGGGCTGTTCCGGGACAGGCTCCTGTTGGGTGGGGAAAGCCAGGAGGAGACGGAGGAGCTGCGCTACGCCCTGGAGCACGCCCGGCACCTGCGCCCCAGCCGTCCGGTGGTGGGGGTGCGGGAAGGGGAGAAGGTGCTGGTGTACTACGCCCCGAGGGCCGCCCGGCGGGTGCGGGAGCGCTCCCCTTGAGGATCCTCTTCGTGGGCGACGTGCACGGCAGGCCCGGCCGGCGGGCGGTGGCCCGGCGTGTTCCGTCCCTGCGGCGGGAGCTGGAAGTGGACTTCGTGGTGGCCAACGCGGAGAACAGCGCAGGCGGGGTGGGGCTCACGCCCCAGACCGCGGCGGAGCTGTTCGCGGCAGGCGTGGACGCCCTCACGGGCGGGAACCACACCTGGGCCAAGCGGGAGGCGTACGAGCTGCTGAACTCCGACCCGCGGGTGGTGCGGCCTGCCAACTACCCGCCCGGGGTACCGGGTCAGGGAAGCACCGTGATCCGGCGGGGCGGGGCGGCTTTGGCCGTGTTGAATCTGCAGGGCCGGGTCTTCATGGAGCCCCTGGACGACCCCTTCCGGGTAGCGCGGGAGGAAGTGGACCGCCTGCGGGAGCTGACCCCCTTCGTGTTGGTGGACTTCCACGCGGAGGCGACCTCGGAGAAGCTGGCCCTGGGTTACTTCCTGGACGGGAGGGTGACCGCGGTGGTGGGGACCCACACCCACGTCCAGACCGCGGACGAGCGGGTGCTCCCGGGCGGGACCGCCTACATCACGGACGTGGGGATGACGGGCCCCCGGGACGGGGTGATCGGGATGGACCGGGACGCCATCCTCCAGCGCTTCTTGCTGCAGCTTCCGGTGCGGTTCGAGGTGGCCTCCGGGGCCGTGCAGTTCAACGCGGTGCTGGTGGAGGCGGACGCCTCGGGCCGGGCGACCTCCATCCGGCGGATCCACGAGGTGGACTGAGAGGCCACGTGCGCGCGGACCTGCACACCCACACCACCGCCTCCGACGGCACCCTCTCACCCCGGGAGTTGGTGCGGGAGGCCGGGCGGGTGGGACTCCGGGTCCTGGCGGTCACCGACCACGACACGGTGGACGGGATCGCGGAGGCCGCGGAAGAGGCAGGACGCGTGGGGATCCAGCTGGTCCCCGGGGTGGAGCTCAGCACGGACGTCCCCGGGACCGAGGTCCACATCCTCGGCTACTTCGTGGACTGGCAGGACGAGGAGTTCGGGGCGGTTTTGCGCCGGCTGCGCCAGGGGCGGTGGGCTCGGGCCCAGGAGATGGTGCGGCGCCTGAACCAGCTGGGTATCCCCCTCACCTTCGAGGAGGTGGCGCGTCAGGCGGACGGCGCTGTGGGCCGGCCCCACGTGGCCAGGGCGCTGGTGGCCGGGGGGTACGTGGCCAGCTTCCAGGAGGCCTTCGACCGCTACTTGGCCAAGGGGAGGCCCGCGTACGTGGAGCGGGAGCGGTTCACGCCGGAGGAGGCGGTGCAGGTGGTGCTGCGCGCGGGCGGGGTCCCCGTGTTCGCACACCCTCTTTGGGGCGGGGAGCGGGAGCGGGTGGCGCGGCTGGTACGGTGCGGGCTGCGGGGGATCGAGGCGTACTACCCGGACCACTCCCCGCAGGACGTGCGCCGGTTTTTGGACTGGGCGCAGGAGTTCGGGCTGGTGGCCACGGGAGGCAGCGACTACCATGGACCGGGACCTGCCAGCAAGGCGCCCCTCGGAGGCACGTACGTGCCCCCGGAAGCGGTGGAAGCTCTGTGGCAGGCCCGGGGACGGTAAGGGGAGGCGCGCATGCGGTGCCCGAGGTGTGGGACGGAAAACCCCGAGAGGAAGATCGTGTGCAAGAAGTGCGGGGCTCGGCTACGGGCCAGCCCTGCGGCCTCGTCGCCGGTCACCCAGGAGACGGAGGGGGACCTGATGTGGCGGCTCCGGTGGGACCTGCTGCGGGTGGCGGGGACCTTCGCCCTGTCCGCGGCGGTGGCCGTGGGCCTCGGCCTGTTCGTCCTGCGGTGACGTATAATCCAGTCGAAGGCGAGGAAGGGGAGGAGTAGCCGGAGGGCCGGCGCAGAGAGGGTGGCCGGGGCTGGAAGCCGCCCGCTGGGCCTTCCGGGGAAGGTCGCCCCGGAGCCGCGGGAGGAAGGGGAGTAGAACCCGCCGGGAGGCGCCCGGGAAAGCGCCCAGAGGGCCGGGCCGGTGTGCCCGGAAGGAAGGTGGTACCGCGGAGCGCCGCTCCGTCCTTTCGGACGGGCGGCGCTCTTTGGTGAGGAGGTGTGAGCTGTTCATGGAGGACTTCCCGAAGGCGTACGACCCTTCCCAGGTGGAACAGCGGTGGTACCGCACGTGGATGGAGCGCGGCTACTTCCGCGCCGTCCCCGACGCCACCCGCACCCCGTGGGCGGTGATGATGCCCCTCCCCAACGTCACCGGGGAGCTCCACATCGGCCACGCCCTGAACAACACCCTGCAGGACGTGCAGACCCGTTTCTGGCGGATGCGGGGTCGCAACGCCCTGTACCAGCCCGGTACCGACCACGCGGGCATCGCCACCCAGAACGTGGTGGAACGGGAGCTGGCCCGGGAGGGGCTGCGGCGGGAGGACCTGGGCCGGCAGGGGTTCGAGGAACGGGTGTGGCGGTGGGTGGAGAAGTACGGGCAGATCATCTACACCCAGCTGCAGCGCCTGGGCGTCTCCTGCGACTGGGACCGGAAGATCTTCACCCTGGACCCCGAGTACTACGACGCGGTCCTGGAGGCCTTCCTCCGTCTGTACGCGCGGGGGAAGATCTACCGCAGCCGGGACTACATGGTCAACTGGTGCCCCCGCTGCAGTACCGCCATCTCCGACCTGGAGGTGGTGCACGAGGAGCTGGAAAGCTTCCTGTGGTACGTCCGCTACCCCGGAGTGGACGGCTCCGAGGGGGTGGTGATCGCCACCCAGCGGCCGGAGACCATCCTGGCGGACGTGGCGGTGGCGGTGCACCCGGAGGACCCGCGCTACCGTTCCCTGGTGGGCCGGCGGGTGGTGGTCCCCCTGGTGGACCGCCCCGTCCCCGTGATCGCAGACCCCCGGGTGGACCCGGAGTTCGGCACGGGAGCCGTGAAGATCACCCCGGGCCACGACCCCCTGGACTACGAGATCGGGAAGGACCACGGGCTGCCCGTCCTGGTGGTGGTGGGGGAGGACGGCCGGATGACCGAGCAGGCGGGGCGGTTCGCGGGCCTGGACCGCTTCCAGGCGCGGGAGCAGGTGGCGGAGGCCCTGCGGGAGGCCGGGCTGGTGGTGCGGCGGGAGCCGTACCGGACGCGGGTCGGCCGGTGCGACCGCTGCCACACGGTCATCGAGCCCGCCCTCAGCGAGCAGTGGTTCTGTGACGTGCGGGAGATGGCGGCCCGGGCCGCGGAGGCCATCCGCACGGGCAGGGTCCGGTTCTTCCCCGACCGGTGGGCCCGGGTGGCGGTGGACTGGCTGGACAACATCCGGCCCTGGTGCATCTCCCGGCAGCTGTGGTGGGGCCACCGCATCCCCGTGTGGTGGTGCGAAACGTGCCGGTACCACACCGCCTCCAAGACCCGCCCCGAGGGCCCGTGCCCTGCGTGCCGCGGGGAGAGCTGGCGGCAGGACCCGGACGTGCTGGACACGTGGTTCAGCAGCGCCCTGTGGCCCTTCGCCACCCTGGGCTGGCCCCGGGAGACGGAGGACCTGCGCTACTTCTACCCCACCAGCGTGCTCATCACGGACCGCGGGATCATCTTCCTGTGGGTGTGCCGGATGATCATGTTCGGCCTGGAGTTCCTCGGGGAGGTCCCCTTCCACCACGTGTACATCAACCCCACCGTCATGGACCTGCAGGGGCGTCGCATGAGCAAGTCCCTGGGGACGGGCGTGGACCCCCTGCAGGCCATCGAGCGGTACGGGGCCGACGCCCTGCGGTTCGGGCTGGTGGTGCGGTGCTCCCAGGCCCAGCAGGACCTGCGGTTCGACGAGAAGATGGTGGCGGACACCCGCAACTTCGCCAACAAGATCTGGAATGCGGCCCGCTACGTGCTCCGCAGCCTGGACGGTTGGGATCCCCGGAGTGCGGACCCCCGGGGGTTGCGGTACGGGATCCCCGACCTGTGGATCACCAGCCGGCTGCACCGGGCCGTGGAGGCGGTGACCACCGCGTACGAGCAGTACGAGTTCGACCGGGCCGCCCGCACCCTGTACCACTTCCTGTGGAGCGAGTTCTGCGACTGGTACCTGGAGATGAGCAAGGTCCTGCTGCAGGACCCGGACGCGCAGGAGGCCACCCGGTACACCCTGTGGCGGACCTTGGAGACGGGCCTGCGCCTTCTGCACCCCGTCATGCCCTTCGTCACGGAGGCCGCTTGGCAGGCCCTGCCCCACGAGGGAGACAGCCTCATGGTGGCGGCGTGGCCTGCCTTCGACCCTGCGGGGGTCCGCCCCGGGGTGGAGGAGGAAATGGAGCTGGTGCAGGAGGTGGTACGGGAGATCCGCAGCCTGCGGGCGGACCTGCGCACCCCACCCGGGGAGCGGGTCGCAGCCCACGTGGTGGCGGGAACCCGAGGGCCTTCCCTACAGGCGCACAAGGCCCTGGTGGAGGCGTTGGCCAGGGCCCGGGTGACCTTCATCGGGGAGTCGGAGCGGCCGCGTCCGGCCGCAGGCGGCGTGGTGGGGCCCGTGGAGGTCTGGGTCCCCCTGGACCGGGCTCAGGCGGAAACCCTGGCCCGGCGGGCCCGGGCGGAACTGGAGGAGGTGGACCGCGAGCTAGAGCGGGTGCGGGCAAGGCTCGCCAACCCGGGATTCCTCCAGCGGGCGCCCGCGGAGGTGGTGGAGGCGGAACAGAAGCGGCTGGCGGAGGCAGAAGCCCGGCGGGAGAAGCTGGTCCGGTACCTGCTGCCGGAGGGCTCGTAGGGGGTGTCCGGGAAAACCCCTCGGGGGCTTTTCCGGCGGCCAGGAGTGCGGCCGCAGGCGGCGAAGGGGTTCCCGAGAACACAGGAGGCGGAGGAGGCGCATGGAGTTCCAGAACATCCTCATCCAGGTGGACGGGCACGTGGCCACCATCCGGCTGAACCGCCCCAAGGTCCTGAACGCCCTGAACGGCCAGACCATGGACGAACTGTGCCAGGCCCTGGACCGGTTCGAGGCGGACCCCGAGGTGCGGGTGGTGGTGCTCACGGGGGACGACCGGGCCTTCGCCGCGGGCGCGGACATCGGCGAGTTCGCGGGCGTGACCCCGGTGGGGATGCTGGAGGGACCCCGGGGCAAACGGTGGGAACGCATCCGGGCGTTCCCCAAGCCGCTCATCGCCGCGGTCAGCGGCTACTGCCTGGGAGGCGGCTGTGAGCTGGCCATGGCGTGTGACATCATCGTGGCCTCGGAGACGGCGCGGTTCGGCCAGCCGGAGATCAACCTCGGCATCCTGCCGGGGGCGGGAGGCACCCAGCGCTTGCCCCGGGCCGTGGGGAAGCACCGGGCCATGGAGATGATCCTCACGGGCCGTCACATCACCGCGCAGCAGGCCTACGAGTGGGGCTTGGTGAACCGCGTGGTCCCCCCCGAGGCGCTTTTGGACGAGGCCTACACCCTGGCCCGGGAGATCGCCAGCAAGGCCCCTGTGGCGGTGCGCCTGGCCAAGGCCGCGGTGTTGAAGTCCCTGGACACACCCCTGGAAGTCGGGCTGGACTACGAACGCCGGCTGTTCGCCCTGGCCTTCGGCACCGAGGACAAGGAGGAAGGGGTGCGGGCCTTCCTGGAGAAGCGCAAGCCCGTGTTCCAGGGAAGGTAGACTCGCCCGAGGAGGTCGCCGTGGAGTACCAGACCGTGCGGTGGGAGCTGGCGGACGGAGTACTCACCCTCACCTTGAACCGGCCGGAGGTCCTCAACGCGGTGAACGACCGCATGGCGGAGGAGCTCCTGGACGCCCTGCGGCGGGCCGCCAGGGAGGCGGAGGTCCGAAGCGTGATCCTCACGGGCGCCGGGCGGGCCTTCTGCTCGGGGCAGGACCTCCGAGAGCGGGCTGCCGGGGACTTCTCCTACGCCCAACACATCCGGACCCGGTACGCGCCCGTGATCCTCCAGCTCCAGGGGCTGGAGAAGCCCGTGGTGGCCGCGGTGAACGGGGTGGCGGCGGGGGCTGGGGCGAGCTTGGCCCTGGCCTGCGACCTGCGGGTGGCCTCCGAGGAGGCCAGCTTCCTCCAGGCCTTTACCAGGATCGGGCTGGTCCCGGACTCCGGGGCGACCTTCTTCCTCCCCCGCCTGGTGGGGTTGGGCAGGGCCTTCGAGATGTGCTACCTGGCGGAGGCGGTGCCGGCCCACGAGGCCCTCCGGCTGGGCTTGGTGAACTGGGTGGTGCCGGGCTCGGAGCTCATGGCCAAGGCTCGGGAGGTGGCGGGCCGCCTGGCCACCGGCCCCACCCGGGCCTACGGGCTCACCAAGCGGGCCCTCCTCCGGAACCTCCGGGCGGACCTGGCCACCGCCCTGGACTACGAAGCCATGCTGCAGGACGCCGCGGGCCGCACCGAAGACCACCGGGAGGGGGTGCAGGCCTTCCTGGAAAAGCGGCCTCCGCGCTACACGGGACGGTGAGGAGGGACGGGTGCGGGACGTGGTCATCGTGGACGCGGTGCGGACCCCCATCGGGCGGTACGGGGGTGCGTTGCGGGACGTCCGTCCGGACGACCTGGCAGCGTTGGTCATCTCCGCCCTGGTGCGCCGGACCGGGATCGACCCCGCCCGCATCGAGGACGTGGTGTTCGGGTGCGCCAACCAGGCCGGGGAGGACAACCGCAACGTGGCCCGCATGGCGGCCCTCCTGGCAGGGCTTCCCGTGGAGGTGCCCGGGCAGACGGTGAACCGCCTGTGCGGGTCCGGGCTGCAGGCGGCGGTCACGGCCTACCACGCCATCCGGTGCGGGGACGGAGACGTGATGATCGCGGGCGGGGTGGAGAGCATGACCCGCGCGCCCTTCGTGGTGGCGAAGGCCGCAGAACCGTGGAGCCGGAAGCTCGAAGTGTACGACACCACCCTCGGCTGGCGGTTCACCAACCCCAAGCTGGCGGAGAAGTACCCGCCGTACTCCATGGGGGAGACCGCGGAGAACGTGGCGGAGCGGTGGGGCATCAGCCGGGAAGAGCAGGACCGCTACGCCCTGCTGAGCCAGCAGCGGGCGGCCCGGGCTGTGGCGGAGGGGAGGTTCCGAGACGAGATCGTGCCCGTAGTCGTCCCGCAGCCTTCCGGGGAGCCCCTGGTGGTGGACCGGGACGAGCACCCACGCCCCGACACCACCCTGGAAGCGCTGGCCCGGCTGCGGCCGGCCTTCCGCAAGGGCGGGACGGTGACCGCGGGCAACAGCTCGGGGATCAACGACGGGGCCGCGGCTTTGCTGCTGGCGGAAGCCTCCACCGCCCGCGCCCTGGGGTTGCGCCCCATGGCCCGGGTGGTGTCCACCGCGGTGGCGGGGGTGGATCCCGCGGTGATGGGGATCGGGCCCGTGCCCGCGGTGCGCAAGGCCTTGGCCCGGGCGGGGCTGACCGTGGACGAGGTCGACCTGGTGGAGCTCAACGAGGCCTTCGCCAGCCAGGTGTTGGCCTGCGTCCGGGAGCTGGGGCTGGACCTGGAGCGGGTGAACGTGAACGGCGGCGCCATCGCCCTGGGCCACCCCTTGGGCGCCTCGGGAGCGCGGCTGCTCGGACACCTGGTCTGGGAGATGCAGCGCCGGGAAGCGCGGTACGGGCTGGCCACCATGTGCATCGGGGTGGGGCAGGGGATCGCGGTGGTGGTGGAACGGGTCCCGCGGTAGTCCTCTCGCCCCGCCGGACGCGAGGAGCCTGTCCCGGAAAAGCCCGAGCGGGTTTCCCTGGCTTGCTATACTGGGACGGGTCCGGGCCTCGCGGACCGACCACGGACGAGGAGCGGAACGTTGAAGTCCCACACCCTTCGCGTGCTCGTGCTGCTGGCCTTGGCGGTAGCGTCCTTCCAGGTGGTGTTCCAGCCGGTGCGTCTGGACGGCTGGCGGCCCGCCTGGCAGCCTCCCCAGCCGCGCCTGCGGCTGGGGCTGGACCTCCAGGGCGGCACCCGCATCGTGCTGGAGGCGGAGCGTCGGCCCGGGGTGGAGGTAACCCCGGACAAGGTGGACGCGGCCATGCGGGTCATCGAGAACCGCATCGACGCTCTGGGCGTGGCGGAACCGCTCCTCCAGCGGCAGGGCCAGGACCGGATCCTCGTGGAGTTCCCCGGGCTGCAGGACCCCCAGCGGGCGAAGGAGCTCATCGGGCGTACCGCCCTGTTGGAGTTCGTGGACACCGACGACCAGAGCCTGCCCCGTGGGGCGGAGTGGCTTGCGGACAACCGGCGCGTGCGCATGCCGGACGGCCAGATCGTGAACCTTCCGAAGAAGGTGGTGGTGACGGGCGCCGACCTGCGCGAGGCCCGGGCGGAGTTCGACCAGCAGTCCCTCCAGTGGCTGGTGCGGTTTCGGTTCGCGGGGGAAGGGGCGAGGAAGTTTGAGGAGCACACGGGGCGCAGCATCGGGGAGTACCTGACCATCGTGCTGGACAACCGGGTCCTGTCCTCGCCGGTCATCCGTGCCCGGATCCCCGGCGAGGGGGTCATCGAGGGGAGCTTCACCGCGGAGGAAGCCCGCGACCTGGCCATCCTCCTGCGCGGGGGCGCCCTGCCCGTACCCGTGCGCCCCGTGGAGGAACGCACCGTGGGGCCCACCCTAGGCCGGGACTCCATCGAGCGTAGCCTCCGGGCCGGGTGGATCGCGGCGGTGGCGGTGGTGTTGTTCGTGACCGCGTACTACCGGCTGCCCGGTTTTCTGGCTTCCCTGTCCCTCGCCCTGTACGGCCTGCTGCTGCTGGCCCTGTTCTCCCTCCTGGGAGCCACCCTGACCCTCCCCGGCATCGCGGGGGTGATCCTCAGCTTCGGGATGGCGGTGGACGGCAACGTGATCATCTTCGAGAAGCTCAAGGAGGAGCTGCGGGCGGGCAAGACCCTGCGGGCCGCGGTGGCCGCGGGCTGGCGGCGAGGCCTGGTCACCATCCTGGACTCCAACGTGACCACCCTGATCGGCGCCGCGGTCCTGTTGTGGCTGGGCACGGGTCCCATCCGGGGGTTTGCGGTGACCCTGAGCTTGGGAGTGTTGGCCTCCATGTTCACCGCCATCGTGGTCACCCGGTGGCTGGTGGAGCTGTGCGCGGACTTGGGGCTGCAAGACCGCCTGGTGCGGGTGGCGGACCTGCCCCGGCGGGGGGAGGTGGCGGCGTGAGGGCCTGGAACCTGATGGCCAACCGCCGGTGGCTGTACCTGGCCTCCGTGGGGATCGTCCTGGCCAGCGTGGCCGGGATGGCGGTGCAGCCGGCCTTGGGCCGGCCCGTGCTGAACTGGGGCGTGGACTTCACGGGCGGGACCCTCCTCACCCTGCGGTTCCGGGACCGGTCCGTGTCCACGGGCCAGGTCCGGGCGGCCCTGCAGCCCCTGGGGTTGGGGGAGGCGGTCATCCAGAAGGTGCAGGAGACGCAGGACATCTCGGTGCGCACCCGGCACCTGGAGCCGGAGGAGCGGCGGAAGGTGGAGCAGGCCCTCCGGGACCGCGTGGGCCCCTTCGAGGTCCTGAGTGTGGACGACGTGGGGCCGAAGATCGGACGGGAACTGCGGAACATCGCCATCCTGGGGGTGGCGGTAGGGCTGGCGCTCCAGGTGGTGTACGTGTCCCTGCGTTTTCGGTCCGTGCGGTTCGCCTTGGCCGCGGACGTGGCGCTGCTCCACGACCTCCTCCTGGTCCTGGGCGTGTTCGCGGTGACCCGGGCCACGGTGGACAGCAGCTTCGTGGCGGTCCTCCTCACCGTGGTGGGGTACTCCATCAACGACACCATCGTGGTCTTCGACCGGGTTCGGGAGAACCTACAGCTGCGCGGGCGGGAGCCCTTCCCGGACCTCGTCAACCGCAGCGTCCTGGAAGCCCTGGTGCGGTCCATCAACACGGCCCTCACCACCCTCCTGGCCATCGGCAGCGTGTACCTCTTCGGCGGGCCCACGGTGCGGGACTTCGCCCTGGGGCTGACGGTGGCGGTGCTCACGGGAGGGTGGTCCTCCGTCGGGGTCGCGAGCCCCCTCCTGGTGGACCTGACGGCGTGGGCGGAGCGGCGGGCGGGGCGGGCAGCCCCGCAGCCCACGGCACAGCCTGCCCGGCTCAGTGCAGCGAGCCGGAGGACCCGAAGCTAAGCCCAAGCGTCGCGCGGCGGTTCCCCGGAGGTGGTAGACTGCAGGCGGGATGCGGCTTGTAGGCGCGGTGCTGCTGGTGCTGGCGTCGGTGTCCGTGGTGTTGGTGCTCAGCAACACGGACTCCGAGGCCTACGCCCTGCGCCTGGCGGGGTGGACGGTCCTGCACGGCACGGTACCGACCCTCGTGGTGGCGGCTTTGTTCGCGGGGGCTGCCGCCGCGGGGCTGCCCCTGGCCCTGGCCAACTGGTGGCTCCGGCGACGGTTGGCGCACGCGGAGCGGCAGCTGCGCGCTGCCCGGGAGGAGTCCGGCGTGCGGCCGGCCCCTGCGGGGGAGGACGCCCCGCGGTGACGCGCCGGAGGACGCCCCGCAGCCGGCCCTGGTTTCTCGAACCCCCGCATCCCCTGCGGGACCACCTCGCGCGCAGCCTGGGCATCCTGCCCGCCACGGCCCAGGTGCTGCTGGCACGGGGCTACACCGACCCGGAGGCCGCGGACCGGTACCTGCGGGCACCCCTGGACCTCCTCCGGCGCCCTGCACAGCTGCCGGACCTAGCCCAGGCCGCCCGGGTCGTGTGGGACGCGGCCAGGAGCGGCCTGCGGATCACGGTGTACGGAGACTTCGACGCCGACGGGGTGTGTGCCACCGCCGTGCTGGTCCGCGGGCTGCGGGCCCTGGGGGTACCCGCGGAGTTCACCGTGCCCCACCGCATGCGGGAAGGGTACGGGCTCACCGTGGAGGCGGTGCGGGCCCTGGCGGAGTCCGGGATCGGGTGTCTGGTGGCGGTGGACTGCGGGGTGGGCGCCCTGGAGGAGGTGGCCCTGGCCAGGGAGCTGGGCATGCGGGTGGTGGTGGTGGACCACCACGAACCTCCCCCCGCCCTCCCGTGCGCGGACGCCCTGGTAGACCCGAAGATTCCCCACCGGCCCTACCCGTTCCGGGGTTACTCGGCCTCCGGGCTCAGCTGGCTGCTGGTGACAGCCCTCCGTGAGCTGGCGGGGGCCGGACCCTCTGAGGACCTTCTGGAGCTGGCCGCGGTGGGGACGGTGGCGGACGTGGTCCCCCTGGTGGACGACAACCGGGTGCTGGTCCGGCACGGCCTGCGGCGGCTTGAAGTGTCCCCTCTCCCAGGGGTCCAGGCCCTGCTGCGGGCGTGCGGGCTCAACGGCCCCGTGAGCGCGGACGATGTGGCCTGGCGGCTCGCGCCCCGGCTGAACGCGGCGGGCAGGGTGGACTCTGCCCTGGTGGCCCTGCGTCTCCTGCTGACGGACGACCCGGGAGAGGCTCAGGAGCTGGCGGGGCGGCTGGAACGGCACAACGCGGAACGGCAGCGGCTGCAGGAGGTGGCCCTGGGACAGGCGGTGGCCGCGGTGGAGGAGCTGGGCCTGCAAGACAGGCCCGGGATCGTGGTGTGGGGGGAGGGCTGGCACCCCGGTGTAGTGGGCCTGGTGGCGGGCCGTCTGCGGGAGGCGTACTGGCGGCCCGCGGTGGCCCTGTCCGTGGAGGGTCACCGGGCTCGGGGTTCCGCCCGGGGGGTTCCGGGGCTGGACCTGGTGGAGGTGCTGGGCCACTGTCGGGACCTCCTGGAGCGCTTCGGAGGGCACGCGCAGGCCGCGGGCCTTTCGCTTCCCTCGGACCGCCTGGAAGCCTTCCGGCGGAGGTTCGAGGAGGCGGTGGCGGCGCGGCTGGCACCCGAGCTCCTGATCCCCGTCCTGCGCGTTGAGGCGGAGGTGGGTTTGGACGAGGTCACCGGACGCCTCGCGGAGGAACTGACGCAGCTCGAGCCCTTCGGCCCGGGCAATCCGAGGCCCGTGCTGGCCGTCCGCGGGCTGCAGCTGCTGGAGGTGGGCTGCTGGGGAACAGGGGAGCACCTGTGGCTGCGGGTGTGCGACGGCACACGGGTGGCAGAGGCGGTGGGGTTCGGTTTGGGGGAGTGGGGAGAGCTGCTGGCGTTCACGCAGCCAGAGGTGGAGCTGGCGGGCTACCCGGAGCGGAGCCGCTGGCAGGAAGGGGAGGTGCGCTGGCTCCTGGAGGATCTCCGCAGCCCGGGGCTGGAGCTGGACCGGGTGCTGGCGGATACCGCCGCGCTGCTGCGGCGCCTGGCGGAAAGGGCGGAGGACTACCTGGGGGAGGCCCACCGCAGCGTAGAGCTGCGGCCGGCCTTCTTCACCAAAGTGGTCGGCGTGACCTTCGAAGGGCGGCAGGAAGTGGTGGCGCGGCTGGCGGTGGGCGAGGAGGTCTTCCTGCGCCGCCAGCCGGACAACCCCGTCGACCCTCACGCGGTCCAGGTGGTGCGCGCAGACGGCGCGGTGGTGGGCTACCTGAACTCGGCCCTGGCGGGGAGGCTGGCCCCGCACCTGGACCGCGGCGCCCGGTACCGGGTCACCGTCACCGCGGTCACGGGAGGCGGCGACAAGAACGTGGGCGCCAACCTACGGCTGGAGCAGGAGCACCCGCAGCCTACTTCCGCCTGGGTGCGGTCCGCCCTGGCGGCCTCGGGGCCGGACCTGCCGCACCTGGACAGGCTCCTAGGCGGGGAGGGCCTGGGGGAGGAGTGGCAGGCCGCGGCGGAACGCGTGGTACGGGGAGGTCGGCTGGCGGTGGTCGGCCCTCCCCGGCCCCCCTGGTCGCGGCTGCCCCTGGTGGTGGCCGCGGCGTACGCGCTGCGCGAGCGGCGGGTGGTGTACGTGGCACCCCTGGTGGAGCTGGCGGAGGCGCGGTGGCAGTGCTGCAGGGCGGCCTTGGAGCGGGTGGGCCTGAGGGGAGCGCGCCTGCACGGTCTGGTGCCCAGCCGGGAGCTGGCGGAGGCCGAGGAAGCCGTGCAGGCCGGGTGTGCGGACGTGGTGTTCACCACCCCGGCGTACCTCGGCAGGCGTCCGGAGGTGGTGACGGACGACGTCTTGGTGGTGGCGGAGGGTTGGGTGCAAGCCCGGCTTCCCCCTGAGCTGCTGGACCACCAAGGCCCCTTCCTGTGGGGGATCTGGGACCCCAAGGCCCGCCCGGAGGGCTGGGAGGTGTGTGGGCCCCGGGCCCCCCGCACGGAGGTACGGATGGTGGACCACCGGAGGCGGGCCGACCGGCGGGTGGACGACTGGCTGCGGGACGGCCCGGCAGTCCTCTTCGCCCCCGGACCTCGGTCCGCGGTGGAGGCCGCCCGCAGCTTCGGGGAGCGCGGGCAGGTGGCGTACGACCACCCTGGTCTCCCCGGGGTGGTGCGGGAGACCTTGGTGCAGCTCTTCAACCAGGGCAAGCTGTCGGCCCTGGTGTGCGGGGGGCCTGCTCCTCCGGGTCTGAGGGCAGCTCGCACCTTGGTGTGGCTGGGGCCCACGGCGAAGGAGAACTTCCTGCAGCAGGCGGGACACGCTCTGCACGGGCACGGCCAGGCCGCCCTGGTCCTGGCCTTCGGTCCGCCAGACCTCGCGGACGCGCGCAGGGAGTGGGAGAGCCGGCATCCTTCCCGCCGGACCCTGGCGGCCCTGTACAAGCTGCTGCAAGGCTGGCAGGGGGAACTCCGCTGGCCAGACCCGGCCCTGGCCGAGGCGGTAAGGTCCCGTACGGGCCTGGACCCCGCCCTGGCCGTGCCCGCGGCCGTCCACGTGTTCGAGGGCGCGGGCCTGCTGCAGCGGGAACGGACCGCGGGAGGGTGGAAGCTGCACCTGTGTGCCACGGAAGGCCGGAAGGACCTCGGCTCGGTGCTGCGTTTCGCGGAAGGGGAGCGGAGCCGGGCGGCCTTCGAGGCGGGGAGCCTCTGGATGCTGGGGGCTTCCGCGGTGGAGGTGCTGGAACAGGTGGCCTCCCCGGCGGTTGCCGCCCCTTTGGAGTCGGGTGCAGGATAGGGTATGACCACCCGGGTCACGAGCGTGCCGGAAGGAGTGGAGCTGCCCCCGGAGATGCAGCGCCTCCTGGAGCGGGTCCGGGAGATCCAGCCGCAGGCGGACCTGGACCTGCTGCGGAGGGCGTACGCCTTCGCGGCCCGCGCGCATCAGGGACAGCTCCGGCGGTCCGGGGAGCCCTACGTCCTGCACTCCGTGGCGGTGGCCCACATCCTCGCGGACCTCCGCATGGACGCCACCACCGTGGCCGCGGGCCTGTTGCACGACGTGCCGGAGGACACCCCCCAGACCCTGGAGGAGGTCCGGCGGGAGTTCGGGGACGAGATCGCCACCTTGGTGGACGGGGTGACCAAGCTGGGGAAGATCCAGTGGAAGAGCCAGGAGGAGAAGCAGGCGGAGAACCTCCGGAAGATGTTCCTGGCCATGGCCAGCGACGTGCGCATCATCCTCATCAAGCTGGCGGACCGCCTGCACAACCTCCGGACCATCGCGGTGATGCCCCCGGACCACCAGCGCCGGAAGGCGCGGGAGACGCTGGAGATCTACGCGCCCCTGGCCAAGCGCCTGGGCATCGGACAGCTGCAGAACGAGCTGGAAGACCGGGCCTTCGCCATCCTGGAGCCTGAGGCGTACCGGGAGATCACGGAGTCCTTGCGGGAGGCGCAGGCCCAGCAGGAAGAGGTCCTGCGGACCATCCAGGAGGAGCTGTACCGGGAGCTCAACCGGGCGGGGATCCGGGTGGAACGACAGCACATCACGGCCCGGCCGAAGCACGCGTACAGCATCTACCGGAAGATGCAGCGGCCGGAGTACCAGGGGCAGGGCATCGCGCGGATCTACGACCGGCTCGGGGTGCGGGTGATCGTGGACGACGTGAAGGACTGCTACGCCGCCCTGGGCGTGGTGCACTCCCTGTGGCGCCCCATCCCCGGGGAGTTCGACGACTACATCGCCAACCCCAAGCCCAGCGGGTACCAGTCCCTGCACACCACCGTGATCTACCGCGGGGTCCCCTTGGAAATCCAGATCCGGACCCACCGGATGCACCAGGAGGCGGAGTACGGCATCGCCGCCCACTGGCGCTACAAGGAGGGCAAGGCGGGCGCCCGCGACCGGGCCTTCGAGGAGAAGCTGTCCTGGCTGCGGCAGCTCCTGGAGTGGCACCAGGAGATGCAGGACGCCCAGGAGTTCATGCGGTCGGTGAAGCTCGACCTGTTCCGCAACGAGGTGTTCGTGTTCACCCCCAAGGGGGACGTGGTGGACCTGCCCAGCGGGGCCACCCCCGTGGACTTCGCGTACCGGATCCACACGGACGTGGGCCACCGGTGCGTGGGGGCGAAGGTCAACGGGCGCCTGGTCCCCCTCAGCTACCGGCTCCGCAGCGGGGACATCGTGGAGATCCTGACCTCCAAGACCTCCGCGGGCCCCAGCCGCGACTGGCTGGAGTTCGTGGTCACCAGCAACGCCCGCACCAAGATCCGCCAGTGGTTCCGCAAGCAGCAGCGGGAAGAGAACGTGGCCCGGGGCAAGGAGATGCTGGAGCGGGAGCTCCGCCGCCTGGGCCTGGGGAACCTCTTGCGGGCGGAGCGGGTGAAGGAGGCGTGCGAGAAGCTGCAGGTGGCCTCCGAGGAGGACCTGTACGCGGCCCTGGGCAACGGCGACCTGACCCTGTTGCAGGTGGTGCACGCCCTGGGCGGGCCTCCGGCCCCTGCGCCGGAGGCCGCGGTGCCGCCGGCGCAGCCGGTGACTCCTCCCGCCCGGGGGCTGCGGGTGCGGGGCGTGGACAACGTGCTCATGACGTTGGCCCGGTGCTGCATGCCCCTCCCCGGGGACGACGTGGTGGGCTACATCACCCGGGGGAGGGGCGTCACCATCCACCGGCGGGACTGCCGAAACCTGGACTACCTGCGGCAGCACGGGGAGCGGTTGCTGGAGGTGGAGTGGGAGCCGTCCCCGGACGGCAGCTACCCCGTGGAGATCCAGGTGGAGGCCTTGGACCGGGTGGGCCTGCTCAAGGACGTGCTGAGCGCGGTGGCGGACACCCGCACCAACGTCCTCTCCGTGAACGCCCACGTGCGGAAGGACAAGGTGGGGGTCATCCACCTGACCGTGGACATCCGCAACGTGGGGCAGCTCACCGCGGTGCTGCAGCGCATCGGGAAGTTGCCCGACGTGTACCGGGTGGAGCGGCTGAGCGCGGGGAGCCGCTAGGAGCGTGTCCCGGAAACCCCTCTCCCGCGGAGGGGGACCGGGGCCCCGAAAACCGCGCAGCGAACCCGACACCTTCCGGGAGGGATGCCGTGGGACTGCTGGACGGACGTGTGGCCTTGGTGATGGGGGTGGCGAACCGGTGGAGTATCGCGTGGGGGATCGCCCGCGCCTTCCACCGGGAAGGCGCCCGCTGCGCCCTCACGTACCTGGGCGAGCGGGAGGAGGAGAACGTGCGGAAGCTGGCGGGGGAGCTCCGGGATCCCGTGCTCCTGCGGTGCGACGTCACCCGGGACGAGGACCTGGACGCCTTGCGGGAAGAGTTGCGGCGCCAGGTGGGACGGGTGGACGTGTTGGTCCACAGCATCGCGTACGCCCGGACCGAGGACCTGCGGGGAAGGTTCCTGGACACCAGCCGGGAAGGCTACCTGGTGGCCCAGAACGTGAGCGCCTACTCCCTGGTGGCCTGCGCGCGGGCGGTGGCGCCCTTGATGTCCGAGGGCGGCTCCATCCTCACCCTCACCTACCTGGCCAGCGAGCGGGTGTTCCCCAACTACAACGTGATGGCGGTGTGTAAGGCGGCCCTGGAGGCGTGCGTCCGGTACCTGGCGTACGAGTTGGGAGAGCGCGGGATCCGGGTGAACGCCATCTCCGCGGGACCCATCCGCACCGCGTCCGCGCGGGCGGTGGCGGGCCTGTCGGACTTCATCGAGGCCTACAAGGAGCGGGCGCCCCTGCGCCGCACCGTGGACCAGGAGGAGGTGGGGGACGCCGCGGTGTTCCTGGCGAGCCCCCTGAGCCGGGGCGTCACGGGGCAGGTGCTGTTCGTGGACGCCGGGTACCACATCATGGGCGTGTGAGGGCGGTGAGAGCTGCCCAGGAGCCTGTCCCGAAAACCCTTCGGGCACAGGGGGTCCCGCGCCTGGACTACGGAAGACGGGAGGGGAAGCCGGTGAGTCGGACCGCGCAACGGGTCTCCTTGTTCCAGGAGTCTGTGATCCGGGAGATGACCCGCCTGGTACAGCAGGAAGGCGGGATCAACCTGGCTCAGGGGTTCCCCGACTTCGACCCTCCCCAGGAGCTCCTGGAGGCTGCTCAGCGCGCCCTGGCGGAGGGCTACAACCAGTACGCCATCACCTGGGGCGACCCGGAGTTCCGGGCCGCCCTGGCGGAAAAGATGGAGCGCTTCCAGGGGATACGGTACGACCCCGACCGGCACCTCACGGTGACCTGCGGGGCCACGGAGGCGATGATGGCCACCATGCTGGCCACCGTGAACCCGGGGGAGGAGGTGGTGGTGTTCGAGCCCTTCTACGAGAACTACGGCCCGGACGCCGCCCTCTCGGGAGCGCGGCTGCGCTACGTTCCCCTCGACCTGTCCCGGCCGGACTTCCCCTACGAACCCCGGGAGCTGGAACGCGCTTTCAGCCGCAACACCAAGGCCATCGTGGTGAACACCCCCCACAACCCCACGGGGAAGGTTTTCCGTCGGGAGGAGCTGGAGCACATCGCGGACCTGTGCCGCCACTACGGCGCCCTGGCCGTCACGGACGAGGTCTACGAGCACATCCTGTACGACGGAGCGCAGCACGTGAGCCTGGCTGCCCTCCCGGGGATGGCTGGGCGGACCGTGGTCATCAGCTCGATGAGCAAGACCTACAGCGTCACCGGCTGGCGGGTGGGGTGGGCTGCGGTGGCGGACGAGGCCCTGGCAGGGGCCATCCGGAAGGCCCACGACTTCCTCACCGTGGGCGCTCCCGCACCCCTGCAGCGGGCGGGGGTGGTGGCCCTGCGGTTCGGGGACGACTACTACCGGGAGATGGCCGCCAGCTACCGGCGTCGGCGGGACCTGTTGCTGGAGACTTTGCGGGAGGTCGGGTTCCGGCCCACGGTGCCTCAAGGCGCCTACTACATCATGGCCGACTTCCGCGGGCTGTCCTCCGAGGACGACAATCCCTTCGCCCGCAGGTTGATCCGGGAGGCGGGGGTGGCCACGGTGCCGGGCTCCTCCTTCTTCCACGACCCGTCCTCGGGCCGCGGGTACGTGCGCTTCGCCTACCCCAAGCGGGAGGAGACCCTGCAGGAGGCGGCGCGGCGGCTGCGAGCCTGGCTTCGGAAAGCCCCGGGCGGGGGGGCCGATCGGGGTCCCCAAGACTCGCACAGCGGTGTTTCGGCGTGGTCTCGCTCCTCCGAGACTCCGGGCCGTGCCGGGGGCCGAGGATGAGGGCCCTGGTGCAGAGGGTCCGGCGCGGAGCGGTCCGGGTAGACGGCCGGACGGTCTCCGAGGTGGGTCCGGGGTTGGTGGTGCTGCTGGGTGTGCGGGCGGGGGACACGGAGGAAGAAGCGCGCTTCCTGGCCCGGAAGGTGGCTCTCCTGCGCATCTTCCCCGACGAGCAGGGCAAGCTCAACCGCTCCGTGCTGGAAGCCGGGGGCGAGGTCCTGTCCGTGTCGCAGTTCACCCTGTACGCCGACTGCCGCAAGGGAAACCGGCCCAGCTTCGTGGAGGCCGCACCTCCCGAGCACGCCTTGCGGCTGTACGAGGAGTTCAACCGATCGCTCGCTTCCCACGGCTTGCTGGTGCGCACGGGGGTGTTCGGCGCGGTGATGCTGGTGGAAATCCACAACGACGGGCCGGTGACCATCTGGCTGGACACGGAGGCGCTGCGGTCGTGAGGGAGGAAGACCTTCCCTGCCACCTGCGCAGCTGCTTGGAAAGCCTCGGGGTGTCTTTGCCACCTGAGGTGGACCTCCCCACCGCCCTGCTGCGGGCGGTGCTGGAGCGGCTGCGGGTGCTGGACACGGTCCCCGTGGAGGCTGAAGAGCCGCTCCCCTTGCTGTGGACCGAGGCCGGGCCGTGGACCCCCTCCGTCTGACCCTGGCAGCAGCCCGCGCCCGCCTCCAGCGCGGAGAGCTACGGCCCTTGGACCTGGTGGAAGCCGTCCTGGTGCGGGCGGAGTCCGTGCAGCACAAGCTCCACGCCTTCCTGTGGCTGGACCCGGACCGCGCCCGCGCGGAGGCCCGGAAGGTGGCGCACCAGGGCCCCTCCGGCCCCCTGTGGGGCATCCCGGTCACCCTCAAGGACCTGATCGCCGAGGAAGGGGCACCCTTCACGTGCGGGAGCGGTCGCCGCTCGGCCCTGCGGGCGGACCGGGACGCGGAGGTGACCCGGCGTCTGCGGGAGGCGGGGGTCGTGTTCGTGGGACGCGCCCACCTCCACGAGTTCGCCTACGGCGTGACCAACGAGAACCCCCACTTCGGCCCCGCCCGCAACCCGTGGGACCCGGAGCGCTCGCCCGGGGGTTCTAGCGGCGGGAGCGCGGTGGCCGTGGCCACGGGCTGCGCCCTGGCCTCCCTAGGCACCGACACGGGCGGCTCGGTACGCATCCCTGCGGCCTTGTGCGGGGTGGTGGGCTTCAAGCCCACCTACGGGCTCGTGCCCCGAAAAGGGGTGTTTCCCCTGGCGCCCTCCCTGGACCACGTGGGCCCCCTGGGCCGCACGGTGGAGGACGTGGCCCTTGTCCTCGAGGTCCTGGTGGGGGCTCCGGGGCGTTACACCGCGGGCCTGAGCTCGGGGGTCGGGGGGCTCAGGGTCGGGGTTCCGGGAGGCGCGTTTTGGCAGCTGGCCGCAGAGGGAGTACTGGAGCGTTTCGAGGAGGCGGTGCGCCTGCTGGAGCGGCAAGGAGCGCGCCGGGTGGACGTGGACTTCCCGTGGGAGCCAGCCTCCGCGGCGGCCACCGCGATTCTCATGGTGGAGGCAAGCTGGGTGCACCTGGAGGGGCTGCGGGAGGACCCCATGGCCTTCGGCCCGGACGTCCGGGAACGGCTGCTGGTGGGGCTGGCGATTCCCGCGGAGCGGTACGTGCGGGCGCTTTCCGTGCGCCGCACCCTGGCGCGGCGTGCGTGGGACCTGTTCCGGGACGGGGTGGACGTGCTGGCCACGCCCACCACCCCCATTCCGGCCCCGCGCCTGGGCCAGATCACCACCAGGCTGCGGGGTCAGGAACGGGAGACCCGCGCCCTGCTCACCCGCTTCACCAACCCCTTCAACCTCCTGGGCCTTCCGGCTCTGTCCGTGCCCTGTGGGCTCGTGGAGGGCCTGCCCGTGGGGCTTCAGCTGGTGGGGGGGCCGGGCCACGAGGCCACGGTCCTGGCCGCGGGATGGGCCTTCGAACGCGCCCGGGGCCCCTTCCCCACGCCGCGGGTTTAGTCCGCAGAACCCCGCAGGCTTCCCGGGCAACAAGCCGAAGGCTCAGGAGCGTGTCCCAGAAAAACCCCTCCAGCGGAGGGGAACCGGGGTCCCCAAAAATCGCTGCGCGATTTTTGGGGTGGTCTAGCCCAGGAACGCGGACAGCAGCCGCTGTTCGAGCTCCTTGGTGACCTCCGAAAGGTCCTTGATGGTGTCCACCCCGCGCCAGTACGCGCGGGACCGGTAGGCGCCCAGCTTCCCCTGCCTGGCCAGCTCCGGGAAGGTGGTGGTCTCGTGGTCCCCCACGTCCGGCAGCAGGTCCCGGACCGCCCGGTCCATGACGTACACGCCCGCGTTGATCCAGTACGGGAGTTCCGGCTTCTCGTGGAAGCCCGTGATCCGGTCCTGGTCGTCCACGTCCACGATGCCGTACGGGCTCACGAAGGGGCTGAGGACCAGGGTCGCCAGACATCCCCGGCGGCGGTGCTGTTCGACCACCTCCCGCAGGGGCACGTTGGTGAGGACGTCGCCGTTGGTGGCTACGCACAGGTCCCCGTCCACCAGGGCCATGGCCTGCTTGAGGGCTCCCCCGCGGCCCAGGGGCTCCCGCTCCACGGAGTACCGGATGCGCACACCCCACTTGCGGCCGTCGTCGAAGTAGTCCTGGATGACCTCGTGTCGGTAGCCGCAGGCCACCACCACGTCCGTCACGCCCTGGCTGCGCAGCCACTCGATCTGGTACCCGAGGATGGGGATCCCCAGGATCTCCACCATGGGCTTGGGACGGTCCTGCGTGTACGGGCGCAGCCGCTCTCCCTTTCCGCCCGCCAGGACGATGGCGTACACCCTCTTCACCTCCTCACGAGCTCCCAGTGCCGGCTGCCGACCACAGGTCTTGTGGCGTCACCGCACGCGCGGTGGCCGCGGGCATGCTTCCCGGGTGGAGGAGGGCTGCCAGGGTCCGCAGCCCGTCCACCAGCCGCGGGCCGGGACGGCTGAAGTGGGCGTTGGCGTCCACCAGGTACACCCGCCCCTCCCGCAGCGCCCGCAGCGTGAGAAAGTCCGCTTCGCGGGTCAGCTCCCCCAGCCTCTGCCAGCCGCCTTCCACGGAGAACCCGCACGGCATCAACACCACCACGTCGGGGTCGGCCTCCGCCACCGCCGCCCACGTGGTGCGCCAGGAAGGGCGTCCAGGTTCCCCCAACACGTCCACACCTCCCGCCAGCGCCACCATCTCCGGGACCCAGTGGCCGGCGACATACGGGGGGTCCAGCCACTCCACGCACACCACCCGGGGACGCGGCCGACCCACGATCCTGGCCGCCACGTCGCGTGCTGCGGCCTGGAGCTGCGCTGCCAGGGCGACGCCCCGTTCCCGGATCCCGCAGGCCTCTGCCACGTGCACCACGTCCTCCCACACACCCGCGAGGGAGCTGGCCCGCAGCCACGCCACCCGAACTCCGGGCAGGATCTCCTGCAAGGGCAGGACCTCCCGCTCGGACACCGCGCAGACCTCGCACACCCCTTGTGCCACCACTAGGTCCGGCCGCAGGGCCCGGATCTGCTCCGCGTCCACCAGGAACACGGGGCGTCCCGAGGCCAGCAGCTCCCTCACCTGGCGGTCCACCTCCCGGCTGGGCCGGGTGGGGTCCACCGCGGTGCGCACCACCCGCGGACGCTGGCGGACTTCCTCCGGGTAGTCACACTCGTGGCTCACCCCGACCACGTGGGACCCCAGGCCCAGGGCCCACAGGATCTCGGTGGCGGCGGGGAGGAGGGAGACGACCCGCACGGATACGATTGTGCCACGAACCCCGGGGGGCCCGCACGGCGGTCTCACGGAACCACCGCGGAGGGCCCTCGGAGGCCCGGCTTGGTACAATCGGGGCGAGTCCGTCGGAGAAGGCGGTGCGCTCCGTCCCCGCGGCGGAGCGCGTTCCTTTGTGCGGCCGGCGCGGGAGCTGCGAGGAGGACCATGACCAAGCACCAGGCACCCCGCGGGATGCGGGACGTGTTGCCCCCGGAGTCGGAGCGGTGGCAGTGGCTGGTGTCCCGCTGCCGGGAGATGGCACACCGCTACGGCTACCGCGAAATCCGCACCCCCCTGCTGGAGCACACGGAGGTGTTCCTCAAGGGCGTGGGGGAGGGCACGGACATCGTGGAGCACGAGATGTACACCTTCCCGGACCGGGCTGGCCGGAGCCTTTCCCTGCGGCCCGAGGGCACCGCGGGCGTGGTCCGGGCCTACATCGAGCACGGCATGCACACGTGGCCGCAGCCCGTCAAGCTGTACTACGTGGCGGAGATGTTCCGGTACGACCGCCCGCAGGCAGGCCGGTACCGCCAGCACACCCAGTTCGGGGCGGAGGTGCTGGGTGCAGCGGGGCCCGCGGCGGACGTGGACGTGTTGAGCCTGGCGGTGCGGACCCTGCAGGCCCTGGGACTGCGGGAGGTCCGGGTGCACCTGAACAGCGTGGGAGACGCCCAGTGCCGGCCCGGGTACTTGCGGGTGTTCCGGGAGTACTTCCAGGCCCACTACGACCGCCTGGACGAGGACAGCCGGCGGCGGCTGGTCACCAACCCCCTGCGCATCCTGGACTCCAAGGTGGAGCAGACCCGGGAACTGGCCCGGGGTGCGCCCCGCATGCTGGACTACCTGTGTGCGGAGTGCCGGGCACACTTCGACGCCGTGGTCCGGCGGCTGGAGGTCCTGGGGATCCCCGTGGAGGTGGACCCCCTCATCGTGCGGGGCCTGGACTACTACACCCGCACCGCCGCGGAGGTGCACTACCCGAAGCTGGGGGCCCAGAGCACGCTGTTTGGAGGAGGCCGCTACGACGGGCTGGCAGAGGTGTTGGGAGGGCCGCCCACTCCGGGCGTGGGGTTCGGTATGGGGCTGGAGCGGGTGCTGCTGGTGTTGGAGGAGGAGGGCCTGCTGCCGGAGGTGGCGGCCGGGGTCCAGGTGTACGTGTGCAGTGACGGGGCGTCCGGGGAAGAGGAAGCCCTCCGGCTGGTGGACTCCCTTCGGGCTGCGGGGGTCGCGGCGGAGGCGGACCTGCTGGGCCGCAGCCTGCGGGCACAGCTGCGGGCCGCTTCCCGCTCGGGGGCCCGCTGGGCGGTGCTGGTGGGCGTGGCGGGCGTCCCACCGGGCCAGGTGGTCCTGCGGGACTTGCAGGCGGGCCAGCAACAGGCCGTCTCTGCGGAGGACGTGGTGCGCTGGGTGCGACAGGGGGAGGAGGCGGGATGCGGACGCACTGGTGCGGGGAGCTGAGGCCCGCCCACGCGGGGCAACGGGTGGCCCTGTGCGGGTGGGTGCACCGCCGGCGAGACCTGGGTGGGTTGGTGTTTCTGGACCTGCGGGACCGGGAGGGCGTGGTCCAGGTGGTGTGCACTCCTCAGGCTCCCGCCCACGCCGCGGCGCAGGCGGTGCGGCCGGAGTACGTGGTCCGCGTGGTGGGCGAGGTGGTGATGCGTCCTCCGCAGACCACGAACCCCAAGATCGCCACGGGCGAGGTCGAGGTGCGGGCGGACTCCCTGGAGGTCCTCAACCCCTCCCGGACCCCGCCCTTCGAGATCGCGGACAGCGCGGAGGTGGACGAGGCCGTCCGGCTGCGCTACCGCTACCTGGACCTCCGGCGGGAGCGCATGCAGCGCAACCTCCGGCTGCGGCACCGCCTGGCCAAGGCCACCCGCGACTTCCTGGACCGCGAGGGCTTCTGGGAAGTCGAGACCCCGCACCTCATCCGCGCCACCCCGGAGGGCGCCCGGGACTTCCTGGTCCCCAGCCGGCTGCACCCGGGAAAGTTCTACGTGCTGCCGCAGTCGCCGCAGCTGCTGAAGCAGATCCTCATGGTGGCGGGGGTGGAGCGGTACTTCCAGCTGGCCCGGTGCTTCCGGGACGAGGACCTCAGGGCGGACCGCCAGCCGGAGTTCACCCAGATCGACATCGAGATGTCCTTCGTGGACCGGGAGGACGTGTTGGCCTTGGTGGAACGCCTGGTCCAGCACCTGATGCGGGAAGCCCTGGGCGTGGAGGTGACCGTGCCCTTCCCGCGGGTGTCCTACCGGGAGGCCCTCCTGCGGTACGGCACGGACAAGCCGGACCTGCGCTACGGGCTGCCCATCGAGGACGTCACGGAGCTGGCCAAGGCCGCGGACCTGCGGCTGTTCCGGGAGGCGGAGGCGGTGCGGTGCCTGCGGGTGCCGGAGGCCGCGGGGACTTCCCGACGGGAGGTGGAGGAGCTGGTGTCGGTGGCGGTGGAGGCGGGCGCCCCGGGGCTGCTGCACCTGGCCTTGCTGCCGGACGGGCCCAAGGGACCCTTGGCCAAGCACTTCCCCGACGGCCTGCGGGCTTCCGTGTGCGCAGCCACGGGCGCCCGGGAGGGCGACCTCTTGCTGTTCGTGGCCGCGGGAGCGGACGCCGCGTCCGCGGCCCTGGGGAGGGTCCGCCAACACGTGGCGGCCCGGCGGGGGCTGGTGCGGGAGGGCACCTTCGCCTACGCCTGGGTCACGGACTTCCCGTTGCTGGAGTGGGACCCGGAGGAGGGGCGGTACGTGGCGGTGCACCACCCCTTCACCGCACCCGCGGACGAGGACACAGACCTCCTGGAGTCGAACCCCCTGCGGGTGCGGGCCAAGGCCTACGACTTGGTGCTGAACGGAGTGGAGGTGGCGGGGGGCAGCATCCGGATCCACCGCCGGGACCTGCAGGAGCGGGTCTTTCGCCTGCTGGGGATCGCGCCGGAGCAAGCCCAGGAACGCTTCGGCTTTCTGCTGGAGGCCTTCCAGTACGGCGCCCCACCCCACGGCGGCATCGCCTTCGGGTTCGACCGGCTCGTGATGCTGCTGGCCGGGGAGGACACCATCCGGGACGTCATCGCCTTCCCCAAGACCGCCAGCGCGGTGGACCTCATGATGGGGGCGCCCTCCGAGGTGGACGAGGAACAGCTGCGGGAGGTGCACATCGCGGTCCGGGGGCAGGGACCCCGGTGAGGAGGTCGGGATGGAGCTGTGGGAGCTGACGGTGCAGGAAGTGGCGGAGGCGGTGGCCTCGCGCCAGGTGTCCGCCCGGGAGCTGGTGGAGGCCTTGCTGGACCGAGTCCACCGGTGTGAGCCCACGGTGCGGGCCTGGGCCCGCCTCTGCGTTGACCGGGCTCTGGGGGAGGCGGACCGCTTGGACGCGGCACTGGCCCGGGGCCAGCGTGCTGGCCCGCTGCACGGGGTGCCCGTGGGGGTGAAGGACATCGTGTACACGGAGGGGGTGGAGACCTCCGCGGGCTCCCGCATCCTCCAGGGGTTCGTGCCCTCCTACGACGCCACGGTGGTGGCCCGCCTGCGGGCTGCGGGGGCCGTCGTCCTCGGCAAGACCGTGACCACGGAGTTCGCCTTCCTAGATCCCGGCCCCACCCGCAACCCCTGGAAGCCGGACCACACCCCGGGAGGGTCCAGCAGCGGGTCTGCCGCCGCGGTGGCCTGCGGCATGGTGCCCGCCGCCCTGGGCACCCAGACCGTCGGGTCCATCCTGCGGCCCGCGGCGTACTGCGGGGTGGTGGGGTTCAAGCCCACCTACGGGCGGGTGAGCCGTCACGGCATCGTCCCGCTGTCGTGGACCCTGGACCACCCCGGACCGTTGGCGCGCACCGTGGAGGACGCGGCGCTCCTGCTGGAGGTCCTGGCGGGGCCGGACGGGAAGGACCCCGCCTGCAGCGGCCAGCCCACCGAGCGGTGGACGCAGGCGTGCAGGCTCTCGGTTTCGGGCCTGCGGGTGGGGGTCCCGGACCGGTTCTTCACGGAGCGGGCCACGCCGGAGGTGCGGGAAGCGTACGGCAGGGCCCTGGTGGCCCTGGAGAACTCCGGAGCCCACGTGCGGGAAGTCCGGCTCCCGTCGGAGTTCGAAGCGGGGTTGGTGGCGCAACGCACCATCCTGGCCGCGGAGGCGGCCACCTTCCACCGCAGGTGGTTCGAGGAACGGCCCGACGACTACGGCCCCAAGTTGCGGGCCCTCCTGGAGGAAGGCACGCGCATCCCTGCCACCGAGTACATCCGGGCCCGGCAGGTCCGCCGCGCCTGTCGGCGCAGCATGGCCGCCCTGTTCGAGGAGGTGGACGTGCTGGCGACCCCCACCACCCCCGCCCCTGCCCCGCAGGGGTTGCAGTCCACGGGAGACCCCGCTTTCAACGGCCCCTTCAGCTTCGTGGGCTTCCCTTCCATCTCGGTGCCCGTGGAACTTTCCGCGGAGGGGCTTCCCCTGGGCATCCAGCTGGCGGCGAGGCCCTTTGCGGAGTCCACCTTGCTCCGGGTCGCGGCGGCCTTGGAAGCCGCGGTGGCGTGGGGGAGGCGGGTGGCGCAGCCCAGGGCGGCGGCCCCCGCACGGTGACCTCCGCCACACCCGGAATCGGCGGCGGCCTTTGGCGTCTGGCGGTTGCGGGGCCGGCCGCGCGGTGGGATGCTGGGCTCGGATGGAGATCTTCCAGCCCGAGCCCGGTGCTGCGCCCCTGGCCGCTCGGATGCGGCCGCGGAGCCTGGAGGAGTTCGTGGGCCAGGAGCACCTGGTGGGGCCCGGCCGCATCCTCCGGAGGCTGGTGGACTCCGGAGAGCTGGCGTCCGTGGTCCTGTACGGTCCCCCCGGCACGGGGAAGACCACCCTGGCGAGGATCCTCGCCCAAAGCGCCCGCGCGCACTTCGAGACCCTCAACGCGGTGACCTCGGGAGCCGCGGACATCCGGCGGGTGGCGCAGGAAGCCCACGACCGCCTCCGGTTCCACCGCCAGCGGACGGTGGTGTTCGTGGACGAGATCCACCGGTTCAACCGCGCCCAGCAGGACCTTTTGCTGCCCCACGTGGAAGACGGCACCCTGGTCCTGGTCGGCGCCACCACGGAGAACCCCTTCTTCGCCCTCAACAGCACCCTGGTGTCCCGGGTCCGGATCCTGCGGCTGGAGCCCCTGAGCCCCGAGGAGATCCGGAGGATCGTGCAGAGGGCCTTGCAGGACTCAGAACGCGGTCTGGGCCGGCTGCCGGTGGAGCTGGACCCCCAGGCCCTGGAGCACCTCGTCCACGCCTGCGGAGGGGACGCCCGGGTGGCCCTCAACGCCCTGGAGGTGGCGGTCACCACCACCGCCCCCGGACCGGACGGGGTCCGCCGGGTGGGGCTGGAGGCGGTGGTGGAGGCCCTCCAGCGTCCTGTGCTGCGCTACGACCGGGAGGGCGACCAGCACTACGACACCGTCTCCGCCTTCATCAAGAGCATGCGGGGCTCCGACCCGGACGCCGCGGTGTACTGGCTGGTGCGCATGTTGGAGGCGGGAGAAGACCCCCGGTTCGTGGCCCGGCGCATGGTGATCCACGCCGCGGAGGACGTGGGGCTGGCAGACCCCACAGCTTTGCTGGTGGCCACCGCCGCCGCCCACGCGGTGGAGTACGTGGGTATGCCCGAGGCGCAGATCCCCCTGGCGGAGGCAGCCATTTACATCGCCTGCGCCCCCAAGAGCAACGCGGTGGTGCGGGCCCTGGCCCGGGCCCGGGAGGACGTGAGGACCCACACGCCGGAACCCGTCCCCGCCCACCTCCGGGACAGCTCCTACCCCGGCGCGGTCCGGCTCGGGCACGGCCAGGGCTACCGCTACCCGCACGACTACCCCGGAGGGTTCGTGGAGCAGGACTACCTGCCGGAGGGGTTGCGGGGGCGGGTGTACTACGAGCCCACCGACCGCGGTCTCGAGGCCACCCTGCGCCAGCGCCTGCAGAACTGGTGGAAGCGCCGCCGGGGCCGGTGAGGCGTTGGCCCTCAGGGCCTGAAGTGACCCGCGGCGTGCTGCGTGTCCCCGCGGACCGGCGGGAGGGTTGCAGAGACCGTCCACCGGAAAAACTTGACAAGCCCGGGCCCTCGCCTAGGATGTGATTAGGAGTCCAAACAAGGTAGGTGGCGCGTGGGGATCCCGGGGTACACGTACGGGACTGCGGAGGTGGCCCGCAGCCCGGTGTCCGTGGAGGAGCTGCGCAAGCTGCAGCAGGCCGTGGCCATGACGGACGAGGACGTCCGGTACCTGCGGATGGCGGGGGACGTGCTGGAGGACCAGGTGGAGGACATCCTGGACGTGTGGTACGGGTTCGTGGGGTCTACCCCGCACCTGGTGTACTACTTCACGGGGCCCGACGGCCAGCCCCTGGGGGACTACCTCGCGGCGGTGCGCCGGCGGTTCGGGCAGTGGATTCTCGACACCTGCCGGCGGCCCTACGACCAGGCCTGGCTCGACTACCAGCACGAGATCGGGCTGCGGCACCACCGGTCGAAGAAGAACCGGACGGACGGGGTGCAGTCCGTGGACCACATCCCCCTCCGGTATGTGGTGGCGCTCATCGCGCCCATCGCCCTGACCATCAAGCCGTTTTTGGCGAAGAAGGGCCACAGCGCGGAAGAGGTGGAAAAGATGCACGCGGCCTGGGTGAAGGCGGTGGTGCTGCAGGCCGCCCTGTGGAGCTACCCCTACGCCAACCCCGGAGACTGGTAGGCGCCCCTACACCCCCCTCGGGCCGGCCCCGGGCTGGTTCCCGGGGCCGGCCGCCCCGGAGTTTTTCCTGCTCCGTTCGGGAAAGTCGGTGCATTCCCGTTGACAAAACGCCCACGCTTGACTAACTACGTCGGTGCAGGCTCGTGAAACCCGTTCGCATATCCGAACGCAGAGGGGTTCGATGACAGGCCAGCTAGAGATCCTGAACTGCGTGGGTGGGGAGTGGCGGAAGCCTTCGGGGTCAGACGAGCTGGTGGTCTACAACCCTGCCACGGGGGAAGTCTTGGCCCGGGGGAGGGGGACCAGCCCGGCGGAAGTGGACGAGGCGGCACAGGTGGCGTTCCGGGCCTTTCTGGAGTGGCGGCGGACCCCGGCCACGGAGCGGGTGCAGTACCTGTTCCGGCTGAAGAACTTGTTGGAGGAGAACCTGGACGACCTGGCCCGCACCGTCACCGAGGAGTGCGGGAAGACCTACGCGGAGGCCACAGGGGAGCTGCGGCGGGGCATCGAGAACGTGGAGGTGGCCTGCGGCATCCCGAGCTTGATGCAGGGCTACAACAACGAGGACGTGGCCCGGGGCATCGACGAGCACCTGTACCGGCAGCCCCTGGGGGTGGTGGCTGCCATCACCCCCTTCAACTTCCCGGGAATGATCCCCCTGTGGTTTTTGCCGTACGCCGTCGCCTGCGGGAACACCATCTTGGTCAAGCCCTCCGACAAGGTCCCCTTGACCATGCAGAAGATCATGCGCTTGGTGGAGCGCACGGGCCTGCCTGCGGGCGTGGTCAACGTGGTCAACGGTGCAAAGGAAACCGTGGACGCCCTCCTGGACCACCCTTTGGTCCGGGCCATTAGCTTCGTGGGCTCCACCCCTGTCGCCAAGTACGTCTACACCCGGGCCACCGCCAACGGCAAACGGGCGCAGTGTCAGGGTGGGGCGAAGAACCCCGTGGTGGTGATGCCGGACGCGGACCTGGAGCTGGTGCCGAAGCTGGTGGCGGAGTCCGCGTTCGGGAACGCGGGGCAGCGGTGTCTGGCCAACTCCCTGGCGGTGGTGGTGGGCCCGGCGCGGGAGCCCTTCCGGGAGGCGGTGGCGGAGCTGGCCCTGTCCCGGAAGGTGGGGTACGGGCTGGACCCCGGGGTGGAGATGGGGCCCGTGATCCGGCGGGAGAGCAAGGAGCGCATCGAGAGCCTCATCGGGAAGGGGGCGGAGGAGGGGGCACGGATCCTGGTGGACGGGCGGGGAGCCCGGGTCCCGGGGTACGAGGGCGGGTTCTTCGTCCGGCCCACGGTGCTGGAGGAGGTGCCCCCGGACGGGGTGGTGGCCCGCACGGAGATCTTCGGCCCGGTGCTGGGGTTGATGTACGTCCGGGACATCGACGAGGCCATCCAGCTGGTGAACCAGAGCAGCTACGGGAACATGGCGTGTCTGTTCACCCGCAGCGGGGCCGCGGCCCGGAAGTTCCGCTACGAGGTGCAGGCGGGCAACGTCGGGATCAACGTGGGGGTGGCCCAGCCCATCGCCTTCTACCCGTTCGCGGGCATGAAGGAGAGCTTCTTCGGCGACCTCCACGGCCAGGGCCGGGACGCGGTGGAGTTCTACACGGAGAAGAAGGTGGTGGTGGAGCGGTGGTGGTAAGCGGCCGACAACCCCGGGATCACTGCGTGGCGGTTCCCGGGGATGCCGGTCCTCTGGCCCCAGGGGGAATTGTCGTCCGAGGGCGCCCATGAGAGCTGCGGTGCTTCCCGAAGTCGGAGCGAGCTTACGCGTGGAAGAGATTCGAGACCCTCACCCGAAGCCGGGAGAGGTCCTGGTGCGCGTGCGGGCGTGCGGCGTCTGCCACACGGACCTGCACGTCATCAAGGGGGAGGTGAAGTTCCCCACCCCGTGCGTCCTCGGCCACGAGATCAGCGGGGTGGTGGAGGAGGTGGGTGTGGGGGTGGACGGCCTGCGGCCGGGCCAGGCCGTGGCGTGCGCCTTCATCATGCCCTGCGGCACGTGTTTTTACTGCGTCCGGGGAGAGGAAGACCTGTGCGAGCGGTTCTTCGAATACAACCGCCTCCGCGGCACCCTCTACGACGGCCAGACCCGCCTGTTCCGCCCTGACGGGACGCCGGTGTGGATGTACTCCATGGGCGGTCTGGCGGAGTACGCGGTGGTCCCTGCCACGGACGTGTTCCCCGTGCCGGGAGGCCTCTCGATGGAACGGGCCGCGGTCCTCGGGTGTGCGGTGTTCACCGCCTTCGGCGCCATCCGCAACGCCGCGCGTCTGCAGCCCGGGGAGTCGGTGGCGGTGTTCGCGGTGGGAGGGGTGGGCTCCGCGGTGGTGGAGCTGGCGCACGCCTTCGGCGCGTACCCCATCGTCGCGGTGGACGTGCGGCGGGAGAAGCTGGAGCTCGCCCGCGCTCTCGGGGCGACTCACGTCGTGGACGCGCGGGAGACGCGGCCGCAGGACGCGGTCCGGGACATCACGGGCGGCCGCGGGGTCGACGTGGCCTTCGAGGTCCTGGGCCGCCCGGAGACCTTCGTCCAGGCGGTGGAAGCGGTGCGGGACGGAGGCCGCGCGGTGATGGTGGGGATCGCCCCCGCAGGAGTCACCGCGCCGGTGGAGATCACCCGGGTGGTCCGGCGGAAGATCCAGATCCTCGGTTCCTACGGCGCGCGGACCCGCACCGACATGCCCTTGGTCCTCCGGCTCGCGGAACGCGGCGCGATCCACCTGGACCGGTTGGTGACCCGGGAGTTTCCCCTGGACCAGGCGGACGAGGCGTACCGGCTGTTGGACCAGGGAGCCATCGTGGGCAGGGCGGTGGTGGTGGTCTAGGACGGCCATGCGCGGCACGCCCCGGGCTCGGGAGCCTCCGTGGGAAAGGTTTCGGGACAGGGCCTGAAGAAGGGCGCGCAAACTGCGGAAGGGGGTGTTGCGGTGACAGGGAAGAGGTGGCTTGCAAGAGCGCTGGCGGGAGTCGTGGTGCTCGCCTTGGCGGTGGTCGGCGTGCAGACCCTGGGGCGGGCCCAGCGTCCGGTGACGCTGAAGATCGAGTCCAGCTACCCTGCGGGGACGCAGGCGTGGATCTGGCTCACCGAGTACTACAAGCCCGCGGTGGAGGAGATGTCCGCGGGACGCCTGAAGATCGACCCGCTGCCTCCAGGCGCCGTGGTGCCTGCCTTCGAGGTGGCGGACGCGGTGAACAAGGGAGTGCTGGACGGTGGCGTCACCCAGGGGATGTACTACGTGGGCAAGCACCCCGCGGGCGCCCTGTTCTCCACGGTGCCCGGGGGACCCTTCGGGATGACCTTCATCGACGTGATGGCGTGGTTCTTCTACGGGGGCGGGTCGGAGCTGCACCTGCAGTACTACAACGAGGCCCTGAAGATGCCGAATATCGGCAAGGTGATCCCCGCCATCAACTGGGGCCCCCAGTGGTTCGGGTGGTTCAAGAAGCCCATCCGGTCCATGGCGGACATGCGGGGCCTGAAGTACCGCATCCCGGGGATCGCGGGGGACGTGTGGAAAGAGCTCGGGGTCAGCGTGGTGGTCTTGCCGGGCGGGGAGATCCTCCCGGCCGGAGAGCGCGGGGTGATCGACGCCGCGGAGTGGGCGTTCCCGTACGACGACATCCGGTTGGGCTTCCACAACGTCTGGAAGTACTTCCACACCCCCGAGGCCCACTCGTACCGGGAGAACGCGGAGCTCATGTTCAACAAGCAGGTGTGGGACGGCCTGTCCCCGGACCTCAAGCGGATCCTGGAGGAGGCGGCCCACGCGTCCACCCTGCGTCTGTGGGCGCGGCACCTGGTGGACAACGCCCGCACGGCCCAGGAGCTGCGGACCAAGTACGGGGTGACCATCGTGCGGACCCCCGAAGACGTGGCGAAGCGATACCTCGAGGCGTGGGACAAGAAGGTCCTGCCCAAGTTCCTGCAGGACCCCTTCTTCAGGAGGGTGTGGCAGTCGCAGCAGAACTTCGCGCGCCTGGTCGTACCGTACCGCCGGGACACGGAGCCGGACTACCGGACCTACGCGGACTGGTACTGGAAGGCGATCCGGGCGGCGCGGTGAACGGAGCAGCCGCACGGATGGGCGCGGGCCCCCGGGCCGCAGCCCCGGGGGCCCGCGGGCAGGAGGGAAGCGCGCCATGGTCGAAGTGACGGCCGAGGTGAAAGGGCCGGTGCAGGAACCAGCCGTCCCTCCGGAGGATCCCCTGGAAAGCTTGCCACGGGCCGCGAGGGGCCTGGTGCGAGGGATCGACCGGTTCACCCAGCGCACAGGGCAACTGGTGAGCTGGCTGACCGTCCCCATGGTGTTTTCCCTGTGCTACGAAGTGGTGAGCCGAAAGTTCCTCGGTCACGCCACGGTGTGGTCCTACGACGTCACGTACATGCTGTACGGCAGCCTGTTCATGCTGGCCGCGGGCTTTACCCTGCTCCGGAAAGAGCACATCCGCACGGACTTCTTCTACGCCCGCTGGCCCGTCCGGACCCAGGCCCTGGTGGACGTGCTGGCCTACCTCCTGGTGTTCTTCCCGTCCATGGCGTTTTTCTTGTGGAAAGGGACGGAGATGGCCCTCCACTCGTGGGCCCTCCGGGAGCTCTCCGAGGCCAGCCCGTGGCGTCCGCCCCTGTACCCCTTCCGGACGGTCCTGCCGGTAGGCTCCGCCCTCCTCCTCCTGCAAGGGGTCTCGGAGTTTCTCAAGGCCGTGGCTGCGGTCAGGACGGGGAGGTGGCCGGAATGAGCGGGGAGGCCCTCGGCTTCGTCCTCCTCGCGGCCCTCCTCTCGGGGATCTTCGGGGGGTTCCCCATCGCGTTCACCCTCGTGGTGCTCACCGCGGTGTTCGGGTACATCGGGATGGGCACCCGGGTCTTTGACCTGATGGCCTTCCAAGCCTGGGCCCTGATGAAGGAGGAGACCCTGGCCGCGGTGCCGTTGTTTTTGTTCATGGGTTACCTCCTCGAGGAAGCCGGACTCATGGACCGCCTGTTCCGGGGGTTTCAGAAGCTGCTGGGAGGGGTGCGCGGATCCCTGTACCTGGGAGTTCTGGTGACGGGGACCATCTTCGCCGCGGCCACGGGGATCATCGGGGCGTCGGTGACCCTCCTGGGCATCATGGCCGGCACCGCCATGAAGCGCGCGGGCTACGACCCGAGCCTCTCTGCCGGCGTGATCACCGCGGCCGGGTGCCTGGGGATCCTCATCCCGCCCAGCGTGATGCTGGTGACCATGGGGCCGGTGGTCGGGGTCTCCATCGTCAAGCTGTTCGCCGCGGCCATCTTCCCGGGGCTTCTGCTCTCCGGGCTGTACATTCTCTACGCCGTATCGAAGAGCTACCTGCGCCCGGGCCTCGCCCCGCTGGTGCCCGTGGAGGAGCGGGCGGCGAGCCTAGGGGAAGGGCTCCGGGAGCTTTTGGTGGGGATGGTCCCCGTGAGCACCCTGGTCCTGGCGGCCCTGGGCAGCATCCTGGCGGGCTGGGCCACCCCCACGGAGGCGGCGGCCATGGGGGCCGCGGGAGCCTGGGTGTTGGCCCTCGCGTACCGCCGTTTCACCACCCGGGGCCTGCAGCAGGCCTTGGTCCGCACCGCCTCGACGTCCAGTATGATCCTCTTCCTGGCGGTGGCGTCCAACATGTACGGGGCGGTGTTCACCAGGCTGGGCACTGGCACGTGGATCGCGGAGCAGGTCCTCAACTCCGGGGTAGCTCCCGCCCTCATCGTCGTCCTGCTCATGCTGGTGATCTTCGTGCTCGGGTGGCCTCTAGAGTGGCCCGCCATCGTGTACATCTTCCTCCCGATCTTCGTCCCGGTGGTGGAGGGGATCCGCCTGCCAGGGCTGGAGAGTACGCCGGACAAGCTCCTGTGGTTCAGCACCCTGGTGGCGGTCAACCTGCAGACCGCCTTCCTGAGCCCTCCCGTGGCCATGGCCGCCTACTACCTCAAGGCCGTGGTGCCGGAGTGGGAACTCGGGCAGATCTACCGGGGTATGATGGAGTTCATGGTCCTGCAGGTGGTGGGCCTCGTGGTGGTGTTGTTGTACCCGCCCATCGCCCTGTGGCTTCCCACCCGGCTGTTCGGAGGAGGCTGAAGCGCAGGTCGTCCCAGAAGTCACGAGCCGCCCCTGAGGGACCCCCACACCGTCGCCAAGTGAAGGCGCAGGCGCAGGTCGGGGTCGTCCAGGCTGGCCCCCAGCAGCTCCTCCATGCGGGCCACCCGGTGGCGGAGGGTGTTCCAGTGGAGGTGTAAGGTACGGGCCGCGGCCCTCTGGTTGAAGCCGTTCCCCACCAGGGCCCTGGCGGTGGCCTCCAGGGCAGGGCTTGCGGCCCGGAGGCGGCCCAGGGTGCTGTGGTACAGGGCTTCCAGAGCCTCCCGGTCCTGGCAGCCGTGCAGGATCCGCAGCACCAGGGCGTCCTCGTACCACCACACCCCCGGGCCACGGGCCACGGACAGGGTGGCGCGTGCTTCCGCCAGGCTCACGTGCAGCTGCCGGTGGTCAGACTCAGGCCTCCCCACGGCTAGGGCCACGGGGAGGTCGGGCACCTGGGCGCGGACAAGCTCGTAGAGGAGCCGGGCACGGTCCCGTAGGCGCGCGGGCGGGACGTCCGCGGGGAGCAGGAGCACCACCTGGTTCAGCTCGTAGGCCAAAAACACCGGCAGCTGGAGGCTGCGGAGGGCTTGTTCTGCCGCCTGGCCCAGCCGGTGGCGGGCCTGGAAGTCCTCCGTGGAGTGCAGGGGCCGTAAGGAGGCGCGGCCTTCCGGGCCCAGGGAGACCACCGCGGCCACCGCGTAGGTGCCCGCCACGTCGAACCCGAGGAGTTGGGCTCGCTCCTGCAGGGCCGGGTCGGAGCCCAGCCGGCCCTGCAGCACAGCTTCCACGAAGGTGCTGCGGACCCTGGCTTCTGCGTCCGCCACCGCCTGCTGTCGGAGGAAGTGCAGGCCCATCACCAGGGCTGCGTGCTCCGCCGCCCGCACGTCCACGTCGCGGAAGGGCTCCCCCGGGCCGGCCACCAGGACCAGCTCCGCGGAAGCCGCGGTGCCCGTGCGGACCGGCCGGCGTAACAGGGCCGTGCCGTCCTCCAGCACGGTGACTGCCTCCTGCCCGGAGGGTTGAAAGGCGGAGAGGGAGCCCAGGAGCCGGCGGGCCAGGGTCTCGTCCCCGGCCAGCAGCCGACCTCGGGGGTCCAGGACGAACACCTTGCGCCCCAGCAGCCCTTCCAGCCGCGACTGGATGTCCGACACCGCCTGCGCCTCCAGGGCGGCCTCCGTGAGCTCCCGGTGGATGCGTTCGGAACGTTCCAGGGACTCGAAGTGGGTCCGGATGATGGCCCGGTTGATGGTCTCCGCCAGGTCCACGAAGGACACGTCCTCCGTGGCCTCCAGCACCGCGAGCCCGGCCCGGCTGGCCTCCTCCACCACCGCGGGCGGCGTGGCGGCAAAAAACTCCCCTCCGGCCCGGAACAGGATGGCCGCCACCCCCGCCTGGTGCAGTTCGCGGACGATCCGCCGCTGCTCCTGGGGGTCCGGGGGCCAGCTGTACGCCGTGGTCAGCAAGAGCTCCCCGCCGTGGAGCCAGGGCAAGACCTCCGGCCAGGTGTGGACCCACCGGATCTGGCGGTGGAGGCCTACTGGGGCCAGGGCCCGGACCCCGTTGAGCTCCGGAAAGCCCAGGACGTCTCGTACACGGAGTGCCATTTGGACCTGGATCGTTGCGCTTCGGTGCTTATGACTTTAGCACAACGATCTCCCGGCAGGAAGTCACATCGGGCCCTTGAACGGGAAGAAGGCAGCCGGTTACATGCAGCGTATGCGGCACCGGGGCCGTCGGAGGTCCAGGCGGGACACCATCACCGTGGGGTGCCTGTACCCCCTCACGGGCCGGGCCGCCCGCTACGGCCACGACTCCATCGTGGGGGCGGAGATGGCGGCGGAGGAGGTGAACGCCGCGGGAGGGGTGCTGGGCAAGGAACTGCGCCTGCTGTTCGCGGACGACCGCTCCGACCCTACCTACGCGGTCAAGGTGGCCCAGCGCTACGTGCTCGAGGACCAGGTGGACTTCCTCATGGGGGTGGTGAGCAGCGCGGTGGCCCTGGCGGTCACCCAGGTGTCACGGCACTTCCGCGTGGTGTTCGTGGGCACCGACCACGCCTCGGCCCGGCTCACCCTGGAGGCTTTCCAGCCGTACTACTTCCGGGTCACCAACAACACCATGCAGTCCATGCGGGCGGGGGCGGTGTACTTGAGCCGGCGCCCGTGGCGGAGGTTCTTCTACATCGGCCCCGACTACGAGTACGGCCACCGCCAGTGGCTGGACTTCCGAGACTACCTGCAGCGCCTCGTGCCGGACGCCCAGATCCTCGGCGCGGTGTGGCCGAAGCTGTACGAGCGGGACTACCGGCCGTTCCTGCGCGCGGTCCTGGAAGCCCGGCCGGAGGTCCTGGTGCACGGCTTCTGGGGCGGGGACACCATCGCGTTCCTCGAGCAGGCCCTGGAGCTGGGGTTGTTCGACCGGGTGCAGGTGGTGAGCTTCGACGCCGGGGGGAACTACGAGGTGTTCGAAGCCCTGGGGGAGCGGGTTCCGGAAGGCCTCATCCTGAGCGCCCGCCACCACAACAACTTCCCGGACACGGAGGGAAACCGGCGGTTCGTGCAGGGGTTCTGGTCCCGGGCGCGCCGCTACCCCTCGTACACCGCCCACGGGGCCTACGTGGGGGTGCAGTTCATCGCCCGGGCCGTCGAACGGGCGGGCAGCTTGGACCCGGACGACGTGGTGCAGGCGGGGGAGGGGCTGGAGCTGGTGACCCCTCGGGACCGCGCTGGGTTCCGGTCCTGGGTCCGTCCCGTGGACCACCAGGTGGTCCAGGAGATGTACATCGGGTGTACGGAGCGGTGTGACCTGTACCCGCCCGCCCGGGTGTTGCTGGGTCGGTGGGAGGTGATCCCCGCGGAGGGCCTGCTGCCCACGGAGGAGGAAGTCCTGCGGGCGCGGGCCGGGGAAGTCAGCACCGCGGGGAGGTAGGCAGACCGTCCCAGACGGACTCACGAAAGGGGGTGCGTGGATGAAGGACGCGCGCAGGTGGACGGGTGTGGGTGTGGCCCTGGCGGTGGTCACGGGGCTTCTCGTGGGGGCCTCCGGTTGGGCGGGTCCGACCCGGCCGGCGGAGGTGAAGGTGGGCATCGTGACCTTCCTGTCTGGAGCTGCAGCGGCTCCCTTCGGCATCCCGGCCCGCAACGCCGCGGAGGTCCTCATCGAAGAACTCAACGCGGGCCGTGCGCCGGCTCCCTACAGCACCCGGGGCGTCGGCGGCGTCCCCATCCGCCCCGTGATCATCGACGAGGCGGGCGGGGCGGAAAAGCAGGTGGCGGAGTTCCGGCGCCTGGTGCTGGAGGAGCGGGTGGACCTGGTGATCGGCTACATCTCCAGCGCGGACTGCCTGGCGGTGGCCCCGGTGGCGGAGGAGCTACGGGCCCTACTGGTGTTGTTCGACTGCGGGACCAACCAGATCTTCGAGGAGCGGAGCTACCGCTACGTGTTCCGGACCCACGGACACCAGATCCTGGACAACGTGGGGGCTGCCCGCTACATCCTCCGGATCAAGCCCGAGGTCAGCACCATCGCGGGCATCAACCAGAACTACGCCTGGGGACAGGACTCCTGGAACACCTTCCGGGAGTCCATGCGCAAGTTGAAGCCCGAGGTAAGGGTCCTGGCGGAGCAGTTCCCGCGGCTGTTCGCCGGCGAGTACTCCGCGGAGCTGTCCGCCCTCCTGGCCGCGCGGCCGGACGTGATCCACACCAGCTTCTGGGGTGGGGACCTGGAGAGCTTCCTGATCCAGGGCTTGCCGCGCCGGATCTACGAGCGCAGCACCCTGGTCCTCACCACGGGCGACACCGTCCTGCCACGGCTCGGCCAGCAGATCCCGCCAGGGGTGGTGGTCGGAGCTCGGGGCCCGCACGGCGCGCTCGCTCCCAACGTGCCCCTGAACCGGTGGTTCCGGGAAGTGTACACCAACCGGTTCAACGTCCGGCCCGTGTACCCTGCGTACCACATGTCCCAGGCGATCCTCGGGGTCAAGCACGCGTACGAGAAGGCCTTGGCGGCCAACCGCGGCGCCTGGCCCACCAAGGAGCAGGTGGCCGCGGCCCTGCGGGGGGCCACCTTCGAGACCCCGAGCGGCACCATCCGCATGGCGTTGGGCAACGGGCACCAGGCGGTGGAAGGCGTGGCGTACGGGATCACCAGCCGGTACAACTCCGCGACCAAGGAGATGGAGCTGACCCGGATCCTGTCCTTCCCCGCGGAGTGCGTGAACCCGCCCGAGGGGATGAAGAGCGAGGAGTGGATCGCCCGGGGCTTCCCCGGCGCCCGCTGTCCCTAGGAGCGCGCCCGTGAAAGGCCTCGGTGAGGGAGGGACCGGGGTGGTGCTGGCCGCCCCGGTCCCCGTCCGGCTTGGAGGTTGTCGGGTCAGGCTCCCGGGGAGGAGAGGATGAGCCAGGTCCTCATCATCGGCGTGGACGGGCTGGTCTTCGCCTCGTGGCTGTTCCTGGTGTCCGTGGGGCTTTCGCTCATCTACGGGGTGTTGCGGATTCTGAACATCGCCCACGGGAGCCTGTTCGCGGTGGGGGCGTACAGCGGGGCGAGCCTGGTGGTGGCGTACAGCCAGGCGGGCAACTGGCCGTGGGGGACCCTGCTCGCCCTGCCGGCGGCGGCCGTGGCGGCGGGGTTGGTCCTGGGGCCCTTGGTGGAACGGGGAGTCCTGCGGTGGACGTACGGGCGGGAGCCCGTGGTACAGCTGCTGGTCACCTTCTCCGTGTTCCTGATCCTGGAGGACGCCACCAAGCTCCTGTGGGGCGTGAGCCCGTACTACGCGTACCAACCGTACCAGCTCCTGGGGCAGGTGCGGATCGGCGGCATTGACTACCCGGCGTACAGCTTCCTGTTGCTGCTGGTGGCGGTGGTGGCGGGTGGCGGGCTGTGGTGGTTCGTCCGGCGGACGCGGTTCGGAAGGGTGGTGGTGGCGGTCATTCACGACCCGGAGATCAGCGTGGCCCTGGGGGTGAACCTGTCCCGGGTGTACGTGGCGACCTTCGCCCTGGGGGCGGTGCTGGCGGCGTTGGGCGGCGCGTTCACGGCCCCCATGATCTCCGTGGTGCCGGGGATCGGGGTGGAGGTGATCGTCCTGGCGTTCGCGGTGGTGGTGGTGGGCGGGCTTGGGAGTCTGGAAGGAGCCGCGGTGGGAGCGTTGCTCATCGGGCTGGTCCGGGCCGCGGCGGTGCACCTGCTGCCCGTGCTGGAGCTGTTCACCATTTACCTGGTGATGGCCGTAGTGCTGTTGGTGCGGCCCTTGGGGCTGTTCGGGCGGGTGGAGGTCCGGCGGATATGAGGCGCGGAGGGCTGTGGGCCCTCGCGGCGGTGGCGGTCCTGGCGGTGGCGGGGGTGGCCCTGCCCCGGTGGCTGGTGTTCCTGCTGACTCTCGCGTTCGCGAAGGGTGTGGCGGTGTTGTCCGTGGTGGTGCTCATGCGGGCGGGGCTGGTGTCCTTCGGACAGGGGCTGTTTTTCGCGGCCGCGGCCTACGCCGCGGGGTTCGCCATGCGTGGCTGGGGCCTTCGGGAGGCTTTGGTGCTGGTGCCACTCGCGGTGGCGGTGGCGGTGCTCCTGGGCGCGGTGGTGGGGCTCCTGGTGGCCCGGTACCGGGACATCTTCTTCGCCATGCTGACCCTGGCGTTCTCCATGGTGCTGTACGGGGTGCTGATCAAGGCGTACACGGTGACCGGGGGGAGCGACGGGATCCGCATCCCCACGCCCAGCGTCCTGGGGATTTCCCGGGCGGGAGACGAGGCACGGCTGCTGGTCTATTACCTAGCCCTGGTGTGCACCGCGGGCTCCGCGTGGCTGGTGACGCGGTACGCGCAGGCTCCCGCGGGCTACCTGGCGTGGGCGGTCCGGGACAACGAGGTGCGGGTGGCCTACCTGGGGGCTCCCGTGAACCGCATCGTGTACGGGGCCTTCCTCCTGGCCTCGGGCCTGGCGGGGCTGGGAGGGGTCCTCACAGCCCTCAACGTGGGGCACGTGGACCCGGGGCTGTCGTACTGGACCACCTCCGGGGAGCTGGTGTTCGTCGCCGTCCTGGGCGGCAGCGGCAGCGTCCCCGGGGCCCTGGCGGGGGCGGTGGTGTACGAGGTCCTGCGGAGTTACGCCTTCAAGTACGCGCCGTACGCCTGGCAGATGATGCTGGGCGCGGCCATGTTGGCCATCATCCTGTTCCTGCCGGGCGGGCTGTGGAGCCCGGTGGAGCGGTGGTGGCGGAGGCAGCAGGCGTGAGGACCCCCATCCTGGAGGTGGAGGACCTGACCCTGCACTTCGGCAGCATCACCGCCGCGGAGCGGGAGACGGTGATCGTGTACCCGGGGGAGTTCGTGGGCGTGGTGGGGCCCAACGGCGCGGGCAAGACCACCCTCTTGAACCTCATCACAGGCTACCTGCGGCCCGAGCGGGGGGTGATCCGGTTCTGGGGACAGGACGTGGTGGGGATGAAGCCACACCAGATCACCGCCCTGGGTGTGGGGCGGTCCTTCCAGATCCCCCAGCTGTTTTTGACCCTCACGGTGCGGGAGAACGTGCTGGTAGCCCTTGCAACCCGGGAAGGCAAATGGGGCAGCGCGTGGCGGCCCCTGCACGAGCCCGCCCGGGTGCAGGCGGCGGACGAGGTCCTGCTGCAGTTCGGGCTGCTGGCTCAGGCGGACAGGCCCGCGGGGGAGCTGCCTGAGGGGGGGCGGAAGCTCTTGGACGTGGCCATGGCCTTTGCCCTGCGACCCCGCCTGCTCCTCATGGACGAGCCCACCAGCGGGGTCAGCGCGCGGGAGAAGTTCCAGATCATGGACACCCTCCTGCAGGCCCTGCGGGAGGCGGGGGTGACGGCCCTCTTTGTGGAGCACGACATGGAGGTGGTGCGGCGGTACGCCACCCGGGTTCTGGTGCTGAGCAACGGGCGGATCCTGGCCGACGGACCTCCCGGGGAGGTGCTGGACGACCCGGAGGTGCGTCTCGCGGTGACGGGGAGGCGGTGAGGTGCTGCGCCTGGAGGACGTGCACGTCACCGTCCGCCGCATCACCATCCTCCGGGGGGTGAGCCTGGAGGTGCCCGAGGGCGCGGTGGTGGGTCTGGTGGGCCGGAACGGTGCGGGGAAGACCACCACCCTGCGCAGCGTCATGGGCCTGATGCCCGTGGCTCGGGGGCGGATCTGGCACGCGGGAGCAGACCTCACCGAGGTGGCGCCGCACCGGAGGGCGGCCCTGGGCATCGGGTACATGCCCGAAGACCGACGGCTCATTCCGACCCTGACGGTGCAGGAGAACCTGCTGCTGCCCGCTTGGGTGAACGGGTTTCCGGACGTGCAGGAGAGACTGGAGACGGTGTACGGGTGGATGCCGGGGCTGAAAGCACTGGCAGCGCGGCCCGCGGGCCAGCTGAGCGGCGGTCAGCAGAAGCTGGTGGCCCTGGGCCGGGCCCTGGTGGTGGGCACGCGGTTGCTGCTCCTGGACGAGCCCTTCGAGGGCCTGGCTCCCGCTCTGGCGGACCAGATCGAGGACGCCCTGCGGGAAGCTGTCCGGCAGGGGCGGTCGGTGCTGCTGGCGGAGTCCGAGCACCACCGGGTGGAGGCCCTGGCGGACCGGGTGTACGAGATCGAGCGGGGAGAGGTGCAACAACACTAGCCGGGAGGTGGGACCCATGGAACGCTTAAGCCGCAGGCGCTTTTTGGTGGGAGCCGGAGTGGCGTCCGCGTCCGTCCTCGCTCAGGGATTCCTGCCTGGCCGAGACGGGGGCGACGCTGGGGACCTAGCGGGGTTCCAGACGCACTTGCAGCTCCACAGAGGGCAGTCTTTCGCTAACGCAGCGTGGGCGCAAGGGTGGTACCCGAGCCGTTACGGGCCGAAGGACCAGATCGGCGCGCTCAACGAGGTCACCGCGAACAAGACCCGCCAGGCTGTGTCCCTCATCACCCGTGGCCGCGTCTACGACCTCCAGATGACCCTGGTCCCCGGCGCGCCCGCATTTCCGCCCCGCTACTTCCAGTTCTCGCTCGTCTACAACAACGTGTACAACAAGCTCGGAGAGAACGACTTCCGGTGGTCCGACGAGATCATTGCGGGCTACCTCGGGACGTTCACGCAGGTGGACTGCCCAGGCCACGCCGGGATCGGGGAACGTTTTTACAACGGCCGACACTGGCGCGACATTGCGACGCCACAGGGGCTGAAGGAGAACTCCTGCGAGAAGCTGCCTCCCGTCATGACCCGCGGGATTCTCTTGGACGTGGCAGGAACGAAGGGTGTTCCGGTGTTGCCGGACGACTATGCCGTTCGGCCCGCGGACCTGGAGGAGGCTCTGCGCCGGCAAGGGAATCTCCGGATTATGGCCGGAGACGTAGTCCTGATCCACACGGGCTGGATGCACTATTTCTCCGCAGACCCGAAGCGATGGATCAGCAGGGAACCTGGCTTGGTGCTGGAGACCGCCCGTTGGCTGGCACAGTTCCGTCCTGCCGCGGTCGGAGCCGACACCTGGGGGGTGGATTTATGGCCGACCAAGGACGGAACCGCGTTTGCGCCGCACCAGGAGCTCATCACGAAGAACGGAGTCTTGTACTTGGAGAACGTGGTTACTCGGGAGCTGGCCCGGGACAAGGTCTACGAGTTTGCCTTCGTGATGACTTTCCTGAAGGTGAAGGGGGCGGGACAGACGTGGGGGACATTCGTCGCCGTGCGGTAAACGAGACCGCCAGCGTTTCGGGAGGCGGGATTCATGGAAGCTCGGCTATTCATTGGAGGGCAGTGGGTGGAGGGTGGGCCGCGCCTGGAAGTCCGGAACAAGTACTCGGGGGAGGTGATCGGGACCATCCCCGAGGCCCGCCGGGAGGAGGTGGAAGCCGCGGTGGAGGCGGCTTGGCGGGCCGCAGAGGTCATGGCGGAGCTGCCCGCCCACCGCCGCGGGGAGATCCTCCGGAGGGCCGCGGAGCTGATCCGCGAGCGGCGGGAGGAGTTCGCCCGCACCATCGCCGCGGAGGCGGGCAAGGCCTTGAAGTTCGCCCGCATCGAGGTGGACCGGGGGATTTCCACCTTCACCGTCGCGTCGGAGGAGGCCAAGCGGATCCACGGGGAGACCGTACCCATGGACGCGGTGCCCGCGGGCGAGGGGTACTTCGGGTTCTGGGTCCGCCGTCCCGTGGGAGTGGTGGCGGCCATCACGCCCTTCAACTTCCCCCTGAACCTGGTGGCCCACAAGGTGGCCCCCGCCCTGGCCGCGGGCAACAGCGTGGTCCTCAAGCCCGCCAGCAGCACCCCCCTGACCGCGGTGTTGCTGTGCCGGGTGCTGCAGGAGGCGGGGCTGCCTCCGGGAGCGGTGAACCTGGTGGTGGGCCCGGGCTCCACGGTGGGGGAGTGGCTGGTCACGCACCCTCGGGTGGCCAAGGTGAGCTTCACGGGCAGCCCTCCCGTAGGGCGGCGGATCACGGAGATCGCGGGGATCAAGAAGGTGACTCTCGAGCTGGGGAACACCTCCCCCGTGGTGGTCGCCCCCGACGTGGACCTGGAGTTCGTGGCGCGCCGGTGCGCGGTGGGCGCCTACTACAACTCCGGGCAGGTGTGCATCTCCGTCCAGCGCATCTACGCCGCGGAAGGGGCGTACGAGCCCTTCGTGGAGCGCTTCGTGCGCGCCAGCGAGGAGATGGTGGTGGGGGACCCCCTGGACGAGCGGGTGGACGTGGGCCCCATGATCGACGAGCGGGAAGCCCGGCGGATCGAAGCCTGGGTGGAGGAGGCCCTGGCGGGAGGCGCCCGGGCCCTCACCGGCCACCGGCGGGAGGGGGCGGTGTACTGGCCCACGGTGTTGGTGGACGTGAAGCCCGAGATGAAGGTGGTGGCCCAGGAAGCCTTCGCCCCCGTGGCGTCGGTGATCCGCGCGGACGACTTCGAGCAGGCCCTGGAGCAGGCTAATGCGACCGAGTACGGGCTGCAGGCGGCGGTGTTCACCCGGGACGTGGACCGCCTGTTCCGGGCCGTCCGGAAGCTGAACTTCGGAGGCGTGATCGTCAACGACACCCCCGCCTACCGGGCAGACCACATGCCGTACGGGGGCGTGCGGGGAAGCGGGATCGGCCGGGAGGGAGTGCGGTACGCCATCGAGGAGATGACCAACATCCAGATGGTCGTGATCCGCACGGGGCGGTGAGGAGGTTTTGGGAGACCGGGAAAGGGTAGGTGTCATGCGAACCCGAGCCGCGGTCCTCTACGGGATGAAGCAGCCCCGGCCCTACCGGGAGACCCGGCCTTTGCACCTCGAGGAGGTGGAGCTGGAAGAGCCCGGGTGGGGGGAGGTCCTGGTGGAGGTGCAGGCCGCCGGCCTGTGCCACTCAGACCTCTCCGTCATCGACGGCACGCGGCCGCGGGTCATGCCCATGGTCCTCGGCCACGAGGCGGCGGGGGTGGTGCGGCGGACGGGGCCGGGGGTGACGGAGTTCCGGGAAGGGGACCGCGTAGTCTTCAGCTTCGTGCCCGCCTGCGGCCGCTGCCGGTTCTGCGCGGTGGGGCGGCCGGCCCTGTGTGAACGGGGAAACGCCGCCAACGCCGCGGGGTGCCTGCTGGACGGCTCGTGCCACTTCCGGCGGGGAGACCAGCGGCTCCACCACCACCTGGGGGTCTCCGCCTTCAGCCGGTACACCGTGGCGGCCCAAGAGAGCTTGGTGAAGCTAGAAGCGGACGTGCCGCCAGAGGTGGCGGCGCTGTTCGGTTGCGCGGTCCTCACGGGCGTGGGGGCGGTGTTCAACACCGCCCGGGTGCAGCCGGGGAGCTCCGCGGCGGTGTTCGGCTTGGGCGGGGTCGGGCTCAGCGCGGTGCTGGGAGCCCGGGCCGCGGGAGCGCACCCGGTGGTGGCCGTGGACGTAGTGCCGGAGAAGCTGGAACTGGCCCGGTCCCTGGGAGCCGCCTTCACCGTCCGGGCAGACCAGGAAGACGCGGTGCAGGCCGTCCGCGACCTCACGGGGGGTGGTGCGGACTACGTCTTCGAGTGCGCGGGCAGCGAGCGGGTCCTGGAGCAAGCGTACCGGGCCACCGGCCGGGGAGGGACGACGGTGACCGTGGGGCTGCCTGACCCCCAGCGCAGCGTGAGCCTGCCCGCGGTCACCCTGGTGACGGAGGAGAGGACCCTGAAGGGGTCCTACATGGGTAGCTCGGTCCCCCGGCGGGACATCCCCCGGTACGTGGCCATGTACCAGGCAGGCTTGTTGCCGGTAGACAGGCTGCTCAGCAGGGTGCTGGACCTGGAGGAGATCAACGAGGCCTTCGACGCCCTGGCGGAGGGGCGGGTGGTCCGGCAAGTCGTCCGATTCTGAGCCGAAGGGGGTGGTGAAGTTGGCATGGGCAGACCTCAGGACGGGAATTCGGATGCACTATCGGGACGGGGGGAAGGGCAAGCCCATCCTCTTCGTTCCCGGCTACAGCGCCACCGTAGACACGTGGAACTACGCGGTGCTGGACCTCCACGACCGGTACCGCTGTGTCTGCGTGGATCTCCGCGGCCACGGGGACTCCGACAAGCCGTATTCCGAGTACACCTACGACGAGATGTGCGAGGACCTGCGGGCCTTCCTGGAGGCCCTCGACCTGCGGGATGTGACCTTCGTGGGCTGGTCCATGGGGGCTGGGGTCGGCCTCAAATACGTGACCCGCTTCAACGGGGACCGACGGGTGGCGAAGCTGGCGATGGTGGCTCCCGCTACGCCGCGCTTCGTACGGACCGACTCCGAGCCGTACGGGATGACCCCGGAGGAGGCTCAAGCCGCCCTGGAAGGGATCCGCCGGGGACTGCCGGAGGTCATGGCTGCCTTCGCGGACAACAACTTCCAGCGGACCGACATGCAGGCCACCAAGACCTGGTTCCTGTACTCCCACTGGCTCCGCATGCCCTCTTACGTAGGCTACAAGTACTTCAAGACCCTCATCACGGAAGACCTGCGAGGCCTGCTCGACCGGGTGGACGTCCCGGTGCTGATCTGCCACAGCCGCCACGACAAGGTCTGTCACTGGGGGTGGGTGGAGTACATGGCAGAGCGCCTGAGAGACTGCCGGGTGGTGTGGTTCGAGAACAGCGGCCACGCCCTCATGGTAGAGGAGCCCGATAGGTTCTCTCAGGTCCTGGCGGAGTTCGTCGGATAACGCGACGGGTTTTCCGCTGGCCCTTCCCTGGAGGGAGGATTCTCAATGCCGTTCGTGTCCTTGGAAGGTGGAAAGGTGCACTACATGGAGCGAGGGGCCGGGGAGGAGGTTGCCCTCCTCGTCCACGGGTGGCTGAGTAGCTCCCGGTGGTGGCTTCCGCTGCTGGATCGCCTGCCGAGGGGTGTGCGGGCCTACGCGGTGGACCTACGAGGGGCGGGGGAGTCGGACCCCGCGGCCGGAGCGCATACCCTGGCCGGGTACGCGGAGGACCTCCACGCCTTCGTGCAAGCCCTGGGACTGCGTTCGTTCCTCCTCGTGGGGCACTCCATGGGAGGCGGCGTGGCCCTGCGTTACGCCATGGACTATCCCGACCGCCTGAAGGGGTTTGATGCTCGTAAATCCCCTGGCCCCTTTTGGCACCCGCACCGACCCTGAGCTGGACGCGTGGGTGCGGGCTCAGCACGGCAACCCCGACGGGATCCGGGCGATGGTCCAGATGGCCTTCGCCACCCCTCCGGCCCCGGAGGTTGTGGAGGCCTTGGTGGCGGACGCCCTGCGCTGGGGAAGTGCGGCGTACTCGGAAACCCTGGACGACATGGCGCGCTTCGACGTCACGCGTCGGCTGTCGGAGCTGCGTGTACCGACCCTGGTGCTGTGGGGAGACCGGGACGTGGTCATCCCGTTCCGGGGGATCGTGGAACTTTTCACCGGCATCCCCACCTGCGGGCTGGAGGTCTGGCACGGTGTAGGCCACTCCCCTGTCCTGGAGTGCCCCGCGGAGTTCTCGGAACTGTTCGCGCGTTTTCTCTCCGAGCTGCCAGAGGGCCCTGGTAACAGCGGCTGAGCGAGGAGGCCGGAGTGCGGGCGGACTTGGTGGTACGAGGGCGCATCCACACCCTGGACCCGGACTCTCCGCAGGCGGGGGCTCTGGCCGCGTGGCGCGGCCGGGTGCTGGCGGTGGGCAGGGAGGAGGAGGTCTTGTCCCTGGCAGGCCCCGGTACGAGGGTCTTGGACGCCCGCGGGGCCACGGTCCTCCCCGGGTTCCACGACGCCCACT